>Ga0209913_1000044_pt1 | contig 161672 bp, 155 predicted proteins | sample PersoiDNA2013203_FD_185805 | JGI IMG/M metagenome (GOLD analysis project Ga0209913, IMG submission 185805) | Permafrost soil microbial communities from the Arctic, to analyse light accelerated degradation of dissolved organic matter (DOM) -... | ecosystem: Environmental > Terrestrial > Soil >...
CATTAGAGTGCCCTTTCGTAGCAACTAATGACAAGGGTTGCGCTCGTTGCGGGACTTAACCCAACATCTCACGACACGAGCTGACGACAGCCATGCAGCACCTGTGTTACGGTTCTCTTTCGAGCACGAAACCATCTCTGGTAACTTCCGTACATGTCAAAGGTGGGTAAGGTTTTTCGCGTTGCATCGAATTAAACCACATCATCCACCGCTTGTGCGGGTCCCCGTCAATTCCTTTGAGTTTCAACCTTGCGGCCGTACTCCCCAGGCGGTCAACTTCACGCGTTAGCTTCGTTACTGAGTCAGTGAAGACCCAACAACCAGTTGACATCGTTTAGGGCGTGGACTACCAGGGTATCTAATCCTGTTTGCTCCCCACGCTTTCGTGCATGAGCGTCAGTACAGGCCCAGGGGATTGCCTTCGCCATCGGTGTTCCTCCGCATATCTACGCATTTCACTGCTACACGCGGAATTCCATCCCCCTCTGCCGTACTCCAGCTATGCAGTCACTAATGCAGTTCCCAGGTTGAGCCCGGGGATTTCACATCTGTCTTACATAACCGCCTGCGCACGCTTTACGCCCAGTAATTCCGATTAACGCTCGCACCCTACGTATTACCGCGGCTGCTGGCACGTAGTTAGCCGGTGCTTATTCTTACGGTACCGTCATGAGTTCAACTTATTAGGCCAAACCTTTTCGTTCCGTACAAAAGCAGTTTACAACCCGAAGGCCTTCATCCTGCACGCGGCATGGCTGGATCAGGCTTGCGCCCATTGTCCAAAATTCCCCACTGCTGCCTCCCGTAGGAGTCTGGGCCGTGTCTCAGTCCCAGTGTGGCTGGTCGTCCTCTCAGACCAGCTACAGATCGTCGGCTTGGTGAGCCTTTACCCCACCAACTACCTAATCTGATATCGGCCGCTCCAATCGCGCGAGGTCTTGCGATCCCCCGCTTTCATCCATAGATCGTATGCGGTATTAGCGTAACTTTCGCTACGTTATCCCCCACGACTGGGCACGTTCCGATACTTTACTCACCCGTTCGCCACTCGCCACCAGGATTGCTCCCGTGCTGCCGTTCGACTTGCATGTGTAAGGCATGCCGCCAGCGTTCAATCTGAGCCAGGATCAAACTCTACAGTTCGATCTTGAATTTTTCGCCTGACATCACTGCCAGGCATTACTCATAAAAACGGAATTGAAGTGAACTTCACTTCTATTCTCATGAGTGTTTAAAGTGCTAAGCACTAGTTCCAAAGAACTTGGCAATCGCCTTCAAACACCCACGCTTATCGGCTGTATATTTTTAAGGATCAAACTACTCAGAATCTCTTCTTTTCGCTTCAGCTCGCTGCGATCAGCGAAGCCCTCTATCTTAGCACAGTTTTTAAGTAACTGGCAAAACTTTTTTTCTTTCTACTTCAGCAGCACCACCAACTTGGCAGCACCGCTTTCAGCAGAGCCTCGAATTATACATCGCTTTTTACAGCAGCAAACTCAAAACCCGAAAACTTCTCAAACCACTCACAACAATCAACCCAACCAAGCAGCCCGAGCTCTCCGCCCTGACCACCCGAGGAGCACTGTTCTGTGCAGTCGAGCCCGCTAGTATACACAAAAATTCAGCGCTCAAACAAGAGAGGCTTCCCGGACACCACAGGTGCACTCATGGGATGTTGTTGCTCATTGAAGAAAGGCACGCAACAGCAAGGCCACGGATAATCGGTGCCCAATGGCACTCCTAACCTTACTTGACGCCCATCTGGCGTTCGGGCACGTCGCTTTACTCGACGGAGCCACTTTTTCACTTGAGTCGACCGAGCGCGTCGGCTTGATCGGTCGCAACGGCGCAGGCAAGTCTTCGCTGCTGAAGATCTTGGGGGGGCTTGAGAAGCCCGACGACGGCTTGCTGCAGGTACAACAAGGTTTGCGTATCGCCTACGTGGCGCAAGAGCCCCTTCTCGAACCCGATCACACAGTATTCGAAGCAGCAAGCGTGGGCCTCTCCCCGGTCATCGCACTCCGGGATCAGTATCTGTCTGGCGCGGAAGGGGTTGACCTCGACGCACTGCAATCACAGATTGAGGCTTACGACGCCTGGAATTGGGAGCAGCGCGTTGAGGAAACGCTCGACCGGCTGCACCTGGCCCCCGATGCAAAGGTCGGTACGTTGTCGGGCGGCACCAAGAAACGGGTTGCCTTGGCCCAGGCGCTGGTCGCAAAACCCGACGTCCTCTTGTTGGATGAGCCGACCAACCACTTGGACCTGGATTCGATCGAATGGCTGGAAGGGCTTCTGAAAGAGTTCAAAGGCAGCGTCGTCACCATCACCCACGACCGATCGTTTCTCGACCAGGTGGCAACCCGCATCGTTGAGCTGGATCGAGGTCACTTGCGCTCCTATCCCGGCAATTTTGCGCAGTACATCGTCCAGAAAGAAGAACAGCTGGCCCAGGAGGCCGTCATTGCGGCCAAAGCGGACAAGCTTCTGGCCCAGGAAGAGGTCTGGATTCGCAAAGGCGTCGAAGCCCGACGCACTCGAAGCCAAAGTCGTATCGGGCGGCTAGAAAAACTGCGCGCTCAGCGCAGCGCCCGCCGTGAAGCACTGGGGAGCGTTCGAATGGACGTGGCCTCTGGCCTGCCGTCTGGCAAGATCGTTGCCGAGCTGACCCATGTCAGCAAATCCTTCGGCGACCGCACCGTCGTGCGTGATTTCACCGGCACCATTTTGCGGGGTGACAAGGTCGGGCTCATTGGACCCAATGGCGCCGGCAAGTCCACCTTGTTGAAGATGATTCTGGGCGAACTGCAGCCCGACACAGGTGGGGTTCGTCAGGGCGCCAATCTTCAGGTCGCGTACTACGATCAGATGCGTCAGGCCATTGACCTGGATGCCACCTTGGCCGACTTCATCAGCCCGGGTAGCGAGTGGATCGAAATTGGCCAGCAGCGAAAGCACGTCAAGAGCTACCTGGGCGATTTCCTGTTTTCGCCAGCCCGAGCCAATTCCCCGGTTCGAACCCTCTCCGGCGGCGAGCGCAACCGCTTGTTGCTAGCGCGCTTGTTTGCCCGGCCTACCAATGTGTTGGTTCTTGACGAACCCACCAATGACCTGGACATCGACACGCTGGAATTGCTGGAAGACCTGCTCCAGAACTTCGATGGCACCGTGTTTCTCGTCAGCCACGACCGCACCTTCCTCGACAACGTGGTCACCAGCACCATTGCCTGGGAGGGCGAAGGCCAGTGGCGTGAGTACGAAGGAAGCGTGCAAGACTGGCTGATCCAGTCCCAACGGTCCCGCCAGATCCTCGCCAGCACGACCAGGGACGCTGGCAAAGGGGCTGCAGTAAAAAATGAACCCGTGGCCACTGAAGCGCCGACGACCAGTGCGGCTGCGCCACAGGCCGCTGCACGCCGCAAACTCAGCTACAAGGAACAAAGAGAACTTGATGCTCTGCCCGCGCTGATCGAGCAATTGGAGACGGAACAATCCACACTGCTCGCAGCCCTGGCTGATGGGCAGCTCTATGCAAACGATCCGGCCAAGGCCATGCAACTCACCCAGCGCAACACGGAGATCGAAGAAGCTCTGATGAATGCACTGGAACGCTGGGAAACGCTGTCGAATTGAACCGGAAGCAGAGACCCACGGTGTGACTGGCCAGCTGGTCACACCGGGGGCGCCCCCCAAGCCTCAGATGCGGTGATGCAGGCGGTCGGTGGTGCCACCCAATCTGGCCAACAATGCCCCCGCAATCTTGTCCAGCGGCAAGACCTCATCGGCAGCACCATGGGCAATGGCTTCACGAGGCATGCCAAACACGATGCAGCTGGCTTCGTCTTGCACATAGTTGTAGCTGCCAGCATCTTTCATTTCACGCATGGCCTTGGCGCCATCGTTGCCCATTCCAGTCAACATGATGCCGAAGGCATTGCGCCCCACCACCGAGGCTGCCGACTTGAACAAAACTTCAACGGAGGGCTTGTGCCGGTTCACCGGCTCCGTGTCTTCCACCACCGCAACATAGTTGGCACCGCTGCGATCGATGCGGAACTGACGCCCCCCCGGGGCGATGTAGGCGTGGCCAGGCAGGATGCGTTCACCGTTGGAGGCTTCCTTGACCGTGATCTGGCAAAGCCCGTTGAGCCGCGCGGCAAAACTGGTGGTGAAGCCTGGTGGCATGTGCTGCGTGATCACAATGGCCGGAGAGTCCGCCGGCATGCGCACCAGAATCTCCTTGATGGCCTCAGTTCCCCCTGTGGAGGCTCCGATGAAAATAATCTTTTCAGTGGACAGGCGACCGAGCAAGGTCGGCGTCGGGCGAGGCGGCGTGACGTTGCCCCCGCCGCCAGACGGTGCATTCGCTGCACCCGCCACATGCAGGTCCTGGTGTCCCCGATGGACATGCGCCACAGACGCCACACGGATCTTGTCGACAATCTGATTGGCCAGTTCATTGATGCCGTTGGCCAGACCGACACGCGGCTTGGCCACGAAATCCACGGCACCCAGTTCAAGCGCCCGAAGTGTCACCTCGGCGCCTTTTTCGGTCAGCGTCGAAATCATCACCACGGGCATGGGCCGCAAACGCATCAGCCGCCCCAGGAAGTCGATGCCGTCCATGCGCGGCATTTCGACGTCCAGGGTGATCACGTCAGGATTCAACTCACGGATCATCTCGCGCGCGATCAGGGGATCATTGGCGGTACCGACACACTCCATGTCGCGCTGGCGATTGATGATCTCCGAAAGCAGGCTGCGCACCAGCGCCGAATCATCGACCACCACCACCCGGATTTTTTTTGACATCCCCATTTTCTCTTCTATCCCATCGAAATCAGAACAGGTCCACAGAACCACCAGCCGTGGTCTGCACGACGGTCGCCACGCTGCCACGCTTTTCCTGTGCCATGGTTTCAGGATGGGCATGGGCCAGGCGCTTGACCATGGCCTTGCCAGTCACAGGGAAGAAACAGACCTTGCGCGGATAGATGTCCAGTACATCCTCAGACACCACCGGAATGCGCTCAGTCTGCAAATAGTCGCGCACGAACTTGGTGTTGCGCTCTCCGACATTCATGGTCGTGAAGTTGGCCATCACGGCGCCACCACCGAAGATCTTGGCCTGCATGGTCTCCCGACGAGCACCCTGCTTCATCAGCTCGTTGATCAACAATTCCATCGCATACGAACCATAACGACCGGACGAATCCCCACCTTCGCCTTCAGGCAGCATGAAGTGGTTCATTCCCCCCACCAAGGAACGGCTGTCCCAGATGCAGGCGGCAATGCACGACCCCAGCACCGTCATGATCACCAGGTTCTCATCCGCCACAAAATACTCACCAGGCAAGACCTTCACGGCGTTGTACTGGAAATGGTGATCGAAATAGAAGAAGCTCGCTTCCCCGGCCTTGCGAGACTTTTGCTTGAGCTCCTCCAACGTCGACGTCCGTGCCCCCATGGCACCCGCCGTGTTGTAGGCGTTGGGAGACACAGGCTGAATGCGTGGCGCCTGCCGCCGATCAACGCCGGCCGGCAAAGGCATGCCGCGAGGCGATGAAAACGGGTTGTTGGGCGTAAGTGTCATGGTCGACAAATCATCAATAGGTTGGCGTCAACGACGCTCATAGACCGTCTTGCCACGCAAGGTGAACAGGTCACGCGACTCACTGAAGTTCTCGGCATGACCGACAAACAACATGCCACCGGGTTTGAGCACGCGGTGGATCCGCTCCAGCACCTTTCGCTGGGTCGGCGCATCGAAGTAGATCATCACGTTGCGGCAAAAAACCACGTCAAAGGGCTCCTTGAAAGGCCAGTCATCACGAATCAGATTGACGCTCAGGAACTCGATGGCTTTGCGCAGCTCGGGCTTCACCCGGATCAGGCCTGCATTGGAATCCTTGCCTCGCATGAAAAAGCGCTGCAGCCGATCCTGTGTCAGCCCCTTGAGGTTGTCCAGTCGGTACACACCCTGAGCCGCAGAGGCCAACACCTTGGAGTCGATGTCGCTGGCCGTCAGCTTGAACTGCGCGTTGTTTCCCAAGGTCTCGAAAGCCGTCATGACAATCGAGTACGGCTCCTCCCCAGTCGAGGCCGCATTGCACCAGACCTTCCAGGGCGACCCCGCAGGACGCGACTTCAGATGCGCTGCAAAAATCTCGAAATGGTGCTGCTCGCGGAAGAAGGCCGTCAAATTGGTCGTCAGGGCATTGACGAACTCCTGCCACTCGGGGCCGTCATGCGTTTCCAGCCAACTCAGGTAGTCACGAAAGCTGGTGTGCCCCGTCTCACGCAAGCGCCGCGACAGACGGCTGTAGACCATCGCGTGCTTGCCGTCATGCAGGTTGATGCCGGCTCGCTGGTAGATCAGCGATTGAACTCGTGAAAAGTCGGCATCGGTCCAGACAAACTCACGCCCCTGCATGACCGGGCCATTGGAAACGGGCACAACTGGCGCCCTGTCTTTGACAGGTGTACTGCCGGCATCAGCTCGGTGCATGCTGGACATCATGGGCCATCCTTATCTGCGAGCACAGCCCATACGGGCCATGGCTCGCCGCGGCAGTCTCAAACGGGAACGAAAAAAAGCTCAAATGGCAGCCACCAGGCCCATGTCCACACCCGACATCAGCTTTTCGATGTCCAGCAGAATCAACATGCGCTCGCCCACCGAGCCCAGGCCCAGAATGCAGCCGTTGTCGATCACGCTTTCGATGTCAGGTGCGGCCTTGATGTTGTCTGGCGACAGCTCCATCACATCACTCACCGAGTCCACCACGATGCCCACGACGCGGGTGCGCAGATTCAGGATGATGACCACAGTGAAGTTGTTGTACTCCGCATTGGCGCAGTTGAACTTCAGGCGCATGTCCACGATGGGCACGATCGTGCCGCGCAGGTTCACCACGCCCTTGATGAACTCGGGCGCGTTGGCGATGCGTGTCGGGGGCTCATAGCCCCGGATTTCCTGCACCTTCAGGATGTCGATCCCGTACTCCTCCTGATCCAGGCGAAATGTCAGGTACTCACGAGCACCGGCCGGGGCACCTTCAGAAGTTTTACCGATCACACTCATGATGTTCTCCTTCAAAGACTCACAGACTCAATGACGCGCGCGCCGCACCAGGCCCGCCGTATCCAGGATCAAGGCCACCTTGCCGTCGCCCAGGATCGTGGCGCCCGACACATTCGGAACCTTGCGGTAATTGGTTTCCAGGTTCTTCACCACCACCTGATGCTGGCCCAGCAACTCATCCACCAGCAGCGCCACACGGCTGCCCTCGGCCTCGACCACCACCATGATGCTGCTGCTCTTCTCGAAGTCGAAGCGTGGCACCTGGAAAACCTTCTCCAGTTCAATCACCGGCATGTACTCATCGCGCACCTTGACCAGTTGCGAGCCCTGCGCCACGGTGCTGACGGAGTCGTCATTGACCTGGAAGGACTCCACCACCGACGACAAGGGCAGGATGTAGACCTCATCGCCCACCCCCACCGACATCCCATCCATGATGGCCAGGGTCAGCGGCAGCCGCACCGACACCTTCATGCCGTAGCCTTCAGCAGAGTCGATCTCGACCGTGCCGTTCAAGGCAAGGATGTTTTTCTTGACCACGTCCATGCCCACACCTCGGCCGGACACATCGGTCACGACCTCGGCCGTCGAGAAGCCTGGGGCAAAAATCAGCTGCCAGACCTCGGCGTCGCTCATCTGGTCAGACACATCCAGGCCCCGCTCGCGCGCCTTGCCCAAAATCTTCTCGCGCGACAGGCCGCGCCCGTCGTCGCGCACTTCGATCACGATCGAGCCACCCTGGTGAGCGGCAGACAGCGTGATGGTGCCCTGCGCCGACTTGCCCTTGGCCAGGCGATCCTCGGGCAATTCGATGCCGTGATCGCAACTGTTGCGAACCAGGTGGGTCAACGGATCGGTGATCTTTTCAACCAGCCCCTTGTCCAGTTCGGTCGCCTCACCCTGGGTGATGAGATCCACCTTCTTGCCCAGCTTGTTGGCCAGATCACGCAACATGCGCGGGAAGCGGCTGAAGACGATGGACATCGGGATCATGCGGATCGACATGACCGATTCCTGCAGATCGCGGGTGTTGCGATCGAGATCGGCCAAGCCCGCCAGCAACTGCTGGTTGAGTGCAGGGTCCAGGCTGCGGCTGTTCTGCGCCAACATCGCCTGGGTGATCACCAGTTCGCCGACCAGGTTGATCAATTGATCCACCTTGTTCACCGCCACACGGATCGTCGCGGCCTCCAATTGAGCCTGCGTGTGCGCCTTGGGCTCAGCAGCCTTGGCAGGCACGACCGCCTTGGTGGCCTCAGCCTCGACGGCCTTTGCAGCAGGCGCCGCGGGCGCATCGGGAACACCAGGCGCTCCGGCAAAAAAGCCGAAGCCGGAGGCGGGCGCCGGGGCAGCCGATGCGGAAGCCACGACGGCAGGCGGCTCCACCGGATCGAACAAACCAAAACCGGGGATTTCCGGCGCTGGAGCAGCCGCCGGGGCGGCAGCCAGATCGCGGATCTTGACTTGGTCCTTGGCCACGTGGAAGACAAACAAATCCAACAGCTCGTCGTCCGATGAGGCGGTTTCCACGGCGAACACGCGCAGATCAGCCTGAGCGCTGGGGCGTGCCTCGATGGTTCCCAGCCCTGGGATGTCGCGGAACAACTCGGGAATGGCATCGGCCTGCTCTGGCCGACCCAGGGGACCGATCACGATTTCAAGCGAACGGGTACCCCCTGCAGCCGCTGCGGCAGGTGCCGGTGCCGCAGCAGGTGCCGGTGCCGGTGCGGGCGCAGCCACAGGAGCGGGTGCTGGTGCTGGTGCGGCAGGCACACCACCCGAGGCCAGCTCACTGATGCGCCGGACCAGATCTTCGGTCGACGGAGGAGTTCCTTCGCCACCGGCCTGGTGCACGGCCAACAGACCACGGGAGGCATCCGCCGACTCCAGCAGCACATCCACCATCTGGGGAATCGGCTTGAGTTCGCGACGCCGCAGCTTGTCGAGCAAGGACTCCATGTGGTGGGTCAACTCGGCCACATCAGAGAAACCGAACGTCGCCGCGCCCCCCTTGATGGAGTGAGCGCACCGGAAGATGCCGTTGAGCTCTTCGTCGTCGGCACTGGCCAGATCCAGCTCCAGGAGCATCTGCTCCATCAAGTCCAGATTCTCACCTGCTTCTTCAAAGAAAATTTGATAGAACTGACTCAGATCGAAGTCTGCACCAGAACTTCCACCGTCATGCGCTTCAGCCATGCCTTGCTCCTGAAAACGTCAACTGAAGAAAGTGTCGGCTCATCGAATGACTTTCTGGATGACTTCAATCAAGCGATTGGGGTCGAACGGTTTGACCAACCAGCCCGTCGCTCCCGCACTGCGCCCGGCCTGCTTCATCTGATCGCTGGACTCGGTCGTGAGGATCAGGATCGGGATGGTCTTGAACTTGGGGTGTTCACGCAATTTGCGGGTAAGGCCAATACCATCCAGACGGGGCATGTTCTGGTCAGCCAGAACCAGGTCGATGTGATGGGTTTGAGCCTTCTCGAAAGCATCTTGGCCGTCCACGGCCTCCACCACGTTGTACCCGGCGCCGGTCAAAGTGAACGACACCATCTTGCGCATGGACGGAGAGTCATCAACGGCGAGAATCGATTGCATTTAGGGCTCCAGCAACAATATTTATCAGCTTGGTTAGGGGGAACAGGCGCGGGCGTCAGAAAAGGTCGATCGACCCTGCGTCCATTTCGCTCTGAGTGACGGGGTTGGGTCGCTCCGGCATCTGATCGGCATAGGGGGCAGCTTCTTCACCCTCGTCATTGCCCATGGATTCGGAGGCCAGTCGGAATGCGCAACCTTGCAAGATCTTGGTGGTGTGCGTGATCAACTGGGTTGCCATGTCATGAAACTGCAGCTCAGTGACCGCGCTCTTGAGCGCGTCCCGCACTTGGCGTATCGATTCCGAGCTTTCCACATCCAGCCCCGACAGACCTTGATTGGCCACGCCAAAGCGATCCAACAGGTTGTCCGCCGCGTGATTGAGCAAGCCTTCAAGGCGGTGCAGGTCATGCATCACGACCAACAATGAATCCTGTATCTCGGCCACCGCCATGACGGGGAGGTGAACAGCCGGTTCATTGGAATTTTCTAGCGCTGGTTGCATTTTTTCTCCGTCGCCACGAACACGTTTTCTAGCGTTTGCAATTCACCGTTACTGTCAAAGCATTTTGCAATAGGCGATTGAACTGCGCCTGATCGAGACCACAAAAAAGCCAGGTAACAGCCCTGATTTTGCAAAAAAGCTGCGCAAACTGCCCCCCGGACATTCACCCATGGAGGCGTTCATGCGTGCTCTATCATATTGAACCATGTCTCACGAATCGACCGGCCAATCGCTGCACATCCTTCATCTGGAAGACTCCCCGGTCGACCACGAACTGGCCCGCCTGGCCCTGCAGCGCGCCGGGCTGCAGTTTTCCATCGAAAGGGTCGACACCCTGGAAGACTTTGACCAAGCCCTGGCCTCGCGCCCGGACATCGTGCTGGCCGACTATCAGTTGCCCGGCTTCAACGCCCTGGACGCGTGGGCACATGTGCAAGAAGCAGGCCTGGCCAGTCAGATACCGGTGATCCTGCTGTCTGGCGCCATCGGCGAAACAGCGGCGGTACAGGCCATTCAGCAAGGTATCAGCGACTACCTGCTCAAGGACAGCATCGGCAAGCTGGCCCACACCATCACACGCGCGCTCGAGATCCACCAAGCCCACCGCGAGCGAGAACATGCTGCGCGTGAACTGGCCGCGTCCCAGCAACGGCTGGCTGAACTGGCCGAACACCTGCAGAGCTCGATCGAACAGGAGCGCAGCGCCATCGCCCGGGAAATCCACGACGACATTGGCGGCGCACTCACCGCGGTGAAGTTCGACCTGGCCTGGCTGAGCCGACACAGCACCGGCGAACCCATGGACGGTCATATCCGCGCGGCCTCAGACATGCTGCAGCACGCCCTGGGCGCCAGCCAACGCATCATGCTGAACCTGCGCCCCCCCATCCTGGATCAGGGGCTGGTGCCTGCCCTGCAATGGCTGGCCGACAGTTTCACCCGACGCACCGGCATTCCCGCACGCCTGCAGGCAAGGCTGGAGGGCGGCTGCAGCAGGGCATCACGCGATGTGCAACTGGTGGCCTACCGCACCGCCCAGGAATCCTTGACCAACATCACGAAGTACGCGCAGTGCAGCCGCGTCGAGATCGATATCGCGGAAGACCGGGCCGCCTTGACCCTGGAAGTCTCGGACAATGGGCGAGGCATCCATGGCGACGAACTCGAAAAGCCCAAGTCCTTCGGACTCAAAGGCCTGCAGGAGCGCGCCAGAATGGCCGGTGGCTGGCTGGACATCAGCAGCCAGCCCGGGCGTGGCACAGCAATCACACTCACCGTGCCCATGGATGACGCACCCGACCTGACCCCCAACGAAGAGGACACCCCATGATCCGCGTGATGCTTTGCGACGACCATGCCATGCTGCGCCGCGGCATCCGCGACACGCTGGCAGAGGCGGTGGACATCCAGGTCACCGCCGAAGCCGGCAGCTACCCCGAGTTGCGCGAGGCACTGCGCAACTCCCCCTGCGACGTGCTGCTGCTGGATCTGAACATGCCGGGCCGTGGCGGCCTCGAAGTGCTCGCCAGCCTGAAAGAAACCCACCCCGACATCAAGGTGTTGATCGTCTCGATGTACCCCGAGGACCAATACGCCTTGCGGTGCCTCAAGGCGGGCGCCCAGGGTTACCTGAACAAGGCGGGCGACCCCGAAGACCTGATCAAGGCCGTGCGGACCGTGATGGAGGGCCGCAAGCACCTCACGCCCGAAGTGGCGCAATTGCTGGCCGACAGCCTGTCGCGCCCCGCCCACGAGGCGCCGCACGCCACACTGTCCGAGCGTGAACTGCAAACCCTGCTGAAGATCGCCTCGGGCAAGCGCCTGTCCGACATTGCCGAAGAACTGATGCTCAGCCCCAAGACCGTCAGCGTCTACCGGACCCGGGTGCTGGAAAAGCTGAGCCTCAGCAACAACGCCGAACTGACGGTCTACGCAATACGCAACAATCTGGTCTGAGCGCGCCCGGCTCGAACCGCCCTAGTGCACGCCGAACAGGTCCATGGCGCGCTCCAGCAAGGCCAACACCGGTTGATCCAGCATCGGGGTGATGAGCGACACCCCCAGCAACCCGATGCTGAGCGTGACGGGAAACCCCACCGAGAAGATGTTCATCTGGGGCGCCACGCGCGAGATCACCCCCAGCATCAGGTTCACGAACAACAGCAGGCCGATCACCGGCAATGCAATCCACAAGGCACTTGAGAACAGATCGGTCCCCAACTGATACAACTTCAGTTGCGCCAGTGCCTCGAGAAAGTTGCCATCGGCCGGAAACGCCTCAAAGCTCTTGATCACGGCCATCAACAGCATCAAGTGGCCGTTGATCACCACGAACAGCAAGGTGGCGATGTTGCCCATGAAGGACGACACCGCACTGGATTGCCGATTGGTCATGGGGTCAAAGAACGACGCGAAGCTCAGGCCCATCTGCAGACCGATCAGCTCACCCGCCAACTCGACGCAGCCAAACACCAACCGCGCTGCAAAACCGATGGCCAAGCCCACGCCCAACTGCTGCAGAACAGCACCCAGGGCCTGGGTGCTGTTGACCGAGATCATGGGCTGATCAACCAGCACGGCCTGGGCCGACAAGGCCACCAGGAACGCCAGCCCGATCTTGGCTCGCGTCGGGATCGAACGCACCGAGTAAACCGGCGCAACCGAGAACATGGCCAGCACGCGCAAAAAGGGCCACAGAATGGGCGACATCCAGGCGACGATCTGCGCCTCGGAAAACGAGACCACGCCTAGCCCGCCATGGTCGGGATCGACTCGATCATGCGCCGCAGGTAGTCCACCAGGGTGGTCAACATCCACGGCCCGCCCACCAGGAACACGGCCACTGCAGCCAACAGCTTGGGCACAAAGGTCAGGGTGGTCTCATGGATCTGCGTGATGGCCTGGAACACGCTGACGACCAAGCCCACCACCATCACCACCAGCAAGATGGGCAGTGACACCAGCAACATCAACTCCATCGCTTCGCGCCCGATGGTCAGCACCATTTGTGGATTCATGATTGCCTTTTTCTCAGTTTGCAAAGCTGGCTGCGAGCGAGCCAATCATGAGGTTCCAGCCGTCGGCCAGCACGAAAAGCATCAATTTGAACGGCAACGCCACCAACACCGGTGACAGCATCATCATGCCCAGGGACATCAGGATGCTGGAGACCACCATGTCGATCACCAGAAACGGGATGAAGATCATGAAACCGATCTGGAACGCGGTCTTCAGCTCGCTGGTGGCAAAGGCCGGCACCAGAATGCGCAGGGGAGCCGTCTCTGCCGTCACGCTCGAATCCAGCTTGGCCAGCCGGGCAAACAGCGCAAAGTCGGACTGGCGGGTCTGCTTCAGCATGAATTGCCGGATCGGCGGGTCGGCCTTGGCCATGGCCTGCTCAAAACTGATGGCATTGGTGCTGTAGGGCAGGTAGGCGTCTTCGTAGATGCGGTCAAACGTCGGCCCCATCACAAAAAAGGTCAGGAACAGCGACAAGCCCACCACCACCTGGTTCGGGGGCGCTGATTGCGTCCCCAGGGCCTGACGCAGCAGCGACAACACGATCACGATGCGCGTGAAACCCGTCATCATCAACAAAATGGCCGGCAGAAACGACAGCGCCGTGAAGAACAGCAAGGTCTGGATGGGCACCGAAAAACTGGTGCCTCCGCTGCCCGACCCCACCAGCAGCGGCAGTTGACCGGCCGGTTGCGCCTGCGCACACCAGGGCAACAAGCCCATCAATGCCAGCGCAGCGCCCGCCAACATCCCCGCCCGGCTGGAAAACGAGCCGCGTTGCCAAAGCGCACGGGCAAAGCCCCTCAAATCAACGCCCATCGTTCACCGATCCAGCAGGAGAGGCGGCCAAGGCCGCCGCAAAACTCACAGGCGCCGCATCCGGCGATGCCGCCCCTGCAGCGACCACCGGGAAACTCTGCAGACAGGTGACTTGTTGGGCGGTCACCCCCAGCACCAGCCAGGTCCGCGCATGGGGTGGGCCGACCTCGACCGTCACCACACGCTGCTGCGGGCCCACGGCCACACTGGAGATCAGGTCCGAAGACAGCCAGACCCCGCCCGCCTTGCCACGCTGCAGTCGCTGCAGCCAGCGCAGGCCCCAGGGCAGCAGCGCCAACAGGCCCACCAGCAGGGCCAAAGGCCCGATGGATTGCCACATGCTCTACCCCTTGCTCACGCGGCGCAGGCGTTCGGACGGCGTGACCACGTCGGTCAGGCGGATACCGAACTTGTCATTCACCACCACCACCTCACCCTGTGCGATCAGGTAGCCGTTGACCAGCACATCCATGGGCTCGCCCGCCAGGGCATCCAGTTCCACGACCGAGCCCTGGGCCAATTGCAGGATGTACTTGATCGGCACCTTGGTGCGCCCCAACTCCACCGACAGCTGCACGGGAATGTCCAGCACCATGTTGATGTCGTTGAGAGAGCCATCCCCGTTGGGCGCCCCCCCATAGGACGAGCGGGACGGCTCGCCACCCGACAAAGGCCCCCCGGGCTCATGCACCGGACCGTCATCGGCGCGCTTCTGCTCTTCCAGCGCCTCGGCCCAACCCGCCATGGGATCGTCAGCTGGATCCTGGTTTTCTTCAGACGACATTCTTATCTCCAATCCAGTTCAGATCGTGGCTGCGCAGGCACTCCTCGATCCGGATCGCATACTTTGAGTTGTGAGTACCGTACTGGCACTCGAAAATCGGCACGCCACCGATTGAGGCGCGGATGCGGGGCTGGCGGTCCAGCTCGATGAAGTCACCGGGCTTCATGGCCAGCAATTGCTCCACGGTGGCATCGGCCCGGGCCAGTTCGGCCACCAGAGTCACTTCGGCCGCCTGGATTTCACGGGTCAAGACCTTCACCCAACGGCGATCGACCTCGATCGAATCCCCCTGGGTGGAGGAATACAGCACATCGCGGATCGGCTCCAGGGTGGCATAGGGCATGCACAGGTGGATGGCACCCGACAACTCGCCGATTTCCAGCTGGAACGCGGTGGACACCACGATCTCGCTGGGCGTGGCGATGTTGGCAAACTGCGGCTGCATTTCCGAGCGCTGGTATTCCAGTTCCAGCGGGTAGATGCCTTGCCAGGCCTTCTTGTATTCGGTGCAGATCACGTCCACGAGGCGATTGATCACGCGCTGCTCGGTCGGGGAGAAATCGCGCCCTTCGATGCGGGTCTGGAACTTGCCGACCCCCCCATACAAGGTGTCGATGATGCCGAACACCAACGCGGGCTCGCACACGATCAAGCCACTGCCACGCAGGGGGCGGATGGCCACGATGTTGAAGTTGGTCGGCACGGCCAGTTCACGCAGGAAGGCGCTGTAGCGCTGCACGGCCACGGTACCCACCGAAATCTCGGGGCTGCGGCGGATGAAGTTGAACAGGCCGATGCGGAAATTGCGGGCGAAGCGCTCATTGACGATTTCCATCGTCGGCATGCGCCCGCGAACAATCCGCTCCTGACTGGAAATGTCGTAGCTGCGAACCGCCCCCGCCTCGGGGATGTCCTCGACGATCTTCTGACTCTCGCCCGTGACCCCCTCCAGAAGCGCATCGACTTCTTCCTGGGAGAGAAAGGATTCGCTCATGAGGGCTCCTTACTGGACGATGAAGTTGGAGAACAGCACGGCCGTGAGTGGACTCTCAGGTCGTTTGACCTTCTTCTTTTTCTTGGCCTTGGGGGACTCTTCCTCTTCGTCCTCGGGCTCGAAGCCCAGAATGCGAGAAGACTCCTTGAGTATTTCGCTGGCCAGTTTCTCTTTGCCGTCCGTCGTCAACAATTCTTCAGAGGTGCGCTGAGAAGTCTGCCGAAGAATCATGTCGCGGATCTTGGGCAGATAGGCCTTGACCTGGTCCGCGGCATGCGCGTCCTCGATCTCGAAGGTCACGCCGATCTGGGCAAACCGGTCGCCCCCCTGATCGGCCAGATTGACCACCATGTTCTCCAGCGGCAGGTAGGTGGGCGGCGCTTTCTTGGCGTCATGCGATGACGCCGCGGCCGGCTTTTCATCACCATCCTCGTCGGCATTCTTTTTCATCAGAAAAAAGTAGCCCCCACCACCACCGCCCAGCAACAACACGGCCGCGGCGATGATGATGATCATCTTTTTGCTTTTGGGCTTTTCCTTGGCATCGGCTGCGGGAGCATCAGACACGTTGTTTCCTTCTGGCGATCACCCTGCTGCACGCCGGGACGGCAGGCATTGGATGCATGTTGGTGATTATTGGGTCAATCGAGCCCAATAATAGCCAGAATAGAAGCCCTAAAACGGGGTTAAAGGGGCTCAAGCCCACGGGCTCGGTCCGCTGGCGCCCCCCAGGATGGAGCGGACCGGACGCCCGTGTCAGACAAACAGATCGAGGGTTCGGTTGGTGCTGACCGAGCGCCGCACCACGGTGGCCGGGCCACCAGAGTCCTGCGCAGTGGCGGTACGCGAGCCCAGGCGACGGATGCCAGAGGTGGCGTCCCCCCCCTGTCGAGAGGAGGACGAAGACGTGTCCGACTGCCCGCCCCCCGCCCCCACCGACACGCCGGCCAAGACCAGGCCCTCGCCTTGCAACAGGGTTTTGAGCTCGGGCAAGGCCCCGTTGAGCATGTCGCGCGTCGCAGCCTGATCAGAGCGGAAGGCCACGCTGGCCTCGTTGCCGTTCATGGAAATGCTCACGGCCACCGGCTGCCCATTGCCGCCGTCCAGGGTCAGCTCTGCGGCCTGGCGCTTCTGATGGATCCAGTAACTGACCTGCTCAGCCACCACCTCTTCCGAACTGCGCGCATTGGTGTCGTTCAAGCCCCCACCTGCGGCCCCGGCCGTGGTGGCGCTCACGCCCAGGTTCTGGCTGCGGTCCTGCCCATCCGACAAGGGCTGCAGGCTGACGCTTTGCCGATCTTCCTGCGTCTGGACCGACTTGTGCTCACTGGCCGAGCCTGAATCTGCCACCGCCAGGCGCCCCAGCAATTTTCCAGCCTCTTCGGCAGCCGCGGCCAAAGGGGTGTTGTCCAATACACGGGCCGCCATGTCCTTGAAATCGACGTCGGTCTTGGCCATCGGCACCAGATTGCCTGTGGTGCTGGCATCCGTGGTCAAGCCGGCCTTGCCGACCTCGGTGCCGCCCGCCTGCGCCTGCAACTGGGCCAGCAGATCCCGGTGTCCCTTGCGCGCCAGGGCTCCGGACTCGAGCGACACACGCCCTGTGTCCGCGCCCGCGCCCGCGACCGCCACCGGCGCACCGCCTGCGCCCGCATCCTTCTGAGCCGCGGCGGCCATTTGGGCCAACACGGCCGGGTCGGTGGTGGCCTTGGTCATGTCCACCACCCCTGCCATGCCCACGGGCACACCAGCCCCAGCTGCAGCGCCGGTCGCAGGATCCTTGGCATCCGCTGCTGCCCCGGCCCCTGCCGCAGCCTGCCGTGCCGCCTCGGCCAGCAGCGCCATTTGAGAGACCAGATCGGTGGGCAAAGCGCCGTCTGCCGGGCTCAAGCCATCCTGCCCGTCCCCTGCCAACGCCCCCCCCGGCTTGCGCCGAGCCTGGCCTGGCGCCCCGGGCAACAGAGCGCCCAGGTCGCCAGACACATCGGTCCCCAGGGCCGCGGACGCATCCGAGCCGTCAGTCAAGGTCGTCGAAAAATCTTCGAGCAACCCGGTGAACCCCGCACCAGCACCTGCCGCAGCCTTGCCGTGCCCCCGGGCGTGTGGCGCATTGGCCGGCGCAGAGGCCGATGTGCTGCTCGATTTGACTTGTTCTACCATGGTCTACCTCATCAGGCTGTGGGCTGAATCTTCAGGCGGTGGCGCGATGCAGCCAGCTCGTCCACCTCTTTCTGTTCACGGCGCTGCAAGGCCACCGCGGCATCATGCTGGCGCCGTTGCACCACCTGGCGCAAACTCACCAGGCGCAGTTCGGCCTGGGTCAGCTCGCGCTCGGCGTCCTGCACCAGTTGGTCATGGCGCGCCATCTGGGTCTTCTGCAATTCAATGGTCTGGTCCAGCCGGGCCATGAACTGGCGGTGATGGAACATCACCTCCGGCGCTATGCCCAGTTGGCCACGGATCAGCCACCGCTGCTCGGTCTCACCAGAGTAGCCGGTCAGCTGGTCCATTTGCTGCTGTGCCCGCTGGCGCGCCAGGCGGGCCTGGGCCAGGCGCTGGACCGCGGCATCGCGCAGCCGTGTCGCATGCTCCATGGCCACTTGCAAACCGTGAGACGCTGCCATCGTGGTGCTCCTGGATCAGGGGTTGATCTGCAGACCCAGGCTGGCCGCCATCTGGTCCAGCGCCTGCTGCAGATTGACGGCCTCGTGCATGTCCTGCTGCAGAAAGCCGGCCATGCCCCGCTGCAACTGGATGGCCTCATCCAGATCGGGGTCGCTGCCTTGCACATAGGCGCCGACCTGGATCAGATCACGGCTCTTCTGATAGCGCGAATACATCGCCTTGAAGCGCCGGGCCACCTCGATGTGGATCGGGCTGACCACGTTGTGCATCACGCGAGAGGCCGACTGTTCGATATCGATGGCCGGGTAATGTCCGGCCTCGGCCAAGGTGCGCGACAACACGATGTGCCCATCCAGAATGGCCCGGGCCGCGTCGGCGATCGGGTCCTGCTGGTCGTCCCCTTCGGACAGCACTGTGTAGAAGGCCGTGATCGAGCCCACGCCGTTGAGGCCATTGCCACTGCGCTCCACCAACTGGGGCAGCTTGGCAAAACAGGAGGGCGGGTAGCCCTTGGTGGCCGGCGGCTCGCCAATGGCAAGAGCGATCTCACGCTGGGCCATCGCATAGCGGGTGAGCGAGTCCATCAACAACAGCACATGCTTGCCCTTGTCGCGGAAGTGTTCGGCCACCGCAGTGGCATAGGCGGCCCCCTGCATGCGCAACAGCGGCGGTGCGTCGGCCGGTGCCGCCACCACCACCGAGCGGGCGCGGCCATCGTCGCCCAGGATGTCCTCGATGAACTCTTTCACCTCGCGTCCGCGCTCGCCGATCAGCCCCACCACGATGACATCGGCCTGGGTGTAACGGGCCATCATGCCCAGCAGCACACTCTTGCCCACGCCAGAGCCCGCAAACAGACCCAGCCGCTGGCCGCGGCCCACGGTCAACAAGGCATTGATGGCGCGCACACCGGTGTCCAGCGGCTCACGCACGGGGTCGCGGTCCATGGCATTGATCTGGCGCCGGCCCGGGGGTTCGGCCACCACATCGAGCACAGGCCCTTGGTGATCCAGGGGTTGACCCGAGGCATCCACCACGCGCCCCAGCAGACCGTCGCCCAGCGGCAGGCGCAACACACCCAGCGACAAGGCGGAGGCGGGCAAGGGCTCGTCACCCAGGCGAGGCACAGGCACAAAGGGCAAGGCCGGCGTGACCACCGCCCCGCTGGACAAGCCGTGGATGTCACCGGCCGGCATCAGAAACGCCCGCTCGCCCGAGAAACCCACCACCTCGGCCAGCACCGGCTCCGAATCTTTCTGGGTGATCCAGCACTGCGAGCCCACCGGCACGCGAATGCCCGTGGCCTCCAGCACCAGGCCGGTCAACCGGGTCAGGGTGCCACGGCTCTCCAGCGCCATGCCCCGCGAGACCCGCTGACGCAGGTCCTGCATGTAAACGTCCCAGCGCGGCGGGCTGTCATGCTCAGTCGACATCGGCCACCTCGGCATCATCGGCCCAGGGCCGGTCCAGGCCCAGATTGGCCACGGCGCGGGCCCAACGGCGTGACAGACTGCCGTCCACCTGGGCCCCGGCAGCCTCCAGCAGGCAGCCCCCGGGCTCGACCGCAGGGTCGGCCACCCACTTGATCTCAACGCTGCCGAACTCGCCTGCCGGGGCATTCGCCAACACCTCATGGTCGGCCGGGTTCAGCCGGACCACTGCGGTACGGGCGTCCACCGACAACAGCCCCAGGGCCTCCCGGATCACCGGGCGCAACGCTGCGGTATCCTGGGCCAGCTCGCGCCGCACCACCTGACGGGCCAATTCACAGGCCACGTCCAGCACGCCCTGCGCCACCACCTGCTCAGCATCGGCAAAACGCTGCTCCAGCGAGACCAGCAAGGCCTCGAAGCGCTGACGCGCCTCGGCGCCCTGCTGGGCGATGTATTCATCGAGCCGGCGCTGCCCTTCCAGCGAGGCCTCCAGTCGGCCCTGCTCCAGGCCCTGTTGAAAGCCCTCCTGGTGCGAGTCCTCCAGCATGGCCGGGCTGATCACGGGCTCGGCGGGGGTCTGGGCGGCCAGCATGGCGGCGACGCGCCGGTTCTCATCCACCTCGGTGAATTGCCATTGGGCAACGTCGTCAATTTCCTCACTCGGGATGAAACGAGCGTATTGACGGGCGCGATTAGACGAGTTGGTCGTCACCGCCGCCTCCGATCACGATCTGGCCCTCGTCGGCCAGACGCCGCACCGTCTTGAGAATTTCCTTCTGCTGGGCCTCGACCTCGGACAGCCGCATCGGACCCCGGGATTCGAGGTCTTCGCGCAGCGTCTCGGCAGCCCGTGAGGACATGTTCGACAGGAAACGCTCCTTGAGTTCGGGCGCCGCCCCCTTGAGGGCCACGATGAGGGTCTCCGAAGCCACTTCCTTGAGCACCATCTGGATGGCCTTGTCGTCGAGCTTCATGACGTCGTCGAACACGAACATCTTGTCCATGATCTTCTGCGCCAGGTCGGGGTCATAGCCCCGGATCGATTCGAGCACCGTGCCTTCGATGTTGCTGCCCATCAGGTTGATGATTTCGGCGGCCGTCTTGATGCCGCCCAGCGAGGTCTTGCGGATCTTGTCGCCGCCGGCCAGCACCTTGAACAGCACCTCGTTCAGGTCTTTCAAGGCCGTCGGCTGGATGCCCTCCAGGGTGGCGATGCGCAACAGCACCTCACCGCGCTGGCGCTCGGTCAATTGGGACAGCACCGCAGCGGCCTGTTCGTAATCCAGGTGGACCAGGATGGCCGCCACGATCTGCGGGTGCTCGTTGCGCAGCAACTCGGCCACCGACAGGGGATCCATCCATTTCAGGCTTTCGATGCCGGAGACATCGCCGCCCTGCAAGATGCGATCGATCAGCAGCGAGGCCTTGTCATCGCCCAAGGCGCGGCGCAGCACCGCCTTGACGTAGTCCCCCGTGTCCGACACCAGCAGGCTCTGCTGGGCAGCGGCCTCGGTGAACTTGTTAACCACGTCGTCCACCCGGTCGCGCGAAACGGATCGGGTGCGGGCGATGGTCTCGCCGAGCTTTTGCACCTCTTTGGGCGACAGGTGCTTGAACACCTCGGCCGCCTCTTCCTCACCCAGCGACATCAGAAAAATCGCTGCGTCGTTCAGACCTTGTTCGTCCATATCATCTCTCCGGAGAGTGCCTGATCATGCCGGCGCTTCGCCGTTGACCCAGGTCTTGATGATATTAGCCACCGCAATCGGGTTCTGCTTGGCCAATTGGCGCGCGTCCTCAAGGCGCAACTGCTCCTTGGTCGGCGGCACCGGTGTGTTGTCGGCCGCCGGGGCGGGCAGCAAGTCAGGCCGGTTGGGGGTTTCGGACTCGATGGCATCGAGCTGGGTGCCTGCCACGGCCGGCACCACAGGCTCGACCTTGGGCGCATTCATCGCCTTCACGGCCGGGCGCACCATGCCCATCAGCACAATCAGCCCAAACAAGACCATGCCGACCGGCCAGGCAAAGCTCTTGGCCAACTCCAGCATCTCGGGCTGCTTCCACAGCGGCACCGGCGTGTTGTCCGTGGCCATGGCCATGAACGGGGTATTCATCAAGTTGACCGAGTCGCCACGCTCCTTGCTGAAGCCGATGGTGTCGCGCACCAGCGCCGTCATCTGCTCCAGCTGCTCAGGGGTCAGTGGCTTGTTCACGGGCTTGCCCTTCTCTTCAGGGCCGCTCTGGTAATTGACCACCACCGCTGCACTCAGGCGCTTGACCGCTCCCGTGCCGCCCTTGACCACCTTGACCGTCTTGTCCACCTCGTAGTTGGTGACCGATTCCTTCTTGCTGGGGGTGCTGCTGCCGGTGCCGGTCGCGCCGGCCGAGAGGGTCGGGGCGGCCCCGTTGATGGGCGCATTGGCCTGGGCCGCCGGCTGATTGCTGGTGGCGCCCGGCACACCGGTGGGCGGAGTGGCGGCGCTGCCGCCACCGCTTTCCACCACCTGCTGACTGCGCACAGCCGCGCTGTCGGGGGTCTGGTTGGGCTTGTGCAACTCCGAAGTCGATTCGGTCTGCGAAAAATCAATTTCAGCCGTCACCTGCGCCTTGACGTTCTGCCGCCCCACCACCGGCTCCAGGATGTCGATGATGCGCTTGCTGTAGAGCTGCTCGATCTGCTGCACGTATTGAAGTTGCTGCACGTCGCCGCCGGCGCCGGCCGAGTCGGGGGTGGCTGACAGCAGCTTGCCGTTGTCGTCAATCACGCTCACGGCGGTCGGGTTCATGTCCGGCACGCTGGACGCCACAAGATGCACGATGCCGGCCAGTTGGGCACGGTCCAGGATGCGGCCCGGGTACAGGGTGACCAGCACCGAAGCCGAGGGTTTGAGCTGCTCGCGGAAGAATCCGTTCTGATTGGGCAGTGCCAGGTGCACCCGGGCGCTCTGGATGGCCGCCACCGCCTGAATCGAGCGGGTCAACTCGCCTTCCAGGCCACGCTGGAAGTTCAGCCGCTCCTGGAACTGGGTCACGCCAAAGCGGTTGCCCTCCATCAACTCGAAACCGGTCACCGACCCCTTGGGCAGGCCCTGGGAGGCCAGGCGCAGGCGCAGGTCGTGCACGCGATCTGACGGCACCATGATGGCGCCACCGCCCTCGGAGTACTTGTAGGGCACATTCATCTGGGCCAGTTGCGCCACCACCGCCCCGCCATCCTTGTCGCTGAGGTTGGCGTAGAGCACCTTCCAGTCGGCCTGGCGTGTCATGAAGGTGCCGGCCAGGGCAACGACCACCAACAAGGCAATGCCCAGCGCAAGCTTGATCTTCTGCGACCGATCCAGCTCGGCGAGCTTCTGTGTCCACGATGGGGCCACTGGGGTAGCGGTAATTTCAGCGACGGCAGACATCTTGTTTCCAGATCAAAGGGGTGGCAATACACCTCAGGTTGGAGCCGATTATTCAGCCAGACCGCCACGCCATCGCCGGGATAAACCAGCTCTTTGGACCTCAATTCAAAGGTCTGCTGCCTGGCCAAGTCCCTAACATCGGCGCCAATGATCTCACCGGAGAAGCGCCATGGATCTGCGATTCCCCTCGACCGCCACCCTCAGCCCACTCAGCACCCGCACCCCGCAAATCGGCAAGGCCAGCACCGGCACGGCCGGGCAGACCTCGTCCACCGGCAGCGCCGGCTTTTCGGGTGAGTTGAGCAACGCCCTCAAATCCGTGAGTGCCGCCCAGAACAAGGCCACCCAGATGCAGCAGGAAGTGCAGATGGAAAACCCCAATGTCAGCCTGGAAGACACCATGATCGCCATCCAGAAAGCCCAGATCGGCTTTCAAGCCACCATGCACGTGCGCAACCGCATGGTTCAGGCCTACACCGACATCATGAACATGCAGGTCTGAGCCCCCCCCGGTCCAGCACCACCCGAACCCCAAGCAAAAAGCCCGCTTCGGTCACCGAAGCGGGCTTTTTTTGTCATCAAGGGCCCTGTTTCAGAGCCCCCGGAACCATCGGGGAAGCCCGCCAGAGCAGGCTCGGCCCATCAGTGGAGCAGCCGGGAGCCGCCGTCCAGCAAACGCTGGATATCCGAGAGCCGAGGTTCGGCCAGGTTGCGGATCAGGGCGTCGTTGCGCAGGATGCGCAACATGATCTTGCCCTTCTCGCTGCGGTCTTCCGTGGCCAGAGGCTCCACCTGGGACTGGTGGTGCAATTGCTCGATCAGCACCGCACAGGCACCCTCGAGTTGCATGACCTGCTCCCAGTCTTCACGTTGTGCGGCCACCAACATGCGCTGGCTGGCGCCTTCGATGGCCTTGTAGTAATCAAGCAGAGATTGTTGCTGCACGTTATGCCCCCTTGCTATTCAACGTGTTTGAGGTCTGATGGCCTTCCAGGCCTCAGCGACGGGTCGGATCAGTTCGATCACGGATTGGACAGCCTCGGGACTGTTGCTCAAATTGGCTTTGGTCAGTTCAAACACCGCGTAGCTGTAGAGCGAATCGAGGTTCTTGGCCACATCGCCCCCTTCCTTTTCGTTGAGAACACCCCGAAGGCCATCCTGAAGAATCTGGATGGCCTTGTTGAGATACCGGGACTTCTCCTGGATATCGCCGCGGCTCATGGCACCCGACACCTTCGAGAGGCTGTCCAGCAAGCCGTCGAACAACAGAACCACCAACTGATGGGGGTCCGCTCCAGTGATACTGGTTTCGACGCCAACGCGTTGATAGGCAGATGCAGCTCGGGTACTCACGGGTGTAAACATTCTTTTGGCCTCGCAAATTGTCGCACGGTACAACTGGTGTATCGGCAGCCCAGTCCGGTTCTGAAGGGCTCAATAGCAAGACATTTGGCAGGCTATTCCCAGGGGGCTTCACAAACCCCTGAAAAAGCCGGAATCACACTCTATATAGAGGGATCGGGAACTCCCCAGATCCCGCCCACCCACCCCCGCGCGAACCTTGCCGACACCTCGATTGCCAACTTGTTTGCACTCCCCCTCACAAGTAGACCTAAAGTTTTCTGCGCCCGACCCGAAAAACAATGCAACGGGCTTCAAGAAGGGTTCGTTGCCAAGCCTGCGACACCGCAGGTTTGACATCAGCGATAGGCTGATTTTTAACTTGAAGGAGCTTCAAAATGGCAATGACCATCAACACCAACGTCAACTCGCTGACGGCGCAACGCAACGCAGCCACCAATCAGTCGAGCCTGTCCACCTCCATCGCACGCCTGTCTTCGGGTCTGCGGGTCAACAGCGCCAAGGACGACGCCGCCGGCCTGGCCATCGCCACCCGCATGGACGCCCAGGCCCGTGGCATGACCGTGGCCATCCGCAACGCCAACGACGGCATCTCGATGCTGCAGACCGCTGAAAGCGGCATGCAGACCGTCTCCGACATGCTGCAGCGCATGCGTGAACTGGCCGTGCAGGCCACCAACTCGACCAACACCTCGTCCGACGTTGCCTCGCTGAACCAGGAATACACCCAGCTGGCTTCGGAAATCGGCCGTACCATCAGCGCCGTGCAGTTCAACGGCACCTCGGTGCTGACCACCACCGCATCCTTCGACTTCCAGGTGGGCGCCAACTCGGGCCAGACCATCAGCATCACGTCGGGTACGCTGAACCTGGACCAAAGCAACAACGTGTCGGCCGTCGTGGGCGGCGCCACCAGCGCCCTGACCACGGCCGCCGGCAGCAACAGCTCCAACGCCGCCAACATCGATGCCATCGACAAGGCCCTGCAAACGATCAACGACAGCCGCGCTTCTCTGGGTGCTGCCCAAAGCCGCTTCCAGAACACGGTGAACTTCCTGCAGAGCGCGGTGGAAAACCAGACCGCTGCCAAGGGCCGCATCATGGATGCTGACTTCGCCTCTGAAACGGCCAACCTGAGCCGCGCCCAGATCCTGCAGCAGGCTGGCACCGCCATGATCGCCCAGGCCAACCAGTTGCCACAGGGTGTGCTGTCTCTGCTGCGTTAAGCCATCGCCCGCTTCAAGTTGAACCTTCGAACCCCGGCATAAGCCGGGGTTTTCTACTGGAGTTGTGGCTTTTCATTTGGAGGTTCGCTTGCTAGAGTAGTAGAGCGCAGGCTCTCTGTCTGCACCAGGGGATACCAATATGACCATTTCTTCACCCGGCATTGGCAGCAATGGCCTAGACGTCAATTCGATCGTCACCAAACTCGTGGCGGTCGAGAGTCAGCCCGTCACCCTGCTGCAGCAAAAGGGCAGCAAGATCCAGAGCACGATCTCGTCCTGGGGCACGGTCAAATCACAACTGTCAGCCATCCAGGATGCGGCATCGGCCTTGCTGGACAAGACCACCTGGGCGTCTCGAACGGTCAGCTCGAGCAACAGCAGCGCCGTGACAGGCACCGTCACCACAGGCGCATTGGCTGGCAACTACAGCGTATCGATCACCCAGCTGGCGCAATCGCAAACCACCCTGTCCAGCGGAATCACCTCTGGCAGCGCCTTCGGCTCCGACGGACGCCTCGACATCCAGGTCGGGAAATGGAGTGGCAACACCTTCACCCAAGGCAGCGGGTCCACGGTGAGCGTCACAGTGAATTCGACCGACACCTTGAGTGACATTGCCACCCGCATCAACAATTCCAACTCCGGCGTCAGCGCCTCAGTCGTCAACTCAGGCGGCCAGGACAAGCTGGTCGTGCGTGGTGCGAACACCGGCGAGAGCAATGGTTTTCAAATCCAGGCTTTTGACAGCACCGGCACGGCCATCACCGATGGCAGCACCGGTGTGGGCAAACTGTCCTATGCCAGCACCGGCAGTGCCATCGTCGGCATGGGGCTTTCGCAGGCCGCCAAGAATTCGGCCGCCACGGTCGATGGCGTGGCCGTGAGTTCGGCCAACAACCAGATCACCGGCGCGGTCACCGGGCTCACCCTCAATCTGCAGCAGGTCACCACCTCACCCGTCACCATGAGCGTGGCGGCAGACACCACAACGACGACCAACAAGGTCAACGCCTTCGTGACCGCCTACAACCAGGCGATCGCGGCCATGCGCAACCTCACCAAATACGACCCCAGCACCAAGACGGCCTCGCCGCTGCAGGGCGACAGCACTGCCATCGGCCTGCAAAATGCGCTGCGCCAGATGGTGGTGAGCAATGGCCCCGCCAGCAGCAGCTACAGCAGCTTCAGCGCCGTGGGCATCTCCATGCAGCAAGATGGCACGCTGTCGGTCGACAGCACCAAGCTGAGCACCGCCATCACCACCAACCCCAGCAATCTGGAGTCCCTGTTTGACGCCAACGGGGGCAGCACCAACACCAACGGGATCGCGCGCCGCATCCGAGACTTCGCCATGGCCGCCAACAATGTCGGCGGCACCGTCAACAACCGCACCACCGCCCTGCAGACGGCGCTGACCCGCAACAGCACCGACGTGACCAAGATGCAGGACCGGATTGCCGTGATCCAGGCCCGCCTGTACAAACAATACAACGCGCTGGACACCAACCTGACCAGCCTCAACAGCCTCAGCAGCCTGGTGAACCAGCAGATCACCACCTGGAACAAATCGTCCTCCTGACCGCGGCTCAGCCCGCCTCAGCCGGCCAAGGCGGCCTCAGCCCGCCTGCGCCTCGCTTCTTCAGCCCCATCGCCCGATCTGCTCCGGGCGGAGCGCGGGCCATGCCCTCAGCAGACGCCGATATCCGGCAAAAGTCCTGAACTGAGCGGCCAGAAGCCCGCTTTTCCAAGCTTCTGTTTTTCTCCCAAGCCGAATAATTTTCCTAACACTCGGCTGGGATCGGTCGCTGTATTTCGTACAGACATCGCACCGTGTGGATCGTTCATCTTGCATTCATTGAAGGAGCCGTCCCATGGCAATGACCATCAACACCAACATCAACTCACTGAACGCCCAGCGCAATGCTTCGGCCACCCAGATGAGCCTGTCCACCTCGATCCAGCGCCTGTCCTCCGGCCTGCGCGTCAACAGCGCCAAGGACGACGCCGCCGGCCTGGCCATCGCCACCCGCATGGACGCCCAGGCCCGCGGCATGAGCGTGGCCATCCGCAATGCCAACGACGGCATCTCGATGCTGCAGACCGCTGAAAGCGGCATGCAGACCGTCTCCGACATGCTGCAGCGCATGCGTGAACTGGCCGTGCAGGCCACCAACTCGACCAACACCTCGTCCGACGTTGCCTCGCTGAACCAGGAATACACCCAGCTGGCTTCGGAAATCGGCCGTACCATCAGCGCCGTGCAGTTCAACGGCACCTCGATCCTGACCACCACCGGCAGCTATGACTTCCAGGTGGGCGCCAACTCGGGCCAGACCATCACCGTCGCATCGGGCACCCTCAATCTGGACCAGGCCGGCAATGTGTCCGCCGTCTTCGGTGGCACCACCAGTGCACTGACCACGGCCGCCGGCAGCAACAGCTCCAATGCCGCCAACATCGATGCCATCGACAAGGCCCTGCAGACCATCAACGACAGCCGCGCCCAACTCGGTGCCGCACAAAGCCGCTTCCAGAACACCATCACGTTCTTGCAAAGCGCGGTGGAAAACCAGACCGCAGCCAAGGGCCGCATCATGGATGCCGACTTCGCGACGGAAACCTCGAACCTGAGCCGCGCCCAGATCCTGCAGCAGGCTGGCACCGCCATGATTGCCCAGGCCAACCAGTTGCCGCAACAGGTGCTGTCGCTGCTGAAGGGCTGAGGCTCAATCACCCTCTGGGTGATTGAAACCTGGATCCGCCGGATCCCCCAGCCCTGTCCAGAACACCATGCGCCACGCCCTTGACTGCCGCTGCCTGAAGGCAGGCTTAAACTCACCAGCTGAGGCTGCGAGTATGGCCAGGCCACCCGCGGGCCGACTCACGGTCTCATGGATGTCAGCCCCTTGCCTCGACAAACTTCTTGCCCAGGCTGCCCATGGGCTCAAGCAGAAAGTGTTCAACCACCATGCAAGCGCACGGAACCTCACGCACCGCCGCCGAGAAGCACCCCTACTACATTGCCACGGCCGACTACGACGGCAGCCAGATCCACATCCGGCAACTGCATCAGTTGTGCCATGAGCTGAACACCCGAGGTTTCGAGGCCTTTGTCTGGGGCGCAAGAACCCTCAATGGCCACCTGTGGACACCCCAGTTGTCGCTGGAGCAGCGGGCCGCACACTACAAGGCGGGCAAGAAACCGGTCTGGATCCATCTCGCTCTCGACGGGGTCCTGCGCCAGCAATCCCACTGGACACTGGCCTACAACCCCGAAATCCATGCCAGCGACAAATCGCAGATGGGCAAGGGGCGGATCGAATTGGCCCAAGGCGACAAGGCCGCCAGCCTCAGCCTGCCCCTGGCACTGCCTTGGGTGGACAGCACCGTCTTCAGCCCTTCATCGACGAGATCCGACGGCCCGGCCCTGGTCTACGCCGACAAGTACCTGAAGGCCGGTGGCAGCCTGCAAGCCAGTCATGCCGATCTGGTGAACCTGGGCGCGCCGTCCAACGCGTTTGCCAGGGCCGAAGACCGTGCCGAGGCCCTGCGCTCAGCCAGCCTGATCTACTGCTATGAGGCCGGCGTCATCACCGCCGAGGCCTTGCTGTGCGGCTGCCCAGTGGTCTACATCCAGAACGACCGCACGCTGGCCCTGCCTGCGGCCTCGCCCTGGTTGAGCCGGGCCACGGCCTGGGGCGACGACCCGGCCGAGTTGGCCAAGGCCCGCCGCGAACTCCCGAGCTACCAGCAACAGCACCTCGCCAATTTCCGCGACAGCGCGGCCGAACTGGACCAGTTCATCGAGGCCACCCAGCGCGCACTCCGGGAAATGTCCTTCGACGACGCCTGGTCCCACGAGTCCGTCACGTTGATGGGCGAACTCGTGATCGAAGGCAAAGACCTGGCCTCCCACGCGGACCAGGCGAAATACACCCGACTGCAGCGACAGTTCCAAACCTGGAACAAACGCAGCACCTTGCGGGAAATCGATGGCGAGATCTACGGCGAACATGTGGCCCGTGGCGACCTGCCGGCGCTGGCTGTCTATGTCTACGTTCGCGAGGGTGACCTCGATGGCCTGGCCCAGACACTGGACAGCCTGGAGCAGAACCTCTACCAAGCCAGCCAGTTGCACATCCTGGCGAACTTCGACTGCCCGATCAACCCGGCTGAGTTGGGCCCCCAGTGCGTTTGGCACACCCTGCCCACCGCGCAGGATCCCTTCGCTCGCACACTGCCGCCATGGCTGCTGCTGATCGAATCAGGCACCGCGCTGGCCCCCCAGGCCCTGGTCGAATTTGCCCTGGCCGCCAAAGACCCTGAGGCTCGACTGGTGTATGCCGACGAAGCCTTCATCGCCGCCAACGGCCAGGAAACCCCTCACTTCAAACCCGACCTCAACATCGAGTGGCTGCGCAGCACCAACTACCTGGGCTCGGCCGTCGCCGTGCGCACGTCGGACTGGCGCCAACAGGGCCTGACACTGGATTTCGATCGACTCTACGGCCTGGCGCTTGACCTGTCGCAGAACAAACGCAGCATCCGCCATGTCGACACGGTGCTGTTCAAGAGCGACGGCCATGTGTCCCCGGCCCGTGAACTGGCAGAGCTGCAGCAACTTCAGTCGCACCTGGGCAGCCGGGCCCTGCCCGCCCGTGTGCAGGCCCAGAAGATTGCCGGTTGCCGGCAACTCGACTACCAGGGCGCGCAGCCAAGACGCGTTTCGGTGATCATCCCGACGGGCTACCAACTCGGCTACCTGCGCTGCCTGCTGAGTTCGTTGCAGCTCTATGCCGAGCCCGAGTTGCACGAGATCATCCTGGTCACCCAGCCTGAACACGAGGCGGCCGCACACAACGCGGCCACCTCCGTCACCTTGCCGGTCCCGCTGCACATCGTGTCCACCCCAGCCGGCCCCTACCAGCACGGCCTGGCCCTGAACACCGGGGCCGCCGTGGCCACCGGCGACGTGCTGCTGTTCGCCGACGACGACACCGAGGCCATCCAGCGCCCCTGGCTGAGCAGCCTCACAGCCTACCTGGACCAAGCCGATGTGGGCTGTGTGGCCCCGCGTCTGGTGCTGCAGGTGGGCGACAAACCCACCTTGCAAAGCGGCCCCATGACCCTGGGGATCGGGGACTGGGCGGCCAGCTACAACGGTGAGCGCCGACTGCTCGACGAGCAAGGCGTGTTCTCACGCCTGCAGACATCGCAGGACGTGTCCACCGTGGCAGGGCATTTCTTCCTGCTGCAACGGTCTCTGTGGCAGCAGCTCGGCGGCTTCAACAACGACGACTGCCACACCTTCACCACGGTGCATGATTTCTGCATCCGGGCCAGCCAGGCCGGACGCCGGCACATCTGGACCCCGGTCAGCAGCGTGCTGCACCAGGGCGGCAAGACCGTGGAGGCCCTGGGCCGTGAAGCGGGCCGCGCCTATGAGATCAAGTCGGCGGCGCTGCGCGAAAAGCAGTCCTTCCTGACCCGCTGGGTCCAGCACATTGCCCACGACAGGGGCTACAACCGGCACCTGTCGCTGCAGACGCCCTACGACGTCGAAGCCGATCTGGTGGTCGACTGGATGAGCTCGCGCAAGGACCGGCCGCGGGCCATGGCCTTCCCCATCTCGAGCGGCTCGGGCCAGTACCGCGTGGTCGAGCCCTTGAACGCACTGCAGCACGCCGGGCTGGCGCAGTCGTGCATCGTGTTCCCGGTCACCCACAGCCTGTACCGCACCCCGACGGCGCTCGAGATCACACGCGCCGACCCGGACCGCATGATCGTGCAGCACTCGATTGGCGACGCCCACTTGCAACTGCTGCGGGCCTACCGCAAGACCAACCCGAACCTGTTCACCATCCAGACCGTGGACGACCTGTTCCACGACCTGCCGCAAAAGCACCACCTGCACAACTACCACCAGCGTGAGGGCTATGTGCGCATGCGCGAGGCCATGAGCCTGTGCGACCGCGTGATCGTCTCCACCCAGCCTCTGGTCGAGGTCTATGGGGACTACTGCCGCGACGTTCGCGTGATGCCCAACTGCCTTGATGACCGGGTCTGGGGCCAGTTCTACAAGGCCCCGACGCCTCGGTCGCGCCTGCGCGTGGGCTGGGCCGGCGCGGCCCAGCACCTGGGCGATCTGGAGATGATCGGCGAGGTGGTGGCCCGGTTCAAGGACGAGGTCGACTGGATCTTCATGGGCATGTGCCCCGACAGCCTGCGCCCGTACATCAAGGAATACCACCCCTTCGTGTCGTATGTGGACTACCCGGCCAAACTGGCCTCGCTGGACCTCGACATTGCCATTGCCCCACTGGAGGACAACCCCTTCAACCGCTGCAAGAGCAATCTGCGCCTGCTGGAATACGGCGCCATGGGCTGGCCGGTGGTGTGCTCGGACGTCTACCCCTTCCGCACCGAGAACCCGCCTGTGCTTCGCGTGCCCAACGAAAAAGAGGCCTGGATCGAATCGGTGCGGCGCCTGATCGACGACAGCACCTTGCGCCATCAGATGGGCCAGCAATTGAATCAATGGGTCAGCGACAACTTCTACCTGTCCAAGAACACGGGCAAATGGTTTTCAGCCATTTTTGATTGACTCATTTGCACCGGGAATCAGCCCTTCCAAACGGAACGAAGTCAGGACGGGGCCCCTAGAATTGATCAAAGCGCTGCGGTGACAGCGCACATCAATTTCCATCTGCCTGGAGCATCCGACATGAAAGCAGTCATCCTGGCCGGCGGGTTGGGCACCCGCATCAGCGAGGAAACCCTGACCCGCCCCAAGCCGATGATCAGCATTGGCGGCAAACCCATCCTCTGGCACATCATGAAGATGTACTCCAGCCATGGCATCAACGACTTCGTGATCTGCTGCGGCTACATGGGGTATGTGATCAAGGAGTACTTCGCCAACTACTTCCTGCACACCTCGGACGTCACTTTCGACATGACGACCAACCAGATGGAGATCCACGAACACCATGCCGAGCCCTGGCGCGTGACCCTGGTGGACACGGGCGACAGCACCCAGACCGGGGGGCGTATCCGGCGCATCCGGCGCTATGTCGAGAACGAGCCCTTCTTTTGCATGACCTACGGTGACGGGGTGTCTGACATCGACATCAGCGCCGAGATCGCCTTCCATCGCGGTCACGGCAAACTGGCCACGGTCGCCGCCGTGGCGCCCCCGGGTCGCTTCGGCACGCTGGAGATTGCCAATGGTCAGGTGCAGGCCTTCACCGAAAAGCCCCTGGGCGACGGCAACCTGATCAATGGGGGCTTTTTTGTGCTGTCCCCCCAGGTGCTGGACCTGATCGAAGGCGATGACAGCATCTGGGAAGACAAGCCGGTGCACGCCCTGGTGCGCCAGCAGCAGCTCGCCGCCTACCAGCACACCGGGTTCTGGCGCCCCATGGACACCTTGCGCGACAAGACCTACCTCGAAGAACTCTGGGCCAGCGGAGCCGCGCCGTGGAAGAACTGGTGAACCGCCGCTTCTGGGCCGGCAAGCGCGTCTTTCTGACCGGCCACACGGGCTTCAAGGGCAGCTGGCTGAGCCTGTGGCTGCAGGCCATGGGGGCCGAGGTCTGGGGCTTTGCCCTGCCTCCCGGCACGCCGGTCAACTTGTTCGAAGTGGGCTCGGTGGCCCAGGGCATGCAGTCCCGCTTCGGCGACATCCGCGACCTCGATGCCCTGAGCCAGGCCATGGCCCAGGCCCGACCGGACGTGGTGCTGCACCTGGCCGCGCAGGCACTGGTGCCCCTGTCGTACGAACAGCCGCTGGACACCTTCGCCACCAATGTGATGGGCACTGCCAACGTGCTGGAAGCGGTGCGCCGCACCCCGGGCGTGCGGGCCGTGGTGGCCATCAGCAGCGACAAATGCTACGAGAACCAGGAATGGGTCTGGGGCTACCGTGAAACGGACCCCATGGGCGGGTACGACCCTTACTCGGCCAGCAAGGGCTGTACCGAGCTGGTGGTGGCCTCGTACCGCCGCTCTTTCCTGAACACAGCCAACGTGCCTGTGGCCAGTGCCCGCGCCGGCAATGTGATCGGGGGGGGTGACTGGACGCCGACGCGCCTGGTGCCCGACGTGCTCGCGGCCTTCTCGGCGCAACAGGCCGTCACCCTGCGTCAGCCCGGTGCGATCCGGCCCTGGCAGCATGTGCTGGAGCCCCTGAGCGGTTACCTGGCCCTGGCCCAACGTCTGCACGAGCAAGGCATGGCCTGGGCCGAAGGCTGGAACTTCGGCCCCCACGAATCCGACGCCCGCACCGTGGGCTGGGTGGTGCAAGAACTGGCACGCCGCTGGGGCCCGGATGCGCGCTGGCAAACCGAGACCCAGGCCCAGCCCCATGAGGCCCATACCCTGAAACTGGACTGCAGCAAGGCGCACAGCCGCCTGGGCTGGCAACCCCGCTGGCGCGCCGACACCGCCTTGCAGCACACCCTGGACTGGCACCGCGCCTGGCAGGCGGGTGCCGACATGCGCCAGCTGAGCCTGGACCAAATCACCGAATTCGAAAGCGCCGCATGAGCCTGACCCGACACCAGCTGACCGCCGCCGCCGATGGCCAGGTCCACCTCAACCTGCCCGAACTGGCCGGCCAGGAGCTCGAAATCATCGTGCGTCCGGCTCGCGGTGCCGCCACCGCCCCGCCCTGGCGCGCCGGCATCGATGCCATCCCGCCCTCGGGCAAGGTGGTCGGTGACCCCGAAAAAAACGCCATGATCGATGCCGCGCTCGACGCCTGGCTGACCACGGGCCGATTCAACGATGCCTTCGAGAAACGGCTGGCAGACTTCGTGGGCGTCAAGCACGCACTGACCGTCAACTCGGGTTCGTCGGCCAATCTGGTGGCCTTCTCCACCCTGACCTCGCCGCGCCTGGGGATCCGCGCCATCCGCCCTGGTGACGAGGTGATCACCGTGGCGGCCGGCTTTCCGACCACTGTCAATCCCATCATCCAGAACGGTGCCGTGCCGGTGTTTGTCGACGCCGTGCTGCCGACCTACAACATCGATGTGTCCCAGTTGGAGGCCGCCCTGTCGCCCCGCACCAAGGCCATCATGATTGCCCACACCCTGGGCAACCCCTTCGACCTCGATGCCGTGTGCGCCTTTGCCCAGGCCCATGGCCTGTGGCTGGTGGAAGACTGCTGCGATGCCCTGGGCTCCACCTGGAAGGGCCGCAAGGTGGGCACCTTCGGGCACCTGGCCACCCTTTCTTTCTACCCCGCCCACCACATCACCATGGGCGAGGGTGGCGCGGTGCTGACCAGCGACCCGGAGCTGCGCCAGATTGCCGAGTCCTTCCGCGACTGGGGCCGTGACTGCTGGTGCAAGCCCGGCTGCGACAACACCTGCGGCAAACGCTTCAACTGGCAACTGGGCAGCCTGCCCGCCGGTTACGACCACAAGTACACCTACAGCCATCTGGGCTACAACCTCAAGATCACCGACATGCAGGCCGCCTGCGGCCTGGCCCAGCTGGATCGGCTGGAGGGCTTCGTGCAGGCGCGCAAGGACAACTTCGCCTACCTGAGCGAGCAACTGAAGGACTGCGCCGACCTGCTGGTGCTGCCCGAGGCCACCCCGGGCAGCGACCCTTCGTGGTTCGGCTTTCCGATCACGCTGCGGCCCGAGGCCGGGCTCAACCGCCAGTACCTGCTGCAGTACCTGGACGAGCGCCGCATCGGCACACGGCTGCTGTTTGCCGGCAACCTGATCCACCAGCCTTACATGCAGGACCGCCAGTTCCGCGTCGTGGGTTCGCTTCAGACCGCCGACCAGATCATGAACGACACGTTCTGGATCGGGGTCTGGCCTGGGCTGAGCCGGGCCCAGCTCGACTACATGGTGAGCCAGCTCAAGCAGGTGCTGGGCCTCAACTTCTGAGCGACAGGCCATGGCTACCCTCGACAGCGCCTCGACCGCCACAGGGCCAGGAATCCCTGGCGAGGCCCCAACCTGCTTGCGACCCTGTCCGGTCTGCGGCAACACCGAAGCGCATGCCCTCAAAACGCTCTCCCTGCCCCAAGCTTCGGGCTCGCCTCTGCCCGGCGGCTACCGGCTGATGGCCTGCCAGGCCTGCGACCTGGTGTTTGCCGAGACACCGGCTCCGCAATCCGCCTACGACCTCTACTACCAGCGCTGCGCCAAATACGGCGGCCCCACCGGCACCGGCGCCGGCCTGCACAGCGCCGACCAGGCCCGGCTGGAGCAATTGGCCGACCGCCTGCGGAGCTGCCTGCCCCGGCCCCAGGCCCGCGTGCTGGACCTGGGGTGTGGTGCTGGCGGCCTGTTGGCGGTTCTGCAGGCCCGAGGCCTGACCCAGGTCGAAGGCCTGGACCCCGACCCCAGCGCCGTGCAGGCTGGCCAGGCCCGAGGCCTGCGCCTGCGTGAAGGCCTGATCCACGAAGCCGCCACGCGCTGCGCCGGTGAGCGTTACGACCTGATCGTGCTCTCGCACGTGGCCGAACACCTGCGTGACCTCCGCAGCCTGCCGGACCTGGCCCGGCTGCTGACGCCCGAGGGCAAGCTCTACATCGAAGTGCCCCACCCTGCGGGCTACGCCTGCGGCGAGCGCCCGCCCTACTATTACTTCGACAGCGAGCACATCAACCACTTCAGTGCCCAGGCCCTGGCGCGGCTGCTGGCCCCGGCGGGGCTGCAGCTGCACAGCGCCGAGGCCGTGAGCCTGACCCTGTCCGACGGCGGCCACTACCCGGCGCTGGCCGTGGTGGCCGGCCAGGGTGCCGCGCCACCGGTGTCAGCCCAGCCCTCGACCGTGCGAGCCGTTCAGCGCTACTTGGCCGACTGCGCCCAGGGTGCCACCCTCGTGCCCCAGCCGCCGCTGCCTGCCCAAGGCCCGGTGCTGGCCTGGGGTGCGGGCTCCTGGGCCCAGCGCCTGCTGGGCCAGGGCCAGCTGCCGCGTGATCGCCTGGTGGCCTTTCTCGACAACGACCCCAACAAACAAGGCCTGCAACTCGACGGCCTGCCCATCGTGCCCCCCACGCTGGGCCTGCAACAGCACCCGCAGGCGGCCATCCTGGTCTGCGTGGCCATCGACCCGCAGCAAATTGCAGCCGCCCTGGACGCCTTGGATCCAGAAGCCCGGCAGCGACTCCACTTCCTGAGCCACCCGCTATGAACCTCTCCGAACGCATCGCCGACTGGCTGGTCCAGCAAGGCATCACCCAAGTCTTTGCCGTCACGGGCGGCGGCGCCATGTACCTCAACCAGGCCCTGGGCTCCCACCCGGGCCTGCAATGCACCTACCTGCACCACGAACAGGCCTGCGCCATGGCCGCCGAGGGTTATGCCCGCATCGCCGGCAAGCCGGCGGTGGTGATGGTGACCACCGGGCCTGGCGGCATCAATGCGCTCAACGGCGTGTTTGGGGCCTACACCGACTCGATTCCCATGCTGGTCATCAGCGGCCAGGTCAAGCGCGCCACCTGCCTGGACTACACCCCGGTGCCCGGCCTGCGCCAATTGGGTGACCAGGAAGGCCCGGTGCTGCAGATGGCCCGCCCGGTGACCAAGATGGCCGAAGGCGTGGGCAGCCCCGAGGCCGTGATGACCCTGCTGCCGCAAGCCCTGGCCACCGCCGTCGGTGGACGGCCCGGCCCGGTCTGGCTGGACATCCCACTCGATGTGCAGTCGGCTGAATGCGGCCCCATTCCAGCCCCCGTCTTCACCCCGCCGCTGGCGCCAGAGTCCCTGAAGACCGACTGCGATCAGATCGCCCAACGCCTGGCCAAAGCCCAGCGCCCGCTGATCCTGGCCGGCACCGGTGTGCGCCTGGCCCAGGCCGAGCAAGACCTGCTGGCCTTTGCCGAAGCCCACGGCATTCCGGTGGCCACCGCCTGGACGCACGACCTGATCGCCAGCGACCACCCCCTGTTTGCCGGCCGCCCCGGCACCATCGGCACGCGGCCCGGCAACTTCTGCCTGCAGGCGGCCGATCTGGTGATCGTGATTGGCTCGCGCCTGAACATCCGCCAGGTCAGCTACAACTGGGACACCTTCGCCAAGAACGCCTGCGTGGTGCAGGTCGATGTGGACCCCGCCGAGCTGGCCAAGCCCCTGGTGCAGGCCGATCTGAAGATCACGGCCGACGCGCGCGTCTTTCTGCAGTCCTTGCGCGAGCGCTGCCAAGGCGGCTTGCCCAGCTATGCGACCTGGGTTGCCTGGTGCCAGGACATTCGTCGGCGGTACGGTCTCAAAGCACCTGACGCAACAGGCCCCGCCATCCACCCGTATGCGCTGATCGCCCGGGTCTGTGCCCAATTGCGCGAGGACGACATCCTGGTCTGTGGCAATGCTTCGGCCTGCATCCTGCCCTTCCAGCTCGCCCAACTCAAAAAGGGCCAGCGCCTGTTCAGCAACTCAGGCTCGGCCTCCATGGGCTACGACCTGCCCGCAGCCCTGGGGGCCGCCACCGCGGCCCCCCAGCGCCGCGTGATCTGCTTTGCTGGCGACGGCAGCCTGCAGATGAACCTGCAAGAGCTGCAAAGCCTCAAGAGCCTGGGCCTGAACGTGCTGGTGGTGGTGATCGACAACGGTGGCTACCTGTCGATCCGGCTCACGCACGACAACTTCTTCGGCCGCATCGTGGGCGCCACACCGGCCTCGGGCGTGGCCTTCCCCGACTTCGCACGCCTGGCCACGGCCTTCGGCCTGCGCACGGTCGACGTGCGCAGCAGTGCCGACCTGCCGGCACTGGACGCGGCCTTGCAGCAAGACGGCCCGCAATTGTTGGCCGTGACGGTGGACCCGGAGCCTGGCTTCGAACCCCGCATCAAGTCGCGCGCCCTGCCCGAGGGTGGGTTTGCCACCCCCGAACTGGACGACATGTTCCCCTTCCTGCCCGCCGAGGAAGTCGCGGCGATTCGCGCCGAGGCCGCCCGCCTCGTCTCTCATTGAGGATCCTGCCCCATGAACACGAGCTCATTCCCAACCCTGGATGCCGTGGGCCAGGTGGACTTGGAGACGGTACAAAGGCAGGGGCTCCTCATTTTCGGGTATGGCTCGTTCGCCCATGACCTGGCAGCGGCGGCCCAGAAAAACGGCATACCGGTTCTGGGCTTTGTCGTTTCAGGCCCTGCTCCTGCGGCGCGCAGTGGGCTGCCTGTCTGGCAGCTCAGTCAACTGCCCGCGGCCTACAAACACAAGCCGCTTTGGATCGGGGTCTACAACCACCTCGCGCATTCAGACTACTCGCTGATTGACCAGACCTGTCGCGCGGCTGGATTTGCAGCGTCATTTCCTCAGCATTATTTTGAGGTGGTCGCCGACGCGCTGGGATGGCGTTACTGGCTCACGCCCAGAGCAGATTACGCGGCCCATGCACGCGAATTGCGCGCCGCATTCGATCAGCTGGATGATGAACCCAGTCGGCAAGCCATGGCACAGACCTTGTCGTTTCGACTGGGCCAGACCCTGACGGCGCCTCAGCCAGACGCCGGTGTGGCGCATTACTTTCCGGATTTTGCCGTGGCGGCCTGCCAGGCGCGCGAGCGCGGTGCGCGTGTTTTTCTGGACGGTGGGGCCTACAACGGCGACACACTGGAGGCCGCGCTGAGCCAGTTGCCATTCCAGCAGACCTATGCATTTGAGCCCGACCTGGGCAATTATGCGCAACTGGCCCAGCGCACCCGGCAACTGGGCCTCAGTGCCGTGAACTACCCCTGCGGCTTGTCGGGACGCAACGAGCAACTGCGCTTTTCCACCGGCCAGGGTGAAGCAAGTGCCGTCAAAGACGACGGTGACAGCATCATCCAGGTGGTCCGCCTGGATGACTGCCTGCAAAACACGACCATCGACTATCTGAAACTGGATGTTGAAGGACAGGAAATACCGACCTTGCAGGGGGGCCGGGATTTGATCCTGAAAAGCCGGCCTATTTTGGCCATCGCTGCCTACCATCGCTGGGATGATATGTGGCGTATACCTGCCTTTGTTGCAGCTCTGGCCGTGGATTACCAGCTCGCGTACCGCAGCCATTCCAGAAACTCATTTGACGGGGTTTTTTATGCCTACTAACACCAATCCCAATAGCATTTTCGAAAACCTCTTCATTCTGGAGCTTGCCAACAACCACTGGGGACGGCTGGACCGAGGGCTGCGCATCGTGAACGACTTCTCCCAGGTCGTGCGCTTCAACAATGTGCGTGCCGCCATCAAACTGCAGTTCCGCGAAGTGGACCATTTCATCCACAAGGATTTCCGCGGCCGCGAAGACATCCGCTACATCAAGAAGACCGAGGTCACCAAGCTCAGCAAGGCCGAGTACCGGACCCTGACCCGCACCATCAAGGAGCGCGGTTGCATCCCCATGGCCACCGCCTTTGACGAACGCTCGGTCGACCTGTGCGAGGAGCTGGACCTGCCCCTGATCAAGATCGCCAGTTCCGACATCAACGACTGGTTCCTGATCGAGCGCATCGCCGAGACCAAAAAGCCGGTGATCGTCTCCACCGGGGGCTCCAGCCAGAAGGACATCGACGACATGGTGACCTTCTTCGCCAATCGCAACATCCCGCTGGCCATCAACCACTGCGTGTCGCTGTACCCCAGCGAGGACGACGAACTGGAAATCAACCAGATCGACTACCTCAAGAAGCTCTACCCCAAGAACGTGATCGGCTTCTCCACGCATGAGTACACCGACTGGACCTCGTCGATGCTGCTGTCCTACGCCAAGGGCGCGCGCACCTGGGAGCGCCACATCGACATCGAGGAAGGGGGCATTCCGGTCTCGCCCTATTGCTCGCTGCCGCACCAGATCGATGCCTGGTTCAAGGCCTACCACAAGGCCGTGGCCATGTGTGGCGGCTCGGGCCAGTCCAAACGCCTGCCCAAGAAAAAGGAAACCGAATACCTCGATGGCCTGGTGCGCGGCGTCTACGTCAAGCGCGACCTGCCGGCGGGCTATGAGTTCAAGCACCCGGGCAATGACGAGGACTTCTACCTCGCCATCCCGCTGCAAAAAGGCCAGTTGTCCTGCCGCGAAACCATGAACGGCCTGAAGCTGACCCGCCCGGTCTCACGCGACTCGGCCCTGACCATCGACGACGTGGACAGCCCCTACGCCCAGCACGAGTCCCTGCGCCAGGCCATTTACGACCGAGGCCTCTGACTCCGGCCTCCGACCGCCCTGTGAGCAAGCCCTATCCCGCCCCCGGCCTGCCCGCCATCCAGGGGCGGCTGGCCGAGTTGCTGCCGCACCTGGACGCCTCGGCGCTGGAGGGCAAGACCCTGTTCATCACCGGCGGCACCGGCTTTTTTGGCTATTGGCTGCTCAGCCTGCTCGACCTGCTGCAGCAGCGAGGCCACCGCTTTCGCGTGCGGCTGCTGTCGCGCAACCCGATGCGCTTCCAGGCCGTGGCGCCCTTCTTCGCAAGCCAGCCCTGGATCGACTTCGTCACCGGTGACGCGCGTCACTTCACGGACGAACGCCCGGCCGATTTGCTGATCCATGCCGCCACAGACACCCACGCCCAGGCCCATACCCGACCGCTGGCCATCATGGACGATGTGCTGCTGGGCACCCGCAACACCCTGGAGCAGGCCCTGGCCCAGGGCGTGAAGCGGGCCTTGTTTGTCAGCTCTGGCGCGGTCTACGGCCCGGCCGCGCGTGCTGCCAGCCACACGGCCGAAACCACGCCCTTGCAGCGCAGCCTGGAGCAGCCCGACCCGTACGGCGAAGCCAAGGCCACGGCCGAGCTGTGGAGCCTGCACTTTGGTGTGGCCCATGGCCTGTGCATCCCGGTGGCGCGCTGCTTTGCCTTTGTGGGCGCAGGCCTGGATCTGGACGGGCACTTCGCGATCGGCAACTTCATCCGCGATGGTCTGGCCGGCCAAGGCGTGCGGGTGCAAGGCGACGGCACGCCGCTGCGCAGCTACCTCTACGGGGCCGACCTGGCCGTGTGGCTGCTGCAACTGCTGCTGCGCGGTGAACACGGCCGGGCCTACAACGTCGGCTCGGACCAGGCCATCACCATCGAACAACTGGCCCGCCAGGTCAACCACCAGCTCAGCCCGGTCCAGGCCGTCACGCTGGCGCGCCAGCCCGTCGACAACCCACTCCGCTCCTGTTACGTGCCCTCGATCGAGCGTGCCCGTCAGGAGCTGCAGCTGGACGTCTGGACCCCGCTGGCCCAGGCCATCGCGGGCACGGCCGACCCCAGCCAGCCTATCGCCCAGGACTGAACATGCCCCAACTGTACGAATCGCTGCGCCGCCCTTATTACATCGAGACGCCACCGTACCGCCGCTCCTCGGCCGGCATCCGCGTCATGCACATGCTCTGCCATGTGCTCAACCGCCTGGGCGAGGAAGCCTACGTCTTCACCTCGGAGGTGAACCCCGATCTGAACACCCCCACCGTGACCGAAGACGTGGTGCGACGCCACCTGCAGGCCGGGCGCGAACCCATCGTGGTGTACCCCGAAATCGTCACGGGCAACCCACGCCGCGCCAAGTCGGTGGTGCGCTATGTGCTCAATGTGCCCGGGCTGATCGGGGGTGACAAGACCTTTGCCGACACCGAGCTGATCTACGCCTATGGCCAGAACCTGCTGCCCGCCAACGCACCGCCCGGCAATGTGCTGTTCTTCCCCTCGGTGGACTCCAGCCTGTTCAACAACCGCGACAATCCGCTGGACTCACAGCGTCAGGGCATTCTTGTCTACCCAGGCCGGCATCTGAACGCGCTCAAGGAGCACCCCGAGCTGAGCCACGGGACCGTGATCACCTCGACCTGGCCCGCCAGCCGTGCTGAACTGGCCGCGCTGATGCGGCGCAGCGAGATGCTCTACTGCTTCGAGTCCACCGCCATCGCCCTGGAGGCGGTGCTGTGCGGATGCCCCGCCGTGGTTCTTCGCTCGCCGCTTTTTGACGGAAACGCCATCAGCTCGGCCGAACTGGGCCGCGAAGGCATGGCCTTCAGCGATGCGCCCGAAGAAATCGACTATGCCCGTCGCACCGTGGGCCAGATGCAGGCCACGTACCAAGGGCTGGAGGAAGCGTTCTGGGTCAAGCTGCAGCAATTCATCCGCGACAGCCAGGCGCTGCCGCTGCACGAGCCCGCCCCTCAGCCCGCGGTCTACCAGCCCAGCGCGGCCGATCTGGCCTTTGCCCAATGGCGCCAGGCCCAGTCGCTCAATGAGTTCACGGCCCAGGCCCTGGCGGAGCGCATGATGGTCGACTGGCAGCACAAGCCACGGTTTCATCTGCTGCTGAGCAGCACGCCGGATGAGCAGGCTGGGGTGCAGGCCTTGCTGGCCAGCCTGGACGCCCAGCTCTACCCCGAATGGATCCTGACGGTCCTGAGCACCGCCGATGCACCCAGCGCCATCGCCGCCAACCCGCGCCTGCAATGGCTGTGTCTGCGCGAGGCCAGCTCTGCCCCGATCGTGCTGCAGGCCCTGGCCGAGGCCTCGCCGGCCGACTGGCTGGGCCTGTTGCCCGCGGGCGTGACCCTGGCCGAACCGCAATCTCTGCAGGTGCTGGCCGACCAGCTCAATGCGCAGCCCGCCTGGCGTCTGGTCTATGGAGACGACGCGGTACAGCAGGCTGGCCACTCGCCCGACCCGCACTTCAAGCCCGACTTCAACCTGGACCTGCTGCGCTCCAACGCCTACATCGGGCGCGCTGTGTTCGTGCAGAAGCAGGCCTTGCTGGCCTGTGGCGGACTGGGCGCCCAGTCCGGCGCCACGGCCTATGACCTGGCCTGGCGCCTGCACGACCAGGCGGGCGCTGCTGCCATCGGTCATTTGAGCGAGCTGTTGTGGCTGTGGCCGAGCGCCGAGAGCCGCCACGGCGACGTGCAGGCCGAGCGCACCGCCCTGGGCGAGCATCTGGCCCGCCAGCACCTGACCGCCGAGGTGTTGCCCGGACTGAGCCCGCACACCCACCAGGTGCGGTATGCCGCCCCCGAGGGCACTGACCTCACCGCCCTGATCGCGGTGCGCCACGACCGCCAATACCTGCAACCCTTGCTGGCCAGCTGGCAACAACTGCGGCCTGACGACCGCACCACGATCCTGCTGCTGGACCTGGGCTGCGAGGACCCTGACGAAAAAGCCTTCCTGGACAGCCTGGCAGACGACGCGTTCTGGCAAGGTCGCGTGCACCGGCTGGACGCGCGGGGCCTGAGCCCCGCCCAGGCACTGAACCTGGGCCTGCGCCACAGCAGCGCCGAACACCTGCTGTGCCTGGACGTGCGCAGCCACCTGATCCAGGCCGACTGGCTGGAGCGCCTGCTGGGCATCGCCCAACGCCCCGAGGTCGGCGCCGTGGCCCCCCGCCTGGTCAACCCGGCCAACTCGCTGCTCATCGAAAGCTACTGGGTGGGTGGTCTGCAAGGCCTGGCCGGTCCCGCTTTCCGGGACCTGGCGCTGGACGCGCCGGGCCTGCACGAGCGCGCCCTGTGCGAGCAAAGCGCGCTGGCCGTGAACGGCTCGGTGCTGCTGATCAAGCGCTCGGCCCTGGCCGGCCAGCCCTGGCTGAACGAAGCGCTGCCCGAGCGCGCGGCCTGGATCGAACTGGGTCTGCGCCTGCGGGCCCAGAACAGGCTCTTGGTCTGGACCCCGCACTCGGTGGTGCTGCAGCATCCGCATGCCCTTGCCGAAACTGTCACTTTGAACCAGGCGCCGCCCGTCTGGCCTGCCTTGCCCTTGCGCGCCCTGGCCGAGGACCCGAACTACCACCGCCAACTGAGCCTGAGCCAGCCGGGCCTGCCCGAGACCACTCGCCGGGCCCACTGGGTGCGCACGCACGCCCGGCGCCAGCGCTGGCTGCTGATTGGCCCGGCCGCCAGCCCGCTGTCGGTCGTGCACCGCGTGCAGCAGAGCCTGCGTGGTGCCGACGATGCCCAACTCAGCCGCTTCGAGATCGGCGCCCAGCCCGGACCGCTGGCCGAGTGGCTGCTGGACGTGTTGCGCGCCGCCCCGGACCGGGTGCTGGTCCACGGCATCCACCTGCCGCTGGCCCAGGCCCTGCTGGCCGCGCTGGCCCAACACCAGCCGACGCTGCCCTGCCTGGTCCTGCTGGACGAGCCCGAGAAGCTCAGCCAGCCCGACAACTTCCTGTGCCCAGCCCACCCGGGCCTGCTGCGCAGCCGCCTGCGCCCCCTGCTCGCCCCAGCCCACACGGTGCTGCTGAGCAGTGCCAGTGACGCCAGCACATTGGAGGGGGTACACCCCCGTTTACGCCTGCTGCAGAACGATCCGATCCGCTTTGGTCAATTCAACACCGACGGTTGGCTCAGTTGAGCCCCGCAGCGCCACGATTCAGAGAACGAACCGCACCATGACACACGCCGTCGACATCCTCATCACCTCCTACTACCAGCCGGAATACCTGGACGAGTGCCTGGAATCCGTCGCCCGCCAAACCTGGCAGGACTTCAGAGTCCATGTTGTGGATGACAGCCCGGGCAACCCGGTACAAGCCGTGATCGACAAATGGCGCGGTCTGGGCCTTCCCATCGACTTCACCCAGAACGAGAAAAACATCGGCGCCGTGCGCAGCCTGCAAAAAATCTACGCCCAGACACAGGCCGAATACGTCGTGTGGCTGAACCACGACGACGTGATCAAGCCTCAGTTTCTGGAGCGACTGGTGCAGAACGGCATGATGCAGCACCCTGAATGTGGCTTCGGCTACAGCCTCTATGACCGGTTCCAGAACGGTCAGATCTCACCCGACATGGGGGTCTATCGACCGGATTTGCCCACTGGCCCGCACCAGTTGGTCAACTCACTGTGCATCACCAACTGGATCATCACCTCGTTTGCCGTGATCCGGCGCTCGACCTTTGACGAGGTGGGTGGCCTGCTGCGCCACATCGCCCGCAATGAACTTGTCGGAGAGCCGGCATACGGGTACGTGGACCTGTATATCTTTGCCCGGCTGGCAGCGCGCTCGGCAGGCTATGTGCTCAACGAGTCCCAGGGCATCTACCGCATCCATGCCTCCAGCAGCACCGCGCAGACGGTGGGGCTGTCCCGACGGGCCGAGGAGACCGTGCGCACTTACGACTTCATCTTTGACGAGCACACTTTCTTCACCAAGCCCCAGCGCTACCTGAGCAAGGCCAACTGCACGGGGCGCCTGCTCAGTGACATGGGCGTCATTCAGGCGGTTCTGACCATGCTCCAGTCGAGTGAACTGGGCCGGGAATTGCGCCCGATTGCCAAAGAGCTGCTGCAATGCACCTATGAGGCGCTGAGTACCTTGATCTTTGATCTGGCCGACCGGGGTCGCCCTCTTGTGACACCCCAAGCGCATCTGGAAGAATTGCGTGGATTGATCCAGAAGCTATAAGCCAGGCAGCATCATTCCAAAGCAGGCCAGAAGGCAGGCGACAACCCATAGGTTTGACGATGAGCAACAAGAAGATTTATGTCACCCGCCCCTTCCTGCCGCCCCTGGAGGAATTGATTCCCCACCTGCAGCAAATCTGGGCGAGCGGCCAACTCACGAATGGCGGCCCGTATCACCAGCAACTGGAGGCCGAACTGGCCCGGCATCTGGGCGTTCCCCATGTGGCGCTCTTTGCCAATGCAACCATTGGCCTGGTCACCGCGCTCCAATCACTGCGCATCACCGGGGAGGTGATCACCACCCCGTACTCCTTTGTGGCCACCGCCCATTCGCTGCTCTGGAACGGGATCAAACCGGTGTTCGTGGACATCGACGAAAAAACGCTGAATCTGGACCCGAGCAAGATCGAAGCCGCCATCACCCCCCAGACCACGGCCATTCTGCCAGTGCACTGCTACGGGCACCCCTGCGATGTAGACAGCATCCAGAAAATTGCCGATGACTACAACCTCAAGGTGATTTACGACGCCGCCCATGCGTTCGGCGTGAAAACCGGAACCGGCAGTGTGCTCAACCACGGCGACCTGTCCGTCCTCAGCTTTCATGCCACCAAGGTTTTCAATACCTTTGAAGGTGGGGCCATCGTCTGCCCCGATGCCAAGACCAAGGACCGCATCAACCACCTGAAGAACTTTGGCTTCGCCAACGAAACCACCGTGGTGGCCACCGGCATCAACGGCAAGATGAGCGAGTTCAATGCCGCGCTCGGGCTCTTGCAACTGAAGTATGTCGACCACGCCATCGAGCGCCGGCGCGTCATCGATCAACGCTACCGTGAACTGCTGAGCCACTGCCCAGGCATCCAGTGCGTCGACGGGGTGGCTGGCGAGACCGCCAACTATGCCTACTTCCCCATCCTGGTGGGCAGCGATTACGCGATCAGCCGCGACGCACTGTATGAACTTCTGGCCAGTCGCGACATTCACGCCCGGCGCTATTTCTACCCCTTGATCAGCGACTTCCCGATGTACAAAGGGCTGCCCTCGGCGCAACCCCATCTTCTGCCGGTGGCCCGCAGGATGGCCAGCCAGATCCTGTGCCTGCCGATCTATCCGGATCTCACCGACGCCGAGGTGGACACCATCGCCGGGATCATCACGCAAGCCTGACCACCAGGCCAGGCGTTCACCGGGGCTCAGGCCAGAAACTCACGCACCCGTGCCGCGATGGATGCGGCCACCAGGCCGTGCCTTTCCAGCATGAAGCGATAGTCACCCGCCGCCACAAACTCATCCGGAAGACCCAATGCCAGCTGGGGCGGGCTGTGACGCAGCGGGGCCTTGTGCTGGGCCACTGCAGCCCCCAAGCCACCGATGAGCGAATGCTCTTCCACCGTCACGATGGCACGTGAACCCGCCAGGGCCTTGTCCAGCGCCTCGGTGTCCAGAGGCTTGAGGGTGTGCATGTTGAGCACGGCGGCCGACACCCCCTCGGCCTCCAGCAGCTTGGCCGCCTCCAGCGACTCATAGACCATGGTGCCGTGGGCGATCAAGGTGACGTCGCGCCCCTCCCGCAACCAGATGGCCTTGCCGATGGTGAACTCATAGTCTTCCGAGTAGACCACCGGGTTGTTGACCGCGCCGGTGAGCCGGATGTACATCGGGCCTTGAAAGTGGGCGGCGGCCTGCACCGTCTTGACGATCTCGGCGCAATCCGCCGGGCACACCACGGTCAGGTTCGGGATCGCGCGCATGACGGCCGCGTCTTCGATGCCATAGTGGGAGTTGCCCAGAAAAGCCATGGCCAGACCGCTGCCGATGGCGACGGCCTTCACGTTCAGCTCCATGTAGCCCAGGTTCATGCGCACCTGTTCGGCGGCCCTCATCGAGATGAAGGGTGCAAACGAGGTCACAAACACGTTGTAGCCCTCCTTGGCCAGACCGCCGGCCACCCCGACCAGGTTCTGCTCGGCGATGCCGATGTTGAGGAACTGATCCGGGTAGGAGGCCTTGAACCGGTCCAGGCCCGAGGAGTTGCCTAGATCGGCCGACATCACCATCAGATCGGGGTGATCCGCCCCCAAAGACAGGATGGCTTGCCCGAACACGCCGCGGGACCCCAGGCGAGACCACTGCCGGGCATTGCTGGGAGTGATTTCAAGCATGTCCGCCCTCCTCCAGTTCGGCCAGGGCGCGCTCGTAATTGGCCTTGGTCAATCGGTTGTGATGCCACTCATTGTTGTTTTCCATGAAGGAAACCCCTTTGCCTTTCACGGTGTGCGCGACCAGGACCTTGGGCAGCCCGGGCGGTGTTGGCGCGGCAAACGCAGCCTGCAAGGCGGGCACATCGTGGCCGTCGACCTCCAGGGCGTGCCAGCCAAAACTGCGGAACTTGGCAGCCAGGTCCTGCAGGTCCAGAATCATCCGGCTGTCGCCATCGCTTTGCAGCTTGTTGTAGTCGACCACGGCCACCAGCGTGTCCAGACGCAATTGGGCTGCCGACATGACCGCCTCCCAGACCGAGCCTTCGTTGCACTCACCATCGCCCAGCATGACGTAGGTCTTGTAGCCCAGCCCCTTCTTGCGCCCGGCCAGCGCCAGGCCGACGCCCATGGACAGGCCCTGCCCCAGGCTGCCGTTGGACGATTCGATGCCCAGATCGAGGTTCATCACCGGGTGGGCAATGAGGTCACTCTCGTTGGTCTGAAAGGACTGGAACTGCGCCTCGGTGATGAAGCCGGCGGCCAGCAGCGCACTGAAGAAGCCCAGCACCCCATGCCCCTTGCTCAGGATGAAGCGGTCGCGCTCGGGCCATCGGGGCTGGGCCGGGTCGACGCGCAGCACCGACCCATACAGGGTGGCCATGATGTCCACCATCGACAGCCCGCCGCCCAGATGGGCGCTCAGGTTGCAGCTGTGGCTGATGTCCAGGATCTTGCGCCGCATCAGGCGGGCCATCTGCTCGATGTGCTCGGTACTCATAAGCTTTCCAGGTTCAAACCAGGCCCCCATCCGCACGGATGACCTGGCCGGTCACGTACGAAGACAGATCGGAAGCCAAAAACAAGGCCACATTGGCAATCTCTTCAGGCAAGGCAGGGCGCTTCAGGGCACTGGCCGCCAGCAGATCCTCGCGGGCAGCGGGGTCCATCTGCTCGTACATGTCTGTTTTCGTGAGGCCTGGCGCGATGGCATTCACCCGCACGCCCGAAGCCCCCAGTTCCGTGGCCATGCTCTGGGTGGCGCGGGCCAGCGCGGCCTTGCTGCTGCCATAGGCCAGTGTGCCCGCATCGGCCACGAAGGCCGCCGTGGACGCCAGGTTGATGATGGAGCCGCCGCCCTGGCGCGCCATCCAGCGAGCCAGCCCCTGGCTGAACTGCAAGGGGCCGAACAGGTTGACCTCGAAGGTCCGCCGCATTTCGGCCATCGAGGTCATCTGGAACAGCGCACCGCTGGCGGTGCCCGCGTTGTTCACCAGCACATCGATCTTTCGCTTGTCCGCCAGGATGCGCCGGGAGGCCTCACGGATCGAGGCCTCCGAGGCCAGATCCAGCGCCACCCATTCGAGGAACCCGGCGTCAGCGCCCAAGGACGGGGCGACCGGGATGTCAGGCAGCGCATCCAATTGGCGCGCACAGGCATAGACGCTGCATCCATGGGCGCGAAAAGACGTCAGGATGGCGCGCCCGATGCCCCGATTGGCACCGGTCACGACGGCCACTTTTCCTTGCAGCAGCAGAGTGTTCATTTCAAGGGGGTGTCCACAGGACGGTCAATGGGGCCACGCAAATAGACCGGTTCCAGCAAAGACCAGTCATCCTCAGGCATGGGGTTGCCCTCGGGAAACGGCGGCACGGCACCGGACGACAGGCCGCGCAAAACCAACTCACTCGAATAATAGGCGCGCAGGCAATGGGTGACCACACTGGTGAACAAGCGCAGGTCCTGCCGACGCAGGGCATCGACCAGCTTCAGGCGCTGTTCAAGGTCCAGCGAATCAAAACGCTGCCCATGGTGCTGCGCCGCCAGATCGCTCAGGGCCTGCAGAAAATCGGCCACCGGCTGCTCGATGCCAAAGCGCTGCTGGTAGGCCGCAAAGTCGATCGAAGACGCCGGCGGCGCGTGAAGCGCCTCGTCGCCGGGCAGCAAGGTGTCAAGAACCAGATTCAACATGACCGTTGACCCAAGTCGTGGAGTTGCCGTTTGATGTGGTCGCAGAGGTACAAGGTGAGCGCCTGCGAGGTGGCCACCGGATTCACGGCGGCGGCGGTGACGAAAATACTGCTGTCCACAATGAAGAGGTTCTTGACCGCATGCGCCTGCCCACAGGGGTTGACCACCGAGGTGGCCGCATCCGCCCCCATGCGCGCCGTGCCCATGATGTGCCATCCCGCATGCCGCACAGGCGCAAACGAAGCGCTGATCCGGGCCCCGGCAGCCGTCAGCAGTTGCTTGCTGGCTTCAACCCCGTGCTTGAGCATGCGGCGCGTATTGTCGCTGAGGGCGTAGTGCACCTTGACCCCCGGCATGCCGCTGCTGTCGCGGTGTTCGGGGTCGAGCACGATGCGGTTGTGCGCCTCGGGCAGGTCTTCGGTGATCACGGCCAGCCCGGCTGTGTGGTTGTAGGTGCGCATGAACTCGCGGTGATGGTCCGGGCCCAGCGGAATGCGGCGCATGAAATACCCGTTGACCGCCGTCTCGACGGGCGGAGCCCCCCGCAAGGCCTGCAAGGTGTAACCCCGCACAAAGCCGCGCTGGGCGTCGGTTTCATAGAACTGCTGACTCAGCAGACAGCACCCGTGCGGGCCGATGCTGGAGCGCAGATCCTGCTCGAACACGCCCTCGACATAGGCCAGCGGGTGCAGCATCAGATGCGTGCCCACCAGGCCTTGCTCATTGAGCAGGCCGTCCGGGAACGCCGTGGACACCGAATTGAGCAACAAGCGGGGGGTGCCCAGACCGCTGGCGGCCAGGACGACCACGCGGGCCCGAAGCCGGTGCAGGGCACCCTGCTCATCCAGATAAAGCGCCCCATTGGCTGCGCCAGAGCTGTCCAGGCAGATCTCCACGACACGGCACCCCGTGCGCACCTCCACCCCCTGGCGCAGGGCCTGAGGCCAGTAGGTGACATCCACGCTGGATTTGGCGCCCTGGGCGCAACCCGTGTTGCAAGGCCCCAGGTTGACACACGGGGCCCGGTTCAGATGCCGGTGGGTGTTGATGGCACTGTAGGCCGGCCACCAATGCCAACCCAGTTGATTGAAGCCCCGGGCCAGCGCCCGGCCCATCTCGCCCAGCGGCACCGGTGGCAGCAGGGACTCGTAGTCGGGATAGGCCGGATCGCCGACTAGGCCGGCCACGCCCATCTGCCGCTCGTTCTCCGCAAAATACGGCAGCAGTTGCTCGTAGCTCAGCGGCCAATCATCAGCCACACCATCCAGCGAACGGACCTTGAAGTCAGAAGGATGGAATCGCGGGAAATGACCCGAGTACAGGATCGTGCTGCCGCCAAAGCCATTGAAATTGGCCAGTGAAATAGGCGACTGCGAATCATCGACCGGGTAGTCCCCGGGCCTTTGCCGCACATTGGGGTTGGGGCTGAAATCAGCTTGCCGGCTCAGCTCCCAGCTTGCGGTGTGCGAGGGGTAGTTCTCGGGCGCCGACGCAGCCCCCTGCTCCAGGCAGACGATGCGCAAGGCCGTCCCCTGACTCAAACGCCAGGCAGCAGCGGCCCCGCAGGCGCCGGAGCCGATGATCAGAACGTCCGCCTCTTGCACCACGCCTGCCTCAGGCCGGTCGAGCCGGCAGGTACTGTTTGAGGATGTCCGGGATGGTGATCATCATCTCGGCTTCGCAAGCCACCTCCTGGTCGACATAGGCCACGCCCTTGCCCTTGCAGATGCCCCGCTTCCAGGACAGCACCTCGGTGTGGATCTCAAACTTCTTGCCGGGCAGCACTTCCTTGCGGTAACGCACCGTGTGCGACAGGGCATGGGTCACCTTGCCTTGCAAGCCCGGCAAGGTGGTGATCGCCACCGTCAACATCTGGGCCAGGGCCTCCAATTGCAAAGCCCCCGGCATGTTGGGCGCGCCCGGAAAATGCACGGGGAAATACCACTCGTTGAGGCTCAGGTTCTTGTAGCCGCGCGCGTACTGCCCCGGCACCACCTCGTCGACATGGTCGATCATCAGGAACGGGTAACGGTTGGGCTGATAGGCCTGCAACTGCACGCAATCAAGACTGAATTTTTCCACGCAAAACCTCATTTCATTGAATATCGACCAAGCGGGACAAGCACGACATCAGGTCATAGCCATCCCACTGCATGCCCATGTCCAGGGCCCGCCCGACGGGAACCACGCGGTCTATGCCCCGCAGGCGATGGCGCACGAGAAACGACCTCAGCAAGGCCACGTCCAGGCCGAAGTAGGTGAGCGTCTGAAAGCGCGGGTCCACCCACGGAGCCACCGCATCGATCGAGTCCACCGCCACCTCGTACACCATGCCGTGGTGCCCCCGGCGCGTGGTGGGCGAAGAGTGCAGGCCGCTGAGCGCCAGCCGGTACAGGCCATTGCCGTGCCGGTGGATGCGCAGCACCTCCTCATCCTGGACGCTGCGGGTGCAGGCCTCGACAAACTTGTCCATCGCCGCAATCGGTTCCAGGGTGTAGCGCGCCAGCGCCTCGTGCTCAAAAGCAGCCCACAGGCGTGCCTGGGCCGCCTCGACCTCGGTGGCCGTGCCCACCCAGGCCAGCAGGTGCGGCGACGAGCAGGCATTCTGGTCCATGAGGTACAGGTCGTTGAACAGGCGCGAGCACAGCCCCTTCAGTTCAGCCTCGGGCAAGGCACACACCGCCGGCGCCCCCAGGGCACAAAACGAATACCGGTCGGCGAAGGCGACCTCGCGCGAGCGGGCCGGGGTGGGGAAGCTGCGCATGTGCGCCACGGTGGCATCCCCCCCCCAGATCACTCGGCCGTCCGCCTGGGACAGCCACCAGGCATTGATTTCATCGTCATGGGCGTAGCGCAGCAGGGCCACGGCCGAGCGCACCGACTCATGCTCGGGGCGCGCCAAGGTGGTGGCGATCGCCGCCAGCAGAATATCCAGCGTCGGGGTCGAGGCCGAAGGCAGGCGCAACACGCAGCTGTTGCCGCTGAGCAGTCCGAAGGCCAGCGAAAAAGCCGTGTTCACCGGCACGTTGGACGGACAGATGTGAAAGACAAGGCCCAGCCCGACGCGCAAACGATCGTCCTGCGCCGCCGATGCGATTCGCGCCAGATGGGCCTTGCGGCACCAGAAGGCAAACGTGACCACGTCCGGCAGATCGAGATGGCGCACGTCCTGCATCAATTGGCTCGACAGATCGGCCAGAAACGCCAGGCGCGCCGGGGCGAACACCGGCACCGGCAGCTCACACAGGCTGTCGGGCTGGCCGACCAGGAAGTCGATCCGGGCACGCAATTCAGCGGGTATAGGTGTCACTGCAACCCCTGACTTCGGCCTGCTGGATGCGGCCATGAACCTTGAAATGGCGCCCCAGGCGACCGCAAGGGCAGTCGTCCTCACCGCCCCACTCGCCCAGGTCTTCGCTCAGCAGAATGTGGCCGGGGTAGCTGCGGGGGATCACCGACAGCACTTCAATCAGCCCCGCCTGGCCCGGGCCCAGCGCAGAGAAATCACGCGGGTCACGGATGATGATCTCGGAGAACGACGAGGCATGCAGGTGCCCGGCCTCGCATTCCATGAAGATCGAGCCGGTCTGTTCGACCATGCCATAGTAGTTGTGGACGCGACGCAGGCCGGCCACCTGGGCCAACCGGGCCTTGAAGACCGACGCATCGACGGCCTGGGCGAGCATCTGCTTCCAGCCCCCGCCATGGATCAACACCCCGCGCTCCAGCGGCAGATGCTGCGCCAGATCCTCCAGCGCCAGCACCAGGTGCTGCCAGACCATGAAGGTGAAGCCGAACAGCAGGATCGGGCCATCCGGGTACTTCTCAAGAAAGCGCATCACCCGCGGCAAATTGAGCTGCATGTCGTCGTCGAGCGCAAACTCCACCTCACGACCGAACATGGAAAAGCCCAGAATGCCTGCGGTTCGTGCCGAGAACTTGAGCCGATCCGACACGGTGGAGCGGCTGTCGATCACCAGCATGGGCAGACGCTGGGGGCCGATGAAGTCGGCCATGATCTTGGCCAGCACCTTGATTTGCAGGGCTGCCGTCGCCTTGTCCAAAAAGATCCTGGACAACTTGCCCCCTGTGCCCGACGAAGTCATGGTCTTGACGACGTCACTGCGTGGCACGCTCAGCAGCTCCATTTCCTTGAACAGTCGAACCGGCAGGAAAGGCAGATCTTCCAAGCCCGGCGCGGCGGGAGAAGGTGACCACAGCCGGTCGAGCACCCTGGCGTAGGGCTCGCAGTTCGCACGGTGCCAGTCGGTCAACTGCTGCAGTTGCCCGCCCAGGAACTCGCGCTTGTCCGCCGAGGCCAGGCCATAGGGAGTGATTGTCGACAGGTCCATCAAACCACTGCGCTCAGGTGTGGATAGTCGATTTTTCCCGAGTCCAGGCGTGGCAACTCGGGCAGCGCGTACAGCGTCAAGGTAGAGCGATTCACATTCAACAGGGCGGCCAGCTCATCACGCAGCGCCGGCAGCCCGGCGTCGTCGGGGGCTTGAACCGAAATGCAAAGGCGATCATCCACCCCCCAGGCCGCCGCAGTCAGCCCACGCCGCTCCAGCAGCTGCTCAACCGCCGCCAGCGACACACGCACCCCATGGATCTTCAGAAAACGATGCAGACGCCCTTCGATGTAGAAGCACCCGTCTGCGTCGAAGCGGGCCAGGTCGCCCGTTCGCAAAACACCTTGTTGGGTGTCGCCCAGTTGCAGATCCGCCCTTGATTCGGCGTAGCCCAGACAGACGTTGGGGCCCTGGTAGACCAACTCACCCGTCTTGCCGGCCTCCGAAACCGCCCGGCCCTGCTCGTCGATCAAACCGAGCTGGCCACCGGGAATGGCGCGACCGATGCTGTCGGGCTTGAGCCCGACCTGCGCCGGCGACAGATAGGCCATGCGCGCCGTGGCCTCGGTCTGCCCGTACATCACGTAAAAATCGATGCCCTTGGCCTGACAACTCTGATGGACCTGCAACACCCGCTCGGGCGCCAGCCGGCCACCGGCCACGGTCATGCTGCGCACCGAGCCCATGTCGAGCCGTTCCAGCCGCAACTTCAGCAGCATTTCGTAAGTGAAGGGCACGCCCTGGAATCGGGTCACCTGCTGCTGCCTCAGCAAGGGCCAGAACGCGCCGTCGAACAAGCCCAGGCGCGTCAGCACCACACTGGCCCCCACGCGAAGGTGGCTGTGGATCACGGACAGCCCATAGGAGTAATTGAACGGCAGGGTCGTGATGGCCCGGTCGTGCTCATCCAATTGCAGGTAGTGCGCGATGGAGTCCGCGTTCGACAGCAGGTTCTGCGCCGAAAGCCGAACCAGTTTGGGGGTACCGGTCGATCCCGAGGTGGCCAGCAACAGCGCCAGATCGGGGTGGAGCGGCCCCGGCTGGGGTACCACGGGCTGGCGACGCCGCAACAAGTCATGGCCGCCCTGCGACAGCACGGTTTCGAAGCCTGGCAGTTCGGACTGCCGAGAAGCCGGCCGCCAAACGCACTCAGGCTGGTAACGATCGAGCAGGCTGCGCAGCGCATGCTCAGGCAAGCCAGCCGCCAGCAACAGGGGCACAGCCCCGGCTGCCAGGACGGACAGATAGCTCACCATGGAACCCAGGTCGTTGTCCAGCAGCAGGAAAACCAACTCCCGGGCTTGCCAATGCACCTTGAACGATTGCACGGCCTGCTGCAGCTCGGAGTAGCTCAGCACCTCCCCCCCGTCCAGCACCAGCGCTGGCCGCTGCGGAAAGCGGGGGCAAAGCAGGTTCATGCCGAGATGTCGACGCCGTACTTCTTCAGCTTCTCGATGCCCACGGTGTAAGAGCCGAACTCGATGATGTCTTCGGTGTCCATCATGATGTCGAATTCTTCTTCAAGAGCGGCGATCAGGCCCATGTGGCCGACCGAGTCCCAGGCCGGAATGCAGTTGTAGACAAATTTCTCGTCCAGCACACTCGGCTGGACAGAAAAGCACTTCTCGAAGACTTGGTCGTACCGTTCTTTGTTGGACATCGTCCACCTCGTTTCATTTGAAAGCCACACGATCGCGGCACTGGCGCCCGGGACCGCCCCGACTTGATCGCGTTGATGCTAGCAGAGCGCTCAGGCCCCTAAGAGCTGTAATGGCACCGATTTGCGTCGCAATTAAAGCCAGAAAGACGGATTCGAAAACCGAGCTGCCCCTCGACCGGGCCACCTGATCAAAGAAGGAGATCGGGCCGCAGGCACCACAGCACAACACAGGCACCCACACCAGGCCGCCTCATCCGCCCCCCCGCCAGACTCATGACCCAACGGGGCCTTCAGTCGGGGATTCCTCCCGCCCGGAATCCGACGTAGCATCTGACGCACAAACGCTCCTTTACCCGCAAACAGCCAGCCGTTCCCCCCCTAATTTGCCCCTTTTGACATCCGAGCCATCGCCGATACTGACTTGGCACAAGGAGTCCGAGTGGATACGCTGGCATGCCGGTGACTCTGGCGACACTGGCTCAACAGCGCCCCGAGGCGACGTGCTCGGATTGCATGCCTATTTTTCTCAGCCGTTGAATCAATAAACAACCCACGCCCGAACAACCTCACCGCCACGGAGATCCGTCATGCTTCAACAAATTTCCCCACAGATCATCTTCCACAACCCTTCGACGCAGCACATCAAACAGCACGTCAAGCACAAGGTGACTGCCAGCGGGATTTGTTTCACGGATCAGCGTGAACAGATTGAAGACCTGGACACCCTGCCATTGATCGACAGGTCATTGATTGATTACAAAAAATACCATCAATTCATCGGGCAAAGTGGCATCAGAAATTGCATGACGATCCAAGGCGGTCGTGGTTGTCCCTACCGCTGCTTTTACTGCGATGTTCAGAAGCTGACGCCCAATTTGTACCGGAGAACCTCTGAAAACATCTACGCCGAAGTCGAGCATCTGGCATCACTCGGCGTGCGTGACATTGAATTTGTGGATGATATTTTCAATATCAACAAGAAGGAATTCATCAATTTCTTCAAGATGGTGAAAGACAACCGCTTGAACATGAATTTCTACTTTCAAAGTGGACTGCGTGGGGATGCGCTGGATGCATCGGCTGCCGATGCCATGGTGGAAGGTGGCGTCAAGAGCGTGAACATCTCTCTTGAGAGTGCTTCTCCACGCCTTCAGAAGATGATGAAGAAATTCCTGAACATCGACAAGTTTCTGAAGAACCTGCAATACATCGCCACACAATACCCCCATGTTGTTCTGGGCTTGAATGCCATGCACGGCTTCCCGACTGAAACCGAGGAAGAGGCCCGGTCCACGGTTGACTTCATCAAGGACATCAAGTGGCTGCACTTCATCGGCTTCCACAATGTCCGGATATTTCCGGGTTCCTTGCTGGAAAAGGTAGCCCTTGAAAATGGCGTGACCCCGGAGCAGATCAATGAGTCATTGACCATTCCCTACCACCTGATGCCGACCACGATGCATTTCGACCCGGCGTTTTCGATGAAATTGCGTCTGGACCTGGTCAGGAATTACGTTCTCAACAAGGACCGCCTGAAGTACATCATCCAGAAGCAATTGTCGACATTCAATGAAGAAGAGTTGATCTTCAAGTACCAATCGTATTTTCCAAGCCAGATCAACACGATGGATGACATCCTGCGGCTGGCAAAAATCGATCGCTCGGAAATCGACTTTTCGGTTCAGCCCAGCCCCAACCCCTCTCGGATCGACTACGAGACCATGCAGGGCACGCCCGTTGCGAAAAAGCCCGATGCACTGAATGTTCTGTTCATTGATGCCACTCAGTTCTACTCCAAAGACGACAATGCCGAGCTGAAGATTGTCGAGGCCCCACTGGGTATGCTGGCGCTCTTGTCGTACATCAACAAGGATTTTGGTGACCAGGTCAACGGCAAAATCATCAAATCCTATGTCGACTTCGACAGTGACGAAGGCCTGAAAACCCTTCTTGCCGACTTCAAGCCCGACCTCATCTGTGTTCGGACCATGTCGTACTACAAGAACTTCTTCGTGTCCGTGGTCAAAGCTGTTCGAGAGTTCGACTCTGCCGTTCCCATCATCGCCGGCGGCCCCCACCCGACCATTGCGGCCGAAGATGTGCTCTTGAACAACAACATCCAGGCCGTCTGCATTGGCGAAGGCGAGTTGACCTTGTCCGAACTGATCAAGAGGATGCTCGAGCGTGACAAGCAATTTCCGCCACCCAGCGAACTCAAGGACGTCAAAGGCATTGCCTTTCCCTGGCACCAGACCCATTAAAATCATCCGCATGGATTTAATGATTTATGGCTCTGGAAGCACTGGGCGAGAGATTTTTGACATTGCGCAACTGATCAACAAGGCAGAGCAACGGTGGAACTCCATACATTTTTTGGATGATGTGCGCCAGGACCGAGAGCACTACGGTCTTGGCGTACTTAAAATGACAGACGTGAATTCCTGGCCCGCACCGTTTGAGTGCGTCGTTGCCATTGGTGAGCCACAATTCCGCTTGGAAATGCATCAAAAGCTGAGCCAGAACAGTTGCCCGCTCGCGACCCTTATCGACCCCAGCGCGCGTATTTCACCCACGGCCCAAATCGGACCTGGATGCATTGTTGGACCAGGCTCTTTTGTCTCCAGCAACACCGTCCTTGAAGAAAATGTCATGCTGGAGATCAACACCATTGTGGGCCACGACATTGTGATCGGAAGCCACTCCGTCATCTCCAGCTGCACAGTGCTCGGTGGAGGCACGCAGATTGGCACACGCTCATTCATTGGGCTGAACTGCGCGGTCAAAGAAAGAACAGTCATTGGAAGCGGTGTTGTGATTGGAATGCAATCCGCTGTGTACAACGACATCCCAGACGATGTGATCGCGCTGGGCAATCCGTGCCGTGTAGTCAGGAAGAATGAGTCTGGGCGGGTTTTTAAGCCATTGGCCTCCAGCTCCTGAGGCCCATCTGGCCAATATTCAGCAGGGAGCACATGACCCCTCCCGCAAGGCGCCATGCCCTCTTGCTCGGAGCTGGGCAGGCCATGAATTGAGCCCATCCCGCCCAAGACAAGGGTTGTAAAGACTGCGATTAACCCTGCTGTTGTGCACATCACCAGTCGGGCTCCCTCGATACATTAGTGCCAAGCCTCGGCGTTTCCCCAAGGCAACGGCCTCAACAGGAGCAGCCCCCATGTTCAATGCACTTCCCACCAACAGCCAGGATTTCTACGCCTCCATCCTCTCAGCCTCCATTCAGGCTTTGAAGATGAACACTTACTTCGATAATTTCGACAAACAGCGCTACAACTCGGATGGGATTGATCGATCGGGCGTGTTTGAAGTCGGTCAGCGTGCTTTTTATTTCGATTGGTTCTACCGACACCACAGTGATTTGTTCCGGGCTTATGCCGCCTTGGGCAACGACGACTCCAAACTCCTGTACTTGTTCTTGATCGGTTTCCGCATGGCGGGCCATCACAGCGTCAAAATACCGGTCGATTTTCTCTTCAAGCCCCAGGAATATGCTGCCTATCAAGCCCTGGAACAAGGATCCGAAAGCCAGCTCGCGTTGACTGGCATGTTTGGCAAGCTGAAGCATTTCGACTTTCAGTACGAGGGTCACCAATACAAAATCGATTGCCTGGGGCTGGAGTACTACCTGTTCAGGCGCCAATATTTCTACGAGAAAAACGGTGTTGTGGTCGCCCCCCAAACCGGGGACTACGTCATCGACGGTGGCGCCTGCACCGGAGACACGGCCCTGGTGTTCTCCAATGCGGTGGGCCCGACGGGCAAGGTCTTCGCTTTCGATCCGGTGGCCGAACACTTGGAATTGATGGAGCACAACCGCCAGCAGTTTCCGATCGCCAACGTGGAGCCGATGCCTTTTGGCCTGGCCAACATCGACGTCGATTGCGCCCCCATCGTCGTGAACAAGTATTCACCGGGTTTCCGCGTCGATCAGCAACAGGTGCCCCTGCGCAGCATCGACAGCCTGGTGAAGTCAGGAGCCATCCCACGTGTCGACTACATCAAGATGGACATCGAAGGCTCCGAGATGGATGCCTTGCGAGGCGCCCACGAGAGCATCCTGCGCTTTCAGCCCAAGCTGGGGATTTCGCTGTACCACAAGCCCGACGATCTGTTCGAGATCGTTCTCTACATCCAGCGAACCTACCCCTTCTACCAGCTCTACGTGGATCACTACACCATCCACCAGGAGGAGACGGTTCTGTACTGCATCGCCCCACAGCGCGTGCAACAGGCCTGAACGGGATCAACGAAGAGGAGAAAGGCCCCGTTCCGGCCTCTGTTGCCCCCCTCACCCCCACAGCAATCCGATACATTTAGCGCTGTCAATGGCTCCGTCCGCTCTTCGGCGGAAGGAGCCAACCCGATCAACCGGCCCTGTCCCGCCGCCCAAAACACCTGACCCCGCATGTTCGTCATCATCGGCTACGTCGTCTGCCTAGGCTGCATCTTCGGCGTCTACATTGCCCACGGCGGCAATATCGGCGTGATCTTGCATGCCCTGCCCTTCGAGATGATCACCATCTTTGGCGGCGCCCTGGGCGCCTTTGTGGTGAACAACCAGCCCAAGGTGCTCAAGGCCACCATGAAGGCGCTGCCCGATGCGCTCAAGGGCTCGAAATACACCAAGGCACGCTACATGGAGCTGCTGACCATGCTCTATGAAATCCTTCAGAAGGCGCGCAAAGAGGGGCTGATGGCGATCGAAAAAGACGTCGAATCGCCGCATGACTCACCGATCTTCAGCAAATTCCCGGTGGTGGGCCACGACCACCATGTGATCGAATTCACCACCGACTACCTGCGCATGATGGTGTCGGGCAACCTGAATGCCCACGAGATCGAAGCCCTGATGGACTCCGAGATCGACACCCACCACGCTGAAGCCCACGCGCCTGTGGCGGCGCTGGCTCGCCTGGCGGGCGCCCTGCCAGCCTTCGGGATTGTGGCGGCCGTGCTGGGGGTGGTGAACACCATGGGCTCGGTGGGCCAGCCGCCGGCGGTGCTGGGGGGCATGATCGGCTCTGCACTGGTGGGCACCTTCCTGGGCATCTTGCTGGCCTATGGCGTGATGGAGCCTTTGGGCGGCCTGCTGGAGCAGAAGATGGAGGATGCAGCCAAGGAATTGCAATGCATCAAGACCACCTTGCTGGCCAGCATGCAAGGGTACAACCCGACCACCGCCATCGAATTCGGGCGCAAGGTGCTGTTCTCGACCGATCGCCCCAGCTTCTCCGAGCTGGAATCCCATGTGCGCGGCAAGAAATAAATAACAGGCAGGCAAGCGCTCCACCATGGCAGACGCCAAAAAGCTACAGCCGATCATCATCAAGCGGGTCAAGAAGGGCGGCCACGCTGCGCACGGGGGCGCCTGGAAGATCGCTTATGCCGACTTCGTGACGGCCATGATGGCGTTCTTCCTGCTGATGTGGCTGCTGGGCTCCACGGCCAAGGGCGAGTTGCAGGGCATCGCCTCCTACTTTGCATCGCCCATGAAGGTGGCCATGGCGGGGGGCTCCGGAGCGGGCAACAGCTCCAGCATCATCCCCGGTGGGGGTACCGATCTGAGCAAATCCGTCGGCCAGGTGATGAAGGCCGATCAGGCAGCAGACGCCAAATCGGCGGCCAAAAACCACCCGGAAGCCGTGCGGGCCGAATTGGCCAAGCAAGATGCCAAGCGCATGGCCAACCTCAAGAACAAGATTGAGGCCTTGATCACCGACAGCGCCAAACTCAACGAGTACAAGTCGCAGATCAAGCTGGAGATCACGCCAGACGGGCTGCAGATCCAGATCGTCGATGACCAGAGTCGCCCCATGTTCGACAGCGGCAGCGCCCTGGTCAAACCTTACATGCGTGACATCCTGCGCGAGATCGGCAATGCGCTCAACGGGGTGGAGAACCGCATCAGCCTAGCCGGCCACACCGACGCCGCCCCCTATGGCAATGGAGAACGGGGCTACAGCAACTGGGAACTCTCGGCCGACCGGGCCAACGCCTCGCGCCGTGAATTGGTGTCGGCAGGCATGCCCGACGACAAACTGGCCCGGGTGGTCGGCCTGGCTGCCGTCGACCTCATGGACAAGAACAACCCTCGGGCGCCGGTCAACCGGCGCATCAGCATCACGGTGATGACGCGAGAGGCTGAAGAACGACTGTTGAGTTCAATAAAAGTGCCTCCCAACACAACAGAAACCGAGAACGGGAAAGAAACTGAGGTTTTGAGCGGAAAAAAACCTTAACATCCCGGTAGCGCTCCCAAAGACTTTTTACACAGAATTTCAAGATCGAAAGGGTCACCTGTGGCAAACACCCTTCGCTTTCTCATCGTCGACGACTTCTCGACGATGCGAAGAATCGTGCGGAACCTGCTCAAAGAAAGCGGGTACACCGAAGCTGACGAGGCCGAAGACGGCGTCGCGGCACTGAACAAATTGCGCAACAGTCGCTTCGACTTTGTGGTCACGGACATCAACATGCCGAACATGAACGGTTTCCAGTTGCTGGCCGAGATCAAGTCGGACGAAAAACTCAAGCACCTGCCGGTGCTGATGGTGACGGCAGAAGCCCGCAAGGAAGACATCGTGGCAGCGGCCCAAGGCGGGGCGGCCGGTTACATCGTGAAGCCCTTCACGAAAGCCACTCTCGAAGAGAAGGTGGCCAACATCCTCAAGAAAATGGGCCTGTGAGATCACCATGGATACCAGCGACTCCACCCAGTCTGCGAGCCATGGCGACGTCACCGATGTCCATCAGAAAATCGGCCACCTGACCCGTCAGCTGCACAACGCACTCAACGAGTTGGGCTACACCGAACGCCTTCGGGGCACCATGGGTGAACTGCCTGACGCCAAAAGCCGCCTCTCCTACATTGCCCGTCTCACCGGTGAGGCGGCCGAAAAGGTGCTCAACCGGGTGGAACTGGCCAAGAGCGAACAGGACGAGTTGGCCAGCGACACCCAGGCCGTGAAAGCGGCCTTGATCAAGGACCCGGTCCGGGCCGTGGCCAGCGGGCGCCTGCTCAACTACCTGGCGGATGTGGAAAAGCGCACCCGTGAAGCCGACAGCCACCTGACCGAAATCATGATGGCGCAGGACTTTCACGACCTGACGGGCCAGGTGATTGCCCGCGTGGTCAGCCTGGCAGCCACCATTGAAGAACAATTGGTTCAGCTGGTGATCCAGACCGCGCCGAACCCGGTGGCACTGCAAACCCCAGCACCTGCACCGCGTGAGCACCTGGCCGGTCCGGTGGTGGACCCCGAGCACACGCCCGATGTCGTGACCGACCAATCGCAGGTGGACGATCTGCTGGCCAGCCTGGGCTTCTGAGTTTCCAAGACCCGTCAGGCGCGCCTGGCGGGTCGGGCGCACGGTCTTGCCCGGTGGGCGGGATTGTCATTTTTGCCGCCCCCCGGCCACTGACGCGAACACGACCCCGCCGCCCAGGGAACAAGCCAGAATGTCCCTGCTTTTCAGACTTTAGATTTTCCTGCGGGCTTTCAGAATGACGGTTACAGCCTCGTACCGTCATCATGGACAACCAAGACCGCAACCTACCCGCCTCACAGCGCAAGCTCAGCCAAGCGCGCGGTGATGGTCAGGCCTCGCGCTCCAAAGACCTGTCCCACATGGTGGTGCTGGGCGCCGGTGCCGCCGCCCTGTGGGTCATGACCCCTCCGCTGGTGCAGCACCTCAAGCAGGCTCTGATCCAGCAACTGACCTTCAATGCCGAGACCCTGCTGCGGCCGGCCAACATGATCAACCAGTTGCAGCACATGACGGCCATCGCGGTGGCCGCCTCGCTGCTGTTTGCGGCCGTCATCGCCTGCGCCGCCATTGCCAGTGAGGTGGCCTCCGGTGGCTGGGTCATGAGCTTCAAGCCCATGATGCCCGACCTGAACCGCCTCAACCCGATCTCAGGCATGGGCAACCTGTTCTCCAAACAGCAGGCCGTCAACATTCTGAAGCTGATGCTGCTGTCGACCATCATGGGCTGGACCGGTTGGCACTACCTGTCCAACAGCTTCCAGGAAATCGCCTCGCTGCTGATGCAGCCCTCGGCCGCCGCCGTGATGCACCTGGTCAACTGGATCGTCAAGGGTCTGTCGCTGCTGCTGCTGATCGTGTTCGCTGCGGCCGTGATCGATGTCCCGCTGCAAAAGCACTTCTTCATGAACAAGCTGAAGATGTCGCACGACGAAGTGAAGCGCGAAAACAAGGACGCTGAAGGCAACCCCCAGGTCAAGAGCAAGCTGCGCGCCAAGCAGCGCGAACTGGCCCAGCGCCGCAGCATCTCCAACGTGCCCAAGGCCGACTTTGTGGTGATGAACCCGACCCACTTCGCCGTGGCCCTGAAATACGACGAAGCCACCATGGCGGCGCCGCAGGTGATCGCCAAAGGCGCCGACCTGCTGGCCTTCAAGATCCGCGAAGTGGCCAACAGCCACTCGGTGCCGGTGCTGCAGTCGCCCATGCTGGCGCGCGCCCTGTACGCCCACGCCGAGCTGGACCAGACCATCCCCTCCAGCCTGTATGCCGCCGTGGCCCAGGTGCTGGCCTATGTCTACCGCCTCAAGGCCGCCATGCGCGGCCAGGGCCCGATGCCTCAGCAGCCCGACCCGCACGTGCCGCCTGAACTCGATCCGCTCAACAAGCCCACCCGGGCCGGAGCTGACGCATGAACGAACTGCTCAAGAACCTGCAACAACGCCTGGGCCCACACGCCCACCTGATCCAGGGCCTGTCGGCCCCGCTGCTGGTGGTGATGATCCTGTCGATGATGGTGCTGCCCATGCCGGCCTGGCTGCTGGACACCTTCTTCACACTGAACATCGCGGTGGCGCTGATGGTGATGATGGTGGCGGCCTACATGGTGCGCCCGCTCGATTTCATGGCCTTCCCCTCGGTGCTGCTGCTGACCACGCTGATGCGCCTGTCGCTCAACGTGGCCTCCACCCGGGTGGTGCTGCTCGAGGGCCACACCGGCGCAGGCGCGGCCGGCGCCGTGATCGAGGCCTTTGGCCACTTCCTGATCGGTGGCAACTTTGCGGTCGGTCTGATCGTGTTTGCGATCCTGGTGGTGATCAACTTCGTGGTGGTGACCAAGGGTGCCGAACGGATTGCCGAAGTGTCGGCCCGCTTCACCCTGGACGCCATGCCCGGCAAACAGATGGCGGTGGACGCCGACCTCAATGCCGGCCTGATCGACGAAGCCGAAGCGCGCCGCCGCCGCCTCGAAGTGGGCGAAGAAGCCAACTTCTTCGGCGCCATGGACGGTGCGTCCAAGTTTGTGCGTGGCGACGCCATGGCGGGCATTCTGATTCTGCTGATCAACATCGTCGGAGGCTTCACGGTCGGCATGGTTCAGCACGGCCTGAGCGCCGGCCAGGCTGCCGACTCCTACATCCTGCTGGCCGTCGGCGATGCGCTGGTGGCCCAGATCCCGGGCCTGCTGATCTCGGTGGCTGCGGCCATGGTGGTCTCGCGCGTGGGCAAGGAACACGACGTCAGCAAGCAGATCATGAGCCAGATGCTGGGCTCGCCGCGCGTGCTGGGCATCACCGCCGCCATCCTGATGCTGCTGGGCATCGTGCCGGGCATGCCCCATGTGGTGTTTCTCAGCATGGGCTCGGCCATCGGCTACGGCGCCTGGCGCCTGTCGCGCCGGCTGGAGCGCGAAAAGAACGTGCCGCCCCCCCCGCCCCCCGTCACCAACGACGGCGAGGCCAGCTGGGACGACCTGCAGCCCATCGACCTGCTGGGGCTGGAGCTGGGCTACCGCCTGATCTCCCTGGTGGACAAGAAACGCCAGGGCGACCTGCTGACCCGCATCAAGGGCGTGCGTCGCAAGTTTGCCCAGGAGGTGGGCTTTCTGCCCCCAGCCGTGCACGTGCGCGACAACCTCGAACTCAAGCCCAGCGCCTACCGCATCACCTTGCGCGGCGTGATGGTGGGCGAGGGCGAGGCCTTCCCCGGCATGTTCCTGGCCATCAACCCGGGCGGCATCACCACCCCCTTGATCGGCACCGCCACCACCGACCCGGCCTTTGGCCTCCCAGCACACTGGATCGACGATCGCCAGAAGGAAGCGGCGCAAATGGCCGGTTTTACCGTGGTTGATTCAGAAACCGTGGTGGCCACTCATTTGTCACACTTGATGCAAACACAGGCCTCCCGGTTGTTGAGCCGCACAGAGACCCAACAACTGGTCGAGCATGTGGGCAAACTGGCCCCGAAACTGATTGAAGAAGTCGTCCCCAAAATGGTCACCATCGCCAACTTCCAGAAAGTGCTGCAGCTGCTGCTGGAAGAGGCTGTGCACATCCGGGACATCCGCACCATCATCGAAACCCTGGCCGAATACGCCGGCACCATCACCGACCCGGTCGAGCTGGCCCGCCGCGTGCGCATTGCCCTGTCGCCGGCCATCGTGCAACAGATCTACGGCCCGGCGCGTGAACTCAACGTCATTGCCATCGAGCCCGGCCTGGAGCGCCTGCTGGTGCAGGCCCTGGGCAACAACAACGGCACCGCTCTCGATCCGGGCGTGGCCGACGCGTTGACCCGCAGCGCTGCCGAAATCGCCAACAAGCAAGAAGAGATGGGCCTGCCCGCCTGCCTGCTGGTTCCGGACCAGATCCGTGGCGCCATGGCCCGCCTGGTGCGTCGACTGGCGCCCCGCATGCAAGTCCTGGCGCACAGCGAAATCCCTGAAACACACACGATCCGCATTGGTCCCATCTTGAGAGGTGCCACATCATGAACATCAAGCGCTTTCACGCCGCAACGTCCCGCGAAGCACTGGCCAAGGCACGAATGGCTTTTGGTGAGGGCACGCTGATCCTGTCCAACCGCCCCACCGCCAATGGCGTCGAGGTGATGGCCACCGGCGAAGACGCCCTGTCGGCCCTGGAGCAACACACCGAAGGCGGCCCCTCGCAAGGCCATGGCCTGACCCAGGTGCCCGGCTCCAGCCTGAGCCGCAAGCTGGCGACCATGAACCCGCCCGAGCTGGGCCCGCGGGGTGTGCGCGAAGACACCGCCGAACTGGCCATGAGCACCCTGTCCTTCCAGGACTATGTGCGCGAACGCATGCTGCGCCGCCGCCAGGAGGCCATGGGTGCAGAAGACAACGCCCCCATGGCGCCGCGCAGCCAACGCGAGATGCCCGCCCCGGCCCCCAAAGAGATCCAGCCGATCGCCTTCAAGAAGGCCCCGGCCCCCCGCCCGGCCGTCACCCGCCCAGTGTTCGAAGACGTCACCCCGTCCCGCGCCAAGGCCCCGGTGGCCCAGGCCGCCGCCCCGGCCGTGAACCAGCAAGGCATCGTCAACGAGCTGCAGGCCATGAAGGAGCTGATCGAAGAGCGCTTCAACACCCTGGCCTGGCTGGGTCAGGCCAAGCAGGACCCGATCCAGTCCAACCTGATGCTCAAGATGATCCGCGCCGGCTACTCGCCCGCCCTGGCCCGCGCCATCCTGGAGCGCCTGCCCGCCGAGACCGGCCCGGCCGAAGCCGTGCGCTGGTTGATGGAGGTGCTGGAACGCAACCTCAAGACCGACGCCGACAGCTACCCGCTGTACGAAGAAGGCGGCATCTTTGCCCTGGTGGGCGCCACCGGTGTGGGCAAGACCACCACCACCGCCAAGCTGGCTGCCCTGTGTGCCCGCGTGCATGGCCCCGGCAGCGTGGGCCTGATCACACTCGACACCTACCGCATCGCCGCGCACGAACAGCTGCGCACCTATGGCCGCATGCTCGGCGTGGTGGCCCACCTGGCCCATGACCGCGCCGCCCTGCAAGACCTGCTGGGCCTGCTGGGCAACAAGAAGATGGTGCTGATCGACACCACCGGCCTGGCCCCGCGCGATCCGCGCAAGCGCGAGATGCTCGACGTGCTCGACCTGCCCGGCATCCAGAAGCTGCTGGTGGTCAACGCCGGCAGCCACGGCGACACCATTGACGACACGCTGTCGTGCTTCAAGACCACGGGCGTGCAGCAGACCATCCTGTCCAAGGTGGACGAAGCGGTGAAGCTGGGCCCGGCGCTCGATGCCCTGATCCGCCACCAGGTGGTGCTGCGCGGGGTCACCAACGGCCAGCGCGTGCCTGAGGACTGGGAAGCCGCCGACGCCGGCAAGCTGGTGCGCGCCTCCATGCGCACCCCAGGCAAGTCGGCCTTCGACCCCAAGGCCGTCGACCTGAACTACTTCTTCTCGAACAGCAACATGGCCGTTTCGGAGAGTGCCCATGTTTGAAGCGGGTCTTGACCAAAGCGCCGGCCTGCGCCGGCAGATGCCCAAGCCGGTGCTGCGCCTGGTCCCCGTGATCCGGCACAGCAGCGGCGAGGCCGAGCTTCGGCTGCTGTGGCAGCTCTGCCAAGGCTTTGTCGAACAAGGCCTGTCGGTGGCGGTGCTGGACACCGACAGCCTCGAGACCGAAGAGGCACCGGGCCTGCAGCAGATCCTGAGTGACCAGTGCAGCCCCTCTGAAGTGGCCGACCAGGAGCTGCCCTGGACCATCGTGCCCGCGGCCCTGGGCTGGCGTGAGCTGACCCGCAGCGGCCAGTTGGATGCCCACGGCCGAGCCAGCCTGGGCGAGCACTTCAGCCCCTTCGGCATGCTGCTGGTCTATGGCAGCGCCGCCCGGCTGGGCCCGGCACTGGCCAACACGGGCGTGCGCCCCCTGGTGCCCGTCACCCCCGAGCCGCGCCACATGCTGAGCGCCTACCAGGCCATGAAAGTGTTGATGGAGCAGGCCTTGCTGATGCCATCGGTGGCCGTCATGGTGACGGAACCCACACAAAACATGGTGATGCGCGCCTTGCAGGCCCGCAAAACACTGCAGAATTGCTTCACCCGTCACATGGGTTGCTACCTCGATTCAATGACAGTAAAGTCCTTCACTGACGATGAGGTGGCAGGGCGCGATATCCAGATGCTGGCCCTGCGACTGATGGAGAATGCGATTCCCCTTGGCGCAGCCCCGGCCTCCCTGCTTCACCGCCCCGCAGACGAAGAGGTTCAATTGGTTCGGAGCCACTGATGTACACGGCAAAAGGTCAGCTCAACCGGGACGCCCTGCTCAAGCAGTACGTGCCCCTGGTGCGCCGACTGGCGCACCACATGATTGCCAAGCTGCCCCCCAACGTGGAGGTGGACGACCTGATCCAGGTTGGCATGATCGGTCTGACCGAGGCCCTGACACGCTACCAGGCCAGCCAGGGCGTGCAGTTCGAGACCTTTGCCACCCAGCGCATCCGCGGCGCCATGCTCGATGAACTGCGTGAAGGCGACTGGATGTCGCGTGGTTCACGCAAAAGCCAGAAGGACATCGAGCACGCCGTGCACCGGCTGGAGCAGAAGCTGGGCCGCAGCCCGATCGAATCTGAAATCGCCGCCGAGCTCGAGATGAGCCTCGCCGACTACCAGAGCCTGCTCGGCAAGGTGCGTGGCACGCAGCTGGTCTACATCGAAGACATGACCGGCGGGCACGACGACGACGACAGCTTTCTCGATCGCCATGTGGCCGACGAGGACGCCAACCCGCTTGAACTGCTGCGCAATCAGCGCCTGCGCCAGTCCCTGGTCAGTGCCATCGAAGGCCTGCCCGAGCGCGAGCAGTACATCATGAGCATGTACTACGAGCAGGACATGAACCTCAAGGAAATTGCCGCCGTGCTGGGCATCACCGAATCGCGCGTGTGCCAACTGCACAGCCAGTCGATCGCACGGCTGCGTGCCAAGATGCGCAGCCACTGAGGCGGCACCGGGCCGACGTCCAGGCGACGGGCAGCCCATCGACGCAACAGGCCCAGCCTGAGCGGACCCACAACAGGCCGCGCGTCATTGAATTCTCAGGATTTATAAACTTTGGCCAGCCCTGCAGCACCCCGCCCCAGGGATTTGCCGTAGGTGGCACCGTCGCCCGCACGGGGCAGCAGCGTGGTCACAGCGCGTTCCGCATGCACCGCCAGACGCTGCAGACTCTCCCGCAGCACGGCCAGACGGGCACTGATGGCTTGCATGCGCTCGCGCAGCTCCGGACCCATGTCCTGCGCCGCGGGCAGGGAAATGCGGGTCAACTGCAGGGTGACGTCGCGCAAGGCCTGTGTGCTGGCCTCGAGCTGATCGGGGTCTTGCCCACCCAGGGCCTGGGCGATCGCGTCCAGCTGTGCCTCCACACCCGAGAGCAAAGCTTCAAACGCAACCCGATTCGTCACCGCGATTCCAATTCAAGTTAAGTAAGCGCGTGCTTACTGGGAAGCTCCGCGCTGCAGGACTTCCTGCGCATTGGACAGCAGCTTGTCTGCAATCGCTCCAGCGTTCACCTTGTAGGTGCCGTTGTCGATGGCCGAGCGCACTGCGTTGACCTTGTCCATGTCAATGTCACCGTCCGTCGAACCGGAACCGAGTGTCTGCGCCAGGCTGGACACCGACACCGAGGTTCCCGTGGTCGAGTTGTTGGTCTTCTTGACCGGTGGGGCCGCCGACCCCTGACCTGTGACTTGCGTCCCTGTTGATGTGAGTGCAACAGGGATGTCTGGCGTTTGACCAATTTTCATCGTTCTCTCCAAGACCCCTATTGATGGAGTACCGTGGCCTTTTCTTCGACCCGCGGCAGAGAAACTTTAGCCCAATTGCAAAAATCGACTGAAAAAAGAGTGCGCAAAGCCCTCAGATCTCGACCTGAACGGTGTTTCGATCCAACACCGTGCCATTCATGATACGACCGTTCTCCATGCGAACGCGAACCAACTGCCCCACCACACCCGCGCCCAGGGCCTGGCCATCAGCCGTGACCTGAAATCCCGGGCCCTGGGCCACCACGCGCACCTGGGTGCCCGCTGCGAAGGCCTGCGGCGGTTTGACCATGGATTGGCGCAGCGCCTGCCCCGGCAGCAACATGCGTGCAGCCACCTGGCCCACCCACTGTGAAGGGTCGGCCACGATGGCGGCATTCTCGGCCGCCCAGTCCACCTCGGCCTCCATGGCGTCGCCCTGGTTGAGCACGGCACCTGAGGCCACATTGCCCTTGAGCACCCAGCCCGGCCCGAAGGCCTTGACCTGAACCGGCAGAAACACATTCCAGCGCACCGCCCCATCGGTGCAACGCAAACCCAGGCGGGTGCGCCCCCAAAGCCGCTGCCCCGCCGGCAGATAAGGCTCCACCTTCGAGCAGGGCGCCAGGCGCAGACGTTCATCGAGCGAGCCCACCACCACTTCCATGCGCAAAGGCATGGCCTGGGTGGACTGGCTGCGCGCCAATTCCTGGTCGATCCATTGCTGGGTCAGGCGGGTCGCCTCGCTGTCCAGATTGGCCTGCGCCCCGGCCGGGGCGCTCCAGGCCCCCAGCAGCAGGCCGGCCAGGGGCAACACACAGGCGGCCAACCGGCGCAAACGGCTGCGGATCACTCGGGGGCTGGGGGCAGGGGATGGGTTCATGGCGTTCTCCGGACACGGCCTGACGGCCTTTTGACATGGGCAACTGTAGGGCGCCCCCCCGGCACGGATCGATCAAACAACAGGTCTTTCCGTGGCTTCATCGGCTGATCGGCAACGGGCCGGATTTCCATAATCGACAGCAACCCGGAGAACCCACCGCCACCCAGACCGCCAGCCCCGCGAGACCCGACATGCTCAACAAGATCACCCAACCCATCGACTTTCAGGCCAAGGCGTTGTCCCTGCGCGCCGAACGTCAACGGACGATCGCGAGCAACATCGCCAACGCGGACACCCCCGGCTACGTGGCGCGCGACTTCAAGTTCGCCGATGCCATGCGCGATGTGAATGCCATGTCGGACCTGACGCTGAAGATGAGCCCCTCGGGCGACGCCGCGGCCAGCGCCGGCCATGCCGCCGCTGCGGCCGGCATGAGCCAGCCCGGCCACATCCCGCTGCCCGTGCTGTCGACCACCTCGCTGCAACAGGGCTATGCCGTGGCCTCGCAACCCGCCATGGACAACAACACGGTGGACCTGGACCGCGAACGCGCCAACTTTGTCGACAACTCGGTCCGCTACGAGGCCACGCTGCGTTTCATCAATGGTTACACCAAGACCATCCTGAGCGCCATCCAGGGCCAGTGAACGGCTGAACTGAACAGGAAGGCCCACCATGTCGATGTTTTCGATCTTCAATGTCTCCGGCAGCGCCATCAGTGCGCAGTCGCAGCGCCTCAACGTCGTGGCCAGCAACCTGGCCAACGCCGATGCCGTGGCCGGCCCTGACGGCCAGACCTACAAGGCCAGGCAGGTGGTGTTCCAGACCGTGCCCATGGCCGACAACGGCACCACCGCCGGGGTCAAGGTCACCGCCGTCACCGAAAACAACACCCCAGGCCGCAAGGATTTCGATCCCTACCACCCGATGGCCGACGCCGAGGGCTTCGTCGCGCACTCCAACGTCAACCCGGTGGAAGAGATGGTCAACATGATCTCGGCCTCGCGCGCCTACCAGAACAACGTGGAAGTGATGAACACCGCCAAGTCATTGCTGCTCAAGACCCTGCAAATGGGTTCCTAAACACCGGCCACCAGGACTTTCACCATGACCATCTCCTTTGACGCCACCAACGGCTACTCGTACTCCACCAATTCCGGCGCCAATGCCACCAGTGGCAGCACCAGCACATCCGGCACCTCGGGCAGCACCAGCGCGAATGGCATCAGCACCACAAGCGCCGCCGACCAGCAGGACCGCTTTCTGAAGCTGCTGGTGGCCCAGATGACCCACCAGGACCCGATGAACCCGGTGGACAACGCCCAGATGACCTCGCAGATCGCACAGATCAACACCGTCACCGGCATCCAGCAGCTCAACACCACCATGCAGACCATGGCCAGCCAGTTCTCGTCCATGCAGCTGATGCAGGGCGGCGGCCTGATCGGTCACGAGGTGCTCACGGCGGGCAACAGCATGACCATCGCCAAGGGCACCGCCACCGGCACCTTTGACCTGCCCAGCAATGCGGCCGACGTGAAAGTGCAGATCACCGACGCGAGCGGCTCGCTGGTGGCCACCGTGCCCATGGGCACCCAAAGCGCCGGCCGCCACGACGTGACCTGGGACGCTTCGTCCTACAAGGGCACCGGCCCCTTGAAGTTCACGGTCACGGCCAAGAATGGCAGCGCCAGCGTCACCCCCACCACCTATTCGCACGATGTGGTCAGTTCGGTGGGCACCAGCAATGGCGCCCTGTCCATCTCGCTGCAAAACGGCGGCACGGTGAGCTACGACAAGATCGTTTCGGTCTATTGATCCACGTCCCCCCCTCTCGCATCCAAGGAGCACAACATGGGCTTTCAAGCAGGACTTTCGGGACTCAACGCCTCTTCCAAAGGCCTTGATGTCATCGGCAACAACATCGCCAATGCCAACACCTACGGCATGAAGGCCTCGCGCGCCGAATTCTCGGAGCTGGTGTCTTCGGCCATCGGGGTGGCGGGTGGCGACAACGCAGGCATCGGCGTCACCGTCGGCGCCGTGTCTCAGCAGTTCTCGCAGGGCACGCTGAACATCACCGGCAACAACCTGGATGCCGCCATCAACGGCAACGGCTTTTTCCAGCTGCAGGAGGCCGATGGCTCTGCCGGCTACACGCGGGCAGGCAACTTCAAGCTCGATAAGAACGGCTACATCGTCACCAACAACGGCGCCAAGGTGCTGGGCTACCAGACCAACCCCACCACCGGCAAGCCCTTGAGCACCAGCCCCACCCCGCTGACCCTGCCCACCTCGGGCTCGATCGCGGCCAAGGCCACAGCGGACGACACCACCACCTCACCCACCACCTACGGCGCCACGGCCCAGTTCAACCTGCCGGCCAACGCCACCGTGGACACCACGCAGACGGCAGCCGACCCCTTGCTGGGCCAGTACAGCACCACCTTCAATGCCTACGACTCGTTGGGCAACACGGTGCCGGTCTCCGTCTACTTCCAGAAGACCGCCACGGCCGGCACCTGGAACGTCTACACCAAGACCGACACTGGTGCGATCACCGCAGCCACCCCGGCGACCCTGAAGTTCACAGCCAGCGGCGCGCTGGACACCACAGTGGCAGGCAACGGCCAGATCGCCATCAGCGGCCCCGCCACCCCCACCGACGGGGCCAACCAGGTGCAGTTCACCCTGGATCTGACAGGCACCACCCAGTTCGCCTCGGCCTTTGCCACCAACAACGTGGCCCAGACCGGCTATGCCGACGGCAAGCTCACGGGCGTGAAGATCGGTGCCGACGGCACCCTCACGGCCAGCTACTCGAACGGCACCACCCAATCGGCGGGTCAGCTGGCACTGGCCAGCTTCCGCAACAACCAGGGCCTGATGCAGGTCAACGGCGGCGACTGGAAAGAGACCTTCGCCTCCGGCCCGCCAACCCAGGGCACCCCCGGCAGCGGCAATTTCGGCGCCCTGCAGGCGGGCGCGCTCGAGGAGTCCAACGTCGACCTGACCCAGGAGCTGGTCAACATGATGACCGCCCAGCGTTCCTACCAGGCCAACGCCCAGACCATCAAGACCGAAGACCAGATCATGAACACCCTGGTCAACCTGCGCTGACCCTGACGTCAGTGCTGCCACCCTGAACCCCTGAGAGCCCACCATGGACCGTTTGATCTACACCGCGATGACTGGCGCCAATGCGGCCACGCAGTTGACCAGCGTGCTGTCCAACAACCTGGCCAATGCCTCCACCAATGGCTTCCGGGCCGAGATGACGGCGTACAGATCGGTGCCTCTGGAAGGTTCGGGGGCCAGCACCCGGGTGTTCGCGCTGGAGGCCACCACCGGCTACAAGAACAGCACCGGTCCGGCCCAGCGCACCAACAACACCATGGATGCCATGACCCAGGGCAATTCCTGGTTCGCGGTGCAGGGGCTCGATGGCACCGAGGCCTACACGCGCAACGGCGCCATGCAGATCTCGTCCACCGGCACGCTGGTCAACACCGCCGGCCTGCCCATCCTGTCCGACGGCGGTGCCCCCATCGACGTGCCCCCGAATGCCGAACTGTCCATCGGCACCGATGGCACCATCACCTCCAAGACCGCCGGCCAGCCGCCCAACACGCTGGGCCGGCTCAAGCTGGTCACCCCCACGGCAGACGACCCGCTGCGCCGTGGGGCCGACGGCCTGTTCCGCGCCGCCTCGGGCAACCCGCTGAATTCCGACGCCACCGCCAAACTGCAGACCGGGGCGCTCGAAGGCTCCAACGTGAACTCGGTGGAAGCCATGGTCGGCCTGATCCAGGCCGCCCGCCAGTTCGAAAACAACATGAAATTGCTGACCAGTGCAGAGAGCAACGACAAGGCCGCTAGCCAGTTGCTCAACGTGCAAGGTTGAGCCGACAGCGCCCCAGGAGAACCCTCATGATCAACTCGCTCTGGATTTCAAAGACCGGCATGGAAGCCCAGCAGACCCAGCTGGACGTGATTTCCAACAACCTGGCCAACGTCTCCACCAATGGCTTCAAGCGTGCCAACGCCGTGTTCGAAGACCTGATGTACCAGAACCTGCGTCAGGTCGGCTCCAACAGCACCGAACAATCGCAATTGCCCACGGGCCTGCAGGTCGGCCTGGGGGTGCGCACCGTGGCCACCGCACGTTCCTTCGCCCAGGGCAGCATGCAACAGTCGGGCAACTCACTCGATGTGGCGGTCAAGGGCAATGGCTTCTTCCAGGTCACCATGCCCGACGGCACCATCGGCTACACCCGCGACGGTTCGTTCCAGTTGGACTCGCAAGGCCGCCTGGTCACCTCGGCCGGCCTGCCCATCGCCAACGGCATCACCATCCCGGCCACGGCCCAGAGCGTGTCCATCAGTGCCGACGGCATCGTCACCGCCACCATCCCGGGCAACACGGCGCCCCAGCCCATGGGCACCATCGCCCTGGCCAACTTCGTCAACCCCGCCGGCCTCGAACCCAAGGGTGGCAACCTGTATGCCGAAACGGCCGCGTCGGGTCAACCCGCCACCGGCACCCCGGGTGCCAACGGCCTGGGCACGGTGATGCAGGGCTTTGTGGAAACCTCGAACGTGAACATCGTGCAGGAGCTGGTCAACATGATCCAGACCCAGCGCGCCTACGAAATGAACTCCAAGGCCGTGCAAACCTCGGACCAGATGCTGCAAAAGCTCAGCCAGATCTGAGCCTGAGCCTGAGCCTGAGCCCGCGCCAAGCCCTCTGCCCCGCCTGAAGGACTGCCATGAACACCCCCAATTCCGCCCTGGCCCGCCGGCCTGCCCTGCGCCTGAGCCTGCTGGCCTGCGTGGCCGCCCTGTGCACCGCCTGCGAAACCCTGGCGCCCGTCCCCAAGGTCGATGTGCTGCCCACCACCCCACCCGATCTGGCCCCCATGGCCCACGCGGCCCCCGCGTCGGCCGGCAGCCTGTTCCGCACCTCGGCCTACCGCCCCGCCTTCGAGGACCGGCGCGCCCGCCTGGTGGGTGATGTGGTCACCATCCAGATCGTCGAGAGCGTGACGGCCAGCACCAAGGTGTCCACCGACACGGCGCGCAAGTCCACCACCTCTTCGGGGGTCACGGCCTTCCCCTTCCTGTCGAGCTCCACGGCCAGCAAGCTCAATCTGGGTGCCAACACCGACAACACCTTCTCCGGCAAGGGTGACGTCGAAGCTGCCAACACCTTCACCGGCACCATCACCACCACCGTCATCGATGTGCTGCCCAACGGCCACCTGGTGGTCAGCGGCGAAAAGCAGATCGGACTGAACCAGACGGTCGATGTGATGAAGTTCTCGGGCACGGTGGATCCGCGCTCGCTGCAGCCGGGCTCCATCGTGGCCTCCACCCAGGTGGCCAATGTGCGGATCCACTCGCGTGGCCGCGGCGGCGCCGACGAAGCCCAGACAATTGGCTGGTTGTCCCGATTCTTTTCGACGCTTAGCCCGTTCTGAAAGCTCCCAGAATGTGAAGCATGAACTCCATGCTCGCATTCACAAGCGCCAGGCCAGACGCCCGCCCCTGGGTCCGCGGCTTGGCGACCCTGGTTCTGATCGCCCTGGCCCTGACCGGCATTCCGGCCCAGGCGGTGCGCATCAAGGAAGTGGCGGCCATCCAAGGCGTGCGCAGCAACTCGCTGACCGGCTATGGCCTGGTGGTGGGGCTGGATGGCACGGGTGACCAGACCACCCAGATGCCCTACACCACCCAGAGCCTGTCCAACTACATGCAGCAACTGGGCATCACCCTGCCCGCTGGCTCGGCCCAGCTGCAGCTCAAGAACGTGGCCGCGGTGATCGTCACCGCCCAGTTGCCGGCCTTCGCCCAACCCGGCCAGACCATCGACATCAACGTGTCCTCGATCGGCAACGCCAAATCGCTCAAGGGCGGCACCCTGGTCACCACCCCGCTGCGTGGCGTGGACGGCGAGATCTACGCGCTGGCCCAGGGCAACCTGGTGGTGGGCGGCGCTGGCGCCTCAGCCGGCGGCAGCAAGGTACAGATCAACCACCTGAGCGCTGGCCGCATCCCGGGCGGCGCCCAGGTCGAGCGCTCGGTGCCCACGCCGCTGCAGGACGGCGACACCATCAGCCTGGGCCTGAACGCCTCCGACTTCCAGACGGCGCGCCACGTGGCCGCCGCCATCAACAACAAGCTGGGCAATGGCATTGCCCGGGCCCTGGACGGCCGCACCGTGCAGGTCAAGGCGCCCAACGACCCCAACGCCCGGGTGAACTTCATCGCCGACCTGGAAGAACTGTCGATCGAATCCATGGTGCCGGCCGCCAAGGTGGTGATGAACACGCGCACCGGCTCCATCGTGCTCAACCAGGCCGTGACCCTGGGCCCTTGCGCCATCGCGCACGGCAACCTGTCGGTCACCATCAGCTCGACCCCGGTGATCAGCCAGCCCAATGCCCTGTCGGGCGGCCAGACCGTCGTGGCCCAGAAAGCCGATATCCAGATCAAGCAGGATCCGGGCATCATCATGAACCTGCCGGCCTCGCCGCAACTGGCCGATGTGGTGCGCGCCCTGAACGCGCTGGGCGCCACCCCGCAGGACCTGCTGGCCATTTTGCAGGCCATCAAGGCCGCAGGGGCCCTGAACGCGGAGCTGGAGGTGATCTGATATGGCACTCTCGCCGCTGGCCAACAACCAGCTCGCCACAGACTCGAGGTCGCTGGACAACCTCAAGCTCCAGGCCGGGCAGAAAGACCCTGCTGCGATCCAGGAGGCGGCCAAGCAGTTCGAATCGCTGTTCATGCGTGAGATGCTCAAAAGCATGCGCGAGGCCACCATGAAGTCGGGCATGCTCGACAGCGCCCAGGAGAACATGGGCACCGACATGCTCGACCAGCAGTTCTCGGTGCAGATGTCGGGCAAGCCCGGGGGCCTGTCCGATCTGATCGCCAAACAGTTGTCGCGCCAGATGGGCGTGCCCGAAACACCGGCCTTCGAGCCCCCCAGCACGCTGTCGCTGGGCAACCGCCTCAGCTCGGTGCTGCCCGGCAAGAGCCAGGCCACCACCCCGACCGCCTCCGACACCCCGGTCAAGACCACCGCCAGCCAGGCCGCCTTCGTGCAACGCCTGCAGGGCGCCGCCGCCAAGGTGGAGCAGCAAAGCGGCATTCCGGCCAGCTACATGCTGGGCCAGGCGGGTCATGAGACCGGCTGGGGCAAGCACGAGATCAAGAACGCCAACGGCAGCCCCTCGTACAACCTGTTCGGCATCAAGGCCGGGGCGGGCTGGACGGGCAAGGTGGCCACCGTGACCACCACCGAGTACGTCAACGGCGAAGCCCGCAAGACCACCGCCAAGTTCCGTGCCTATGACAACTACGAGCAATCGTTCCAGGACTACGCGAAGCTGATCAACCAAAGCCCGCGCTACGCCAGCGCCCGTCAACAGACCGGCTCGGTGGTCGCCTTTGCCAACGAACTGCAACGCGCCGGCTACGCCACCGATCCGTCCTACGCGAGCAAGCTCAGCAAGGCCATCAACACCACGCAGCAACTGCAGCGCAACCAACCCTGGCGAGGCGTGGCATGAGTGGCGGCCTGCTCAACCTGGGCGCGCGCGCCCTGATGTCGAACCAGGTGGCTCTGCAGGTCACCGGCAACAACATCTCCAACGTCAACACCGCCGGCTATTCACGCCAGACCGCGGTGATGAGCGCGGTGCAGGGCGACTTCACCGGCAGCGGCTATGTCGGCAAAGGCGTCGAAGTCTCGACCGTGCAGCGCGTGTACGACGAGTTCCTGACCAAGCAGGCCACCGCCACCGCCTCCATCAAGTCACTGGACACCGCACGGGCCGACAAGGTGGCCCAGATGGAGAACATCTTCCTGGGGGGCACCAACGGGCTTGGGCAGGCGATCAACAACACGATCAACGCCTTTTCCGACGTGGCCAACGCGCCCACCGACCTGACCGCCCGCACCGTGGCCATCACCCAGGCCCAGGAAATGGCATCGCGTTTCCAGAGCGCCAGCACCCAGCTCAGCGACCTGCAGCAAAACACCCAGCTGCAGCTCAAGGACGACCAGACCGTGATCAATTCGCTGGCCCAGCAGCTGGCCAGCCTGAACGCGCAGATCTCCTTCGCCCAAAGCTCCGGCCAGCCGCCCAACGACCTGCTGGACAAGCGCGACAACCTGCTCACCCAACTCAACCAGAAGGTGCAGACCACCACCGTCAAGGTGAACGACGGCACCATCAGCATCTTCCTGGCCAACCAGCCCCTGGTGCTGGGGGCCCAGGCCGCGACGGTGAGCTTCACCCAGCCCAGTGAGTTCCCCGGCGATGGCAACACACTCAAGCTCAAGATCACCCAGGCCGGCAACGGTCAGACCACCGAGGTGGACGAAAACACCCTGGGTGGCGGCGAGGCCGTGGGCCTGCTGCGCTTCCACAACACCGATCTGGCGGAGGCTCGCAACCTGCTGGGGCGCATGGCGGTGGCGGTGACCACCGACATGAACGAGCAGCACTTTGCCGGGGTCGACCTGAACGGCAACACCGGCAAGGCCTTGTTTGCCCCGACCACCATGACCGCCATCGCGGGCGCCAACAACAGCGCGCCCGCTGCGGCACTGGGCGCGTATGTGGCCAACGACCAGGCCCTGGACGTGGCCACCTACTCCATCACCCTGGGGGCCCCCTCCGGCGGCAGCCCGACCATTGCCAAAGTGATCGCCAACACGGCCAACGGCCCCGTCGACGTCACCAGCAGCATGGTCACCACCGCCGGGCCACCCCCCTCCTATACCGTGGGCGGCCTGTCCATCAACGCCCTGCCCAGCAGTGCTGGCGGCGCCGCCGGCGACACCTTCCTGCTGCGCCCTTACGACACCGCCGCCAGTTCCATGAGCGTGGCCCTGTCGTCCCCCGCGTCACTGGCGGTGTCCAACCCGGTCGTGGCCACGCCCGCTGCTGCCAACCAGGGCACGCTGTCCGTCAAGACCATTGCCGCGGCCCCGGCCTCGCCGGCCAGCTGGGCCTTGCAGACCGGCAGCCCGGCCACCTACTACGCCAACAACACCAACCTGAACGACACGGTGCAGATCACTTTCACCAGTGCCAACCAGTACAACGTGGTGGACACCACCACCAGCACCACCCTGGCCACGGGCGCCAGCTACACGCCGGGCCAGCCCATCACCTGGAACGGCTGGAACCTGACCCTCACCGGCACACCGCAAACGGGTGACAGCGTCACGGTGAAGCAACCGGCCTCAGGCATCCAGAAAAACGATGGGGGCAATGCCAAGTCCATGCTGGGTCTGGCCTCGCGCAGTGTCACGGCCGACCAGACCCCGATGTCGGATATTTACGCCGGCCTGATGGCCCAGATCGGTGTGAGAGCGCAGAGCGCCCAGTACGCCGCCGATGTGTCGGGCTCGATCGCGGCCAACGCCGAGGCGGCACGCACCTCGGTCTCGGGTGTCAACCTGGACGAAGAGGCCGCCCACCTGCTGCAATACCAGCAGGCCTACCAGGCTTCGGCCAAGATCGTGTCGACCGCCCAGAGCATTTTCGACACCCTGTTGCAGGTCATGCGCTGACCCAACCCACTGAGTGGCTGAAAGGCAGACACCATGTCCAACTTCTTCGCCCGCGTCGGTTCCGCCGATGCCTATGCTTCCGCCATCAACAACATTGGTGGCCGCCAGTCGCGCCTGACCCAATTGCAGGGCAACCTGACCGCCGGCAAGCGCGTGCTCAAACCCAGCGACGATCCCACGGCCGCCGCCCAGGCCGAGCGCGCCATCACCCGGTCGGCCCAGGTCACGATCCAGCAACGTGCGCTGTCGCTGCAAAAGGACAATATGTCGCATGCAGAAACCGTGCTCGGCCAGGCCAGCGATGCGATCCAGTCTTTCCGCGAACTGCTGGTGCAGGCCGGCAACGGTGCCAACACCGCCAGTGACCTGGGCACCATCACCTCGCAGCTGACGACACTGCGCAACCAGCTGCTCACCTACGCCAACACCACCGACGCCAACGGCCAGGCCTTGTTCGGCGGGCTGGGCAGCACCAACGCCCCCTTCATCGAGCCCAACGCCACGGCGGGCGTGGTGTTTGCGGGCCTGGGCGGGCAGACCAATGGCACCGACCTGACCATCCCCAACACCATCGATGGCCAGGCCGCCTTTGCCAACGTCACCCCCACCACCGGCGCCTTTGCCATCAGCGCACAGTCGGCCAACACCGGCACGGCCACGGCCAGCGCCGGCACCATCCTGGTCCCCACCTCACCCAATGTGCTGGCGGGCAACAGCTACCAGATCAATTTCACCTCCGGCACCACCTACACGGTCACTGACCTGTCGACCACCCCGCCGACCACCTCCGGCAGCCTGACCATGTCGGGCAGCACCGTGACATTTGGTGGGGCGGGCAATGCCGATCAGCAGATGACCCTGACCGGCACGCCGGCGGCGGGCGACAGCTTCACCGTCAAGCCCAAGGCCTCGATCTTCGACGTCATGGACAGCGCCATCGCCGGCCTCAAGAACGCCAGCAGCGGCACCAGCGCCCAGGCCTCGGTCAGCGGCTCGCTGGCCTCGCTCGACAATGCCTACGTGGCCGTGCAGGCCGCGCGAGGTCTGGCCGGCGACTACCTGAACCAGGCCGACGTGATCGACTCGAACCAGCAGACCAAGGCGGTGCAGCTGGAAGGCGACCGCTCAAGAGCCGAAGATCTGGATATGCTTCAGGGCATCTCGGATTTCCAGAACCAGACCACGGGCTACCAGGCGGCTCTGAAGTCCTATGCGCAGATCCAGAGCATGTCCTTGTTTGATTTTCTGAAGTAGCACCCCGAATGGTCCAATCCGTCCTCGGCAGCATCACCCTCGGCTACCGCCCCCTGTGGGGCCGCAACCGCGAGCTGGCGGGCGTGCAGCTGCGCGTGGCGCCCGAGCCGGCCATGCCGGTCGATGCGCCCCACCTGCTGCGCACCCTCGACGAACTCTGGAGCGCTGACGCTCCGCCCCTGCTGCTGAGCGCCGAAACGCCGGCACTGCTGGCAGGCCTGCTGGAACACGGCGACGCCCAGTCGCCCCAGATCGAGGTGCCGGGCGACTGGCTGGAGGCCGACGGCGGACTTCAGGCCCGGGTGGTGCAGGCCCACCGCCGAGGGCTGCGTGTGATCTGGCGCGGCGATGTGCGCCACATGCCGGCCCCTGCCCCTGACCGCCCCGTGCACCGATGCCTGCTGAGCCTTCAACCCGAAGACGCCGCGGCCGCCCTGCAGGCCGCGCTGCAACAGAAGCGCCAGCCCAACGCGCCGTCCACGGCCTTTCTGCGCAGCCCGGTACAGCCCGGGCATTACTACGAGAACATCGCCAGCGCCGCCCTGATCGACCACTGCCTGGACCAGAAACACGGCCTGGCCCTGCTGGGCTGGCCCGACGACGACGTGCTGTACGGCCACCGGGGGCGAGAATTGGCCCCGGCGCGCAGCATCATCGAGCGGCTGTTGCGCGCCATCGGGCAAGACCAGTCCATGGACGTCATCGAAGACATCCTGAGCGAAGAGCCCATCCTGAGCTACCGCTTCCTGACCCTGACCAATTCGGCCGCATTGGGCCTGCGCACCGGCATCGACTCGCTGCGCCGGGGGCTGATGATGATGGGCTACACCCAGCTGGAGCGCTGGCTGGTCGGTCAACTGCCCCATGCCGGCACCGATCTCAACCTGCAGCCGGTGCGTCAGGGCATGGTGCTGCGAGCCCGTCTGATGGAACACATCCTGGATGCCGGCATTGAAGAAGACCTGCGCCGCGAGGTCTATCTGTGCGGCCTGTTCTCGCAGCTCGACGTGCTGATGAGCGAGCCCCTGGGCAGCATCCTGCACCGGCTGCCGCTGTCCGATCGCATCTACTCGGCCAACGTCACCCAGTCAGGCCCCTACCTGCCGGCGCTCGACCTGGCCCGCGCCATGGACAGCGCCGACACGGCCACCGTGCGCGCTCTGCGCCACGCCCATGAACTCGACACCGAAGACCTGAACCGCGCCCTGCTGCACACCCTGCTGAGCCAGCACGTGCCGGCCAACGCCGCCACCCGGACCTGAGCCACCCGGACCTGCGCCGCCAGCGACCGGCCCACCGGCCACCTCAGCGGCTCTCGCCCACCACCCGCGCAAACACCTTCCAGAACGCCGCATCCTGCGCGGTGGCAAAGTTGATGCGCATCAGCGTGCCCGGTTTGCGGCTGGCGTGGAACAGGGCCCCTGGCGCCAGCAAATAGCCTTCATCGAGCATGCGCTGTGCCAGCACATCGGTGTCCACCCCCGTGTCCACCCAACCGAACATGCCGGCCGGCTCGGCCACAAAGGTGCAGCCGGCCTGCAACGCCAGCTTCACCGTGCGGGCCCGGGCCGCATCCAGCCTAGTGCGGATGCGTTCGGCATGGCGGCGCAATTGCCCCTGCTCGATGCACAGGGCCAGCGCCTTCTCCAGCAGCGATGGGGTGGTCAGCGTGGCCAGCAGCTTGGTGTCCAGCAGGCGCTCCACCAGCTCGGGCGGCGCGGCCAGAAAGCCCACCCGCCAATTGGGCGCCAGGATCTTGGCGAAACCGCTCACATAGATGCTGCGCTGCAAGCCATCCAGCACCGTGAGCCGGGTGGCGTGGTCGGGCGCGATGTGGCCGTAGGTGTCGTCTTCGACGATGTGGAAGTCATGCTGGGTCGCCAGCTGCAACACCCGGTGCGCGCTGCCCGGGGTCAGGCAGTGGCCGGTCGGGTTGTGGAACACGCTCACACTCACGAACAACTTGGGTGCGTGCACCTCGCAGTAGCGCTGCATCACCGCCAGATCGGGGCCATCGGCCAGGCGCGGCACGGGCAGGATGCGCATGCCCAGGGCATCAAGCCGGGCAAACTCGACCGACCAACCCGGCTCTTCCACCATCACCGGGTCGCCCGCCTTGAGCAGGGTGCGGCTCACGATGTCCAGCGCGTGCGTGGCCCCCACCGTGGTGATGATCTGCTGCGGCAGCGCCCGGATGCTGAGCCCGGCCAGACGCTGTGCCAGCACCCGGCGCAGCTCGGCGTCGCCCATGGGGTCGCCGTAGCGCAGCGAACTCTCCTGCAGCGCGCGCGTGCTGGTCACCTTGCGCACGGCCGCCGGCATGAAAGTGGTCTCCAGCCAGTCCGGCGGCAGCACGCCCGAGCCCGGCTGGGGCTTGTTCGAGGCCTGGTGGAACATACCCCGGATCAGCGCCGCCGCATTCACATGCGAGCCCGATGGCAGGGCCTGCACCCCCTCCCCCAGCACCCCGGCGGCCACACTGCGCTGCGGCGCCGGGCCCGGCGGCTCGGGGCTGACCAGATCGCGCACAAAAAAGCCGCGCTGGCGCCGCGCCTCCACCAAGCCCTGGGCCAGCAGCTGGTCGTAGGCCGCCACCACGGTGTAGGCACTCACGCCCTGCTGGCGGGCGCATTCGCGCACCGAAGGCAGGCGGGCCCCCGGCGCCAGAAGACGGGCGCGGATGCGCTCGGCAAAGCGCTCGACCAGTTGTTCGGTCAGGGATTGTTGGGCGTGGCGCGTCAGCATGGGCAAAACTGTATTGAAGGTTTTACCAATACAGATTGTGAAAATGTCGAACAAACTGTATTGGGTCTGTGTTGGTCAAAAACTATAAAGTGACCGACATGAGCTGGCAAGAATTTTCCGCATTGCTGCTGCTGGCCACCGCCAGCAGCTTCACCCCCGGGCCCAACACCACGTTGTCGACCGCCCTGGCCGCCAACTTCGGCCTGCGCCGGGCCATGCGCTTCGTGCTGGCAGTTCCGGTGGGCTGGTCGCTGCTGCTGGCGCTGTGCTCGGCCGGGGTGGGGGCCGTGATCCTGGCCCTGCCGGCCTTGCGCTGGGCCATCCTGGCCACCGGTGTGGCCTATCTGCTGTGGCTGGCCTCGCGCCTGATGAACAGCCGCCAGCTGGCCCAGGCCGATGCCTCGCGCCTGCAGGTCACCTTCGGCCAGGGCGTGATGCTGCAGTTCCTCAACATCAAGGCCTGGATGCTGGCCCTGTCCATCGTGGCGGGCTTTGTGGCGGGCCAGGCGCAGCCGATGCAGCGTTTTCTGCTGATCCTGCCGGTGATGCTGTGCTTTGCCTTCTTCAGCAACCTGGCCTACGCCCTCGTGGGCTCGATGCTGCGGCACTGGCTGGCCCAGGGCCAGCGCCTGCTGGTGTTCAACCGCGTCATGGCCACGGCCCTGGCAGGCACGGCGGCCTGGCTGCTCTGGAGCGCCCTGTGAGCAGCCCCTCGGCCAAACCCGATCCCGCCTTGCGCCGCGGCCTGTGGCTGGGCGCCCTGGGCGTGGCCATCTTCGCCCTCACCCTGCCCATGACCCGGCTGGCCGTGGGCAGCCCCGAGGCCCCCCTGATGTCCGGCCTGTTCGTGGCCATGGGCCGCGCCGTGGTGGCGGCCGCGCTGTCGGCCCTGTACCTGTTGGCCACCCGGGCGCGCTGGCCCACCCCCGAGCAACGCGGGCCCCTGCTGCTGACGGCGCTGGGCGTGGTGTTCGGCTTTCCACTGTTCACCTCGCTGGCCATGCGCCATGTGCAGGCCGTGCACGCCAGCGTGATCGTGGGCCTTCTGCCCCTGGCCACGGCGGCCGTGGGCGCCGTGCTGCACCGGCAGCGCCCTTCGTGGCAGTTCTGGGCCTGGGCCGGCCTGGGCAGCGCGCTGGTGGTGGTGTTCGCGCTCACCCATGCCGGGGGAGCCGGGCTGGGTCTGAGCCCGGCCGACGGCCTGCTGCTGCTGGCCATGGCCTGCGCCGCCGTGGGTTATGCCTATGGTGGGCGGCTGTCGCGCCAGATGCCGGCCGAGCATGTGATCTGCTGGGCCCTGCTGCTGGGCCTGCCCCTGACACTGCCGCTGGCCTGGGCCAGCCGCCCCGAGCAGGCCCTGCCCACCTCGGCCTGGCTGGCCTTCGGCTACGTGGCCCTGTTTTCGATGTGGCTGGGCTTTTTCGCCTGGTACCGCGGCCTGGCCCTGGGCGGCACGGTGCGCGTGAGCCAGGTGCAGCTGCTGCAACCCTTTTTGTCCATGCTGTTTGCCGTGCCTTTGCTGGGCGAACGGCTGGACCTGGGCACCGCGCTGTTCGCCGCCGCCGTGGTGCTGACCGTGTTCCTGGGGCGCAAGTCGCCTGTGAACGCGCCCACAAACACCGACAATCACGTTTTGAGCTCCCTGCCAACGAAAGGAAACGCCTCATGAGCACCCCCAGCTGGACGCTGTCCGCACGCGCCCAAAAGATGAATCCCTCGGCCATCCGTGAAATCCTGAAGGTCACGGAAAAGCCCGGCATCATCAGCTTTGCGGGTGGGCTGCCGTCGCCCAAGACCTTCCCGATCGATGCCTTTGCCGCCGCCAGCGCCAAGGTCTTGCGCGAAGATGGCGCCGCCGCGCTGCAATACGCCTCCAGCGAAGGCCTGCCCGTGCTGCGCCAGTTCATCGCCGACCACCTGCCCTGGAACGTCGACCCCGATCAGGTGCTGATCACCACCGGCAGCCAGCAGGGCCTGGACCTGGTGGCCAAGATCCTGATCGACACCGGCAGCCGCATCCTGGTCGAAACCCCCACCTACCTGGGCGCGCTGCAAGCCTTCACGCCCATGGAGCCCCGGGTGGCCAACGTGGCCTGCGACGATCAAGGCCCCGACCCCGAAGACCTGGCCCGCCAGGCCATCGGTGACGGCAGCGCGGCCGACCGCGCCCGCTTTGTCTACCTGCTGCCCAACTTCCAGAACCCCACCGGCCGCACCATGACCGAGGAGCGCCGCGCCGCCCTGGCCGCCAAGGCCGCCGAGATCGGCCTGCCCATCGTCGAGGACAACCCCTACGGCGACCTGTGGTTCGACGCCCCACCGGCCCTGCCCCTGGCCGCCCGCAATCCTGAGAACACCATCTACCTGGGCTCGTTCTCCAAGGTGCTGGCCCCGGGCCTGCGCTTGGGCTACATCGTGGCCCCCAAGGCCATCTACCCCAAGCTGCTGCAGGCCAAGCAGGCGGCCGACCTGCACACGCCCACCTTCAACCAACGCATGGTGGCCGAGGTGATCAAGGACGGATTCCTGGACACCCACGTGCCCAAGATCCGCGCCCTCTACAAGGCCCAGTGCGAGGCCATGCTGGCCGCCCTGGACCGCGAGTTCGCCGGCCTGGGAGTGCAATGGAACCGCCCGGTGGGGGGCATGTTCCTGTGGTTGCGCCTGCCCGAAGGGCTGGACAGCGTGAAGCTGCTGCCCCTGGCGGTGGAGAACAACGTGGCCTTCGTGCCCGGTGCGCCCTTCTACGCCGACAACGGTGACCCGCGCACGATGCGACTGTCCTTCGTGACCGCCAGCGTCGAGCAGATCAACATCGGCGTTGCCGCCCTCGCCAAGACCCTGCGCCAGGCGCTGGGCTGACACGACCACCTGGCCTCGGGGTGCCCTGAGGCAGGCGCCCTCTCACCCCCAGAATCCCCGAGTGCCTTATGAGTCAACGCCCTTTCCAACAGGTCGACGTCTTCACCCAAACCGCCGGTTACGGCAACCCGCTGGCCGTGGTGCTGGATGCCAGCGGCCTGGACGATGAAGCCATGCAGCGCTTTGCGCGCTGGACCAATCTGTCCGAGACCACCTTCCTGCTGCCCCCCACCGAGGCGGGCCGCGCCCAGGGGGCCGACTACCAGGTGCGCATCTTCACCCCAGGCGGTGAACTGCCCTTTGCCGGCCACCCCACGCTGGGCAGTTGCCACGCCTGGCTGCGCGCCGGCGGCCAGCCGCGCTCGGCCGCCCACGTGGTGCAGGAATGCCGCGTCGGCCTGGTGCGCATCCGGCGCGAAGGCAGCGGTGCCGGGCAGCGCCTGGCCTTTGCCGCCCCCACGCTGCGCCGCAGCGACCCCAGTCCCACGGTGCTGTCGCAGGTGGCCAAGGCCCTGGGCCTGAAGCCCCAGCAGGTGCTGGCGGCCCAGGTGCTGGACAACGGCCCGGTCTGGATGGGCCTGTTGCTGGACCACCCTCAGACCGTGCTGGGCCTGCAACCCGACCACCTCGAACTCAAGGCCCTGGGCCAGAAGGTGGGCGTGGTCGCCATCGACCACCCTGAAGTGCGCACCGGCCTGATCGCGCGCTCCAACCGCGAAGCCCGGGCCTTCGGGGCCACCCCGCGCAGCAGCCCGGCCCCCGCCGGTGACGCCACCGCGCCCACCCTGGAAGTGCGCGCCTTTGCCGCCCCCATCGGCATTCTGGAAGACCCCGTCACCGGCAGCCTGAACGCCAGCCTGGCCCAGTGGCTGATCGCCGACGGCCATGCCCCGCGCCACTATGTGGCCGCCCAGGGCACCTGCCTGGACCGCGCCGGCCGGGTGCACATCGACTGCGACGACCAGCAACAGGTCTGGGTCGGTGGCGCCAGCGTGACCTGCATCGAAGGCACGGTGGACCTGTGAGCACCGCCCTGTCCCCCACCGGGCTGCCCAGCCTGGCCGACATCGAAGCCGCCGCCGCGGTCGTCTACCGAGCCTTCCCTGCCACGCCTCAATACCAATGGGGCCTGCTGAGCGAAAGGCTGGGCACCCCCTGCTGGCTCAAGCACGAGAACCACACCCCCGTGGGGGCCTTCAAGATCCGGGGCGGCCTGACCTACTTCGACCAGCTCGCCCGGCGCGGGGAACTGCCGCACGAGGTGATCAGCGCCACCCGGGGCAACCACGGGCAGAGCATCGGCTGGGCCGCGCGTGCCCATGGCGTGCCCTGCACCATCGTCGTGCCGCATGGCAATTCGACCGAAAAGAACGCCGCCATGCGCTGCCTGGGGGTGAACCTGATCGAGCACGGCGACGACTTCCAGGCCGCCCGCGAACACGCCATCGCCCTGGCCCAGACCCGCGGGGCCCACATGGTGCCCAGCTTCCACCCCGATCTGCTGCGCGGCGTCAGCACCTATTGGTGGGAGTTTTTACGCGCCGTGCCCACCCTGGATGTGGTCTATGTGCCCATCGGCCAGGGCTCGGGGGCCTGCTCGGCCATCGCCGCCAAGCAGGCCCTGGGCCACCGGGCGCGCATCGTCGGCGTGGTGAGCGCCCACGCCACCACCTATGCCGACTCGCTGGCAGCCGGCCGGGTGGTCGAAGCCCCGGTGAGCACCGTACTGGCCGACGGCATGGCCTGCCGCGTGGCCGATGCCGCCGCCCTGGCCGTGCTGGGCCCCGGGCTGGACCACCTGGTGCAGGTCACGGATACCGAAGTGGCCCAGGCCATGCGGGCCCTGTTCACCGACACCCACAACGTGGCCGAAGGTGCCGGCGCTGCCGCCCTGGCCGCCGCCCTGCAAGAGCGCAGCGCCCTGCGCGGCCAGACCGTGGGCCTGGCCCTGTCGGGGGGCAATGTCGATGCCGGTGTCATGGCTGGGGTGTTGGCGGGCGCCTGAGGCAGCCCTGCCCCCTCAGTGCCGTCGCCCAGGTGACGGTTTTCCGACGAATCGGTCGCCGCGGCGACTGTGCGGTCTGCGGGCGCTTGACAGAATCCGCCCATGGGAACCCTCTACCTTGTGCGCCATGGCCAGGCCTCGTTTGGTGCCGACGATTACGACCGCCTCAGCGAGCTCGGTCACCGCCAGAGCGAACGCCTGGGCGAGTACTTCAAAGGCAAGGGTCTGGAGTTCCAGGCCGTCATCACCGGCACCTTGCGCCGCCACCAGGAAACCTTTGCCGGCATCGCCCGGGGCCTGGACTGGCAGGCCCAGCCCGTGCTCTGGCCCGGCCTCAATGAGTACGACAGCGAGGCGGTGATCCAGGCCATCCACCCCATGCCCCTGCCCAAGCCGGACACCCCCGAGCTGTACCGGCACCACTTTCGCCTGCTGCGTGACGGCCTGACCCAATGGATGGCCGGGGTGGTCAGCCCGCGCGGCATGCCCAGCTACAACGACTTCGTGCACGGCGTGAGCAGTGCCCTGGACCACGTGCGCCAGAACTGCGAGGGCAACGTGCTGCTGGTCTCCAGCGGCGGGCCCATCTCGACCGCGGTGGGCCACATCCTGGGCACCACGCCAGAGGCCACGATCGAGCTCAATCTGCGCATCCGCAACAGTTCGGTGACCGAATTCAACTTCAACCCGAAGCGGCATTCGTTGGTCACCTACAACACCCTGCCCCACCTGGACCACCCCGACTACGCCAGCTGGATCACCCACGCCTGAGCGCGTGTTCGAACGCTGAACGTGCCCCCGGGTTTGTCCGCGCTCGGCGGCGGGTTTTCACGGTTGTACGGCGGCGGCCTGCCTGTCGATACTGAAAGCATGCTGAGCGCACCCGCCCCCCTCACCCCACTGGCCGCCAAGCCAGCCACGGCTTGGCCGTGCGAGCCCTGCGGCGTGGTGTTTCAAGGCGCCAGCAAGGCGGCCTTGCAGCAGAGCCATTGGCAATTGATGGAACAGCTGCAGCATCTGGGCCTGGCCAGCCTGGTCGATGTTCAATTGCTGCCCGGCGACGCCATCGCTGCGCCAGCACTCCAGGTGGCGCTGCAGCCCACCCTGATCGAACACTGGGCCCCGGGACATGACACCCGGGCCCTGTCCAGGACCCTGGCGTTGGACACCCGGCACGCCGACGATCTGGCCCGCGAGATCATCGTGGCCCTGCTGGCCAGCCCGGTGGCCTTCGCGTTTCCCAGCCATGCCGAATGGGCCGCCGCCGTGCGGGTGCGCCAGGGCATCGTGCAGGCCGCTCGCGACACCCGGCTCCACCCCGACCCGACCGGGCCGCGCCACCCCGCCGAGGATTGGCTGCTGCAGCCGGGCCGCCCCCCTCTGCTGCGCCCCGAGCGCCCCTTGACGGCCGCGCTGCAGGCCCTGCTGCAGCCCGCTCAAGGCGCGGGGTTTGCGCTGTCAGCCTACCGCGCCTCGGAGTACGTGCTGCTGCTGGGCCTGGCCGAAGAGACCCGGCGCCACCACCCGGCGCTGTACAGCCGCCTGCAGACCCGCTTCCAGCACCGCCCGGTGCGCGATTGCGAATTCCACCAGGCGCTGATGCGCCAGATCGGCAGCACGGACGCCCCCTTGCCCAGCGGCTTTGCCGTGCCGGGGGACCGCGTCTGGCTGCGCCCGCCACCCGACCCTGGGGGGCCTGAAACAGACCGGCCCGTCGGCGGGCGCTGGGCCATCTACCTGGGTCAGGGGCACTACCGTGAGTTTGAATTGCCGACCAGGCTCAGCGACCAGGCCCCCTGGCACAGCCCGAAGCACACCGCCCACTGGCAACCCATGCGCGAGTTTCCGCGCCTGCTGTGCCCGGGCAGCAGCGACATCACGCTCTGAATTCAGCTGTTCCGCCAGCGCAGGATTCGATCCAGATCAAGGAATTGCGCCGTGACACGGTCCGGCCACGCCGCTGTCAAATCTCTTTCATGTGGGCCGGTCACGCTGCGGTCATTCCTTTTTCATGACCTAGGAGTTTGCCGTGCGTGATTTCCTGCAGAAAGTCGACACCCTGCGCTGGGACGACCACCGTTACTACCACCAGTGCCGCATCAACCAGACGCTGCACCTGATCAGCGCCATCAGCTTTCTGTGCGCCTACGCGCTGCTGTTCGTCGACCCGGCGGCGGCGGCGATGGTGGGCTGGCTGGTGGGCATGGTGACACGCCAGTCGGGCCATATCTTCTTCGAGCCGCGCGGCTACGACAGCGTCAACCAGGCGACCGACGCCCACAAGGAAGCCATCAAGGTGGGCTACAACATGCGCCGCAAGGCCATCCTGATCGGGGTGTGGCTGGCGCTGCCGGCCGTGCTGGCCTGGCGCCGCGACCTGTTCGGGCTGATCCACCCCGACGCCGGCCTGGCCGGCTACGCCCACGATGTGGGTCTGCTGTGGCTGGCCCTGGGTGTCACCGGGCTGCTGCTGCGCACCCTGCACCTGTTCGTGCTGCGCAGCCCGGCCTGGGGCCTGGCCTGGGCCTTCAAGATCATCACCGACCCGATCCACAACGTGCAGATCTACTGGCGCTCGCCGCTGGCCCTCCTGCGCGGCGAGCGGCTGGACCCGATACAGGCGCCACGGCACTGAGCGCGGGCCGCGCTCCGCCAGACCGGTTCAGACGGAGCCCGCCGTGCCCCCTGCACGGGGTGCCCAATGAATTGGCGCTTCAATGGCAGGCGCGTCCTGGCTGCGTGCCCGCAGCTGCCCGCAGCCGCCATCCACGTCCTGCCCGGCCGACTGGCGCAGCTTGGTCAACACGCCGCGCCGGTGCAGCTGGCGGGCGATCTCGGCGGCACGCTCCCAGCTGGGGCGTTTGAAGGCCAGATCGGGCACGCTGTTGTAGGGGATCATGTTGAGCACACCGTACTTGCCCTGCAGCAGGCGCACGATGCCATCGAGCTCTTCCTCGCTGTCGTTGATGCCCTCGATCAGCGTCCACTGGTACTGGATCGGGTAGCCGGTGGCGCGGGCATAGTGCTCGCCCTGGGCCACCAGTTCATCGGGGCTGATGCGCGGGGCGCGCGGCAGCAACTGCTCGCGCAGCTCGGCACGCGTGGTGTGCAGCGACAGGGCCAGCGCGGGCTTGACCCGCCCCTGCGGCAGGCGCTCGAACACCCGCGGGTCGCCCACGGTCGAGAACACCAGGTTCTTGTGGCCGATGTTGCCCACCGTGCCCAGCAGCTCGATGGCTTCGAGCACGTTGTCCAGGTTGTGGGCCGGCTCGCCCATGCCCATGAACACCACTTTCTTGACCGGCCGCAGCGTGCGGGCCAGGGCCACCTGGGCCACGATCTCGGCGCTGCCCACCTGGCGCAACAGGCCTTCGCGCCCGGTCATGCAGAACACGCAGCCCACGGCACAACCCACCTGGGTGGACACGCACAGTCCGTCGCGCGGCAGCAGCACGCTCTCCACGGTCTGGCCGTCGGCCAGCGCCACCAGCAACCGGGCCGAGCCGTCCTCGCCCGGGTGCTGCGAGCGCAGCGTGGCCAGGCCGGCGAGCTCGGCGCTCAAGGCGGGCAAGAGGTCACGCACCGTGGCGGGCATGAAGTCTTCCAGGCGCCGGCGGCCGCTGTCTTGCGGCTTGGCCTGGGCCCACAGGCGCAGCACCCGCTGCTCGTGGGCGGGGCCGGCGCCATGGGCGCGCAGTTGCTGGCGGATGGATTCGATGCGCATGGACAAAACCGGGGCCTCAGAACAAAACGGCCCCGAGCTTAACGCCTGCGCCCACCCCGAGGGCTGGCTCAGTAGGTCTTGTACGGCAGGAACTTGCCCGACAGCACCACGTTCACACGGTCGCCCTTGGGGTCGGGCTGGCGCTGGATGTCCATGCTGAAGTCGATGGCGCTCATGATGCCGTCGCCGAACTCTTCATGGATCAGCTCCTTGATGGTGCTGCCGTAGACGCTCACGATCTCATACCAGCGGTAGATCAGCGGGTCGGTGGGCACAGGGGTGGGCAGCGAGCCCTTGTAGGGCACCACGCACAGCCATTTCTGTTCGTCGGCGCTCAGGCCGAAGATCTTGCCCAGCACCTTGGCCTGTTCGGGCGTGGCGGTCATCTGGCCCAGGCACAGGGCGGTGGTCCACTCCTTGGACTGGCCCAGCTTCTTGGCCACGGCCTCCCACTTGATGCCTTTTTGCACCTTGGTGGCGATGATTTTCTCGGTGACGTCGTTGCGGTTCATGTTGGCTCCTTTGAAAAGAACGGGGTGTGCAGGTTGAAAAATCGGGGCCGAGCCCCTCCCCGGCCGCGACCTGGCGGGCGGCGGTCTGAAGGGTGGGTCGGCGGGGTGGATCAGTGCGCCTTGGCGCGGCTGACCAGAAAGTCGACCACGTGGTTGCGCAGCTCGTAATAGCCGTCGAGGTGGTGCAGGCTGGCCCGGCTGCGTGCGCGCGGCAAGGGGTTGACCACCACCTCGGCCAGGCCGCCGGGGCGGTAGCCCTGCGGGGTGTCGTTGCCATTGCTCATGAGCAGGATGCGGTCGGCCAGCAGGATGGCCTCGTCCACATCGTGGGTGATCATGAACACGGTCTGCTGGGTCTGGCGCACGATGCCCATCAGCTCGTCCTGGATGGTGCCTCGGGTGAGTGCATCCAGCGCGCCGAAGGGCTCATCCAGCAACAGCATCTTGGGGCTGATGCTGAAGGCCCGGGCGATGCCCACGCGCTGCTTCATGCCACCCGACAGGGCCGAGGGCTTCTTGTCGATGGCCGCACTCAGGCCCACCATCTCGACGAACTTCTCCAGGTGCACATTGACCTTGGCAGCGTTCCATTCGGGCCAGCGCGACTTGACCGCGAAGGCGATGTTCTGCCGCACGGTGAGCCAGGGCATCAGGGCGTGGCTCTGGAACACCACGCCACGCTCCAGGCTGGGCCCGGCGATCTCGCGCCCATCCATGTAGGCATAACCCGAGCTGGCCTGGTCCAGGCCGGCCAGCACATTCAGGATGGTGGTCTTGCCACAGCCCGAATGGCCGATGATGCAGACGAACTCACCCCGTGCCAGCGAGAAGGACACGTCCGAGAACACCGGGCGCGCCGGGTCGTAGGCCTTGCTCAGCGCTTCGACTTGCAGAAATCCGTCCACCTGAGGGTTCCTTTCATGTTGCCGGGCGGCCGCGCTGGCCGTGCCCAGGGCGGCCTGCGCCGCGCGCTTGCCCACGTCACTCCACATAGGTCACCGCCTTCTGCAGGCGGCCGAAGGCCAGGTCCAGCAGCATGCCGACCACGCCGATGACCAGCACGGCAAAGATCACGCTGGTGAGCGACAGGTTGTTCCACTCGTTCCAGACGAAGTAGCCGATGCCTGTGCCGCCGACCAGCATCTCGGCCGCCACGATCACCAGCCAGGCGATGCCCATGCTGATGCGCATGCCGGTGAGGATGGTGGGTGCCGCGGCCGGCAGGATCACCAGCAGGGCGCGGCGCAGCGGGTTGACCTCGAGCGTGGCCGACACGTTGAGCCACTCGCGCTTGACCGAGGCCACGCCGAAGGCGGTGTTGACCAGCATGGGCCAGATCGAGCAGATGAAGATCACGAAGATGCCCGAGATCGACGAGTCCTTGATGGTGTAGAGCGCCAGCGGCATCCAGGCCAGGGGGCTGATGGGCTTGAGCACCTGGATGAAGGGGTCGAAGGCCCGGCGCAACAGGGGCGACATGCCGATCACAAAGCCCAGCGGGATGGCCACCAGGCAGGCCAGACCGAAACCCAGTCCGACCCGCGCCAGCGAATAGGCCAGCTGGATGCCGATGCCCTTGTCGTTGGGGCCCTTGTCGTAGAACGGGTCACGCAGTTGCTGCCAGGCGGCGGTGGCCGTCTGCATCGGGGTCGGAAAGCCACCCGACTTGGCACTGCCCCCGGCCTCGGCCGGGGCCGCCGCGCTGGGGTCCTTGCCCATCATCTTGAGGTACTCGATCTGCTCGGCGCTGAGCGCCTTGGCAGGGGCGGGCACCGGCGCATCGGGCAAGGTGGCCGTGCGCCAGACCGCCAGCAAAACCACCAGCATCAGCACCGACAGCACACCGGCCCGGAAGCCCAGGGATTTGAAGGGGCTCATGGCTCAGGCCCCCTTGCTGATGGCAAAGCTCTTGGCATAGGCCTCGGCCTTGGCAGCGTCGAACTCGCGGCCCATGATGCTGAACTTGGGGTAGGCGCTGCCTTCGGGCACCTTCTGGTCCAGGGCCTTCATCTGCTTTTTGGCGTCGGTCAGCAGGAACACCTTCTCGGCGATCTGCTTGTAGTTGACCGCCCCTTTGATGTAGCCCCAGCGCTGCATCTGGGTCAGCATCCAGACGGCCATGCTCTGCCAGGGCATGGGGTCGAAGTCGGCCCGGTCGGGCACGTTGCGGATGTTGCCCAGGCCGTCGGCGAACTTGCCGGTCAGCACCTGCTGCAGCACCACCTCGGGCTGGTTCAGGTAGGCCTGCGGGGCGATCACCTTGGCGATCAGCTCGCGGTTCTTGGGGTCGCGGGCCATGGCCGCCGAGGTGAGCACGGCGCGGTACAGGGCGGCGAAGGTGTTCGGGTTCTTCTGGATGAACTCGGTGCTGGTGCCGAAGGCGCAGCAGGGGTGGCCGTTCCACAGCTCCTTGGTCAGCAGGTGGATGAAGCCGGCCTCTTCGTACACGGCGCGCTGGTTGAACGGGTCGGGGCCCAGAAAGCCGTCGATGTTGCCGGCACGCAGATTGGCCACCATCTCGGCCGGCGGCACCACGCGCAGTTGCACATCGGTGTCGGGGTTGAGCCCGGCCTCGGCCAGGTAGTAGCGCAGCAGGAAGTTGTGCATGCTGAACTCGAAGGGAATGGCGAACTTGAAGCCCTTCCAGTTCTTGGGGTCGCGGTTGTCCTTGTGTTTCAGGGCCAGGGTGATGGCCTGGCCATTGATGTTCTGGATGGTGGCCACGTTCATTGGCGTGGCGTTGGAGCCCAGGCCCAGCGACATGGCCAGGGGCATGGGGCTGAGGAAGTGGGTGGCGTCGTATTCCTTGTTGATGATCTTGTCGCGGATCAGCGCCCAGCCCGCGGTCTTGGTGACCTCGACGTTCAGGCCCTGCTGTTTGTAGAAGCCCAGGGGGTGGGCCATGATCAGCGGGGTGGCGCAGGTGATCGGGATGAAGCCGATCTTCAGGTCTTTCTTCTCAAGGTTGCTGCCGCCCTTGCCGGCCTCCTGGGCCATGGCCTGCAGGCTGGCCACCGGCAGCACGCTGCTGATGGCCGCCATGGCCGTGCCTTTGCCCACCGCACGCAGAAAGCGCCGCCGCAGCGCGTCTTGCGGAAACAAGGCCTTGACCAGGGTGGCTTCGATGAACTCGTTGCTGTAGGCCTCGAACTCGCTGCTCAGGCTGCGCTGGCGCAGCGTGGCGGCGGCCGCCTCGGCACGGGCCTCGGCCTGGTGATCGGCTGCACTGTGCTCGCGCCCGCAGCTGCACTTGAGCATCAGGGGGCGGTCGGCGTCATAGGGCGAGAAGAATTCGGACATGGCACACCTTGTTGATCAGGATGTGCTGCGCTACGCAAAGCGCGGGCCAGTTTGGCGCCCGAGAGGCCCGCCGGCCGCGATCCGCTGCAATTCGTGCCCGGCATGTCGACACCGTGTAGGGGCAGCCCTACACGGGGGCGATCCAGCCCCTGTTTTCAGCCGCCTGAGGCGCTGCGCGCCAGCAGGGCCAGCTCGACATCGTTGCGCGCCCCGGTCTTTTCGAGGATGCGCGCCCGGTAGGTGCTCACGGTGTTGGGCGCCAGCTTGAGCTGCGCACCAATTTCGCTCACCGAGTGGCCACTGGTGAGCAGGCGGAACACCTGGTGCTCGCGGTGCGACAGGGCGTCGATGGCGGCCATCACCGCCGCCGGCGTGCTGGGCGCCAAGGTGGTGCGCGACAGCGCACCGGCCAGGGCCTCGGCCGTGGCCTCGCTGAGGTAGCGCCCACCGCCAGCCACCTTGCGCACGGCCGCCACCATGTCGTCGGGGTCGGCACTCTTGTTGAGGTAGCCGGCCGCGCCCAGCTTGATGCAGCGCACGGCGTACTGCTTTTCGGGGTAGGTGCTGAGCATCAGCACCGGCAAGGCGGGCCATTGGCGGCGCAATTGCTGCAGCACCTCCAGCCCGTCCAGCCCGGGCATGGCGATGTCCAGCAGCACCAGGTCCAGCCTGGTCGGGCCTTGCAGGGCCTCCACCTGGGCCAGGGCCTCGGGGCCGCTGGCGGCCTCGGCCAACACCGCGATCTCAGGCTGGCCATTGGCGGGGTCACCCAGCACCTGCTTGAGGCCCTGGCGCACGATCAGGTGGTCATCGGCCAACAGCACGCGGATCGGCGCTGAGGCCGTCGGCAGGTCGCTCATGGGGCCTCCAGTGGAATCTGCAGGTGAAAGCACGAGCCCTCGCCCGGGCTGCTCTGGATCAGCAGCAGGCCGCCCAGGTGGCGCGCCCGCTCGCGCATGCCCATGACGCCATAGGCGGTGGGCGCCTCCAGCGCCTGCGGGCTGGCGCCCACGCCGTTGTCCTGCACACGCAGGTGCAGCTGGGCGTCGCGCAGCTCGATCAGCACATCAAGCGCGCTGGCCCGGGCATGGCGGCCCACGTTGCTCAGCATCTCCTGGAAGATGCGGAACACCGCCATCGCGGCCGGCTCGGGCAGGCTGAGCGTTTCGGGCACGCTCATGCACCACTCCAGCGCCAGCTCGGCCGACTGGGCAAACTCATGGGCCTGCCACTCCAGGGCAGCCCACAGGCCCTGGTGGTCCAGGATGCTGGGGCGCAGGTCGGTGATGATGCGGCCCACGTTGTCCACCGCATTCTCGATCAGGCGGCTCATGTTCTGGCATTTGCAGCGCATCTGGCCACGCATGTCCTGCGCCGCCTCGGGCTCGCGGGCGGCCTGCTCGCCCAGGCGCTTGTGCAGCCAGTTGACGTCCATCTTCAGGGCCACCAGCAGGCTGCCGAGTTCGTCGTGCACCTCGCGGGCGATGCGGGTGCGCTCGTCCTCCCGCACACGTTCGGAGTAGGCCGAGAGTTCGCGCAGGCGCCCCAGGGCCTCGCTGAGCGCCAGGGTGCGCTCTTGCACGCGCTGCTCCAGCACATCGTTGCTGCGCTGCAGGGCATCGTGGGCACGCTGCAAGGCCTGGGCGGCGCGGCGCCGCTCGGTGATGTCGACAAAGGTGATGACGGCGCCGCGCACCTCGGTCCCGTCGAGGATGGGCTGGCTGGAATACTCCACCGGAAAGCTGCTGCCGTCGCGGCGCCAGAACACCTCGGAGTCGATGCGGCAGGGCAGGCCCTGGCGGAAGGCATTGAAGATGGGGCAGTCGCTGTCCAGGTAGGGGCGGCCGTCGGTATGGCTGTGGTGGGTCAGCGCATGCATGTTGCGCCCCAGGACTTCTGCCGGCTCGTAGCCGATCAGGCTGGCGCCAGGCCGGTTGATGAAGACACAGTCGCCTTGCAAGTCGATGCCGAACATGCCCTCATCGGTCGAATCCAGCAGCAGACTCAGGCGCTGCTGCCACAAGGCATCGGTACCGGGAGGGATGTTGAAGCGGGCGACCATGCCCCGGCATCAAGCAACGGCTGTGCCAGTTTGGTGCATGGTCGCGGTCCGGCGTGCCGGATCAGAGCCCGAGCTCGCTGAGGCCGGGGTGGTCGTCGGGCCGGCGGCCCAGCGGCCAATGGAACAGGCGCTGAGCCGCCTGGATCGGCAGGTCGTTGATGCTGGCAAAGCGGCGTTGCATCAGGCCCTGGGGGTTGAACTCCCAGTTTTCATTGCCATAGCTGCGATACCACTGGCCCGAATCGTCATGCCACTCGTAGGCAAAGCGCACGGCCAGACGTTCGCCGGTGAAGGCCCACAGTTCCTTGATCAGGCGGTAGTCCAGCTCGCGGGCCCATTTGCGCTCGAGGAACTGGCGGGCCTGCTCGCGCCCCACCGGGAATTCGGCCCGGTTGCGCCACACCGTGTCCTCGGTGTAGACCTGGGCCACGCGGGCCGGGTCGCGGGAGTTCCAGGCGTCTTCGGCCAGGCGGACTTTCTGGGCCGCGGTCTCGGCCGTGAAGGGGGGCAGTGGGGGCTTGGTTTCCATGGAAGGGCTCCGTCGAGTTGAAAGTGGGGGCAGAGAATCCTGCACGTAGACAGATCTGTCTACATCCACCTTAAACCATGTAGACAGATCTGTCTACAATCACCTTCATGACCGACGCCATTTTTTCCGCCCCCTTTGTGCTCGACCCCAGCCTGCCGGCCCGCGAGCGGATTCTGCTGGCGGCTCATGAGCTGTTCTATCGAGAGGGTCTGCGCGCCACCGGCGTGGACCGGGTGATTGCAGCCGCCGAGGTCACCAAGGTCACGTTCTACCGGCACTTTCCGGCCAAGGACGAGTTGATCCGCGCCTTTCTGGCCTACCGCCACGAACGCTGGATGGGCTGGTTCCAGGCGGCCCTGGCCCGACACCAGGCCGCCCAGAGCGCAGCCGAACGCCAGCGCCAACCCCTGCAGCCGCTGGCCGCAGCCCTGGGCGAATGGCTGCGTGAGCCGGGCTTTCGGGGCTGTGCCTTCATCAATGCGGTGGCTGAACTGGGTGGAGGCCTGGGCGATGCGCTGGCGATTTCGGCAGCCCACAAGCAGGACATGGTGGGCGCCATCGAAACCCTGCTGGCGGGCCACCCCGAGGCCCGCGCCCTGGCCGAGGCGGCCGGGCTGGCGGTGGACGGGGCCATCGTGCGGGCCCAGACCGGCGGCGCAGCCGTCGAGCAGGCGCTGGCGGGGCTGGAACGGGTTCTGACGGCCCTCACTGCGGAACAAACCCCGGCCTGAAACGCAGGCCGGCCGCTCAGCGCTGGGGCATGTCCTTGGCGCCGTAGCCCAGGCTGACGGTGGCGTCTTCGGGGATGGGGGGCATGGTGGCCTCCCAGGCCTCCCAGGCGGCGCGCAGCTCGGCCAGGCGCTCGGGCTGGCGGCTGGCGTGGTTGGCGCGTTCGCGCTCATCCGCCGGGATGTTGAACAGGTAGTCGTGCCCATCCACCCGCAGGTATTTCCAGTCGCCCAGGCGGGCGGCGCGCTGGCCGCGGTGGTTCATGCGCCAGAACATGGGGCGCTCGAACTCGCCCCCGTCGCTCTGCAGCACAGGCAGCAGCGAGACGCCATCGAGCGGGTAATCCGGATGCGCGGCCACGCCGGCCGCGGCCAGCATGGTGGCCGACCAGTCCATGGTCAGGCAATGCTGCTCGCTGACGCGGCCCGGGGCGATGGCGGCAGGCCAGTGCGCAATCCAGGGCACGCGGATGCCGCCCTCGGTGAGGTCCATCTTGCCGCCCACCAGAGGCCAGTTGTCGGAGAAGCGCTCGCCGCCGTTGTCGCTGGTGAAGACCACCAGGGTGTTGTCCGCCAGCCCCTGCGCGCGCAGCGCGGCCATCACGCGGCCGATGCCTTCGTCCATGTGGTGGATCATGCGGCGGTAGGTGTGGATGTTGCCGCCATGCAGGTGGAACAGGTTGTCCTTGACCTCTTGCGCCAGGGCCTCGTCGTCGCGCGTCTCCCAGGGCCAGTGCGGCGCGGTGTAGTGCAGGCTCAGGAAGAAGGGCTGCCCGGCCTGGGCCGCCGGGGCCATGCGGTTCACCCAGTCCACCGCCCGGTCGGACAGCAGGTCGGTGAGGTAGCCCTCCTGCTGGTGCTCCTCTTCGCCGAACCACAGGTCGTGGGTGCCGCGCGAATCGCAGTGGGTGAAGTAGTCGACACCGCCCGACATGGGCCCGAAGAACTCGTCGTAGCCCGAGCGCAGCGGGCCGAACACCGGCGGGTAGCCCAGGTGCCACTTGCCGATCAGCGCGGTGTTGTAGCCGCTGGCCTTGAGCAGCGAGGGCAGCGTGGGGTGCTCGGTGGGCAGGCCCAGGGTGGTGCTGCCACGGCTCTTGCTGTTGATGGGCTCTTCGGCGGCACCGCGCAGGCGGTACTGGTAGCGCGCCGTGATCATGGCAAAACGCGTGGGCGAGCACACCGGCGAGTTCGAGTAGCCCTGGGTGAAGCGCAGGCCCTGTGCTGCCAGGTGGTCGAGCACGGGCGAGACGGGCTCGCGGCCGCCGTAGCAGCCCAGGTCGGCATAGCCGAGGTCGTCGGCCACGATGAAGATGATGTTGGGGCGTTGGGAACTCATTCGACGGTCATTCCGGTGGATTGGATGATGCGGGCATAGCGCGCCGACTGGCGCATCAGGCGGTCGCGCAAGGCGTCACCGCTGTCTTTCTCAGCTTGCAGATCCAGCTGTTGCATGCGGGCTTTCATCTCGGGGCGGCCCATGGCGTCAACCCAGCCCGCCAGCAGTGCCTGCACGGCATCAGCGGGCGTGGCGGCCGGCACCAGGGTCAGGTAGAGCACCTCCTGCTCCAGGCCCGGCAAGCCGAGTTCGGCCACGGTGGGCACCTCGGGGGCCAGGGCCGAGCGTTGACGGCTGGTGACGGCCAGCGGCGTGATTTTGCCCGCTTTCACATAGGGCAGCATGCCTGGGGTGGCCAGCACACCGGCATCGACCTCACCGGCCAGCACCGCGGTGACCGCCGGCGAATTGCCCTTGTAAGGAATGTGCTGGATTTTCATGCCCATGGCCTCACTCATCACCGAAACCGCCAGGTGCCCTGGACTGCCACTGCCGCCCGAGCTGAAGTTGAGCGTGCGCTTCTTGCCTTGCGCCACCAGCTCAGCCAGGCTCTTGATGCCGGTGCCCGGGTGCACCCCGATCAACAAGCCCGAGGAGGCCAGGGTGAGCAAGGGCTTGAAATCAGCCAGTTTGACCGGCATGGTCTTGTAGATGTGCGGGTTGACGGTGAACAGGCTGTCGATACAAACCAGCACCGTGTGCCCATCGGCAGGGCTTTTGGCCACCGCATCGGCGCCCAGGTTGCCGCCCGCCCCCGGCCGGTTGTCCACGATCACGGGTTGGCCAAAGCGCTGCTGCAGCACCTCGGCCGCCCCTCGCGCCAGGATGTCGGAAGGACCACCAGCCGGAAAGTTGTTGACCAGTTTGATGGCACGGTTTGGAAATGCTTGTGCCTGGGCGCCTCCCCAGGCCAGCCCGGTCAGGGCCAGATACTGGCGGCGATTCAAAACCGATCGTGGCAAGGTGCAAGGTGTGGGCGACATGACAGAACTCAGAACTGGGCTGGAACGGCTTCACGGGGTGTGAAACCAGATGCAGAGACTGTAGGGTGCTGCCCATCAGTTGTTGAAATCAATCCATGCCCCGGAAAACCCTGAGGCGGCACCGCCGGCCGGGCCAACCCGCCCCGAGCCACGCCCTGAAAGAATCGACAAGTCTTTGATTTTTGGAGGTTTTCGGTATGTTTTCTGATTTTTGCTTCGGCGACCGAAATAATCGTTGCTGATGCCCGCGCCAACCCCCACCCCGCCCTCCACCCCCACCCGCCTGCGCCAACCTCAGGCCATCGACGACATGCTGCTGTTTCGCCTGAGCCGCCTGCTGGCGGTGGGCGGCGCGGCCGTGGTGCGCCTGTGCGAGGGGCGCTACGGCATCACCCGGCGCGAGTGGGCGGTGTTGTCGCTGCTGTGGCAGCAACAGGGCCAGGGGCCGTCCGAGCTGGCGGACCGGGTGCAGCTCGACCGGGCCCGCACCTCCAAGGCGCTGGGGCAGTTGCTGGCCAAGCAACTGGTGTGGCGCGAGCCCCGCCCGGGCGACCGCCGCCGCGCCCTGCTCTGGCTGACGCCGGCAGGCGAAGCCCTGGTGACCGAGCTGCTGCCCCAGGTGCACCAGCTCAACGCGCAGTTGCTGCAGGTGCTCAGCACGCCCGAGGTCGACGCCCTGGACCAGGCGCTGGCCCGCCTGCAGCAACAGGCCCTGGCACTGAACCAGGCGCAGGACCCAGCCAGCCCCAAGGCCGCCCGCCGCCTGGGCCGGTGGCGCCCGCCCGGTGTGCCCAAGACCCCCTGACTTCGCAAAACGCGAACGGGGCTTGCATCAACAGAAATGGACAGGGCCGCCCGGGCGGCGGCACACTGCGCGGCATGACAAGCCCCTCTGAATTCCTCCCGGCCACCGGCCCGCTCGCCGGCCTCAAGGTGCTGGAACTGGGCCAGTTGATTGCCGGCCCCTTTGCCGCCAAGACCCTGGCCGACTTCGGCGCCGATGTGGTGAAGATCGAACCTCTGGGCAGCGGCGACCCGCTGCGCAAATGGCGCCTGCTCAAGGACGGCACCTCGGTCTGGTGGCAGGTGCAGTCACGCAACAAGCGCTCGCTGGCCCTGGACCTGAAGGCGGCCGAGGCCCAGGCCATCGTGCGCCAACTGGCCGCCGAAGCCGATGTGCTGATCGAGAACTTCCGCCCCGGCGCCATGGAAGGCTGGGGCCTGGGCCCCGACGAGTTGCTGGCCTTGAACCCACGCCTGGTGATGCTGCGCATCAGCGGCTATGGCCAGACCGGCCCCTACCGCGACAAGCCCGGCTTCGGCGTGGTGGCCGAGGCCATGAGCGGGCTGCGCCACCTCACCGCCGAGCCCGGCCGGGTGCCGGTGCGCGTGGGCGTGTCGATCGGCGACACGCTGGCCTCGCTGCATGGCGTGATCGGCATCCTGATGGCCTTGCAGGAACGCCACCGCAGCGGCCAGGGCCAGGTGATTGACGTGGCCCTGTACGAGGCGGTGTTCAACTGCATGGAAAGCCTGCTGCCCGAGTACAGCGCCTTCGGCGCGGTGCGCGGCCCGGCCGGCAGCGCCCTGCCCGGCATCGCGCCCAGCAACGCCTACCGCTGCGCCGACGGGGGTTACGCCCTGATCGCGGGCAATGGCGACAGCATCTTCAAGCGCCTGATGCACGAGATGGGGCGCGACGACCTGGGCCAGGACCCGGCCCTGGGCGACAACGCCGGTCGCGTGGCCCGGGTGGCCGAGATCGACGCCGCCATCGGCGCCTGGACGGCTCAGTTGACGGTGGACGAGGTGCTGGCCGCCCTCGATCGGGCCTCGGTGCCGGCAGGCCGCATCTACACCGTGGCCGACATCGCTGCCGACCCGCATTACCAGGCGCGCGGCATGATCGAGCAGGTGCGGCTGGACGACGGCAGCACCCTGGCCGTGCCCGGCATCATCCCCAAGCTGTCGCGCACCCCGGGCGGGCACCGCCGCAATGCGCCGCTGGGCATCGGGCAGGACACCGACGCCGTGCTGCGCGACATCGGCCTGAGCGCCGACCAGATCCAGGCCCTGAAAGACCGGGGCATCGTGGCAGGAGACCCCGCATGACCCGCATCCACTTCAACGAAGTCGCCACGCGCGACGGCTTCCAGATCGAGCCCGAGTTCATCCCCACCGACACCAAGGTGGCCCTGGTCGACGCCCTCAGCGAGTGCGGTTACGCCAAGATCGAGGTGACCTCGTTCACCTCGCCCAAGGCGATCCCGATGCTGCGCGACGCCGAAGAGGTGATGGGCCGCATCCGCCGTGCGCCGGGGGTGGAGTACACCGTGCTGGTGCCCAACCTGCGCGGCGCCGAACGCGCCCTGGAGTCACGGGCGGACGAGCTGAACCTGGTGATGTCCACCTCCGAGACGCACAACCTGGCCAACCTGCGCATGCCGCGCGAGCACAGCTTTGCCGCACTGGCCGAGGTGGTGCGCCGGGTGGACGGCCGCACCCCGATCAATGTGTCGCTGTCGACCTGCTTCGGCTGCCCCATGGAGGGCGAGGTGCCGCTCACCGAGGTGCTGCGGTTGGCCGACCGTTTTGCCGACCTGGGCGTGCGGGGCCTGACGATCTGCGACACCACCGGCATGGCCCACCCGGCCCAGGTCAAGGCGGTGTGCGAGGCCCTGCAGGCGCGTTTTGCGCATCTGCAACTGACCCTGCACTTCCACAACACCCGGGGCATGGGCCTGGCCAATGTGCTGGCTGCCGTGCAAAGCGGCATCACCCGTTTTGACGGCTCGCTGGGCGGCCTGGGGGGCTGCCCCTACGCCCCGGGCGCCAGCGGCAACATCAGCAGCGAAGACGCCATCCACATGCTGGACGCCATGGGTTACGACACGGGTATCGACCTGCCGCTTCTGCTCAGTGTGGCGCGCCAGATGCCCGCCATCGTGGGCCACGAGGTGCCGGGCCAGGTGGCCAAGGCCGGCCGCATTTCTGACCTGCACCCTGCGCCCCCGAGCGTGGCCGAGTTGCGCCAACACTTCAACACCCCCCAAGGAGCCTGAGCATGATCGACCACCTGGACCACCTGGTGCTGACCACCCACGACGAGGCCGCCTGCGTCGATTTCTACACCCGCGTGCTGGGCCTGCAGCTGGAGAGCTTCATCGGTGGCACGCCACCGGTAGAACGCAAAGCCTTCAAGTTCGGCCAGCAAAAGATCAACCTGCATGTGCGGGGCCGCGAGTTCGAGCCCAAGGCCCACCTGCCGGTGCCCGGCGCGCTGGACCTGTGCTTCATCGCCACCGTGCCGCTGACCCAGGTGATCGAACGCCTGCAAGCCGCCGCCTGGCCCATCATCGAAGGCCCTGTGATGCGCACGGGCGCGACGCAGAAGATCCGCTCGGTCTATGTGCGCGACCCAGACCTGAACCTGATCGAGATCTCCGAACTGGCCTGACCCGGCCGACTCGGAAAGACACAACAACATTGGAGACAAGAGCATGCAAAGACGCCAGATCCTGGGGCAGATCGCCTCACTCGCGGCCCTGACCGGCCTGGGCCACGAGGCCTGGGCCCAGGGCAAGTTTCCGCAGCGGGCCATCACGCTGGTGGTGCCCACCGCCCCCGGCGGCACCACCGATTTCACGGCCCGCCTGATCACCGAACCGCTGGGCCGGGCGCTGGGCCAGCCGGTGATCGTGGACAACAAGCCCGGGGCCTCGGGCAACATCGGCAACCAGATCGTGGCACGGGCCAAACCCGATGGCTACACCCTGCTGGTGTCTTACAGCGGCTACCACGTGGGCAACCCGCACCTGTTCAAGCAGGCGGGCTGGGACCCGATCAAGGACTTCACACCCGTGGCCATGATGACGCGCGCCCCGCAGGTGATCGCCATCAACCCCAAGCTGCCAGTGAACACCCTCAAGGAGTTGATCGCCTATGCCAAGGCCAACCCGGGCAAGCTGAACTTTGCCTCGTCGGGCAATGGCTCGATCCAGCACATCGCCGGCGAATTGTTCAAGCAGTTGACCGGCACCTACATCACCCACATCCCCTACCGGGGCTCTGGCCCGGCGGTGCAGGATCTGATGGCGGGCCAGGTGGACATCTTCATCACCACCCCGGCCGGGGTGGTGAGCCAGATCCAGGGCGGCCGCCTGAAGGGTGTGGGCGTGACCAGCAAGAAGCGCCTGAGCTCCCTGCCCGAGGTGCCCACCACCACCGAGGCCGGCCTGTCAGGCTTCGAACTGGACTCCTGGTTCGCGCTGTATGCACCTGCCAACACCCCAGCCGACGTGGTGCAGACGCTCAACAGCGAGATCAACCGCATCCTGGCCAGCGGCGACACCCGCAAGAAGGCCGAGGAGTCCGGCACCGATGTCGAACAGATGAGCCCCAGGCAACTGGCCGAGTTCACCCAATCCGAACTCAAGCGCTGGGGCCAGATCATCCAAACCGCCCACATCACGCTCGAGTGAACCCGCGCCGGCATCCCGCCGGGCCATGGCTTAAAGTCCAGGCCAGTGGCCCGCCCCGGGCCGCCCCAGCCGGAGCACCTCCATGAGTTTCGAAATCCGCCAGGACGACCTCAGCGGCCCCGAGATCCAGGCCTTGCTGCGCGAGCACCTGGCCGGCATGCACGCCGACACCCCACCCGAGAGCGTTCACGCGCTGCCGCTGGAGGCGCTGCGCCAACCCGGCATCACGATGTGGTCGGCCTGGCGCGGAGGCCGCCTGTGCGGTTGCGGCGCGCTCAAGACGCTGGATGCCCGCCATGGCGAGCTCAAGTCCATGCGCACCCATGGCGCGTTCTTGCGCCAGGGCGTGGGTCAGGCCGTGCTCGACCACATCCTCGCGCAGGCTCGCGCACGTGGCCTGCTGCGCCTGAGCCTGGAGACCGGCACCGCCCCCTCGTTCGCGCCGGCCCATGCGCTGTACCGGCGCAACGGCTTTCTGCCCTGCGAACCCTTTGCCGACTACCGCCCAGACCCGCACAGCCTGTTCATGAGCCGACACCTGTGAGGCAGGGGCACCCACGCGGCACTCAGGCGATGCTGATCGTCATGTTGGCGCTGTAGCCCGTGCTGAGGTCGCCGCTCAGTGTGAGCATCTCGGTGCTGGTGCCGTCACTGAACACGTTGTCGGCCGAGAAGCTGGTGACCGAGGTGTTCTGCCCCTTGGTGTAGAGCGCGCTGTTGTAGACCGCGGTGGTGATGGTCTGCGGAAAAGCCAGCTGGGTGGTGGCGGTGGCCGAGACGGCCAGGTTGTCGTTGAGGTACACCTGCACGTGGATGTGGGTGATGCGGCCTGCGTACCAGCCGGGGTAGATCGTGGTGAACGTGACCTGCCCGTTGCTGTCGGTCACCTGGATGCCGCGCAGATAGGTCAGGCCACTTTGACCGGCATTGTTGCTGGTGCTGTAGCCCGAGTACAGGCCATCCTTGTCGCAATGCCAGATGTAGATGCCGGCACCGCTGATGGGTGCACAGTTGCTGCCGGTGCTCAGCACCGTGAGGGTGAGCGTCAGCGGGATGCCGGTCTTGCTTTCGCGGATGTCGCTGCGCACGATGGCCGAATTGGTCAGGATGGCGTACAGCGGGTAAGGGCCATCGGTCTCGGTGGCGGTCAGCGTGCAGCTGCCGGCCGCCGAGCGGGTGACCGTCACGGTGTAGGTCTGGGTACTGACGCCATCGGCCGCCGTCACCACCACGGTCACGGTATTGCTGCCCACCGACAACGCGATGCTGCCCGAGGCCGCGCCGCTGCTGACCGTGCTGCCATTGACCTTGAGCGTGCCCGTCCCAGCCAGGGTGGCGCTGACCGTGAGGCTGCTCACGCTGTTGGCCACCGTGGCGGTGTAGCTCGTGGTGGTGGCTGCAAAGGCTGGCGAGAGGCTGCCTACAGACAGGGTTAGCGCGCTGAGCGTGGCATCTGACGACACGGTGGCGGTCGCCCGTGTGACCACCACCGTGTAGGTCTTGGTGGTGCTGCCGTCGCTGGCCGTGACCACCACCGTCACAGTGTTGGTGCCCACGCTGAGACTGATGGCGGCCGAGGCGCTGCCACTGGACACCGTACTGCCATTGACCTGAACGGTGGCGCCGCTGTCGCTCGCCGTGGGGCTGACGGTGAGGCTGCTGACCGCATTGCCGACACTGGCGGCATACACGGTGGTGGCACTGGCAAACGACGGCGACAGACTGCCAGCGGACAGGCTCAGCCCGGCCAGCGTGGCCACCGAGGACGTGGTGGCCGTCGTGCTGCTGCCCCCGCCACAGGAGCTCAGGGCCAGGGCGCCCAGCGTGCCCACCAGGGCGAAAGCATGGCGGCGACCCAAGGGGTTGGCATGGGACGGATGATGGGACATGAGCACCTCGGTCAAAAAAGAACAGAGGCATTCTGTCCGGGCTCATGTCACCCGATTGCGACCCAAAAGTCACCACTTCGTGAAGCAGCCCGTGGGGGCTGGACACTGCTCAGCTCAGCGACTGGATCAGGTCGATGTAGAGCTGCTTGGCCTCATCCTGGGTCTTGCCCTTGAGCTTTTCCCAGGCGTCCCACTTGAAACGGCCCACCTGATCGGTGAAGCCAGGCTTCTTCTCGGTGTTGTCACCCTGGGTGGCCTGCTTGTACAGGGCGTAGATCTTCAGCAGAGTGGGGTTGTCGGGGCGCTCGCTGAGGTTCTTGGAGTTGGCTACGGCGGCTTCGAACAAGGTATTCAGATCGGACATGTCTCGGGGTTCCTGGATAAGGGCATCGTCATGGGGCCAGGCCAGCGTGTCAGCAGACAGCTGGCTTGGCCCGGCAGACATTCATCTTAAGCGGCGCACGCCCGCAGCCACGGCTTGGCCAGCCCATCCGCATCCACAGTGTCGCCAACTGTTCAATCTGCGCCCGCCACGCGGCCGGCGGCAAAGTCGCCGATCAGGCGCAGGCCCAGGTACAACCTGGGCTGGATGGAATCGAGCAGCACGTATTCGGCCTTGTCGGAGTGCGCGCCAAAGCCCTGCAGGCCCAGGCGCTCCAGCACCGGGGCGCGGGTCTCGAGGGCGGCAAAGGCGGCATCGGTGCCGCCGCCTTCCGGGCGGTCGTCGATCTGCAGCGTGTGCCCGATCTCGCGGTAGATCTGCTGGGCATGGGCCCCCACGCGGCGCGCGGCATCGCTGGGCTCCAGGGGTGGGCGACGGTTCTCCAGCGTCACGCTGACCTCCGAGCCCGGCAGCAGGTGGCGCTGGACGCGCGCCTGCAACTGGCTGTCCAGGGCCTGCAGGTCGCTCACCCGCAGCAGGCGCACATCGGCCTGGGCGCTGGCCTCGGGCGGGATCATGTTGCGCACCACCCCGGCCTTGGCAAGGGTCCAGTTGACCTTCAGGCCGCGCTCGGGCACAGACAGATCCCGCAACTGCAGCAACTGGTGCGACAGCTCGTACAGCGCGTTGATGCCGGCCTCGGGGGCGCCGCCCGCGTGCGAGGCCCGCCCCACCACCTTGAGCGAGGCCATGGCGATGCCGCTGGTGGCCAGCGACAGCTTGTCGCCCCCGACGCGGGTGGCTTCATAAGAGAGCACCAGATCGTGCTCGCGCCCCAGGCGCGCCAGGCTCTTGCGCGAGGCGGGCGAGCTGATCTCTTCGTCGCCGTTGATGAGCACCGTCAACTGGCCGTAGCTGTTGACCCCCAGGCGCTTGAGCAGGGCCACGGTGTGCAGCACGGTGGCCACGCCCTGCTTGTCGTCGGCAATGCCCAGGCCATAGGCACGGTTGCCCTCCACGCGGTAGGGTTGCTGGGCCAGCATGCCCCGGGGGTAGACGGTATCCATGTGGGCGATCAGCAGGATGCGGCGCTGCCCGCTGCCCTTGAACACCGCGTGCACCATGCGCCCGGGCCGGGGCGGCGTGTCTTCCATGCGGTACAGGTCGGCCGGTGCCGCCTCGATGAAATTCACCTCACCCCCCAGTTCGCGCAGGCGAGTGGCGATGAGTTCGGAGATCTGGTCCAGACCTTCGCGGTCGCTGCTGCCGCTTTCGATGCCGACCAGGGCGCGCAAGGTCTCCAGCAGGGCCGGCTGCTCCTGCCCGGCCGCCGCCCACAGCGGGGCCTGGGCGGCAGGCGGAACCACGGTATCGGCTTGCGCCGCAGGGCTCAGCCAACTGGCGGCCAGCAGGCTGCAGGCCAGCAGGGCCGCCCGGCGGGTGGCGTGACGGGTGAGGTCACGGGTGGTGTTGCGGCCACAAGGATTCATCAGGTTCATGGCATGTCGGGGAGGTGGGGGTGAGAAAAGCCGGCCCTCGGCTCAGGCCAGACCGTCGACCGCCTGGTACAGCGCCTGCCGGGCCTGGCTGATGATCTGGCCCTTCCAGGCATCGGTGTCGGTATAGAAGGCCGCCAGCACCTGTTGGCGAATCGCTTCGGCCAGCGCGGGCGGGGCCTCGGGGTGCAGGTTCAGCCAGTGCTCGGCGCGCAAGGCATGCAGCACCTGCAGCACCGGTTGGGTGCCGTACTCGAGCGCGATGCCGGTGACCTCGGCCTGCGGGCATTCCTGGTAGGCACTCTCCCACATCAGGCCGGTGAGCAAGGGCGAGGTGGAGGACCCGTCGTAGATCGAGGTGACCGGCGTGGCGCCGGCACCGCCCCACCAGGCCCGGGCCCGGGCCACGGCAGCGGGGTCGTTGCGGCCGGCAAAGATGCGCTCGCCCAGGCCACTGGGCCCCAGGCCGGTGTGCAGGTCGATCCAGCCCAGGCAGCGGGCCTGGCGACCATGCTGGCGCAGCACGGCGCGCAGGGTCAGGTTGCTCCAGGTGGGGGCCTGGCCGCCGAAGAACAGGCCTTGGGGGAACTCGTGCTGGCCGCGCGCCACCGCGGCCTGGAAGGCCGGCTCGCCGCGCCGGGCCAGGAAGCCTGCGACAGCGGCCTGGTTGGCAGCATCGGGCGGCCACACCTCGGGCAACAGCAGCGGGGCCAGTTCGCGGTAGGCCTCGTTGACCGGCAGGGGCCGGCTGAAATCGTGGAAGTTGCGGTTCAGATCGACGTTCTCGTGCGTGACCCGGCGCAGGTGCGAAAACCCGTAGGGGTTGAGCGCGTGCACATACAGCACGGCCACCCCGGCCGCCTGGGCACGCTCGCGCCATTCGGCGTCGTGCAGCGCGAACACCTGCACGCCCGAACCACAGAAGCCCTCCAGCCCATGGCAGCCGCTGCTGACGATCAGCAGGGCCTGGGCCTCAGGCGGGCCGTCGCGCACCACGTCCATGGCCAGCGCCTCGCCATCGCGCCCCGGCAAGGGATGGGGGTGAGACTCGATGGGCAGGCCGGCCTCGGCCGCCGCCTCCAGAAACAACCGACGGGCCTCGGCATAACGGCTGGCAAAGGCCTGAGGCACCGCCAGCATGGTCAGGCCTTTTCAGGCTGGGCAAACCACTTCTGCACCAGCCGCACCCACAGGGAGCCCCCCAGCGGGATCAGGTCGTCATTGAAGTCGTAGCTGGGGTTGTGCAGCATGCAGGGCCCACCGCCATGGCCCATCTCGCGGTGCGTGCCGTCGCCATTGGCGATGAAGAAATAGGCGCCCGGCTTGGCCTGCAGCATGTAGGCAAAGTCTTCCGCCCCCATGGTGGGCTCTTGCGGCAGCACCTTGTCGGCCCCGACCAGGTCGACCATCACGCTGCGGGCGAACTCGGCCTCGGCGGGGTGGTTGACGGTGGGCGGGTAGTTGCGCACGAACTCGAAGCTGCACTCGGCACCGAAGGCCGCCGCCACGCCGTGCGAGATCTCGGACATGCGGCGCTCGATCAGGTCGAGCACCTCGGTGGTGAAGGTGCGCACCGTGCCCTGCATCTCGCAGCTGTCGGGCACCACATTGGTGGCCTCGCCAGCGTTGATCATGGTGACCGAGATCACGCCCGCGTCGACCGGCTTCTTGTTGCGCGTGATGATGGTCTGGAAGCCCTGCACCATCTGGCAGGCGATCGGCACCGGGTCGATGCCGGTGTGCGGCAGGGCCGCGTGGCCGCCCTTGCCGCGCACGACGATCTTGAACTCGCTGGTAGACGCCATCACCGGGCCGGGGCTGACGGCCATGGTGCCCACCGGCATGCCGGGCCAGTTGTGCATGCCGAACACGGCCTGCATGGGGAACTGCTCGAACAGGCCGTCGTCGACCATCTCGCGGGCGCCACCGCCGCCCTCTTCGGCCGGCTGGAAGATCAGGTAGACCGTGCCATCGAAATCACGGTGGCGAGCCAGGTGCTGGGCCGCAGCCAGCAGCATGGCCACGTGGCCGTCGTGCCCGCAGGCGTGCATCTTGCCGGGGTGGCGGCTGGCATGGGCGAAGGTGTTGAACTCCTGCATGGGCAGCGCGTCCATGTCGGCGCGCAGGCCGATGGCGCGCGGGCTGTTCCCCCCTTTGACGATGCCGACCACACCGGTCTTGCCCAGGCCGCGGTGCACCGGAATGCCCCACTCGGTGAGCTTGGCCGCGATCAGGTCGGCGGTGCGCAGTTCTTCAAAGCACAACTCGGGGTGCGCATGGATGTCGCGGCGCACGGCCACGATGCCGGCCGCCTGGGCCACGATGGAGTCAAGGATTTGCATGGTGATGTAGTGGGCGCTTAATGATTCAGTCTATCAATGCGTGGGGCTTTGCCGCAAGTTCTGCGCCATCCGCGCACATCATCCACAATGCCAACCATGATTTCCGAACGAGCCCTCGCACTGGCGCAGACCCTGGTCCGGATGGACACGGTGAGCCGAAACTCCAACCTCGAGTTGATCCACTTCGTGCGCGACGAATTGCTGCGCCTGGGTGTGGTCAGCCGCCTGACCTGGAACGCCGACAAGACCAAGGCCAACCTGTTTGCCACGCTGGGCGAAGGCAAGCCCGCGGGGGTGATCCTGTCGGGCCACACCGACACCGTGCCCTGGGACGGCCAGGCCTGGAGCCTGGACCCGCTGTCGGCCACGGTGCGCGACGGCCGCCTGTATGGGCGGGGCTCGGCCGACATGAAGGCCTTCATCGGCATCGCGCTGGCGCAGGCCCAGCACTACCTGGACAGCCCGGCCCCGTTCGCCATCCACCTGGCGCTGAGCTTTGACGAGGAAGTGGGCTGCCTGGGGGTGAAAGAGCTGATCGCCGACCTGCGCGACGCCCAGATCCAGCCCCTGGCCTGCATCGTGGGCGAACCCACATTGATGGTGCCGGCCATTGCCCACAAGGGGGTGTACCGCTACCGCTGCTGCGTGCGCGGCAAAGAGGCGCACTCGTCGCTGACCCCGCGCTCCGTCAACGCCATCGAGATGGCGGCCCGGTTGGTAGGCAGGCTGCGCGACATGGCCGAAGGTTTCGAGCGCGACGAGCCCCGCTACACCGGCTTTGACGTGCCCTACACCACCGCCAGCGTGGGCCAGTTCCATGGCGGCATCGCCGACAACGTGGTGCCGCGCGACGCCGAGTTCCGCTACGAGTTCCGCAACCTGCCCACCGTGGACGCGCTGGCCCTGCAGTCGCAGGTGGTGGCGGCGGCCCGCGCCCTGGAGCCGGGCATGCAACAGGTGAGCCCCGAGGCGGGCTTCCGCTTCGAGCCCATCTGCGAGGTGCCGGCCTTCCTGGGCTCGGCAGACGACGCCGTGACACGGCTGGCACAACGCCTGAGTGGCGAATCAGGCACCACCTTGGTGGCCTTCGGCACCGAAGCGGGGCTGTTCAAGCAGGCGGGCATCCCCACCGTGGTGTGCGGGCCCGGCAGCATTGAACAGGCGCATCAGCCCGATGAGTATGTGAGCCTGGAACAACTGGGGCGCTGCGAACAGTTTCTGCAGGGCCTGGCCGGGGTGCGCGAAATCGCCTGAGCTCAGGTGCGGATCGTGCCGTCGCCCACCAGGGTGGAGAGTTCGACAAAGTCGGAGGCGGCATGGCGGGCCGGCCCCAGTTCGATCGGAAAGCCCGCGATCTCACGCCGCCCGAGCGACTCCAGCCCGTCGACCAGCCCCTCGCGGCTCAGGCGTCCCATGCGCTGGGCCGCCTGCAGACCGGCCACCAGCACCGACGCGGCCAGATAGCCCTCGATACCGGAATAGGTGATCGCCACACGCCCGCCCGCCTTGCGGGTCGCCGCCCGGAACTGGATGGCCAGCGGATGGCCATCGATGTAGGGCGAGGGCGTGACCTGAGAAATCATCACGCCAGCCCCTTCGCGCCCCAGGGTGTCGATCATGTCCTGTGTGCCCACAAAGGACACCGCCGCGAACAGGCCGGCAAACCCGGCCTTGCGAGCGGCCCGTATGAAGGCCGCTGCAGCCTGGTAGGTGCACACCAGCACGATGGCCTCGGGTCGCAGCGGCGCCAGGGCCCGCACCGCTGCACTGACGTCGAGTGAGTTGCGCTCGATGCTGGCCTGCCCCAGCAGGCCCAGGCCTTGTGCGGCCAGGGCCCGCGTCAGCCCATCCAGCCCGGCATCGCCATAGGAGTCACCCTGGCGCAACAGGGCCACGCGGCGCACCCCTTTGGCACGCAGTTTGGACACGACCAGAGACAACTCTTCGCGGTAAGAGGCCCGGATGACGAAGACCTGCTGGTGCAAGGGCTCACGCACGGCCTGCGCCCCGGTGCGGGGCGCCACAAAGGGCACGCGCGCCTCCAGGGCTTGGGGCATGGCGGCCAGGCTGGTGGGCGTGCCCACGTAGCCGAACAGGGCAAAAACATCCTCGCGGATGAAACGGCGTGTGTTGTCGGCGCAACGGTCTGCCTCGTAACCATCGTCCTGGATGCGCAATTCGATGGCGCGCCGACCGATGCCCCCCGCCGCATTGACCTGGTCAAAGACCAGTTGAGCCCCTTGCACATAGTTGCGCCCCAGGTGGGCGGTGGGGCCGGTCAAGGGAACCGACTGGCCCAGTATCAGCGGGCCGTCCCCAGGGCTCTTGCCCAGGCTGCTACCCGGGCCACGCGCCCAGGCCGGTCCCCCCAGCGTGGCAGCACAGGCCAGTTGGACCAGCCGACGCCGGGTCGGCTGCAGCGGGGATTCACCGGAAGGAAACGACGATGGTGCAAGCATGGGCTTTCGACGTTAACGCTTGTTACGCTGTATGACAATGCGTTCAAACACACTGGGCCATCGGGCCCATCCGACCACCACCGCCCCATGAACCAGCCCATCGACGACACCCAGGTGCTTGGCGCCTGCCCCCACGACTGCCCTGACACCTGCTCGCTGCTGACCACCGTGAAAGATGGCGTGGCCACCCGCGTGCAAGGCAACCCGGCCCACCCGCTGACTGGCGGCGTGCTGTGCGCCAAGGTGTCGAAGTACCCCGAGCGCACCTACCACCCGGATCGCCTGCTGCACCCGATGAAGCGCGTGGGCCCCAAGGGCTCCGGCCAGTTCGTGCGCGTGGGCTGGGACGAGGCGCTGAGCGACATCGCGCAGCGCCTGTCGGACATCGCGGCACGTGCGCCCGAGGCCGTGCTGCCTTACAGCTACGCCGGCACCATGGGCCTGGTGCAGGGCGACGGCATGGCGGCGCGCTTCTTCCACCGCCTGGGCGCCAGCCGGCTGGACCAGACCATCTGCTCCTCGGCGGGCACGGCCGGCCTGGTGCACACCCTGGGTGGCAAGGTGGGCATGAAGGTGCAGTTCTTTGCCGAGGCCCGGCTGATCGTGATCTGGGGCAGCAACTCGATCGGCAGCAACCTGCACTTCTGGCGCATTGCGCAAGAGGCCAAGCGCCAGGGCGCCCGCCTGGTGTGCATCGACCCGCGCCGCAGCGAAACAGCCGAAAAATGCCATGAGCACATCGCCCTGCGCCCCGGCACCGATGCGGCGCTGGCGCTGGCGCTGATGCAGCAATTGATCGTGCACGACTGGCTGGACCACGACTACATCGAGCGCCACACCCTGGGCTGGGCCGAGTTGCGCGAGCGCGCCCTGCAATGGCCGCCCGAGCGTGCCGCCGAAGTGTGCGGCGTGCCGGTGGAGCAGATCACCCGCCTGGCGCACGACTACGCCCACACCAAGCCGGCGGCCATCCGCCTCAATTACGGGGTGCAGCGCGTGCGCGGCGGTGCCAATGCCGTGCGCGCCATCGCCTGCCTGCCCGCGCTCACAGGGGCCTGGCGGCAACGCGGCGGGGGCATTCTGCTGTCGAGCTCGGGACAGTTCCCGGTGCAGCGCCAGGCCCTGCAGCGGCCCGACCTGCTGGGCGAGCGCCGGCCGCGGCTGATCAACATGTCCACCATCGGGGAGGCGCTCAACCAACCGGCCTCGGCCCCATTCGGGCCGGCCCTGGAGGCCGTGGTGGTCTACAACAGCAACCCCGTGGCCGTGGCCCCGGACTCGGCCCGGGTGGTGGCCGGCTTTGCCCGCGACGACCTGTTCACGGTGGTGCTGGAGCATTTCCAGACCGACACCGCCGACTATGCCGACTACCTGCTGCCCGCCACCACCCAACTGGAGCACTGGGACATCCACCTGGCCTATGGCCACACCGACGTGCTGCTGAACCGCCCGGCCATCGCCCCGCTGGGCGAGGCCCTGCCCAACAGCGAGATCTTCCGTCGGCTGGCCCGGCGCATGGGCTATACCGAGCCCTGCTTCTCTGAAGACGACGAAACCCTGTGCCGCCAGGCTTTCGGCGACCGGATCGACTACGAGCAGTTGCTGAGCCAGGGCTTTGCCAGCCTGCCGCTGGCCGACGCGCCCTTTGCCGAAGGGGGGTTTCCCACGCCTTCGGGGCGCTGCGAATTCCTCTGCCCCGCCCTGGTGGCGCAAGGGCTGGACGGTCTGCCCGACCACCTGCCCAACCACGAACTGCCCGACCCCGCGGGGCCCTGGCCGCTGGCCATGATCTCGCCGCCGGCGCGCAACTTCCTGAACTCGACCTTTGTCAACGTGACCAGCCTGCGCAACATCGAGACCGAGCCGGTGCTGGAGATCCACCCCGACGACGCCAGCCCACGGCTGATCCACAGCGGCGATGTGGTGCGCGTGTTCAACGCCCGAGGCGACTACCACTGCAAGGCCGAGGTCAGCGAACGGGCCCGCCCGGGGGTGGTCAACGGCCTGGGCATCTGGTGGCGCAAGTTCGGCCTGAACGGCACCAATGTGAACGAACTCACCAGCCAGGCGCTGACCGACCTGGGCCGAGGCCCCACCTTCTACGACTGCGCCGTGCAGGTCAGCCGCCTGAGCTGAAGGGTTTGAAGCACGGGCTTGCCGGGCGGATCGGGCGGCCGCCATGGCGACGGCAGGGTTGATTGAATTTTTTAATGAGATTCATTCTCATTTGCGTGCATAATCCACCCATCAGCCAGCCTGCAGGCCCGCCCAACGGGCCCACAGACCCAGCCAGCCCCTTTTCATCGACTTGCCGCCATGAACACCTTCACAGCCCTGTCCACTCCGTTTCAGACCGCACCGGCCCCGTCGCGTGGCCCCTCGGCCTCGGCCGGCTCGGCGCCCCGGGTGGTGCCCAGCCAGGAACTGCTGGCCGGCCAGAAGACGGTCGAGATCTTGCACAACGGCCTGCTGTACCGCCTGCAGGCCACCCGCCTGGGCAAGCTGATCCTGACCAAATAAAGTTTCATCGTGGGGCGACCCTTGCACGGCCACGGCCGTGTCTCCAAGGTCGTTTTGGCCAGCCATCGGGAGCCGTCATGCGGCCCACCCGACCAGCCAAGCCTTTTTTACCCCGCGACCCGGTCCCCGGCCCTGTCCCCGAGCTCCACCGCTGCCGAGCGTGCAAACAGCTCGGCCAGGGCCTCCACCAGCGCCGTCACGCGCGGCGGCACAAAGCGGTTGCTGGGCAGCACCGCATACAGCGGCGCCGGCGCCCCCAGCCAGTGGGGCAGCACGCGCTGCAATCGTCCGTCGGCCAAGGCCCCCGCCAATTGCAGGGCCGACTGGTAGACCACCCCCTGCCCTTGCAAAGCCCAGTCCAGCGCCACCGAGGCATCGTTGCAGCGCAGCGCACCCCGCACCGGCACGGTGACGGTCTGCCCTGCGCCATCGACAGGGCTGAACGCCCAGTCGCACAACAGACGCCCTCGCACCTCGTAGGTCAGGCATTCGTGCTGCGCCAGGTCCTGCGGCTGCTGCGGCCAACCGCGGCGCCGCAGGTAGGCCGGGCTGGCGCAGGCGATGCGGTGCGATGGGGCCAGCAAGCGGGCCGCCAACCCAGAATCCGGCAAGGGCCCGTAGCGCACCGCCACATCGATCGCCTCGCGCACCAGGTCGACATGGGTGTCGGTGACGCGCAGGTCGATCTCCAGCCCCGGGTGTTGCGCGGCAAAGCCGGGCAGCCAGTCCAGCAACAGGCCGCGGGCCAGCGCCGACGAGGTGGTGAGGCGCAGGCTGCCAGTGAGGGCCGCAGACCCGCCCCGCACCAGCGCCTGGCCTTCGGCCACCAGCTCCAGGGCCCGGCGCGCGTGATCGATCATCACCCGGCCTTCCTGGGTGGCTTGCACGCTGCGGGTGCTGCGCTCGAACAGGCGCACGCCGAGGCTGGTCTCCAGGCGTTTGATGGCCGCGCTGACGGCGGCCGTGCTCAGGCCGCAGCGGCGGCCGGCCGGGGTGAAGCCGCCGGTCTCGGCCGCCGCCACCAGCACCTTGAGATCGGCCAGATTGTCAAATTTCATGAAACAGTCATTTCGCCGCCAACGGCGATTTCCCTGATCATAAATTGAGCAACGCCCCCTAAACTGGCCCGACCCGGCCCCAGGAGGCCGGGATCCCCCCCGCAAGACATCAACGAGGAGAAGCCGGATGAATTTCCCCCGACGCCTGCCCCGCCTGCGCACCACGGTGCTCACGGGCTGCCTGTTCCTGAGTTTCCACTGGGTCGCACACGCCGCCTCGGTGGCCCCCGTGGCCGCCGAGAACGGCATGGTGGTGGCCGCCCAGCACCTGGCCACGAAAGTGGGAGTGGACGTGCTCCAGCGTGGCGGCAACGCCGTCGATGCAGCCGTGGCCGTGGGCTACGCGTTGGCCGTGGTGTACCCGGCGGCCGGAAACCTGGGCGGCGGCGGCTTCATGACGCTGCAGCTGGCCGACGGGCGCAAGACCTTCCTCGACTTCCGCGAGAAAGCCCCGCTGGCCGCCACGCCGAACATGTACCTCGACAAAGAGGGCAACGTCATCAAGGGCCTGAGCACCCACGGCCACCTGGCGGTGGGCGTGCCCGGCAGCGTGTCGGGCCTGGAGTGGGCGCGCGAGAAGTACGGCACCCTCAAGCGCCAGGACCTGCTGGCCCCGTCGATCACCCTGGCCGACCAGGGCTTTGTGCTGGACCAGGGCGACATCGACATGCTGCACACCGCCACCGCCGACTTCCGCAAAGACCCGGCTTCGGCGGCCATCTTCCTCAAGGGCGGCGAGCCCTACCAGGTGGGCGACAAGCTGGTGCAGAAAGACCTGGCCCGCACCCTGAAGGCGATCAGCGACAAGGGGCCTGAGGGCTTTTACAAAGGCCCGGTGGCCCAGGCCCTGACCCAGGCCAGCCAGGCCGGTGGCGGCCTGATCACCCAGGCCGACCTGGATCAATACAAGACCCGCGAGATGCCCCCGGTCGAATGCGATTACCGCGGCTACCACGTGGTGTCGGCACCGCCGCCGAGCTCGGGCGGCGTGATCATCTGCGAGATCCTGAACATCCTCGAGGGCTACCCGCTGAAGGACCTGGGCTTCCGCTCGGCCCAGTCGGTGCACTACCAGATCGAGGCCATGCGCCACGCCTATGTGGACCGCAACAGCTACCTGGGTGACCCCGACTTTGTGAAGAATCCCATCGCCCGCCTGACCGACAAGGCCTATGCAGCCCAGATCCGTGCGGTGATCGACCCCAACAAGGCTGGCGTCTCGAAGGACATCAAGCCCGGCGTGGCGCCGCACGAGGGCAGCAACACCACCCACTACTCGATTGCCGACCGCTGGGGCAATGCGGTGTCGGTCACCTACACCTTGAACGACTGGTTCGGCGCCAAGGTGACGGTGCCGGGCACGGGCGTGCTGCTGAACAACGAGATGGATGACTTCACGGTGAAGATCGGCGTGCCCAACATCTACGGCCTGGTGCAAGGCGAGGCCAATGCCATCGCTCCGGGCAAGCGCCCGCTGTCGTCGATGAGCCCGACCATCGTCACCAAGGACAACCAGCCCGTGATGGTGGTGGGCACGCCCGGCGGCAGCCGCATCATCACCGCGGTGCTGCACACCCTGCTGAACGTGATCGACTACGGCATGAACGTGCAGGAAGCCGTGGATGCCCCGCGCTTCCACCAGCAATGGCTGCCCGATGTGACGAACATGGAGAACTTCGCCATCTCGCCCGACACCCGCAAGCTGCTGGAGGCCGCGGGCCACAAGCTGGGCGCACCGCAGCCCGCCAACCACCTGGCTGCGGTGCTGATCGGCGCGCCCTCGCTGGGCGGCAAGCCGGTGGGCAAGAACCGCTTCTATGGCGCCAACGACCCGCGCCGCAACAGCGGTCTGGCCATGGGGTATTGAAAGGGGTCGTTGATCCTGATCCGCTCACCTGAGCCAAGAAAAAAGGGGCCGTTGTGACGGCCCCTTTTTGCGTTCTGGGTCAGCCTGGGATCAGCGGCTGCCCACCACGGTATCCGGGCGCCAGCCGCCCCCCAGGGCTTGGTGCAGGGCCACGGTGTCGCCCAGGTAGACCGCCTGCGCCGCCAGATAGGCCAGCCGGGCCTGCAGCCAGGCCTGGCGGGTGCCGAGCCACTGGGGCTGGGCCACATAGCCCTGATCGAACTGCTGGCGGGTCAGGCGCTGCAGGTTTTGCGCTGCGGCCTCTGCGTCGCGTGCCACGGCCAGCGCCTGGCCGTCGTGCTGCAAGGCCACCAGGGTGTCGGCCACATTCTGGAACGCGGTCAGCACCACGCTCTGGTACTGCGCCTGGGCGGCTTCCGCACCGGCCTCGGCCGCACGCTTGCGGGCCGACAGGGTACCCGCCGAGAACAGGGGCGCACTCACGCCGCCCAGCAGACTCCAGGCCTTGTTGCCGGCCGACAGCAGGCCTCCCAAACCGCCGCCCGAATAAGCCAGGTTCGCTGTCAGCGACAGTTGGGGCAGCATGTTGGCCGTGGCCACACCGATTTGCGCGTAGGCCGCATGGTATTGGGCCGCTGCGGCCTGCACATCAGGGCGCCGACCCACCAGTTGCGAGGGCAAGGCCTGCGGCAATGCAGCCGGCGCACGCACGGGCGCCTGCTGCACCGTGCCCAGATCGGCGGCCGGGAACTCGCCGCACAGCACGGCCAGCAGGTGGCGGGTCTGTTCCAGCTGCTTGCGCAGGGGCGGCAACTGGGCCGCGGTCTGGGCGTAGGCCGATTCCTGCTGGGCCAGGTCGAGGCCGCTGACGTAGCCTTGTGCCTGCAGCCCTCGGGTGTGCGCAAGTTGTTGCTGTGCCAGCTGCAGGGCTTCTTCAAGCACAGCGATCTGCTCGACCAGCATCTGCTCCTGAATCACGGCGGTTGCCACATTGCTGGCCAGGGTGACACGCAGCGCCTCCAGTTGCAGGCGCTGGCTGTCAGCTCCCGCCTGCAGGGACTCGACCTGGCGTTGGTTGCCGCCAAACACGTCCGGGACAAAGCCCACGCTGAGCTGTGCCGTGTTGAGTGTGAAGAGGCTGGCATTGGAGGCCAGGGGAGATGCCAGCACCTGGCCCGAGTTTTGCCGGTTGGCGCTGTAACCCGCCTGCACCTGTGGGAAGAACAGGCCACGCTGCGCCGTGACCAGCTCCTGCGCCTGGCGCAGATTGGCCAGGCCGGCATCGATGCCCGGGTTGTGCTGGAGGGCACGTTGCACCAGGCCGTCCAGCCGTGGCGAGCCGTAGGCTGTCCACCAATCGGGTCGGATGTCAGCGGTGCCTGCGGCAACCGCCGGATCAGCCTGGCGCGTGAAGGCCGTCACCTCAGGCGCCTTGGGCGCGTGGTAGTCGGGGCCGACGGCGCAGGCCGACAGCAGGCCGGCGGCGACCAGGCAGCCCGCCAGGGTGCTGAGCGAGCCGCCCATGCGAATGCGGAACAACGAATCAAGCATGGGCGTCCTCCTCGTGGGTCAGCGCATCGCCACCCAGGCCTTTGCGGCGTTTCTTGAGTTTCAGGTGGCGCAGCACGGTAAGGCGCATGGCGGGCACCACCAACAGCAGGAACACCGGCCCCAGCAGCATGCCGCCCACCACCACGGTGGCCAGCGGACGTTGCACCTGGCTGCCGATGCCGTGGCTGAGCGCGGCCGGGAACAGACCGATGCAGGCCGACAGGGCCGTCATCAACAGCGGCCGCATGCGGTGGATGTAGGCCTCGTAGATGGCGTCTTCGGCGCTCTGCCCGGCCAGGCGCAGCTCCTTGAAGTAGCTCAGGATCAGGATGCCGTCCATGACAGAGACACCCAGCAGCGAGACGAAGCCGATCACGGCCGAGATGCTGATCACCTGGTCGGACACATACAGGGCCAGGATGCCGCAGGCCACGGTGAAGGGCACGGCCGCCAGCGCCAGCAGGCTGTAGGCAAAGCTGCTGAACAGGGCGTACAGCAGCACCAGGATCAGTGCCATCGCCATGGGAATCAAGACGCCCATGCGGGCCTTGGCCTGTTGCAGCGACTCGAACTCGCCCGCGTACTGGATGCGGTAGCCCTCGGGCAGCTTGACCTCGGCGGTCACGCGCTGCTGCAGTTCGGACACCGTGCTGCCCAGGTCGCGGTCGCGCACGCTGAACTTGATCGGGATGTAGCGCTCGTTGCGCTCGTGGTAGATGTAGGTGGCACCGGTGTCGAGCTTGATGTCGGCGATGTCGCGCAGGGGCACAAAGGCATTGCCTCCGCCCGTGGTGGTGTAGCCGATGCGCAGATCACGCACGCTTTGCAGGTCGCGCCGGTTGGCCGACAGGTAACGCACGCTCAGGCCGTACTGGCGCTCGCCCTCGAGCACCGTGGTGGCCACGGTGCCCCCCAAGGCCGCCTGGATGGCGGTGTTGACATCGCCGGTGTTCAGCCCGTAGCGGGCCGCCTTTTGCCGGTCGATCTGGATGTTGAGGTTGGGTTGACCCAGGGTGTTGAAGATGCCGACATCGGCTGTGCCCTGCACCTTGCTCATCACGGCGACCACATCGACGGCCAGCTTCTCGAGCGTGACCAGGTCGGGGCCCATGATCTTCACGGAGTTGGCGCCCTTGACGCCCGACAGGCCCTCTTGCACGTTGTCCTGGATGTACTGCGAGAAGTTGAAGCCCACGCCTGGGAACTCGCGGGCGAACTTCTCCTGCAGTTCGGCCACCAGCTGCTCCTTGTTGACGCCGGCAGGCCATTCATCAAAGGGCTTGAGCGGGGCAAACAGCTCAACGTTGTTGAAGCCCGAGGCATCCGAGCCGTCATCGGGGCGGCCGTGCTGCGAGACCACGGTGATCACCTCGGGGTAGCTCTTGATGATCTCGCGCATGCGGTTGGCCTTGGCGGTGCCAGCCTCCAGCGAGATGGTGGGTGGCATGGAGGCCCGGATCCACAGATTGCCCTCTTCGAGTGCCGGCAGGAACTCGCTGCCCAGGCGCGAGGCCAGCAGACCGACCGCCAGCAGGAACACCACGCCGCCGATGCACACGGCCAGGGCATGTCGCAGCGACCAGCGCAGGGCCGGCTCGTAGGCCTTGCGCACCCACTCGACGATGCGGGTTTCGTGCTCCTGGATGCGGCGCGGCAACAGGTAGGCGGCCAGCACCGGGGTCACGGTGAAGGTGGCCAGCAGCGCCCCAGCCAGGGCGTAGCCATAGGTGCGGGCCATGGGGCCGAAGATCTGGCCTTCCACCCCGGTCATGAGGAACAGCGGCGAGAAGGCGGCAATGGTGATGACGGTGGAGAACAGCACCGAGTTGTCGACCTGCAGCGAGCTCATGAAGATCATGCGCAGGCGCTGGGTCCAGCCCAGGGCCGGGTCGGTGACCATGCCGTGCGGGCCGCGGGTCATGGCGCGCAGGGCATTGACGCGCTCGCGCGGGCTCTTCTGGAAGTTGCGGAAGATGTTCTCGACCAGGATCACCGCCGAGTCGACGATGATGCCGAAGTCGACCGCCCCCAGCGACAGCAGGTTGGCCGATTCACCCGTGAGCACCAGCATCATGATGCTGAAGAACAGCGCAAACGGGATGTTGACGCTCACGATCACCGCGCTGCGCAGGTCACCCAGAAAGATCCACTGGATCACAAACACCAGCAGACAGCCGAAGATCAGGTTGTGGATGACGGTGTGGGTGGTGACGTTGACCAGGGTGGAGCGGTCGTAGTAGGGCACGAGTTGCACGCCCTGCGGCAGGCTGCCGTCGACGTTGAGCTTGTCCACCGCCTCCTTGACACGGGCGATCACGTCCTTGGTCTGCTGCAGGCGGTTCATCACCACCACGCCGGTGACCACGTCGCTCTCGGCGTCGCGCCCCGCTTCGCCCAGGCGCGGCACGCTGCCCACGCTGACCGTGGCCACGTCCTTGACCAGCACGGGCAGGCCGTTTTGCTGGGTGATGACGATGTTGCCGGCGTCGTCGGCATCACGCACCAGGCCCAGGCCGCGCACGTTGACCGACTGCTCGCCCACGCTGAGGTTGCGCCCGCCCACATTGCTGTTGGCATTGCCCACGGCGCTGAGCACCTGCTGCAGGGTCAGGCCGAAGCTCTCGAGCTTGGCGGGGTTGATTTCAACGTGGTATTCCTTGGTGGTGCCGCCCCAGGTGACCACCTGGGCCACGCCGGGCACGGTGAGCAGGCGGCGCTGGATGATCCAGTCCTGGATGCCACGCAGATCAGTGAGGCTGTAGGTGGACGGGCCCTTGACCTGGTAGCGCAGGATTTCACCCACCAGGCTGGAGGCCTGGATCTGCGGCTGCACGCCGCCGGGCAGGTTGACGTTCTGCTGCAGGTTGAGCGCGGTCTGGGTCAGCGCGGGCACGTACTCGGTGCCGTACTTGAAGGTGACGCGCACAAAAGCCAGGCCGTAGAACGAGGTGGAGCGGATGTTGTCCACCCCCATGGTGGTGGCCAGGCCGATCTCCATGGGGCGGGTGTAGTAGCGCTCCATCTCTTCGGCCGACAGGCCCGGGGCCTGGGCCGTGATCTCGAGAATCACCGGGGCCGGGTTGGGGTAGGCCTCGACATTGAGCTTGATGAATGCAGCCACGCCAGCGGCCATGAAGGCCAGCAGCCCCAGCAGCACCACCGGGCGGCGCGTCAGGACGAACGCCAATAAGGAACGGAACACGGCAGGGCCTCTTTCAGTTCGTGGTGATGAGGTAGAGGTTGCTCAGGAACAAACCCTTGTCGCGCGCGATTTTTTCACCCGGATTCAGGCCCTTCGTGATCTGCACCAGGCCGTTTTGCACCAGACCGGTCTCGACCACGCGGCGCTTGAAGCGCACGCCATCGGCGGTCACCCAGGCCGACATGCTGCCGTCGCCCTCGCGGGCCAGCGCGTTTTGCGGCACGGCGGGGGACTCCATCGGGGCCCCGACGCGGATCACAAAGTTGGCCAGCATCTGGGCCTTGAGCAGGTGCTGCGGATCGGCCACGTCGGCCCGCACGGTGAGGCGGTGGGTGGCGGGATCGGCCACATCGCCGATGTAACTGACCTTGCCGCTGAAGCTCTTGTCGGGGTAGGCCGAGACGCGCACGGTGACGTTCTGCCCCTTCTGATAGGCCGACAGCTCGGACTCGGGCACGCTGGCCACCATCCACAGTTGCTGCAGGTTGGCCACGGCCACCGGGGCGGTGTTGTTGCCAGGCTGCACCAACTGGCCCGGGGCGCCGGCGCGCGCGGTGACCCGGCCCGACAGCGGGCTGCGCACCGGCATCTCGGTGTCGACCTTGCGGGTGGCCTCGATGGCCTCGATGTCCTGGGTGCTGAGGCCGAACAGCTCAAGCGTCTTGCGGGCGGCGCGGTAGGCGGCATCGGCCGTCTGCTGGTCGGCCTGGTTCTGCTGCAGTTCCTTTTGCGGAATGCTCTGGGCCTCGGCCAGGGCCTGGGCGCGGCGCAGGGTTTCGGTGGCCACACGCAGGTTGCCACTGGCCGAGATCAGGGCCGATGCAGCCTGGGCAAGGTCGGGGATCTGCACGGTGTAGAGCACCTGGCCCTTGCTCACGTCATCGCCCGCTTTCACGCCGATCTGTCCGATGCGGCCCTGGTAGGGCGAGAACACCTGCACCGCGTTGTCCTGGTTGAGGTCGATGATGCCGATGGCTTCGCGCTGCTGCTCGAAGCGTTGCGTCTTCACCTCACCCACCTGAAGTTCGGTCACCTGCTCGGGGGCCATCTGGAGCTCATCCACGCCGGTGCGGGTGGCCAGCACCGGGCCGCTCTCGCTCGCGGCCTTGCTGGGGGCGGGAGACCTGAGCAGATAGACCGCCCCGCCAACGGCGGCCAACAACACCAACCCCACGATCAGACCCATGACCGGGCTGATGCGCCCTTCGTGCCGGGCGGAGCGCCCACGCTTGTCTTGCTTTGCCATCACTGAACCTCTTCACAACCGGGCAACGACCGAGGGTGGTCGTTGCATTTCGTTCCGGACTGTAAGAAGAAGCACCTGACCAAAGACTGACCTCCACCCTGCGCAGAACTACGTACACCTGCCATGCCGCCGACACGGGGTCGGGGCAAAATGAGCCACCCCAAAGACAACCGGACACCCGCTGATGCAAGCCCTGCAGAACATCAACCTCGCCTCACTTGCCGACTCGGTGCTGAGCCTGAGCGCCGCTTTCATCATGGGGGGACTGATCGGCCTGGAGCGGCAGTTCCGCCAGCGCACAGCGGGCCTGCGCACCAATGTGCTGGTCGCCGTGGGGGCGGCGATTTTCGTCGACATGGCCAATCGCCTGGGCGGCAGCGATGGCGCCGTGCGGGTGGTGGCCTATGTGGTGTCGGGCATCGGCTTTCTGGGCGCCGGGGTGATCATGCGCGAGGAAGGCAGCGTGCGCGGGCTGAACACCGCCGCCACCTTGTGGGCCTCGGCCGCGGTGGGGGCCTGTGCCGGGGCCGATCTGGTGGTGGAGTCTTTTGTCGGCACGCTGTTCGTGCTGGCCGCCAACACCTTGCTGCGTCCGGTGGTGAATCGCATCAACCGCCAACCCATGGGCACGGCCTCGGTGGAGGTGAGCTGCACGGTCTATGTGATTGCCCCGCGCGAGCATCAAAAGCTGGCCATGTCGCAGTTGCACACGCTGCTGGAGCAGTTGCATCACCCCGTGCGCGACCTGGCCGTGCACGCCTTTGGCGAACATGAGGTGGAGATCGAAGCCACCTTGTCGGCCACCTCGGTCGACGGCAGCGAACTGGACGGGCTGGTGGCACGCCTGAAGAACGAGAGCTACGTGCAGCAGGCCTTCTGGAGCCCCAGCACCACGGAGTGAGGCCGGTTCCAGATGCGAGCAGGACCAGGGTCATCCCTGTGGCAGGCTCCTGCGATGTCAGCAAGAGTTGCCTCAAGTCAAGTCTTTGTCGCCCGACGGGGCCTAAAGTGGTAACAAAGAGAGGCCGGATGTGCCGGTCTCCGATGGAGACCGTTTTGCTGGCAGCGTACATCACCCACACCGACTGCTCCCGTCATGAGATGGGCCCCCACCACCCGGAATGCCCCGAGCGGCTGGCCGCCATCCATGACCACCTGCTCATCAAGGGTCTGCTGGACTACATGCTGCCCTATGACGCCCCCTTGGCGACCGAAGAGCAACTGGGGCGGGCCCACTCCTCGCTGTATGTGAGCGAGATCCTGGCGGCCTCGCCCGCCGAGGGCTACCACCCGGTGGACCCGGACACCAGCATGAACCCCCATACCGCCACCGCAGCACTGCGTGCCGCCGGTGCAGCGGTGCAGGCCACGGACCTGGTGCTGGGCGGGGAGGTGAGCGCGGCCTTCTGCTGCGTCCGGCCGCCCGGGCACCATGCCGAATACCGAAGCGCCATGGGCTTTTGCTTTTTCAACAATGTCGTGGTGGGCCTGCGCCATGCACTGGATGTGCACGGGCTGGAGCGCGTGGCGCTGATCGACTTTGATGTGCACCACGGCAACGGCAGCGAAGACATCCTGCGCGATGACGAACGCGTGCTGATGTGCTCGATCTATGAAAAAGGCCTGTACCCCTTCCCCGACGGCGACGACAAGCGCCCCGGTATGGTGAATGTGGGCCTGCCCTCGCGCTCGGGCAGCGAGGCCTTTCGCGAAGCGGTGACGCAGCGCTGGCTGCCGGCGCTGGAGGCCTTCCGACCCCAGTTGATCTACATCTCGGCCGGCTTTGACGGTCACCGCGACGACGACATGGGCAATCTGGCCCTGCTGGAATCCGACTATGAATGGGTGACACAGCAATTGATGGCGGTGGCTCGGCACCATTGTCAGGGCCGTGTCATCTCCTGCCTTGAAGGTGGCTATGTGCTCAGCCCCCTGGCACGCAGTGCCGGGGCCCACGTGAAGGTGCTGATCGGCGCCGATTGAAGACCATGGACAAACACTACCTCACCCCCCTGTTCTCTCCTGAATCCATCGTGGTCTTTGCCAACCCGGCGGAGACGGGCGAGGCCACGTCGGCGCTCAATCAGGCCTTGCTGGAAGCGCTGAAGGCCCAGCGTTTTTCAGGCACCCTGCAGTTTGTCGACATCCACACCACGGGCACCCTGGCTGACCTGGCCCAGACCGTGGCCGACCTGGCCATCATCGCCCTGCCGGCACAGGACATGAATGCGGCGCTCGAATTGGCGGCGCGGCTGAGCTGCAAAGCAGCTTTGTTGATCTCGACCGGCATCAGCGCCGACAAGGCGGCCGAGTTGAAGAAGATTGCCCGCCGTGAAGGCATTCACCTGCTGGGGCCCAATTGCCTGGGCTTTCAACGCCCCTCGCTGCAGCTCAATGCGAGTGCCAGCGGTGGCCTGGCCCGCGCCGGCTCGCTGGCGCTGATCTCGCAATCAGGTGCCCTGACGGCTTCGATGCTGGACTGGGCCAGCAACAACGCGGTGGGGTTTTCGACCGTGGTGTCGCTCGGGCCCAACACCGTGCTCGACATGGCCGATGTGCTCGACTTTCTGGCCAACGATGCCAAGACGCACAGCATCATCGTCTACCTGGAGGGGATCTCGAACGCCCGCCGCTTCATGAGTGCGCTGCGCTCAGCCGCCAACGCCAAGCCGGTGGTGGTGCTGAAGGCGGGCCGCAAGCCCGCCGGCAATGAAGCCGCCCAAACCCACAGCGGTGCGATCGTGGGCAGCGACGACGTGTTTGACGCCGCCCTGCGCCGTGCCGGCGCGGTGCGGGTGCGCTCGTTTGTGCAGTTGTTCTCGGCGGCCAAGTGCCTGGCCTCGCGCTACCGGCCGGTGGGCAAGCGCCTGGCGATCGTGACCAACGGGGGCGGGCCGGGCGTGCTGGCGGCCGACTGGGTCAATGAAATCCATCTGCAACTGGCCAAACTCTCGCACGAGAGTGTGCAAGCCCTGAAGCCCCAACTGCCGGCTCAGGCCTCCCTGACCGATCTGATCGATCTGTCCGAAGAGGCGGGCCCCGCGCACTACGCCGCAGCCATCGAGGCCGCGCACAAGGACCGCGAGGTGGATGGCGTGCTGGTGATCTGCTCGCCCAAGGTGGGCATGGACACCAGCGCCATCGCCCAGGCGGTGGCAGCGCTCAAGCCCAAAGTGGGCAAGCCGATGCTGGCCTGCTGGATGGGGGATCGCTCGGTGGTACCGGCGCGCGCCATCCTGAACGAAGCATCGATCCCGAGCTTTCGCACCCCGGAGGCCGCCGTCGGCGCATTTGGCAATCTGGCCGCTTTCTATCAGAACCAACAGTTGCTGCAGCAGACGCCCCCCCCGCTGTCCACCCTGGCCAAACCCGACATCGAGGGCGCGCGCTTGGTCATCGAAAGCGTGCTGGCCGAGCGCCGCAAGGTGCTGACCGAGATGGAATCGAAGACGCTGCTGTCGGCCTTCCACATCCCGGTGACCGAAACATTGCTGGCCCGCAGCGCCACCGAGGCCATGATGATCGCCACCCAACTGGGCTTTCCGGTGGCCTTGAAGATCGACTCGCCCGACATCAGCCATAAATCGGACGTGCAAGGCGTGGTGCTCAACATCATGAGCGGCTCGGCCGCCCGCGATGCCTACAGCGACATGATCGAGCGGGTGACGCGCTTGCTGCCCCAGGCCCGCATCAATGGGGTGACGGTGCAACGGATGGCGCGCAACCGGCGCGGCCGGGAGATCTGCGTCGGCCTGGTGACCGATGCCCCCTTCGGCCCCGTGATCACCTTTGGCGCCGGCGGCACGATGATCGAGCTGATTGACGACCGGGCGATGGAGCTGCCCCCACTGAACCTGTTCCTGGCCCGGCGCATGATTGATCGCTCCCGGGTGGCCGAAACCCTGGGTGAATGGCGCGGCGCCACGGCAGCAGACCGAGATGCACTCGAGCAAGTGCTGCTGCGCGTGTCCGAAATGGTGTGTGAACTGCCCCAGTTACGGGAGATGGACATCAACCCCATCATCGTGGACGAGAGCGGTGCCGTGGCGGTGGATGCGCGCATCGTGATCGACAGCGCTCCGCAGGCTGCCAGCGGGCGACTGAGCAATTACCACCACCTGTCCATCCTGCCCTACCCAGCGCGCTACGAGCAGGTGCTGCCTTTGCGTGGCGGCGGTGAGTACACGGTCCGGCCGATCCACCCCGACGATGCCCAGATGCTGCAAGACCTGATGCACCACCTGTCGCAGGAAAGTCGCTATTTCCGCTTTGTGTCTTCGATGGCGGAGTTGCCGCCGCAGATGCTGGCCCGCTTCACCCTCATCGATTACGACCGGGAAATGGCCCTGGTGGCGGTGGTGAAGGAGCGCACGGCCAATGCCGAAGGTGAGATCAGCGAGACGGAGCGCATCGTGGGCGTGTCGCGCTACATCACCAACCCGGACCAGACCAGCTGCGAGTTCTCACTGGTGGTCGCCGATGACTTCAACGGCAAGGGGCTGGGGTCGCGGCTGATGGAATGCATCATGGATGTCGCCCGCGAAAAGGGCCTCAGCGAGATCGATGGGCTGGTGCTGGCGAACAATCAGCCCATGCTCAAGCTGATGCGCGGACTGGGCTTCAGCGTCAAGGCGTTTCCGGAAGACCCGGAGTTCAAATTGGTGACGCACCCACTCTGAACATCGGGGGCTTCCGTGTCGGGTCTGGGCGTAGAAGGAGGGCCGTCATCGGCGCTTCATGAAGAGGCCGTACCCTTGAACTTTGGCCCGTGTTTGCATGGCCCCGATCATGACCTGGAGACAGATGGTGGGAGGCCTGCGCAAACCTGCGGCACCCGTCGCCCCGATTGGAGCCCAAAGTGTCCCTGAGTCTGCCTGATATCTCTGCGCTGCTGCTGCGCCGGGGCAACGCCCAATATGGCGATGAGGCTGTGTCGCAACTGCAGCATGCACTGCAATCTGCCGCCTTGGCCGAACAGGCACAGGAGCGTCCGGAGACCATCGTCGCAGCGCTGCTGCACGACCTGGGGCATTTGATCGTGGCAGAGCGTGACGGTGTGGATGAGCCCGACCCCAGCCGCGATGAATTGCATCAGTTCGTGGTTCTGCCATTTTTGCGGGGGACGTTCCCCGAGGCCGTGCTGGCACCGATTCGGCTGCATGTGGATGCCAAGCGTTTTCTGTGCGCCACCGAAGCAGGCTACGAAGCAAGTTTGTCACCCGCATCCAAAGCCAGCCTGGCGCTGCAAGGCGGTGCTTTCAGCGCTGAGGAGGCCGCACGGTTCATCGCCCAAGCGCATGCCGCCGAAGCCGTGCGCCTTCGCCGCTATGACGACCTAGCCAAAGTCCAAGGCTGGCAGGGGCCCGAACTGACACATTTCGAACCCTATATGGCACGTGTCGCTGCGAGCCATCTTGAATCGCAATAGGCCGGTATTGCAATAGACCGGTATCGCGACAGGCCGGTCCCCAGCCCCTAGCAGGGTGCGCCCCAGGGTGGCCATCCCCCTGGGGGCTGAATAATCCTTGAGCCGATCACCAGAGATCAGCGCGCCGCCCTGCTACGAGCATCAAAACGGAACGCCAGAAAACAAAAAAGCCCACCGAAGTGGGCTTTTTGCAAACAACTCTGACGAGCTGCTTTGGATTGGTTGCGCGAGAAGGATTTGAACCTCCGACCTTTGGGTTATGAGCCCAACGAGCTACCAGACTGCTCCATCGCGCGGCAGGATGGAATTATAACTTACTCAGCAGCTGCTTGAGCGGCTTCGGCGGAATTATTTGCGTCGCCGCGATCCACCAATTCAACCAGAGCCATCGGAGCGTTGTCGCCCACGCGGTAGCCCATCTTCAGAATGCGGGTGTAACCACCGGGACGAGCGTTGAAGCGCTTGCCCAGGTCGTTGAACAGCTTGGTGACGCTGTCGCGGTCGCGCAGACGGTCGAAAGCCAGACGGCGGTTGGCCACAGTGTCAACCTTGGACAGGGTGATCATGGGCTCGATCACGCGGCGCAGTTCCTTGGCCTTGGGGACCGTGGTCTTGATGACTTCATGCTCGATGAGCGAGTTCATCATGTTCTGCAGCATCGCCAGGCGGTGCGAGCTGGTGCGATTCAGTTTACGAAGGCCGTGTCCGTGACGCATAGTGCTTTCCTTTCTTTATTGATGACAACCAGCCGGATCAGGTACTGGTTGATGCACTTCTCATCTACCCCATGGCAGATGAGGCAGGCTCGCTGAAAAAGCGAAGCCTGCGATTATAACTTAACGCTTGTCGAGACCAGCGGGCGGCCAGCTTTCCAGCTTCATGCCCAGGGTCAGGCCGCGAGAGGCCAGGACTTCCTTGATCTCGTTGAGCGACTTGCGACCCAGGTTCGGGGTCTTGAGCAGCTCGTTTTCGGTACGCTGAATCAGGTCGCCGATGTAGTAGATGTTCTCTGCCTTCAGGCAGTTGGCCGAACGAACGGTCAGTTCCAGCTCGTCCACAGGACGCAGCAGGATCGGATCGAACGAGGCACCACCGCGCGGAGCCGGTTGATCGAACGCTGCCAGTTCGCCGCCTTCCAGCTGAGCAAACACGGCCAGTTGTTCCACCAGGATCTTGGCCGAGGCGCGAACTGCGTCTTCAGCCGTGATGGCGCCGTTGGTTTCGATTTCGACCACCAGCTTGTCCAGATCGGTACGTTGCTCCACACGGGCGCTTTCGACGGTGTAGCTCACACGGCGGACCGGCGAGAACGATGCGTCGAGAACAATGCGGCCAATCGACTTGCTGGGCTCATCGGCGAAGCGGCGAATATTGCCAGGCACATAGCCACGGCCCTTTTCGACCTTGATCTGCATGTCGAGCTTGCCACCGGCCGACAACGTGGCGATCACGTGTTCGGGGTTGATGATCTCGACATCATGCGGGGTCTGGATGTCACCAGCGGTAACAACACCTTCACCGTCTTTGCGCAGACTCAGGGTAACTTCGTCGCGATTGTGCAGCTTGAACACCACGCCCTTCAGGTTCAGCAGGATGTTGACCACATCTTCTTGAACACCGTCGATGGAGGAGTACTCGTGCAGAACACCTGCAATCGTGACTTCAGTCGCTGCGTACCCCACCATGGAGGACAGAAGCACTCGCCGGATTGCGTTGCCCAGCGTATGGCCATAGCCACGCTCGAACGGTTCCAGGGCGACCTTGGCGCGGTTGTTGCCAAGCTGTTCCACGGTGATTGCTTTGGGTTTCAGCAAGTTGGTTTGCATTCAGACTTCCTCTCAATACCCCCGGCTCGTTACACCGGTAAGGCTGGTGAAGCACCTATACCGCGGTGCCCCGCGGTATAGGAACGATTTCAATTGAACGGACGATTAACGCGAATACAGTTCAACGATCAGCGATTCGTTGATGTCTGCACCGAATTCATCACGATCCGGGGACTTCTTGAAGGTACCTTCCGCCTTGTCCGCATTGACTTCAACCCAAGCCGGAATGCCGACTTGTTGAGCCAGTTGCAAAGCTTCGACCACACGGCCTTGCTTCTTGGACTTTTCGCGCACGGCCACCACGTCACCGGCCTTGACCAGGTACGACGGGATGTTGACCGATTGACCATTGACGGTGATGGCCTTGTGCGAAACCAGCTGACGGGCTTCAGCGCGGGTCGAACCGAAACCCATGCGGTACACCACGTTGTCCAGACGGGACTCGAGGATGAACAGCAGGTTGGCGCCGGTGTTGCCACGGCGACGATCGGCTTCTTCGAAGTAACGGCGGAACTGCTTTTCCAGCACGCCGTACATGCGCTTGACCTTCTGCTTTTCACGCAGCTGCAGACCGAAGTCAGAAGTACGGGCACCCGAGGTGCGGCCGTGCTGACCAGGCTTGGAGTCGAACTTGGCCTTGTCCGCGATCGAGCGACGGGCGCTCTTCAGGAACAGGTCGGTGCCTTCACGGCGGGAGAGTTTGGCCTTGGGGCCGAGGTAACGTGCCACTTGAGCTTCCTTTTATGTCATCTTCCACACGCTTGAACGTGCGGGAGCCATCGGCGCGATGCCGATGGCGGTGGGCTTAAAAAATCAGATACGACGACGCTTTTGCGGGCGGCAGCCGTTGTGCGGCACCGGCGTCACATCAGAGATGGACGTGATGCGGATGCCGAGGGCACCCAGTGCACGAACGGAAGACTCGCGACCCGGGCCGGGGCCCTTGATCTCAACGTCGAGGTTCTTGATACCTTGCTCAATGGCAGCACGACCAGCCACTTCCGACGCGACCTGGGCCGCAAAGGGCGTGGACTTGCGGGAGCCCTTGAAGCCTTGACCACCCGACGAAGCCCAGGACAACGCATTGCCTTGGCGGTCAGTGATGGTGATGATCGTGTTGTTGAACGAGGCGTGAACGTGGGCAATACCGTCAGAAACGTTCTTGCGGACCTTCTTGCGCACTCGTTGTGCTGCGTTATTGGCGGGTGCTTTTGCCATATTGATCTCTCAATTATTTCTTCAGAGCGGCGGCTGCCTTGCGCGGACCCTTGCGAGTACGAGCGTTGGTGCGGGTACGCTGACCACGCATCGGCAGGCCACGACGGTGACGGAAGCCACGGTAGCAACCAATGTCCATCAAGCGCTTGATGTTCATGGTGGTTTCGCGACGCAGGTCACCTTCAATGGTGAACTGCTCGATTTGTTCGCGAATCTTTTCCAGATCGCCGTCCGTCAGATCCTTGATCTTCTTGGTGTAAGCGATACCAGTTGCTTCGCAAATCTTGCGAGCGCGGGTGCGACCAATGCCAAAAATGGCGGTCAGACCGATTTCCGCATGCTTGTGCGGCGGAATGTTAATCCCAGCAATACGTGCCATGTGCGTCCTCTATAACTTGTAAATCAGCCTTGGCGCTGCTTGTGACGTGCATCCGTGCAGATCACGCGCACCACACCCTTGCGGCGGATGATTTTGCAGTTGCGGCAAATTTTCTTGACCGAAGCCGAAACTCTCATTTCATTCTCCTAAAACTCTTCAAACCGCAACCATCACTTGGCGCGGAAAACAATACGTGCCCGAGACAGATCGTAGGGCGTCAATTCAACAGTGACTTTGTCACCGGGAAGAATGCGGATGTAGTGCATGCGCATCTTGCCGGAAATATGCCCCAGGACGATGTGGCCGTTGTCCAACTTCACGCGGAATGTCGCGTTCGGGAGGTTCTCAACCACTTCACCCTGCATTTGGATGACATCGTCCTTAGCCATGTCAAATCAACCACCTATGGATGTCTTGAAGTTGGCTTTCTTGAGCAGTGACTCATACTGCTGCGACATCATGTAGTTCTGAACCTGGGCCATGAAGTCCATGGTCACCACCACAATGATCAGCAGCGAGGTGCCACCGAAGTAGAACGGAACGTTGTACTTCAGGATCAGGAACTCAGGCAGCAAACACACGAATGTGATGTAAGCCGCACCAGCCAGGGTCAAACGCACGAGAATCTTGTCGATGTAACGCGCAGTCTGCTCACCAGGTCGGATTCCCGGAACGAAAGCTCCACTCTTCTTCAAGTTATCTGCTGTCTCACGGCTGTTGAAAACCAGCGCCGTATAGAAGAAGCAGAAAAATACGATCGCGGCGGCATAGAACATCACATAGATGGGCTGACCAGGGGTCAACGCTCCTGCGATATCCTTCAACCAACGCATCGAATCACCAGTGCTGAACCAGCCCACCACCGTTGCCGGCAGCAGAATGATCGACGAAGCAAAGATCGGCGGCACCACACCGGCCATGTTCAGCTTCAAGGGCAGATGGGAGGATTGGCCCCCATAAACCTTGTTACCGACCTGACGCCGCGCATAGTTGACCAGGATCTTCCGCTGACCACGTTCGACGAAAACGACGAAATAGGTCACCAGAATCACCACAGCCACGATGAACAGCGCAACCACGATGCTCATCGCACCGGTGCTGACCAGTTCCAGCAAGCCACCGATGGATTTCGGAAGACCTGCTGCGATACCTGCAAAAATCAGGATCGAAATACCGTTGCCCAAACCGCGCTCAGTGATCTGCTCACCCAGCCACATCAGAAACATGGTGCCGGCAGTCAGGCTCACCATCGCAGTCAGGCGGAAGCCAAAACCAGGAGAGATAACCAAACCTGCAGTGCCTTCCAATGCCACAGCAATGCCGAGCGATTGGAAAAGCGCCAGCCCCAAAGTCCCATAACGGGTGTATTGGGTGATCTTGCGACGCCCTGCCTCACCTTCCTTCTTGAGCTGCTCCATGGCAGGAAGGACGTAAGACAGAAGTTGCATGATGATCGACGCCGAGATGTACGGCATGATGCCCAGTGCGAACACCGTGAACCTCGACAGTGCTCCACCGGAGAACATGTTGAAAAGGTTCAGAATCCCGCCCTGCTGGCCCTGAAAGAGCTGCTGGAGTTGTGCCGGGTCAATGCCAGGCACAGGGATATGGGCACCAATGCGATACACCACGAGCGCGAGCAACAGAAACACCAGGCGTCGACGCAAGTCGCCGAACTTCCCGGTCTTTGCCATTTGTGCTGCGCTAGTTGCCACGATGGACGTCTTTCAGACCGCTCAGGCGAAGCTGCCGCCGGCAGCTTCGATCACGGCCTTGGCACCAGCGGTGGCGCCAATGCCATTGAGCTTCACAGCCTTGGTGAGTTCACCGGTCTTGATGACCTTGACCACCTTGGCCAGTTCGCCAACCAGACCGGCGACCTTCAGGGCAGCCACGTCAACTTCGGCTTGGCCCAGTGCTTCCAGATCAGACAGAGTGATCTCGGCATTGAACTTCAGCAGATGCGACTTGAAACCGCGCTTCGGCAGGCGACGTTGCAGAGGCATTTGACCGCCTTCGAAACCCACCTTGTGGTAGCCGCCAGAACGCGACTTTTGACCTTTGTGGCCACGGCCAGCGGTCTTGCCCAGACCGGAGCCAATGCCACGGCCTACGCGACGCTTGGCGTGCTTGGCGCCAGCTGCGGGCTTGATGCTATTGAGTTCCATGTTCTCTCTCTCAGAGCACTTTGACCAGATAGCTGATCTTGTTGATCATGCCGCGCACTTCGGGGCTGTCCTTGAGCTCGCTGACGCTGTTCAGCTTGCGCAGGCCCAGACCACGAACGGTCGCACGGTGCGATTCCTTGGTGCCGATCGGGCTGCGAACCAGCTGGATCTTCACGGTATTTTGGGTCGTCATGAAATGACTCCTTTTTAGGCGAAGATCTCTTCGACAGACTTGCCGCGCTTGGCAGCAATGTCCGACGGAGTGGTCGAGTTCTTCAGCGCGTCAAACGTGGCGCGAACCATGTTGTAAGGGTTCGACGAACCATGGCTCTTGGCCACGATATCGGTGATACCCATCACTTCGAACACAGCACGCATCGGACCGCCAGCAATGATGCCGGTACCCTTGGGAGCCGGAGCCATCATCACAACAGCCGCGCCATGGTGGCCGGTCACGTTGTGGTGGATGGTGCCGTTCTTCAGGGAAACCTTGGTCATGTTGCGACGGGCTTCTTCCATCGCCTTTTGCACGGCAGCAGGCACTTCCTTGGATTTGCCCTTGCCCATGCCAACGCGACCATCGCCATCGCCGACCACGGTCAAGGCAGCGAAACCGAGAATACGGCCGCCCTTGACCACCTTGGTCACGCGATTCACGGCGATCATCTTCTCGCGCATGCCGTCGTCGCGACCTTCGTCTTGAACTTTGGGTTGAAACTTAGCCATTTTTTATTCCCGTCCGCTTAGAACTGCAGGCCTGCTTCACGAGCAGCGTCGGCCAGAGCCTTGACGCGACCGTGGTAAGCGAAACCAGCGCGATCGAATGCAACCTTCTCCACGCCAGCAGCCTTTGCCTTTTCAGCAATGCGCTTGCCGATGAGGGCTGCAGCGGCGGCGTTGCCACCCTTGCCGGAAGCGCCCAGCGAGCTGCGCACTTCGGCTTCGGCAGTCGAAGCGCTGGCCAGCACCTTGGTGCCGCAGCCAGAGATCACTTGAGCATAGATGTGCAGGTTGGTGCGGTTCACGCTCAAACGCGCCACGCCTTGATTGGCAATGCGGATGCGAGTTTGACGTGCACGACGCAGACGCTGCTCTTTTTTGGTCAACATGCTGCAGCTCCTTACTTCTTCTTGGTCTCTTTGATCGTGATCTTTTCGTCCGCATAACGGATGCCCTTGCCCTTGTAAGGCTCGGGGGGACGAACAGCACGGATCTCAGCAGCGATCTGACCAACGCGCTGACGGTCAGCGCCCTTGATCAGAATTTCAGTCGCGGTCGGAGTGGCCACGGTGATGCCTTGCGGCATTTCGATGTTGACGGGGTGCGAGTAGCCCACCGCCAGGTTCAGCTTGGTGCCTTGAGCAGCGGCCTTGTAGCCCACGCCGATCAGAGTCAGCTTCTTCTCAAAACCCTTGCTGACACCCACCACCATGTTGTTGACCAACTGGCGCAGCGTGCCGGACATGGCATTGGCTTCGCGAGAGTCATTCACGGGGGCAAACGTCAGCTTGCCTTCTTCGTTAGAGATCTTGACCAGGGCGTTTTGCGCCAGCGACAGAGTACCGCCGGTACCCTTCACGCTGATCTGGTCTTCCTTGATCGACACATCCACACCTTGGGGGATGGCGACCGGTGCTTTGCCTACGCGGGACATTTCAGTTTCTCCTCAATGTCACGGTTTAAGCCACATAGCACAGCACTTCGCCACCGACACCGGTAGCACGTGCTTTGCGATCAGTCATCACACCCTTGGGAGTGGTGACGATGGCCACGCCGAGGCCATTCATGACTTGGGGGATGGCGTCACGGCCCTTGTAGACACGCAGGCCAGGGCGGCTGACGCGCTCAATGCGCTCAATCACCGGACGACCAGCGTAGTACTTCAGGGAAATTTCAAGTTCGGACTTGCCTTCGTTGGTCTTCACTTGGAAGCCGTCGATATAGCCTTCATCCTTCAGCACTTGGGCGATGGCAACCTTCACTTTGGACGAAGGAACCAACACGGTAGCCTTGGCCACCATTTGTGCGTTGCGGATGCGGGTCAGCAAGTCAGCGATGGGATCACTCATGCTCATGTTTAATCTCTCCTGCCTGCTTACCAGCTGGCCTTGGTGATACCGGGGATATCACCTGCAAAAGCCAGTTCGCGAATCTTTGCACGGCCCAGACCGAATTGACGGAAGGTGCCACGCGGACGGCCCGTGATTTCGCAACGATTGCGTTGACGGGTGGGGTTGGCGTTGCGCGGGAGCTTTTGCAGACCCAGACGGGCAGCAGCACGCTCTTCGTCGCTACGCTTGGCATCGTTGGCAACAGCCTTCAGTTCAGCGTATTTCTTCGCGAACTTGGCTGCCAGTTTTTCACGCTTGAGCTCGCGCTCGATCAAAGCTACTTTAGCCACACGACACCTCAGTTCTTGAACGGGAAACGGAAGCCGGCGAGCAGTGCCTTGCACTCTTCGTCCGTCTTGGCCGTCGTGGTGATGCTGATATTGAGACCGCGCAGGGCGTCAACCTTGTCGTACTCAATTTCCGGGAAGATGATCTGTTCTTTGACGCCGATGTTGTAGTTACCACGGCCATCAAAAGCGCGACCCGAAATACCACGGAAGTCACGGACGCGGGGCAGAGCCACGGTCACGAAACGGTCCAGGAATTCGTACATGTGCACGCCACGCAGAGTCACCATGCAACCGATGGCTTGGCCTTCGCGGATCTTGAAACCAGCGATAGCTTTCTTGGCCTTGGTCACGACAGGCTTCTGGCCAGCGATCTTGGTCAGGTCGGCCACGGCGTTGTCCATGACCTTCTTGTCCGACACAGCTTCGCTCACGCCCATGTTCAGGGTGATCTTGGTCAGACGCGGCACTTGCATCGGAGACGTGTAGCCAAACTTGGCCATCAACTCCGGAGCCACTTTTTCACGGTAGTGTTGTTGCAGTCGTGCCATGGTCATGCCACCTTGATTTCTTCGCCGCTGGACTTGAAAACGCGAACGCGCTTGCCGTCAGCCAGGAGCTTGATGCCGACGCGGTCAGCCTTGCCGGTGGCAGCATTGAAAATGGCCACATTGGACTGGTGGATGGGCATGGATTTCTCCACGATGCCACCGGTCGTACCCTTCAGGGGGTTCGGCTTGGTGTGCTTCTTCACCAGGTTGATGCCTTCCACGATCAGGTGGGAGTCATCCTTGCGCAGCACCACTTGGCCACGCTTACCCTTGTCGCGCCCTGCGAGCACGATCACTTCATCGCCTTTGCGGATCTTGTTCATGATTCGCGTCCTCAGAGAACTTCAGGAGCCAGGGACACGATCTTCATGAACTTTTCGGTACGCAGTTCACGCGTCACGGGTCCAAAGATGCGGGTGCCGATTGGCTCCAGCTTGGCGTTCAGCAGCACTGCTGCATTGCCATCAAACTTAACGAGCGAGCCATCGCCACGGCGGATGCCCTTGGCGGTGCGAACCACCACTGCGCTGTAAACCTCGCCTTTTTTGACGCGGCCACGCGGAGCGGCTTCCTTGATGCTCACCTTGATGATGTCGCCGACACTGGCGTAGCGACGCTTGGAACCGCCGAGCACCTTGATGCACAGGACGGACTTGGCGCCAGTGTTGTCGGCAACCTCTAACCGAGATTCTGTCTGGATCATTTCAATATTCCCAACTTGTACCAGGGCTCTTGACCATCAAAAGCACCAGTCAGTCTTGGGCCCGTCGTCCGCGCCGCAAACCATTTTGATGCGCTTCCGTTGGGCAAGAAACTTCACTTTTTACAGCGAAGCCTGTGAGTATTGCAAACTATCCAGAAGATGTCAATTGTTTTTGATGGTCAGGCAGGCAGGGTGCCGTAGCGTTCAGCCAACGCCAGGAAAGGGGCCGTCGGCTGCGGCATGCCCAACTCCTGCTCCAGGATGCGAGCCACCGCTGGGGCAGCAGCAGCTGCAGCCCGGGCGTCGAGGAACAGCAGGCGATTGCGCCGCGCCAACACGTCCTCGATGCTGCGCGCATATTCATAGCGTGCCGCAAAACGCACCATGGCTTCGGTCAGATTCGGCGCCACGAAGACATCCGACCCCGGCAGGCTGGCCAGCAGGGCCGCCTCATCGCCATACAGGTGCACACCCGGCGCTTCGCTCAGGCGCACGGTGGCCGCGCCAGACGCCGGCGCACCGATCAGCCGGTGGTGGTCCGTGCTGGAAGCTGCCAGCTTGGGCAGCAAACCTGCCTGCTGGATTTTACCCAACACATCTTCTGCCATCGCCCGGTAGGTGGTCCATTTGCCGCCCGTGACGGTGACAAGGCCGCTTTTGCTCACGGCCACGGTGTGTTCACGGCTGATGCCCTTGGTGTTGCCGTCGTCTTCCACCGGCTTGACCAGTGGACGCAGCCCCACCCAGACGCTGCGCACGTCTTCGCGGCGCGGTGCGCGCTGGAGATAGCGTGCCGACTCCTCCAGGATGAACGCCACCTCGTCGGCAAATGGTTCTGGCTCGCGCGCCAGATCCTCACGGGGCGTGTCAGTGGTGCCCAGGATCACCTTGCCAAGCCAGGGCACGGCAAACAAGACACGCCCATCGGCCGTCTTGGGCACCAGCAAGGCGTGATTGCCCTGCAGAAAATCACTGTCCACCACCAGGTGAACACCCTGACTGGGCGCCACCATGGGCTTGGTGGCACGCCCGCTGGCCTGGCCGTCGAGCTCGCGCAGCGCATCCACCCAGACCCCGGCGGCATTCACCACGCAGCGGGCGCGGAGTTCGAATGAGCGACCGCTTTCCTGGTCTTCGCAACGCAAACCAGCCAATCGGCCGGCCTCATGGACCAGACCGGTGGCCTTGCAGTAGTTGACCAGCAAGGCGCCCTGCGCGGCCGCCGTGCGCGCCAGCACCAGGGCGAGGCGAGCGTCATCAAATTGGCCATCCCAGTATTTGACACCTCCCCAGAGGTGCTCCTGGATGATGGTGGGCAGGCATTCACGGGTGCGAGCCTTGCCCAGGAATTCGGTGGCCCCCAGGCCGGCCTTGCCAGCCAGAGCGTCGTACATCATGAGACCGATGCCATAGAAGGGCGACTCCCACCAGTGGTAGGACGGCATCACAAAGGGCAAGGGCTGCGCCAGGTGCGGCGCGTTGTGCAGCAAGGTGGTGCGCTCATGCAGGGCCTCACGCACCAGCGACACATTGCCCTGGGCCAGGTAGCGAACGCCGCCATGCACCAGCTTGGTGGCCCGCGACGAGGTGCCTTGGGCAAAATCGTGCGACTCGACCAGCACCACGCTCAATCCCCTCAGCGCGGCGTCGAGCGCCACGCCCAGCCCCGTCGCCCCACCGCCGATGACAGCCAGGTCGTAGGTGCGTGGCTCGGCCAAGCGCTCGATCAGCCGGGCTCGGTCAGTCGTTTGGGGCAGTGCAGTTTCGCTCATGATCTTGGGGCGGGCCGGTGCACCCTGTGCCACCGGCGCCGCCATTGCTTCAGGGCCTCCCGGGTGCCCTGTTGGATATCAAACCGGCGGGGCTGGAAGCACGCCGCCGGAACCTGTTCGCTGCGCGGGTCTCAGCGAACCTTGCCGTCCTTCCAGGCCTGCAGCAGCTTGTCGTAGTTGATGGTCTCGCCCTTGGGCTTTTCGTTGGCCAGCTTGGCCCACGGAGCACCCTTGTCGCTCAGCCACTTGGACGGATCGCTCTTCGGGTTCAGCTTGGGCGCGCAGTGGCTCATGCCGGCACGCTCCAGACGCCCCATCACCTGATCCATCTCGTCAGCCAGCGTGTCCATCGCGCCTTGAGGGGTCTTTTCACCCGTCACGGCCTGAGCCACGTTCTTCCACCACAGCTGAGCCAGCTTCGGGTAGTCGGGCACGTTGGTCCCGGTGGGTGTCCAGGCCACGCGGGCGGGGCTGCGGTAGAACTCGATCAGGCCACCGTACTTGGCGGCGTTCTTGGTGAAGTACTCATGGCGGATGTCGCTGTCGCGGATGAAGGTCAAGCCCACCACCGACTTCTTGGCCGACACGGTCTTCGAGGTCACGAACTGAGCATACAACCAGGCAGCGGCTGTCTTGTTGGCATCATGGCCCTTGAAGAAGGTCCACGAACCCACGTCCTGGTAGCCGTTTTGCATGCCCTGCTTCCAGTACGGGCCGTTCGGGCCGGGGGCCATGCGCCATTTCGGCGTGCCGTCGGCGTTCACCACTGGCAAGCCGGCCTTGGTCATGTCGGCGGTGAAGGCGGTGTACCAGAAGATCTGCTGAGCGATCTGGCCCTGGGCCGGCACAGGGCCGGCTTCACCGAAGGTCATGCCCATGGCTTCCTTGGGCGCGTACTTCTTCATCCAGTCGACGTACTTGGTCAGTGCGTAGACAGCCGCCGGCGAATTGGTGGCGCCGCCGCGGGAGACCGAGGCCCCCACCGGCGTGCACTTGTCATCCGCCACGCGAATGCCCCACTCGTCCACCGGCATGCCGTTCGGGATGCCCTTGTCAGCCGTGCCGGCCATGGACAGCCAGGCGTCGGTGAAGCGCCAGCCCAGCGACGGATCCTTCTTGCCGTAGTCCATGTGGCCATAGATCGGCTTGCCGTCGATGTTCTTCACGTCGTTGGTGAAGAACTCGGCGATGTCTTCGTAGGCACTCCAGTTCAGCGGCACGCCCAGGTCGTAGCCATACTTGGCCTTGAACTTGTCCTGCAGGTCCTTGCGCGCGAACAGGTCGGCACGGAACCAGTACAGGTTGGCAAACTGCTGGTCGGGCAGTTGGTAGAGCTTGCCATCCGGTGCGGTGGTGAAGCTGGTGCCGATGAAATCCTTCAGATCCAGGTCGGGGTTGGTGTATTCCTTGCCGTCGCCCGACATGTAGTCGGTCAGCGACATGATCTTGCCGTAGCGGTAGTGCGTGCCGATCAGGTCGGAATCGCTGATCCAGCCGTCATAGATCGACTTGCCCGACTGCATCGAGGTCTGCAGCTTCTCGACCACGTCACCTTCCTGGATCAGGTCGTGCTTGACCTTGATGCCAGTGATTTCTTCAAAGGCCTTGGCCAGGGTCTTGGATTCGTACTCGTGGGTGGTGATGGTTTCGGACACCACCGAGATCTCCTTGACGCCCTTGGCCTGCAGCTTCTTGGCTGCATCCATGAACCACTTCATTTCGGCCAGCTGCTTGTCCTTCGACAGCGACGAAGGCTGGAACTCGCTGTCGACCCATTTCTTCGCCTCAGCCTCTCCCGCGTGGGCGTATGACCCGGCGGCCAAGGCCGCTGCCAGCGCAAGCGCCGTGTAACGCAATTTCATGAGATGTCTCCTCAGATGCAAATCCCCGGTTGATGTTGAAGTCGTCCGGCCCCGGGGAATGGTCGAGCCGAATGCTTGTCTTGATTCGTGGGGGTCGCGTGGGCTTGGTGCTCAACCCTTGCGCATGACCAGGCCCAGCACGGCCATGGACAGCACGAAGCTGATCCACACCGAAGGCTCGGCCTCCAGATGCAGCCACCCCTGCAGTTTTTCACTCAGGCCGACAAAGGCCAGATTCACATAGGCCGCCGACAACAGCCCGATGAACAGACGATCGCCTCGCGTGGTGCGCAGCGGCAAAAAGCCCTTGCGCTCCACCGTGGGCGAACGGATTTCCCACACCGTCATGCCAATCAGCATGAGCACGATGCAACTGAAGAACACGGCGACCGGCAAGGTCCAGGCCATCCACTCAAACATGCCAATCTCCTCAGACTCGACCCATCGCGAAACCCTTCGCGATGTAGTGACGAACAAACCAGATCACGATGGCACCCGGCACGATGGTCAGCACACCGGCCGCCGCCAGGGTGGCCCAGTCCATGCCCGAGGCCGACACCGTGCGCGTCATGGTGGCCACGATGGGCTTGGCGTTCACGCTGGTCAGCGTGCGCGCCAGCAGCAGTTCCACCCAGCTGAACATGAAGCAGAAGAAGGCCGCCACCCCCACCCCGGCCTTGATCAGCGGCAGAAAGATGGTCAGGAAGAAGCGCGGGAAGCCATAGCCGTCGATGTACGCGGTCTCGTCGATCTCGCGCGGGATGCCCCCCATGAAGCCCTCCAGAATCCACACCGCCAGCGGCACGTTGAACAGCAGGTGGGCCAAGGCCACGGCGATGTGCGTGTCCATCAGCCCAACCGTCGTGTACAGCTGGAAGAAGGGCAGCAGAAACACCGCGGGCGGGGTCATGCGGTTGGTCAGCAGCCAGAAGAACACATGCTTGTCACCCAGAAAGCGGTAACGAGAGAACGCATACGCCGCCGGCAGGGCCACCGCCACCGAGATCACGGTGTTGATGGCCACGTAGATCATCGAGTTGATGTAGCCCGAGTACCAGGACGGGTCGGTGAAGATCAGCCCATAGTTGGCCCAGGTGAAATGCACCGGGAAGAACGAGAAGCTCGACAGGATCTCCTCATTCGTCTTGAAGCTCATGTTGATCATCCAGTAGATGGGCAACAGGGCAAACACGATGTACGCCAGCAGGAACAGCGAGCGCTTGTGAAAGCGGTTCTCATGCATGACCGGTCTCCTCCGGGTTCTGCGTGCCCACGCTTTGCATCCAGTTGTAGAGGATGAAGCAGAGCAACAAGATGATCAGGAAATAAATCAGCGAGAAAGCCGCCGCCGGGCCCAGGTCGAACTGGCCGACCGCCTTCTGCGTCAGGTACTGGCTCAGGAAGGTCGTGGCATTGCCAGGGCCGCCCCCGGTCAGCACAAAGGGCTCGGTGTAGATCATGAAGCTGTCCATGAAGCGCAGCAGCACCGCGATCATCAGCACGCCGCGCATCTTGGGCAGCTGGATGTAGCGGAACACGGCCAACTTGCTGGCACCGTCGATGCGGGCCGCCTGGTAGTAGGCATCCGGAATGCTGCGCAGGCCGGCATAGCCCAGCAAGGCCACCAGCGGCGTCCAATGCCATACATCCATCACCAGCACCGTGATCCAGGCATGCGTCGCATTGCCGGTGTAGCTGTACTCGATGCCCATCTGCTGCAGCGTGTGGCCCAGCAGGCCGATGTCGTCACGGCAGTAGATCTGCCAGATGGTGCCCACCACGTTCCAGGGGATCAGCAAGGACAAGGCCACCACCACCAGCACAGCCGAGGACTTCCAGCCCTGGGCCGGCATCGACAGCGCCAGCAGCACGCCCAGAGGCAGCTCCACCAGCAGCACCGACAGAGAGAAAAGCAGCTGGCGCAGCAAGGCCCCGTGCAGTTCTTCGTCGCGCATCACGGCGGCAAACCATTCGGTGCCCACGAAGACGCGGCGCTCGGGCGAGATGATGTCCTGCACCGAGTAGTTCACCACCGTCATCAGCGGCACGATGGCCGAAAACGCCACACACAAGATGACGGGCAGGATCAGGAACCAGGCTTTCTGGTTCACGGGTTTGTTCACGGCACTCATGACACCAGTTCCTCATTGACATAAAAGCAGGTGTGCTGCCCCAGCAGCTGCAGCCAGACCTCGTCTCCTGGCGCCAGCTTCAGCCACTCCACCCCCAGGCGGGCCTTGAGCACCGTGCCTTGCACCTCGGCGCTCAGCATCAGGTGGGTGCCCACGTCCTGCACCTGGCGCACCCGCGCCGGCACCGCGCCCGGCGCGCCGGGGCTGGCCAGGCCCAGGTATTCCGGGCGGATGCCCAGCTTGAGCGCGCCATCTGGCAAGGCCTTGCCAGCCGGCAGCGGCAGGTGCCGGCCAGCCAGCTCCAGCTTGTCGCCGGCCACATCGGCGGCCAGAAAGTTCATGCCGGGCGAGCCGATGAAATGACCCACAAAAGTGTGCTGAGGGCGCTCGAACAAGGCGTCCGCCGGGCCCACCTGCACGGCACGGCCACGGGTCATCACCACCACCTGGTCGGCAAAGGTCAGGGCCTCGACCTGGTCGTGTGTCACATAGATCAGGGTCAGCTTGAGCTCGTGGTGGATCTGCTTGAGCTTGCGCCGCAGCTGCCATTTCAGGTGCGGGTCGATCACCGTCAGCGGCTCATCGAACAGCACGGCCGACACATCGGGCCGCACCAGGCCACGGCCCAGGGAGATCTTCTGCTTGGCGTCGGCTGCCAGGCCGGCGGCGCGCTGGTTGAGCTGGCCGCTCATGTCCAGCATCTCGGCAATCTCGCCCACGCGCTTCTTGATCTGCGCCTCGGGCACCTTGCGGTTGCGCAGCGGGAAGGCCAGGTTCTCGGCCACCGTCATGGTGTCGTAGATCACCGGAAACTGGAACACCTGGGCAATATTGCGTTGCTGCGGGCTCAGGCGGGTCACGTCCTGGCCGTCGAACAGCACCTTGCCATGCGAGGGCTGAAGCAGCCCCGACATGATGTTGAGCATGGTGGTCTTGCCACAGCCCGACGGCCCCAGCAGCGCGTAGGCACCGCCGTCGTCAAACGTCATTTTGAGGGGCAGCAGCGCGTAATCGCTGTCCTGCTGCGGGTTGGCGCGGTAGGCGTGCGCCAGATCGAGTTCGATGCGGGCCATGCTCAGTGTCCTCCTGCGCGTTCGGGGGCCAGGGCCAGCTGGCCACTGCCGTCAAAGACATAGGCCTGTGCGGGGCTCACGTACAAGGTGATCGGGGCCCCCAACTCGAAGTAATGCACCCCCGTCAGTTGCGCCACCAGCTCACCCACCAGCGTGTGCACGTGCACATAGGTGTCCGAGCCCGAGATTTCGGCCAACTCCACCGTGCCCGGCAGACTCACATCCCCCGGACGGCCGTGCACGCGCAGCGCACTGGCGCGCAAACCCACCGTCATCTGGGCAGCACCGGCCGATGCCGGCAGGGCCAGGGTCAACTCCGGGCCGCCGCGCAGGCGCACGCCGCCATCGCAGGCATCGGCCTGCAGCAGGTTCATCGGTGGGTCACTGAAGGCACGCGCCACCCGCAGCGAGCGCGGGCGGTGAAACACCTCGGCCGTGGGGCCGTACTGCAGCAACTCCCCCTCATCCAGCACCGCGGTGTAGCCCCCCAGCAGCAGGGCCTCGCCAGGCTCGGTGGTGGCATACACCACGGTCGAGTCGCCACTGGCAAACAGCGAGGTCAGTTCTTCACGCAACTCCTCGCGCAACTTGTAGTCCAGGTTCACCAGGGGCTCGTCCAACAGCATCAGCGGGGCCTGCTTGGCCAGCGCACGGGCCAGGGCCACACGCTGCTGCTGCCCGCCCGACAACTCGGCCGGCAGGCGCTCCAGGAACATCTCGATGTGCAACTTGGCCGCCAGCTCACGCACACGCTGGTCGACGTCGGGCGCCTTGCGCAGCAACAGGGGCGACGCGATGTTGCGCGCCACCGTCATCGACGGGTAATTGATGAACTGCTGGTACACCATGGACACGTCGCGCTCGCGCACCGGCATGCCGGTCACGTCCTTGCCATCCACCAGCACACGGCCCTGGCTCGGCGTGTCCAGGCCCGCCATGATGCGCATCAGGCTGGTCTTGCCAGCCTGGGTCGCCCCCAGCAGCACCGTCACGGCGCCGCTTCGCAAGGCCAGATTCATGGGGTGGAGCCAAGTCTCCGCCCCCACTTTCTTGCCAATGCCTTCCAATTCAAGCTGCATCACGCAACCTTTCCACTTGTTTGTCTCGGGTCCCGCTACCAGTTGTTGCGCGCTGGCAGGGGCTTCGAATGTTCGCAACTTTTCGATTATTGTTCCTTTTTTTTCGTTTTTGATTCTGGTTTTCCCTTAACGCGTTCCTTTTTTTTCCCTTTAAAGTCGCTGCCTCGAACACTGGCAGACTGCGCACCGTGAACTTCAACCCCAGACAACTCAAACTCATTGAAGTGGTCCGCGAGCGCGGCTCGGCCACGGTGGAAGAACTGGCCGAGCAGTTGTCGGTCACCCTGCAGACCGTGCGGCGCGACGTGCAGAAAGTGGCCGAAAGCGGCGCCCTGCGGCGCTTCCATGGCGGCGTGCGCGTGCCCAGCTCCACCACCGAGAACATCGCCCACCCGCAACGCCAGGGCCTGCATGCCGAGGGCAAGGCCCGCATCGCGCGCGCCGTGGCCCAGCAGGTGCCCGATGACTGCTCGCTGATCCTCAACATCGGCACCACCACCGAGGCGATTGCCGAAGCCCTGCTGCAGCACCAGGGCCTGCGCGTGATCACCAACAATCTGAATGTGGCCACCATCCTGTGCCGCAACCCCAGCTTCGAAGTGATCGTGGCCGGTGGGGTGGTGCGCCCGCGCGACCGCGGCATCGTGGGCGAGGCGGCGGTCGATTTCATCCGCCAATTCAAGGTCGACCTGGCCATCATCGGGATCTCCGGCATCGAGTCCGACGGATCATTGCGTGACTACGATTACAGGGAGGTGAAAGTCGCCCAGACCATCATCGACCACGCGCGCGAAGTCTGGCTGGCGGCCGACGCCAGCAAGTTCAACCGCCCCGCCATGGTCGAGGCCGCCACCCTGTCGCAGATCGACCGCCTGTTCACCGACGCCCCGCCCCCGGCGCCCTTCCCCCAATTGCTGGAAGACGCCGGCGTTCGCCTGGACGTCTGCCTGACCTGACACCCCCGCCCGACCGGATCTCCAGGACCCCTGACATGACCTACCTCTTGGCCCTCGACCAGGGCACCTCCAGTTCACGCAGCATTGTTTTTGACGCCCAGGGCCGTGTCGTCGCCCAGGCCCAACAAGAGCTGCCCCAGATCTACCCGCAGCCCGGCTGGGTGGAGCACAGCCCCCTGCTGATCTGGCAGACCCAGCTCGACACCGCCCGTGCCGTGCTGCAGAAGGCGGGCCTGCAGGCCAGCGACATCCATGCCCTGGGCATCACCAACCAGCGCGAGACCACCGTGGTCTGGAACCGCAAGACCGGCCAGCCCATCCACAACGCCATCGTCTGGCAGGACCGGCGTGCCGAGCCGGCCTGCGCCCTGCTGCGCGAGCAAGGCCATGCGGAACTGATCCAGCAACGCGCCGGCCTGCTGGTGGATGCCTATTTTTCGGGCACCAAGCTGCAGTGGATCCTGAACAACGTCCCCGGCGCCCGGGCCCAGGCCGAGGCCGGCGAACTGGCCTTCGGCACCGTGGACAGCTGGCTGATGTGGCAGCTCACGGGCGGCGCCGTGCACGCCACCGATGTCAGCAATGCCTCACGCACCATGCTGTTCAACATCCGCACCAACCAGTGGGACGATGACCTGCTGGCCCTGCTCGACATCCCGCGCCAGTTGCTGCCCGAGGTGCGCCCCTCCAGCGCCGATTTCGGTCAGGTGCGCCCCGAGCTGCTGGGCCAGGCCATCCGCATCAGCGGTGTGGCGGGCGACCAGCAAAGCGCCCTGTTCGGCCAGGCCTGCTTCAGTGCCGGCATGGCCAAGAACACCTACGGCACCGGCTGCTTCATGCTCATGCACACCGGCCAGCGCTTCCAGACCTCCCAGAACGGCCTGCTGACCACCAGCGCCGCCCAGACCGGCACGCAGGCCGAGTTCGCCATCGAGGGCAGCGTGTTCGTGGGTGGCGCCGTGGTGCAGTGGCTGCGCGACGGACTCAACGCCATCCAGTCCAGCAGCGAGGTGCAACAACTGGCCCAGAGCGTGCCCGATGCCGGCGGCGTGATGATGGTGCCGGCCTTCACCGGCCTGGGCGCCCCTTACTGGAACCCCGAGGCCCGCGGCACCATCACCGGCATCACCCGCGGCACCACCCTGGCCCACATTGCCCGGGCGGCCCTGGAGAGCATCGCCTTCCAGAGCACCGCCCTGCTCGAGGCCATGAGCCTGGATGCCGTGGCCGCCGGCGGCAGCCCCGTCACCGAGCTGCGCGTGGACGGCGGCGCCTGCGTCAACGACCTGCTGATGCAGATGCAGGCCGATCTGCTGGGCATCCCCGTGGTGCGGCCCGCCGTGATCGAGACCACGGCCCTGGGGGCGGCCTACCTGGCCGGCCTGGGCTCGGGCCTGTATGCCGGGCTGGACGAGCTCAGCCAACAATGGCGTGCCGAGCGCACCTTTGTGCCGCAACTGGCGCGCGACCAGGCACGTGAACGCATCGCGCACTGGGAGCGCGCCGTGCGCCAGGCTACTGCCACCTGAAAACCGCTGCGGCCACCCACCCCGCGGGCAGGGCGTTTGAAAAAACGCCTAGACTTCGGCCCGTGAAATTCCCAAGCAACACCATCCTCCCAGGCGCGCGGGTTCTGTCGCGCCGCCAGTGGCTGAAGTGGGGGGCCGCCCCTGTGCTGGCCAGCGCCCTGCCCGGCTGCACCCCGCTGGGCCTGCGCCCTGGCAACGCCGGGCTGCGCCCCCAGTTGCGCCTGCTGGGCGAAGAGCGCCTGCCCTACCACCTCCAATTTCAAGACACCATGGTGGGTGGCCTGTCCGGGCTCGACCACGACCCGGCCAGTGGCCGTTGGTTTGCCCTGAGCGATGACCGCTCAGACCGCAACCCGGCGCGTTTCTACACCCTGGCCATGCAAGTGTCCGAAGCCGGCATCACCGGCCTGACCGTCCAGAGCGTGACCCTGCTGCGCGACGCCCAGGGCCGCCCTTACCCCAACCGCAAGCAGGCTGACGCCGGCCGGCCCGACATCCCCGATCCGGAGTCGATCCGCTTCCGGCCTGAAACCGGCACCCTGCTCTGGACCAGCGAAGGCGATGTGAACCGCGGACTGCCCCCCGCACTGCGCGAAATGACGCTGGAAGGTCGCCTGCTGCGCGAGTTCTCCCTGCCGGAGGTGCTGAAGCTGGGGGCTGACGATGCCCACGGCCCGCGCAACAACCTCACGTTTGAAGGCCTGGCCCTGAGCCCCAGCGGCCGCCACGCCTGGGTGTCGATGGAAGCCCCGCTGGCCCAGGACGGCCCGCTGCCCACCGCAGGCCAGCGTGGCGGGCCCTGCCGCCTGACACGTTTTGACCTGAGCACCGGCCAGGCCGATCGGCAGATCGCCTACCAGCCCGACGCCGTACCCCGCAGCCCGCTGCCGCCCGGGGCGCCGGCCGACAACGGCATCAGCGAGATCCTGATGGCCGACGAACACCACCTGCTGTTGCTTGAGCGCGCCTACATGACCGGTGTGGGGGTGTCGCTGGCGCTCTACCGCATCGACACCCGCCAGGCCCCCGACACCCTGCACCAACCCACCCTGGCTGCGGGCACCCCGGTGGCGGCCAAGACCCTGGTGGCCGACTTTGCGAGCCTGGGGCTGAGCCGCCTGGACAACAGCGAATGCCTGTGCTGGGGGCCGACCCTGAGCAACGGGCGGCGCAGCCTGGTGGTGCTGAGCGACGACAATTTCAGCCCGATCCAGATCACCCAATTTCTTGCTTTCGAATACCAGGACGCATCCCAATGACCTCCCAAATCGCATTCATCGGCGGCGGCAACATGGCCAGCGCCATCATCGGCGGCCTGCTCAAGCAAGGGCGCCAGGCCTCGGACATCCTGGTGGTCGAGCCCTTTGCCGAAGCCCGCGAGCGCCTGGCCCGTGATTTCGGCATCCAGGCATTTGAGGCGGCCGATGCCCGCCTGGCAAGCGCCGCCCTGGTGGTCTGGGCCGTCAAGCCGCAGACCTTCCGCGAGGCCGCCACGGCGGTGCAGGCCCACACCCCCCAGGCCCTGCACCTGAGCGTGGCCGCCGGCATCCGCAGCGACAGCATTGCCCAATGGACCGGCACCGAGCGTGTGGTGCGGTGCATGCCCAACACGCCCGCCCTGGTCGGCAAGGGCATGACCGGCCTGTTCGCCCGCGCTGCCGTGACCGCGGCCGACCGCAGCCAGGTCGAGCAGGTGATCCAGACCACGGGCGACTCCCTGTGGGTGAGCGAGGAAAGCCACCTCGACGCCGTCACCGCCCTCTCGGGATCAGGCCCGGCCTATGTGTTCTATTTCATCGAGGCCATGACTGCCGCCGGCGCCCAGATGGGCCTGACCGAGGCCCAGGCCCTGAAACTGTCGATCGGCACCTTTGTCGGGGCGGCCGAACTGGCCCGGGCCTCCACCGAGCCGCCCGAGGTGCTGCGCCAGCGCGTCACCTCCAAGGGGGGCACCACCTACGCCGCCCTGTGCTCCCTGGAAGAAAGCCAGGTCAAGGCCCATTTCATGCAGGCCATGGAAAAGGCCCGCGCCCGCGCCCAGGAGCTGGGCGATGAATTCGGCGCGGCCTGACGCCGAGTGAGGCGCCAACTTCAGCGAAAATACGCCCGTCAAGGCGCCAGCAGCCATTCGGCACGGTGCCGTGGCGGCCAACCCTCAACCAACCAAGACACAACATGAAAAAACTGCTTACTGCGATTCTCTCGGCCGCCCTGGTGGTCATGCCCCTGGCCCTGACCAGCACCGAAGCCGCCGCCAAGACGCCGCACAGCGTCAAAGCCTCGGGCAAACATGCCAAAAAAGCCGGCAAGCACGGCAAGAAGGCCAAGAGCAAGCATGCCAAGCACGCCAAGAGCGCGCACAAGGCCAAGGCTCACACGTTCTGAGGGCTCACGCCCCCTTCAGCGATCAGGCCCGCCGCGTGCGGGCCTTTTCATTCAGGCTGCAATTCAAACCGGAACTCAGACCGGAATTCAGGCCAGCCAGCTGGCCAGCAACAGGCTGGCAAACAAGGTCGCGCCCAACCAGTGATTGGCTCGGAAGGCCTTGAAACAACCGTCGCGGCTGCGGGTCCGGATCAGGCCCACATGCCAACCCACCTGGGCCAGGGCCACCAGCAGCCCCCCACCCAGGAAGACCGCCGGCACGCGCCCCTGCAGCACCCGCCCCCAGATCAGCAGGCTCAGCACATAAAAGGCAGTGACAGCCGCCACATCCCAGCGGCCCAGGGTGATGGCCGAGGTTTTCATGCCGATCTTCAGGTCATCGTCGCGGTCCACCATGGCGTACTCGGTGTCATAGGCCAGTACCCATAACAGGTTGCTCAGCACCAGCCAACCCACCAGCGGCGACAAGGGCACGCCCTGCGCCGTGAAGGCCATCGGAATGCCAAAGCTGAAGGCGACGCCCAGCACGGCCTGCGGCATGGACACCAGGCGCTTGGCATACGGGTAGAACAGCGTCACCGCCAGAGCGCCGAACGACCACAGGATCGTGGGCCCGTTGGTGGTCAGCACCAGGCCAAAGGCCAGCAAGGCCAGCACGCCCCCCACCGCCAGGGCCTCGCGCACCGAGACGGCGCCCGAGGTGACCGGCCGGTTGGCCGTGCGCTTCACATGGCGATCAAAGCCACGGTCGGCCACATCGTTCACGCAACAGCCGGCACTGCGCATCAGGATGGTGCCCAGGGTGAACACCAGCAGCAGGTGCCAGCCCGGGAAGCCCCCCTTGGCCACCCACAGCGCACTCAGCGTGGGCCACAGCAGCAGCAGCCATCCGGCAGGCCGGTCCCAGCGGATCAGGCTCAGGTAGAGCGCCAAGCGGCTCGGGGAGGGGGGAGAAGAGGAAGGGGTCGAGGAGGCGGTCATCGCGGGCCTGGTCAAACATGGGCGGTGCCGATTTTCGCAGCAAGCCGCCCGGCCCAGGCCGGCCTGGGCGGTGTTCAGAGACCGTTCAGGGCCGCGAACTCACTCTTCGAGCAGCGAACGCAGCATCCAGGCGGTCTGCTCGTGCACCGTCAGGCGCTGGGTCAGCAGGTCGGCCGTGGGTTCGTCACTGGCCTTGTCAGCCAGCGGAAACAACTCGCGCGCCGTGCGCGCCACCGCCTCGTGGCCGGTGACCAGGATGCGCACCATCTCCAGCGCCTTGGGCGGGGTGCCCGGGGCGTCGGGCACGGTGGCCAGCTTGCCGAAGTCGGCGTACGAGCCCGGCGCCACATGGCCCAGCGAGCGGATGCGCTCGGCAATCGGGTCGACCGCGTTCCACAGTTCGGTGTACTGCACCATGAACATGGTGTGCAGGGTGTTGAACATCGGCCCGGTCACGTTCCAGTGGAAGTTGTGCGTGGTCAGGTACAGGGTGTAGGTGTCTGCCAGCAGGCGCGACAGGCCCTTGGCGATGGCCGCACGGTCCTTGTCGCTGATACCGATGTTGATCGCGGGCGCCGACTTGGGGGTGCTGCGGGGGGCTTTGGCCATGGGGTCACTCCTTCAGTGTTGAAAAAAACAAAGCATTCACAAGGGCCTGAGTCGCCACATCCACGTGGCAGCCCGCAAGCCATTTGTAATCAGAAGATTCAATGTAACGCCTGCCAGCAGGTCGGCCACGTAGGACGAACGCTCAAGGAATCAAGACAGGCGTTTGACACCGGGCAACTCGCAGGCATAGATCGAATTGCGCAAGGCGGCAATCGCCTCGTAACGGGTGAAGCTGCGGCGCCAGGCCAGCACCACGCGGCGGTAAGGCACATCGCCCTCGAACGGCAGGTACACCACATGGGCCTCGTCGTCGCTCTTGCGGCGGCGTGTGCGCGGAGCCAGGGCGTCCTTGGGCACGCTCAGGCGGGGCACCAGGGTCACGCCCATGCCAGCGGCCACCATGTGCTTGATGGTCTCGAGCGACGAGCCCTCGAAGCTCTTGCGGATGCCCTCGGCATTGCTCGAAAAACGGGCGAACTCCGGGCACACCTCCAGCACATGGTCGCGAAAGCAATGGCCGTTGCCCAGCAACAGCATGGTCTCGCTCTTCATTTCTTCGGCCGTGATGCTCTTGCGCGCGGCCAGCGCGTGGGTGCTGGGCACGGCGGCCATGAAAGGCTCGTCGTACAGCGGCGCCAGCGCCAACCCGGTGTCGGGGAAGGGTTCGGCCATGATGGCGCAGTCGATCTCGCCGGTGCGCAGCATCTCCAGCAACTTGACGGTGAAGTTCTCCTGCAGCATCAGCGGCATCTGCGGCGTACGCGAGATGGCCTGACGCACCAGATCGGGCAGCAGGTAAGGGCCGATGGTGTAGATCACCCCCAGCTTCAAGGCGCCGGCCAGCGGGTCTTTGCCGCGCTTGGCAATCTCCTTGATGGCGGCGGCCTGCTCCAGCACGCTTTGCGCCTGGCGCACGATCTCCTCGCCCAGCGGGGTGACGCTGACCTCGTTGGCGCTGCGCTCGAACAGCTTCACCTCCAGCTCGTCTTCGAGCTTGCGGATCGCCACCGACAAGGTCGGCTGCGAGACAAAGCAGGCCTCGGCAGCTTTGCCAAAGTGCTTTTCGCGCGCCACGGCCACGATGTATTTGAGTTCGGTCAGGGTCATGAGGGTCTTCGCTGCATGCCGGGCCCGAAGGGGCCCGGCCGGTCCTCAGGCTTTGAGGAATTCCGATTTTCCTCCCAACCAGCGGCTCACGTGCGATTGGGCCTTTTCGGGGTAGCGGTCCAGCATCAGGGGCGCGGCCTCTCGGGCCCAGTCCAGCAGCACGGTGTCGGTTGCCAGATCGGCAAAACGCAGCAGCGGCGCGCCCGATTGGCGTGCGCCCAGAAACTCGCCAGGCCCGCGGATCTCCAGGTCGCGCCGGGCGATCTCGAAGCCGTCGGCGGTCTCGGCCATGGCGCGCAGGCGCTCGCGGGCCGTCTCGCCCAGGCGCCCGCTCTCGTTGGTGGCGTACAGCAGCACGCAGGCCGATGCCGCCGCGCCCCGCCCCACCCGACCACGCAACTGGTGCAGCTGGCTCAGGCCGAAGCGCTCGGCGTGCTCGATCACCATCAACGAGGCATTGGGCACATCCACACCCACCTCGATCACGGTGGTGCTGACCAGCACGCCCATCTGGCCGCTGCTGAAAAGCGCCATCACCGCCTTTTTCTCGGCCGTGGGCATGCGCGAATGCAGCAGCCCCACCATCACGCCGGGCAAGGCATCGCTGAGGTCGGCATGGGTGGCCGTGGCGTTGCTGAGGTCCAGCGCCTCGCTCTCCTCGATCAAAGGGCAGACCCAATAGACCTGGCGTCCTTGAGCAATTTGATCGGCAATACGCGCAACCACCTCGTCGCGCCGGCTGTCGGAAACCAGCTTGGTCACGATGGGGGTGCGGCCAGGCGGCAGCTCGTCGATGGTGGACACATCCAGGTCGGCGTAATAGCTCATGGCCAGCGTGCGCGGGATGGGCGTGGCGCTCATCATCAGCAGGTGCGGCTCGCGCCCGCTGCCGTCATCGAGCTTGCTGCGCAAGGCCAGGCGCTGGGCCACGCCGAAGCGGTGCTGCTCATCGATCAGGGCCAGGGCCAGGTTCTTGAACTTGACCTGCTCCTGGATCACCGCGTGCGTGCCCACCACCAGGGCGGCCTCACCGCTCTCCACCAGGGCCAGGGCTGCGCCCCGCTCTTTCTTCTTCTGGGCGCCGGCCAGCCAGGCCACTTTTTTGCCCAACGGCGCCAGCAGGGGCTCCAGCCAGCCGACCAGCTTGCCGAAATGCTGCTCGGCCAGGATTTCGGTCGGGGCCATCAAGGCGCATTGCCAGCCCGCGTCAATGCAGATCGCTGCGGCCAACGCCGCCACCACGGTCTTGCCCGAGCCCACATCACCCTGCAGCAGCCGGTGCATGGGCACGCCACGCGCCAGATCGTGCCCAATCTCCTCGCACACCCGGCGCTGCGCCGCCGTCAGCGCAAAAGGCAACACGGCCAGCAACTGCTCGTGCAGCGACAGCACACCGCGCTGCTGCCGCGGCTGCAGCGCCGGGGCGCGCAACCGCGCGCGCTCGCGCTTGGATTCGAGCTGCGACAGCTGCTGCGCCAACAGCTCTTCGGCCTTGAGGCGTTGCCAGGCGGGGTGGCTGTGGTCCTCCAACGCCGCCAGCGACACATCGGGCGTGGGGTGGTGCAAAAAGGACAGGGCCGAACGCAGATCGGACAGGCGCAGAAAATCAATGCCCTGCAACACCTCGGGCGGGATGGTCTCGCTGAGGTCGGCGCGCATCAGGCCCGACTGCACGGCGCGGCGCAGGTAGGGCTGCGGCAACTGGGCCACCGTGGGGTAGATCGGCGTCAGCGCCGTGGGCAGTTCCCCCCCGGCCAGGCGGAACGCGGGGTGCAGCATCTGCCGCCCCCAGAACCCGCCCTTGATCTCGCCCCGCACCCGCAGCAGGGCCCCCACCGCCAGCGTCTTCTGATGCGAGGGGTAGAAGCTGAAAAAACGCAGCTCGCAGCTGCCGCTCTCGTCCTCCACCGTCACCACCAGCTGACGGCGCGGGCGCATCGTGATCTCGCTCTTCACCACCGTGGCCTCGATCTGCACCGTGTCGCCATCGCGGGCGTTGCGCAGCAAGGTGATGCGGGTCTCGTCCTCATAGCGCAGCGGCAGGTGCAGAGCCAGGTCGATGTCGCGGCGCAGCCCCATCTTGAGCATGGCTTTTTGCGGCGGCGAGAGTTCACGCCCGCCAGCGGCAGCCATGTCTGGCTTGACTGACTTGGCTGACTTGGCGGGCAAGGGCGGTGAGGCGGGGGGCTTGGGGGCCATGACTGTATTTTTACCCAGTCTTTCAAGCCGTGCGTCCACCCCGTGAGAAAATCTCGGCCTTTTCCACCTTGGCACGGGCCTGTCAGGCCCTCAAGCCCCATGACGCTTCACCCCGCATCCCGTCCGTTCACGCTGGCCGACTTCGATTTCGAACTGCCGCCTGAACTGATCGCCCAACACCCTGCTGCCGAGCGCAGCGCCTCCCGCCTGCTCGATGGCACCGGCACCACGCCCGTCGACCGCATCTTCAAAGACCTGCCCGGCCTGCTGCGCGCCGGCGACCTGCTGGTCTTCAATGACACCCAGGTGATCAAGGCGCGCCTGTTCGGCGAGAAGACCACCGGCGGCAAGGTCGAGCTGCTGGTGGAGCGTGTGCTGCAAGACCACGAGGTGGTGGCCCACATGAAAGTGAGCAAGAAGCCCCCAGTGGGCAGCACGCTCGAGATGGTGGGCGGCTTCAGCGCCACCCTGTTGGGCCGCTGGCCTGACGAGGACGGTGCGCTGTTCCGCTTCCGCTTCAGCGGCGAACCCCACGCGCTGATGGCCGCCCACGGCCATGTGCCTCTGCCCCCCTACATCGAACACGGCGACTCGGCCGAGGACGAGAAGCGCTACCAGACCGTGTTCGCCCGCCACCCAGGGGCCGTTGCCGCCCCCACGGCCGCCCTGCACTTCGACGAGCCCCTGCTGGCCGAGCTGGCCGCGCGCGGCATCGAGCGCGCCAGCGTCACCCTGCACGTGGGCGCCGGCACCTTCCAGCCCGTCAAGACCGAGAACCTGGCCGAGCACAAGATGCACCGCGAGTGGTACCAGGTGCCGCTGGACACCCTGGCCGCCCTGGAGCGCTGCCGCCAGCGCGGCGGCCGCGTGGTGGCCGTGGGCACCACCACCGTGCGCACCCTCGAATCGTGGGCCCAGTCGGGCCAGACCTCGGGCGACACGCAGATCTTCATCACACCCGGCTTCCGCTTCCAGGTGGTCGACGTGCTGATCACCAACTTCCACCTGCCCAAGAGCACGCTGATGATGCTGGTCAGCGCCTTGGCCGGCTACCAGCCCATCATGGCCCTGTACCACCACGCCATCGCCCACCAGTACCGCTTCTTCAGCTACGGGGATGCGATGCTGCTGGAGCGCCAGCCCAACGACTCACAAGCGGCATGAAGGCGGCCTGAAAGCGGCCTGATCAAGAAGCACAGGCCGGGAAGCGCCGGGCCTGCTCCTCCTTGGGCAGCAGGGTGGTCAGATCCGCATCGCGCAGCACGGCGATGTAGTCGCCCTGGGTGGTGAAGCGCAGCAGGGTGCTCACCCGCAAGCTGCGCGACGCCCCGGGGGGCTGACAGCCCTCA
>Ga0209913_1000046_pt1 | contig 155884 bp, 145 predicted proteins | sample PersoiDNA2013203_FD_185805 | JGI IMG/M metagenome (GOLD analysis project Ga0209913, IMG submission 185805) | Permafrost soil microbial communities from the Arctic, to analyse light accelerated degradation of dissolved organic matter (DOM) -... | ecosystem: Environmental > Terrestrial > Soil >...
ACGTGGGCTTCGTCCTGCCAGGCCGCAACGCTGGCCAGTTGGGTTTGCACCGGCATCGCGCAGCCGTGGTAGGTGCGGTACAGCAGGAAGGCCTTGAGGATGTCGGCGTCGCCGGCCACGAAACCGGAACGCAGGCCCGGCAGGTTGGAGCGCTTGGACAGGCTGTGGAACACCACGCAGCGCTTGAAGTCCTGGCGGCCCAGTTCGACGCAGGCGCTCAACAGGCCCGGCGGTGGGCTTTGCTCGTCGAAGTACAGTTCGCTGTAGCACTCGTCGGCGGCAATCACGAAGTCATATTCGTCGGCCAGGGCGATGAGTTTCTTCAAGGTGTCGACCGGGATCAACGCGCCGGTCGGGTTACCTGGGGAGCACAGGAACAAGATCTGGCAGCGTTTCCAGATGTCCGGCGTCACGGCGTCGAAGTCCGGGTTGAAACCGTTGGCGTCTAGGCACGGTAGGTAGTGCGGCTTGGCCCCGGCCAGGAACGCGGCACCTTCGTAGATCTGGTAGAACGGATTCGGGCTCACCACCAGTGCATCGTCACTGCGATTGACCACGGCTTGGGTGAAGGCGAACAGCGCCTCGCGGGTGCCGTTGACCGGCAGAATGTTACGCGCCGGGTCCAGCCAGCCCTTGGGCACATTGAAGCGGCGTTCGCACCAGGCCGCGATGGCTTCGCGCAGCGCTGGAATGCCCAGGGTGGTTGGGTACACCGCCATCTGGTCGAGGTTATTGCTCAGCGCCTCGGCGACGAATGTCGGTGATTTATGCTTGGGCTCGCCGATGGACAGCGCGATCGGGCGTTTGTCCGGGTTCGGCGTGACGCTGCCGAGCAGGGCGCGCAATTTTTCGAACGGGTAGGGCTGCAGCTGGTTCAGGGCGTTGTTCATGGGGGCCTCTATCACGGTGAGCACGGAGCCTGTGGGAGCTGGCTTGCCTGCGATGGCATCGCCTCTACAGGCCAGATGCACCGCGGCGCTCGCATCGCAGGCAAGCCCGCTCCTACATGAATCGCGTTCACGAAGTTAATAATCAAATGGTCAGGCGCGTCAGCTCGACGCCGGGTTCCTGGGTCACGCTCAGTTGCTGGACAATTGCATCCTGCAGGCGGCGGCACAGCTCGGGGTCGGACAGCGGTTGGTTATCGGCATCGGTAATGAAGAACACGTCTTCCACGCGCTCGCCGAGGGTCGCAATCTTGGCGTTCTGCAGTGACAGGTCGAACTCCAGGAAAATCCCGCCGATCCGCGCCAGCAGGCCCGGGCGATCCGGTGCGCTGAGTTCCAGCACCGTCACCGGGCGCTGGGCGTCATTGGAAATGGTCACCTGCGGCGCAAACGCAAAATGCTTGAGCTGGCGCGGCACGCGGCGTTGGATGATGGTCGGGTAGTCATCCGGGTTGCGCAACGCTTCGGTCAGGCCTTCGCGGATCTTTTTCACCCGCGCCGGGTTATCGCCGATGGACTCGCCTTCGGTGTCGAGCACGATGTAGGTGTCGAGGGTGAACTGGCTGCTGGAGGTGATGACCCGGGCGTCGTGGATGTTCAGGTTGAGCTGGTCCATGGCCGCCACGGTTACGGCGAAGAAGTCATGCTGGTCGGGGGCATAGATGAAAATCTGCGTGCCGCCTTCGAACTCGCGTTGGGTCGTCTCTTTGATCAGCACCAGCGGGCCGCCATCGGCCGGTTGCTGCAAGATCGCGTCGCTGTGCCAGGCCACGTCGCCGGCGGTGTGGCGCAGGAAGTAATCGTCGCCCAGTTGCGACCACAATTGCTCGACGTCGTCTGGGTCGTTGCCGCCGCGCACCAGGATATCCAGGGCCGCGCTTTGGGTGCGGCGGATCTGCTCTTCGCGGTCCACCGGGTTTTCCAGGCCTCGGCGCAGGGCGCGCTTGGTCTCGGTGTACAACTGGCGCAGCAGGCTCGCGCGCCACGAGTTCCACAGCGTCGGGTTGGTGGCGTTGATATCGGAAACCGTCAGCACATACAGGTAGTCGAGGCGGGTCTCATCGCCGACGATCCCGGCGAAGTCGTGGATCACCTGCGGGTCGGACAAGTCCTTGCGTTGGGCGGTGGTCGACATCACCAGGTGGTTCTGCACCAGCCAGACAATCAGGCGGCTGTCCCACAGCGGCAACTGGTGGCGCTGGCAGAACGCCTCGGCGTCGACCGCACCGACTTCCGAATGGTCGCCGTGGCGGCCTTTGCCGATGTCGTGGTACAGGCCGGCCAGGTAGATCAGTTCGGGCTTGGGCAGCTTGGCCATTAGCTTACTGGCCAGCGGGAATTTCTCTGACACCTGGGAGTACTGCAGCTTACGCAGGTGCTTGATCAGGTTCAGGGTGTGGGCGTCCACGGTGTAGATGTGGAACAGGTCGTGCTGCATCTGCCCGACGATAAAGCCGAACTCCGGCAAGTAACGCCCGAGGATGCCGTAGCGGTTCATCCGCCGTAGGTTGCGGTGAATGCCGATCTTGCACTTGAACAGCTCGATAAACAGGCTGGTGTTGCGGATGTCGTTGCGAAAGTCATCGTCGATCAGGTGACGGTTTTCGCGCAGCAGGCGAATCGTGTCGGCGCGCACGCCTTTGATTTCCGGCTGTTGGGCCATCAGCACGAAAACTTCCAGCATGGCGAACGGCGTGCGGCGGAACACGTTGTCGTTGCGCGCCTCGATATAGCCGTCATGCAGTTGGAAGCGCGCGTTGATCGGCTGCGGTGGCGCTTCGTCTTCCGGGGCCAGGATCACTTCTTCGAAGTGCTGGATGATCAGGTCACTGAGCTGGGCAATGCTCATGACCACCCGGTAGTACTGCTGCATGAAGCTTTCGATGCTGGTCTTCGCGTCTTCACCTTCGAAACCCAGCAGGGTGGCGATGGAGCGCTGATGGTCGAACAGCAGGCGATCTTCGGAGCGCCCAGCGAGCATGTGCAGGGCGTAGCGCACTTTCCAGAGGAATTCCTGGGACGAGGCGAGCAGGGCGTTTTCGCTCTCCACCAGAAAGCCTTCACCGGCCAGGGCGCGCAGGTTCAGGGTGCCGTACTGGCGACGGGCGACCCACAAAATCGTCTGGATATCGCGCAGGCCACCGGGGGAGCCTTTGACGTTGGGTTCCAGGTTGTATTCGGTGTCGTTGTACTTGTGGTGCCGGGCTTTCTGCTCGGCGCGCTTGGCCAGGAAGAAGTGCTTGCTCGGCCACATATTCGTGGTGCTGGTGACTTCGAGCATGCGCTGACGCAGGCGCTCGGGGCCGGCGATGGTGCGGCTTTCCATCAGGTTGGTGATGACAGTGAGGTCGGCGCGGGCTTCTTCGGCGCATTCGGCGACCGAGCGCACGCTCTGGCCGACTTCCAGGCCGATGTCCCACAGCAGGGTTAGAAAACGCTCGATGGAATCGCGAAAGATCTCATGGTCGGCGCTGTCCAGCAGGATCAGCAGGTCGATGTCGGAGTAGGGGTGCAACTCACCCCGGCCGTAGCCGCCGACCGCCACCAGGGCGATATCGGCGTCTTCGCTCCAACTGAACTGTTCCCAGGCCTTTTGCAGGATGTTATCGACGAACCAGGCGCGGTCCTCGATCAGCCGACGGATGTCCCGGCCACTGCGAAAGCGCTCGTCGAGCACCTCGCGCGCCTGGCGGATAGCCTTCTTGAAGGCGGCGATAGGGCTGGCCTTCAGCGCCAGTTCGGCCTGGAACTGGCCACGGTCGAAGAGTTCGGGGTCCACCTGGGGCATCGTTCGGCTTTCCTTTCTAGCTATCAGTCAGTCACAACACAGTTTGGGAAAACCAGGGCAGCCGTTACGCCGAAATGCGTGGGATCGTGTCGTCCGCGCGCAGGGTGAAGATTTCGTAGCCGGTGTCGGTGACCAGCAGGGTGTGTTCCCACTGGGCGGAGAGCTTGCGGTCCTTGGTGATGGCGGTCCAGCCGTCGCCCAGTACCTTGGTGTCAGCCTTGCCCTGGTTGATCATCGGCTCGATGGTGAAGGTCATGCCGGCTTTCAGTTCCATGCCCGTACCGGCGCGGCCGTAGTGCAGGATCTGCGGCTCTTCGTGGAACACCTTGCCGATGCCGTGGCCGCAGAACTCGCGAACCACCGAGAAGCCGTTCTTTTCAGCGTGCTTCTGGATCACTTCACCGATATCGCCCAGGCGGCAGCCGGGTTTGACGATTTCAATGGCCTTGTACATGCATTCCTGGGTCACCTGGGACAGGCGCTCGGCCCAGACCGGCACAGTGCCGACGTGGAACATGCGGCTGGTATCACCGTGGTAGCCGTCTTTGATGACCGTGACGTCGATGTTCAGGGTGTCGCCGTCTTTCAGCGGCTTGTCGCCCGGAATCCCGTGGCAGACCACGTGGTTGATCGAGGTGCAGATCGACTTGGGGAAGCCCTTGTAGTTCAGCGGGGCAGGGATAGCCTTTTGCACGTCGACTATATAGTCGTGGCAGATGCGGTCCAGTGTTTCGGTGGTGACGCCGGGCTTGACGTGTTCGGCAATCATTTCCAGCACGTCGGCCGCCAGTTTGCCGGCAACGCGCATGCCAGCGATGTCTTCGGCGGTTTTCAAGGTAACAGTCATACAGGCTCTCTCTAGCGCGAGGCGCTGAAATCAATACGGTTTACGGGTGTGCGGCAAAAGGTTACAGAATTCGCACAAGCCCCAAAAAACGTGATTCTAACAGACGCGGGCGGCAAATCATGAGCATCTGGCCGTCGGTTGTCTCTATAAAGTGGGATGATAGTGGCGCTATTCAAAGGGTTGCGCAAAAGTCGTTGGCGGCAAATGTGATTGCGGGTTTCGTTTTTGCCCTTCGTGTGGTATAAAATGCGCCGCTTTCCGGGGATACCCCGCAGAGCTTAAATCCACACACGTGTCGACACGATGACCTGGGTGCCGGAGGCCTTGATGCCGCTGGTTGGTCATTGGGATACGTGGAGGCCAAACCCGACTTATTAAGGAACTATCATGTCCCAAGTCAACATGCGCGATATGCTGAAGGCCGGTGTGCACTTCGGTCACCAAACCCGTTACTGGAACCCGAAAATGGGTAAATACATTTTCGGCGCACGTAACAAGATCCACATCATCAACCTTGAAAAAACCCTGCCAATGTTCAACGAAGCTCTGACTTTCGTAGAGCGCCTGGCCCAGGGCAAAAACAAGATTCTGTTCGTCGGCACCAAGCGTTCCGCTGGCAAGATCGTTGCTGAAGAAGCAGCACGTTGCGGTTCGCCGTACGTCGATCACCGCTGGTTGGGCGGCATGCTGACCAACTTCAAAACCATCCGTGCTTCCATCAAGCGTCTGCGTGACCTTGAAGTGCAAGCCGAAGACGGTACTTTCGCCAAGCTGACCAAGAAAGAGGCGCTGATGCGCACTCGCGACCTGGAAAAGCTCGATCGTTCCCTGGGTGGTATCAAGGACATGGGCGGCCTGCCTGACGCACTGTTCGTTATCGACGTTGATCACGAGCGCATCGCGATCACCGAAGCCAACAAACTGGGCATTCCTGTTATCGGCGTAGTCGATACCAACAGCAGCCCTGATGGCGTTGACTACATCATCCCAGGCAACGATGACGCCATCCGCGCTATCCAGTTGTACATGGGTTCGATGGCTGATGCTGTCATCCGTGGTCGCAACCACGTTGCTGGTGGTACCGAGCAGTTCGTTGAAGAAGCTCCGGTAGCCGCAGCTGAGTAATTGACGCCCTGGCGTTGACTCAGTAAGCAAAAAGGGGGCTTGGCCCCCTTTTTGCCCCCTCGAAAACCATTTGTCGGCAGCGCAGCTACATCATCTGTAACGTGCAGCGGCCTACAAGGGAGATTCGGGAAGAATTGATCGCCCGTTTGATCGGGTGGAATGGTTGAAAACCTATCCAAGAGGATTTTGAAATGGCAGAGATTACTGCAGCGTTGGTTAAAGAACTGCGTGAGCGTACCGGCGAAGGCATGATGGATTGCAAAAAGGCCTTGACCAAGGCCGGCGGCGACATCGAAAAAGCCATTGATGACATGCGTGCTTCGGGCGCCATCAAGGCTGCCAAGAAAGCAGGCAACGTTGCTGCTGAAGGTGCTATCGCTCTGGTTGAAGACGGTAAAGTCGCTGTTCTGCTGGAAGTGAACTCGCAGACCGACTTCCTGGCTCTGCAGGATGACTTCAAGGCATTCGTTGCTGCCAGCGTCAAGAAAGCATTCGACGACAAGCTGACCACTGTTGAGCCGCTGATCGCCGCTCAAGAAGCTGATCGCCTGGTTCTGGTCGGCAAGGTTGGCGAAAACGTCAACATCCGTCGCCTGGCTCGCATTGAAGGTGATGTTGTCGGCGGTTACCTGCACGGCAACAAAATCGGCGTTGTGGTTGCCCTTAAAGGCGGCAACGTTGAACTGGCCAAAGACATCGCTATGCACGTAGCGGCCAGCAACCCTGAGTTCCTGCTGCCATCGGAAGTGTCTGCTGACGCAATCGAGCGCGAAAAAGCCGTGTTCCTGAGCCTCAACGCTGACAAGATCGCGGGCAAGCCAGAGAACATCGTTGAAAACATGATCAAAGGCCGTATCAGCAAGTTCCTGGCTGAAGCGAGCTTGGTTGAGCAGGCATTCGTCAAGAACCCTGAAATCAAGGTTGGCGAACTGGCCAAGAAAGCCGGTGCTGAAATCGTTTCCTTCACCTACTACAAAGTAGGCGACGGTATCGAGAAGCCGGTCGACAACTTCGCTGAAGAAGTTGCTGCCCAGCTGGCTGCCGCCAAGCAATAAGACAGTTTTCAACTGTCGCCCGAAAGAGGCTGCCCGCTCACGCGCGCAGCCTCTTTTCAAATGGGAAGGTCGATTTTATTTGGCTTCCCCTCGGAACTGGCTTACAAAGCCGTGTTCCGATGGCGCTGTAGCAGCGTCCAGCTAGAGTGAACGCAAGCCGTAAACGGCTCGCCAAGAATTTTTAAAAATACGCCGCAGGAGAGATTCGCAATGGCTCAGCAGGGCAGTGGTTATCAGGCTCGCTATAAACGCATTCTACTCAAGCTTAGCGGCGAGGCCCTGATGGGCTCGGAAGAGTTCGGGATCGATCCCAAGGTGCTCGACCGCATGGCGCTGGAAGTCGGCCAGTTGGTCGGCATCGGCGTGCAGGTCGGCCTGGTGATTGGTGGTGGCAACCTGTTCCGCGGTGCAGCACTGAGTGCGGCGGGCATGGATCGGGTCACCGGCGACCACATGGGCATGCTGGCCACTGTGATGAATGCCCTGGCCATGCGCGATGCCCTGGAGCGTGCCAACATCTCGGCGATCGTGATGTCGGCTATTTCCATGGTGGGCGTGACCGATCACTATGATCGCCGCAAAGCCATGCGCCACCTGAACTCCAAAGACGTGGTCATCTTCGCTGCTGGTACGGGCAACCCGTTCTTCACTACCGATTCGGCCGCATGCCTGCGTGCGATTGAAATCGATGCGGACGTCGTGTTGAAAGCCACCAAAGTGGACGGCGTATACACTGCAGATCCATTCAAAGACCCGCATGCCGAGAAGTTCGATCATCTGACCTACGATGAAGTGCTGGATCGCAAGCTGGGCGTGATGGACCTGACGGCAATTTGCCTGTGCCGCGACCACAAGATGCCGCTGCGCGTATTTAATATGAACAAGCCCGGTGCCCTGCTGAACATCGTACACGGCGGCGCGGAAGGGACTCTGATCGAGGAAGGCCAACAATGATCAACGAAATCAAGAAAGACGCTCAAGAGCGTATGCAGAAATCCCTGGACTCTCTGAACCACGCATTTGGTCAGATTCGTACCGGCAAGGCTCACCCAAGCATTCTGGGCAGCGTGATGGTGCCGTACTACGGCACGGATACCTCCATCACCCAAGTGGCCAATATCACCGTAAAAGACTCGCGCACCCTGCAAGTCGTAGCCTTTGAGCGCAACATGCTCGCGGCGGTCGACAAGGCGATCCAGAGCGCCGGCCTGAACCTCAACCCGACCAACCTGGGCGAGTTGCTGCTGATCTCCATGCCTGCCCTGACTGAAGAAACCCGCAAGGGCTTCACCAAGCAGGCGCGCAGCGCAGCGGAAGATGCACGTGTTGCCGTGCGCAACATCCGTCGCGATGCCCTGGGCGAGCTGAAGAAGCTGGTCAAGGACAAGGAAATCAGCGAAGACGAAGAGCGCCGTGCGGCGGCTGACATCCAGAAGCTGACCGACAAGGCCGAAGCTGATGTCGATGCGGCCACCAAACAAAAAGAAGCGGACTTGATGGCCGTATAAGGGTCAGGGCGCTTTCATGGAAAAGACCAAGCAGACTGTGCCCTCCGTGGTGCCGCGCCATGTCGCGATCATCATGGATGGGAATAATCGCTGGGCGAAAAAACGCTTTTTGCCCGGTGTCGCCGGGCACAAAGCGGGTGTCGATGCAGTACGGGCGGTGATTGAGGTGTGCGCCGAGGCCAAGGTCGAAGTGTTGACCTTGTTCGCTTTCTCCAGTGAGAACTGGCAGCGCCCGGCCGAAGAAGTCAGTGCCTTGATGGATCTGTTCTTCAGGGCCTTGCGTCGTGAGGCCAAGCGCCTCAACGACAACAACATCACTTTGCGCATCATTGGTGATCGCTCGCGGTTCCATCCGGAGCTGCAAGCGGCCATGCGTGAGGCCGAGGCCATTACTGCTGGCAGTAACCGTTTTGTGCTGCAGATCGCTGCCAACTATGGTGGCCAGTGGGACATCGCCCAGGCTGCGCAGCGGCTTGCCCGCGAAGTGCAGGCTGGCCATCTGCGGCCGGACGAGATCACGCCCGAACTGTTGCAAACCTGCCTGGTCACCGGTGACCTGCCGCTGCCGGACTTGTGCATCCGTACCGGTGGCGAGCACCGCATCAGTAACTTTCTGTTGTGGCAGTTGGCCTACACCGAGCTGTATTTCTCCGACCTGTTCTGGCCGGACTTCAAACACGATGCCATGCGTAATGCGCTGGCCGATTTCGCTTCCCGTCAGCGTCGCTTCGGTAAAACGAGTGAGCAGATTGAAGCTGGAGCCCGGGTTTAAATGCTTAAACAACGAATCATCACTGCACTGATCCTGCTGCCGATTGCCTTGTGTGGCTTTTTCCTGCTCGACGGTTCCGGCTTTGCGCTGTTCATCGGCCTGGTCGTGACACTCGGCGCCTGGGAATGGGCGCGCCTGGCGGGCTTCAGCGCCCAGTTGCCGCGCGTGGTGTATGCCGCCATCGTGGCGCTGTTGCTGTTCCTGATGTACATCCTCCCGGATCTCGCTCCTTGGGTGTTGGGCGCAGCGGTGTTGTGGTGGGCGTTGGCGACCTTCCTGGTGCTGACCTATCCGCGTACCAGCAGCCAGTGGTCCAGCGTTGCCTGCAAGCTGGTGATCGGCTTGTTGATTCTGCTGCCGGCCTGGCAAGGGTTGGTGGAAATCAAGCGCTTCCCGATCGGTAATGAGTTGATCCTGGCGGTGATGGTGTTGGTCTGGGGCGCCGATATTGGTGCCTACTTCTCCGGTCGGGCTTTGGGCAAGCGCAAGTTGGCGCCGGCAGTCAGTCCGGGCAAGAGCTGGGAGGGCGTATACGGCGGCCTGGCCTTGACCTTGGTCATCACGCTCGTTGTCGGTGTTGTACGTGACTGGTCGGTGAAAGAGCTGTGCCTGGCCTTGCTGGGGACGGCCATCGTCGTGTTTATCTCGGTCGTGGGCGACCTCACTGAAAGCATGTTCAAGCGCCAGGCCGGGGTCAAGGACAGCAGCAATCTGTTGCCGGGTCATGGCGGCGTGCTGGACCGCATCGACAGTCTGACCGCTGCGATCCCGATCTTTGCCGTGCTGTTGTGGATGGCTGCTTCGTGAGCCGCCTGCAACAGATAACCGTGTTGGGTGCGACTGGCTCTGTAGGGTTGAGCGCCTTGGATGTGATCGCGCGTCACCCGGAACGCTATCAAGTCTTCGCATTGACCGGCTTCTCGCGCCTGAGTGAGTTGCTGGCGCTGTGCGTGCGCCATGCGCCGCGTTTTGCTGTAGTGCCTGGGGCCGTTGCTGCGCGGGGCTTGCAGGATGACCTGCGCGCCGCTGGCCTGGCCACTCAGGTGCTGGTGGGCGAGGAGGGCTTGTGCCAGGTTTCGGCCGATGCCGAGGTGGATGCTGTGGTGGCGGCCATTGTCGGAGCCGCTGGCTTGCGCCCGACCCTGGCCGCTGTCGATGCCGGCAAGAAAATCCTGCTGGCTAATAAAGAAGCGCTGGTCATGTCCGGCACACTCTTTATGCAGGCTGTGCGCAAGAGTGGCGCGGTATTGCTGCCGCTCGACAGCGAGCACAACGCGATCTTCCAGTGCATGCCCGGTGATTTTGCCCGTGGCTTGAGCCAGGTCGGCGTGCGCCGGATTTTGCTGACAGCATCCGGTGGGCCTTTCCGTAAAACTCCGCTGGCGGACTTGGAGCATGTGTCTCCGGATCAGGCGTGCGCTCATCCGAACTGGTCCATGGGGCGCAAGATCTCCGTGGATTCGGCCAGCATGATGAACAAAGGCCTGGAGTTGATCGAAGCCTGCTGGTTGTTCGATGCGCGGCCTGACCAGGTCGAGGTGGTGATTCACCCGCAAAGTGTGATTCATTCCCTGGTCGACTATGTGGATGGCTCGGTGCTGGCGCAGTTGGGTAACCCCGATATGCGCACGCCGATCGCCAATGCCCTGGCCTGGCCTGAGCGGATTGACTCCGGTGTTGCACCGCTGGACCTGTTCGCCATTGCTCGCCTGGACTTCGAGGCGCCTGACGAGCAGCGCTTTCCGTGCCTGCGCTTGGCGCGACAGGCGGCGGAGGCGGGCAACAGTGCGCCGGCGATGCTCAATGCGGCTAACGAAGTGGCTGTGGCAGCGTTTCTCGCACAGCGCATCCGCTTTCCGCAGATCGCGAGTATCATCGAGGATGTTCTGAGTCTTGAGCCTCTAGTGGCTGTGAATGATCTGGGGGCAGTGTTCGAGGCGGATGCCAAGGCCCGCGCCCTGGCCGAGCAATGGTTGGGCCGCAACGCGCGTTAGTCTGTGGGCGCGTTTGCGTCTTCAGGCACTGGATTGGAATGCGGAGAAATTAGATGAGTGCGCTTTACATGATTGTCGGCACCCTGGTTGCTCTGGGTGTGCTGGTTACCTTCCACGAATTCGGCCACTTCTGGGTGGCGCGTCGTTGCGGCGTCAAGGTACTGCGCTTTTCCGTTGGTTTCGGCATGCCGTTGCTGCGCTGGCACGACCGCCGCGGCACCGAGTTCGTGATCGCTGCCATCCCGTTGGGCGGCTACGTCAAGATGCTCGATGAGCGCGAAGGCGAAGTGCCGGCGGATCAACTGGACCAGTCCTTCAATCGCAAGACCGTTCGTCAGCGCATCGCTATCGTCGCCGCCGGCCCGATCGCCAACTTTCTGTTGGCCATAGTGTTCTTCTGGGTCCTGGCCATGCTCGGCAGCGAACAGATACGCCCGGTTATCGGTGCGGTTGAGGCGGACAGCATGGCGGCGAAGGCCGGATTGGTCGCCGGGCAGGAAATTGTTTCCATTGATGGCGAGCCAACCACGGGTTGGGGGGCGGTCAATTTGCAGTTGGTGCGTCGCCTGGGCGAAAGCGGCACTGTCAATGTCGTGGTGCGCGAGCAGGACTCCTCGGCCGAGACCCCGCGTGAACTGGCTCTCGATCATTGGCTCAAGGGTTCCGATGAACCGGACCCGATCAAGTCCCTGGGGATTCGCCCATGGCGCCCGGCCTTGCCGCCGGTGCTCGCTGAGCTCGATCCGAAAGGCCCGGCCCAGGCCGCAGGCCTGAAAACCGGTGACCGCCTGCTGGCCCTCGATGGCCAGGCGCTGGGCGACTGGCAGCAAGTGGTCGACCTGGTGCGTGTACGGCCTGATACCAAGATTGTGCTGAAAGTTGAGCGTGATGGTGCTCAAATCGACGTTCCCGTGACCCTGGCGGTTCGTGGGGAGGCCAAGGCGGCCGGGGGTTACCTCGGTGCTGGCGTGAAAAGTCCGGAGTGGCCACCATCGATGGTGCGTGAGGTCAGTTTCGGGCCGCTGGCAGCAATTGGCGAGGGTGCGAAGCGCACTTGGACCATGAGCGTGCTGACTCTCGAATCGCTCAAGAAAATGTTGTTCGGCGAGCTCTCGGTAAAAAACTTGAGTGGGCCGATAACCATTGCTAAAGTGGCGGGCGCTTCTGCCCAGTCGGGTGTCGCGGATTTCCTGAATTTCCTGGCTTATCTGAGTATTAGCCTTGGGGTTCTGAATTTGTTGCCCATTCCAGTATTGGATGGGGGGCATCTGTTGTTTTATCTGGTCGAGTGGGTGCGTGGTCGCCCCTTGTCGGATCGGGTGCAGGGTTGGGGGATACAGATCGGTATCAGTTTGGTGGTTGGGGTGATGTTGTTAGCCCTGGTCAACGATCTGGGACGACTGTAACGCTTCGCTGAATTGCGAATCTGCCGCATTTTGCGGCAGTTTGTTTATTGCCAGTTGGAATAAGAAAGGACTTCATGAAACGTCTGCTGCTAACTGCGGTTCTCACCGTATTGATGATCGCCGAAGTTCACGCCGAGTCCTTCACTATCTCCGATATTCGCGTCAACGGCCTCCAGCGGGTTTCCGCGGGTAGCGTCTTTGGTGCCTTGCCGTTGAACGTCGGGGAACAGGCTGATGACCGTCGCCTGGTGGAATCCACTCGTGCGCTGTTCAAAACCGGGTTCTTTCAAGATATCCAACTGGGTCGCGAAGGCAACGTCCTGGTCATCACCGTCGTCGAGCGACCTTCCGTCGCCAGTATCGAGATCGAGGGTAACAAGGCGATCTCCACTGAAGACCTGATGAAGGGCCTCAAGCAATCCGGCCTGGCCGAGGGCGAGATCTTCCAGCGCGCCACCCTTGAGGGTGTGCGTAACGAACTGCAACGCCAGTACGTTGCCCAGGGCCGCTATTCAGCGACCGTGGAAACGGAAGTGGTCCCGCAGCCTCGTAACCGTGTCGGCCTCAAGGTCAACATCAACGAAGGCACCGTGGCGGCCATTCAGCACATCAACGTGGTGGGCAACACCAAGTTCGCTGATGAAGACCTGATCGGCCTGTTCGAACTCAAGACCACCAACTGGTTGTCGTTCTTCAAGAACGATGACAAGTACGCCCGTGAAAAACTCTCCGGTGACCTGGAGCGTCTGCGTTCCTACTACCTGGACCGCGGCTATATCAACATGGATATCGCTTCGACCCAGGTGTCCATCACCCCTGACAAGAAGCACGTGTACATCACCGTCAACGTCAACGAGGGTGAGAAGTACAAGGTCCGCGACGTCAAACTCAGCGGCGACTTGAAAGTGCCTGAAGACCAGGTCAAGTCCCTGCTGCTGGTGCAGAAAGACCAGGTGTTCTCGCGCAAGCTGATGACCACTACGTCCGAACTGATCACCCGCCGCCTGGGTAACGAAGGCTATACCTTCGCCAACGTCAACGGCGTGCCGACCCCGCATGATGATGACCACACCGTGGACATCACCTTTGTGGTCGACCCAGGCAAGCGTGCCTACGTGAACCGCATCAACTTCCGTGGCAACACCAAGTCTGCGGACGAAGTGCTGCGTCGTGAAATGCGTCAGATGGAAGGTGGCTGGGCGTCGACTTACCTGATCGACCAGTCCAAGACCCGCCTTGAGCGCCTGGGCTTCTTCAAGGAAGTCAACGTCGAAACCCCTGCTGTACCGGGTGTGGACGACCAGGTTGACGTGAACTACGCCGTCGAAGAGCAAGCCTCTGGCTCGATCACCGCCAGCGTCGGTTTCGCACAGAGTGCCGGCCTGATCCTCGGTGGTTCGATCACCCAGAACAACTTCCTCGGTACCGGTAACAAGGTTTCCATCGGCCTGACCCGCAGCCAATACCAGAGCCGCTATAACTTCGGTTATGTCGACCCCTACTGGACCGCTGACGGTGTGAGCCTGGGCTACAACGCCTTCTATCGCACTACCGACTACAAAGACCTCGACGTTAACGTTGCGAGCTATGCGATCGACAGCCTGGGTGCGGGCGTCAACATCGGTTACCCGATCAGTGAGACCTCGCGTCTGACCTTCGGCCTGACCGCGCAGCAGGATAAGATCAAGACCGGTGTGTACACCGTGGATGAGATCTTCGACTTCACCCGTCGTGAAGGCGACCAGTTCCTGAACTTCAAGGCGTCTGCCGGCTGGTCCGAGTCGACCCTGAACAAAGGCGTACTGGCAACCCGTGGTCACTCCCAGAGCCTGACCCTGGAAACCACCACGCCGGGCAGCGACCTGTCGTTCTTCAAGCTCGACTACCGTGGCCAGTTGTTCCAGCCGCTTAGCGACAACTACACCATGCGCCTGCACACTGAGCTGGGCTATGGCGACGGTTATGGTTCGACCAGCGGCTTGCCGTTCTACGAGAACTACTATGCGGGTGGTTTCAACTCGGTCCGCGGCTTCAAGGACAGCACCCTGGGACCTCGTGGTACCCCTAGTCGTGGCGCTGGCGTGACGGGTAACACCGGAACCGTGCAGGACACGGACACTAGCGCGCTGCCATTCGGTGGTAACGTGCTGATCCAGGGTGGTGCGGAGATCCTTTTCCCACTGCCGTTCGTGAAAGATCAGCGGTCCCTGCGTACTTCGGTTTTCTGGGATGTGGGTAACGTATTCGACTCCAAGTGCGATCAGGTCACTAACCCGACTGGCGTGAAGTCCAATACTCAGTGTAACGAAGTAAGCCTCAGCAACCTGGCGAGCTCCGTAGGTGTTGGCGTGACGTGGGTGACTGCGCTTGGTCCGTTGAGCTTTGCTCTGGCCATGCCGATCAAGAAACCGGATAACGCGGAAACCCAGATTTTCCAATTCTCCCTCGGCCAGACGTTCTAAGCGTCTGACCCAAGATAACGACAACGGATTCTGTAGGAGTACATCGTGCGTAAGTTGACTCAATTGGTTCTGCTGGCAACTGTGCTGGTAACCACCCCGGCCTTCGCCGAGATGAAAATCGCCGTCCTGAACTATCAGATGGCCCTGCTGGAATCCGATGCGGCCAAGAAGTACGCGGTGGATGCCGAGAAGAAATTCGGTCCGCAACTGACCAAGCTCAAAACGTTGGAAAGCAGTGCCAAGGGCATCCAGGATCGTCTGGTAGCCGGTGGCGACAAGATGCAGCAAGGCGAGCGCGAGCGCCTGGAGCTTGAATTCAAGCAAAAGGCCCGTGACTACCAGTTCCAGTCCAAGGAACTGAACGAAGCCAAGGCTGTTGCCGACCGCGAAATGCTCAAGCAACTCAAGCCGAAACTCGACAGCGCTGTGGAAGAAGTCATCAAGAAAGGTGCCTTTGACCTGGTGTTCGAGCGCGGCGCCGTGATTGACGTCAAGCCTCAATACGACATCACCCGTCAGGTGATCGAGCGCATGAACCAGCTGAAGTAAGCCATGACCGCGATTATCAAGCTCGGCGAGTTGGCCGAGTTCCTGGGAGCTACCTTGCGTGGTTCCCCGGAGAAAGAAATCACTGGGCTAGCCACCTTGCAGGAGGCTGGCCCATCTCAGTTGAGCTTCCTCGCAAATCCCCAATACCGTAAATACCTGGCCGACAGCCAAGCCGCAGCCCTGCTGCTGAAGGCTGCTGACGCCGAGGGTTACGCCGGGGATGCGCTGGTGGTGGCTGATCCGTACCTGGCCTATGCGCGGGTATCCCACCTGTTCGATCCGAAACCTAAGGCGGCTGGAGGAATCCATCCGTCGGCGGTCATCGCCGATGATGCCCAGGTTGACCCTGCGGCGAGCATTGGCGCTTTTGCCGTGGTCGAAAGTGGCGCGCGCATTGCCGCCGGCGTCACCCTAGGCGCTCACTGCTTTGTCGGTGCGCGCTGTGAAATCGGTGCTGATGGCTGGCTGGCGCCCCGTGTGACCCTGTACCACGACGTGCGTATCGGGCAGCGGGTGGTCATTCAGTCGGGTGCGGTGATTGGTGGTGAAGGCTTCGGTTTTGCCAATTCGAAAGGTGTTTGGCACAAGATTGCCCAGGTCGGAGGCGTATTGATCGGCGACGATGTGGAAATCGGCGTCAATACTGCTGTTGATCGCGGGGCTTTGGCCGATACCGTGATCGGTAATGGCGTGAAGCTCGATAACCAGATCCAGATTGCCCACAACGTACAGATTGGCGATCACACCGCCATGGCGGCCTGCGTAGGCATATCCGGCAGCACCAAGATCGGCAAGCATTGCATGCTCGCCGGTGGCGTAGGGCTGGTGGGCCATATCGATATTTGCGACAACGTCTTCATCACTGGCATGACCATGGTCACCCACTCGATTACCGAGCCTGGTGCCTATTCTTCCGGTACCGCCATGCAGCCTGCGGCTGAATGGCGCAAGAGTGCTGCGCGTTTGAGACATATCGACGACATGGCTCGACGTCTCAAGCAGCTGGAAAAGCGTGTTGGGGACGTGACCCCTGGCGGTAATGCTTCATCAGAAGGCTGATACCATTTCCATATCAAGTGTGCACAGCCGCTAGACTGCCTCCTTGATTTGCTAGCGGGGCGTGCGTTTAGTCGCCCGCCCCCAATCTTTATTACAGGCTTCCCCCCGAAATGATGGACATCAACGAGATTCGCGAATACCTGCCTCACCGTTACCCGTTCCTGCTGGTGGATCGTGTAGTGGACCTGAATGTTGAGGAAAAGCGCATTCGTGCCTACAAGAATGTCAGCATCAACGAACCGTTCTTCAATGGCCACTTTCCCGCGCATCCCATCATGCCGGGCGTGTTGATCATCGAAGCAATGGCCCAGGCTGCCGGTATCCTTGGTTTCAAAATGCTCGACCTCAAGCCTGCCGACGGCACGCTTTACTATTTCGTGGGCTCCGACAAGTTGCGTTTCCGCAACCCGGTCACCCCGGGTGACCAGTTGATCCTGGAAGCCAAGTTCATCAGTTGTAAGCGCCAGATCTGGAAGTTCGAATGCCAGGCTTCGGTGGATGGCAAGCCAGTGTGCTCCGCCGAAATCATCTGCGCGGAACGCAAACTATGAGTTTGATTGACCCTCGCGCAATCATCGATCCGTCGGCCGTACTGGCCGCCGACGTTGAGGTCGGCCCTTGGTCGATCGTCGGCGCAGGTGTGGAAATCGGCGAGGGGACTGTCATCGGGCCGCACGTGATCCTCAAGGGACCGACCCGCATTGGCAAACACAATCGCATCTACCAGTTTTCCTCGGTAGGCGAAGACACACCCGACATGAAGTACAAGGGTGAAGAAACACGCTTGGTAATCGGTGATCACAACATCATTCGTGAAGGCGTGACCATTCACCGTGGCACCGTACAGGACCGTGCCGAGACCACGCTGGGTGATCACAACCTGGTCATGGCCTACGCGCATATCGGCCACGACAGCGTGATCGGCAACCACTGTATCCTGGTCAACAACACCGCGTTGGCAGGCCATGTACACGTTGACGATTGGGCGATCCTGTCCGGTTTCACCCTGGTGCATCAGTACTGCCACATCGGCGCCCATAGTTTTTCCGGTATGGGCACTGCCATCGGCAAGGATGTCCCGGCGTTCGTCACGGTCTTCGGTAACCCTGCCGAAGCTCGCAGCATGAACTTTGAAGGCATGCGCCGTCGTGGTTTCAGCGAAGACGCGATCCATGCCCTGCGCCGCGCCTACAAGGTGGTTTACCGCCAGGGCCTGACGGTTGATCAAGCGTTGACTGAACTGACCGAACCGGCAGCGTTGTTCCCGGAAGTCGCGGTGTTCCGTGACTCGATCCAAGCGTCGACTCGCGGCATCACGCGCTGATCATGGCCAATCTGCGTATCGCATTGGTCGCCGGGGAAGCTTCCGGCGATATCCTGGGCGCGGGCCTGATGCGGGCGCTTAAGGCCCAGCATTCGGCGGTCGAGTTTATCGGTGTGGGTGGCCCGTTGATGCAGGCTGAAGGCCTCACGTCTTACTTCCCCATGGAACGCTTGTCGGTCATGGGGCTGGTGGAGGTGCTGGGTCGTCTGCGTGAGCTGCTGGTGCGGCGCAAGTTGCTGATTCAGACCCTGATCGAAGAGAAGCCCGACGTTTTTATCGGAATCGACGCGCCGGATTTCACCCTCAATATCGAACTCAGGTTGCGTCAGGCCGGGATCAAGACCGTGCATTACGTCAGCCCGTCCGTCTGGGCGTGGCGGCAGAAGCGCGTGCTGAAGATCCGCGAAGGTTGCGACCTGATGCTGACCTTGCTGCCGTTCGAAGCCCGTTTCTACGAAGAGAAGGGCGTGCCGGTGCGGTTTGTCGGGCACACGCTGGCCGACACCGTCCCGCTGCACGCCGACCGCGCTGCGGCGCGTGCCGAACTGGGCTTGCCCGACGGCCCGCTTGTCGCGCTGATGCCGGGCAGTCGCGGTGGCGAAGTGGGTCGCCTGGGCACATTGTTTTTTGACGCCGCCGAACGCCTGCAGGCCTTGAAGCCTGGCGTGCGCTTCGTACTGCCGTGTGCCAGCCCGCAACGTCGCGCGCAAATCGAAACATTGCTGCAAGGGCGCAACCTGCCGTTGACCCTGCTCGATGGTCAGTCGCACCTGGCCCTGGCGGCTTGCGATGCGGTGCTGATTGCCTCGGGCACCGCGACCCTGGAGGCGTTGCTGTACAAGCGTCCGATGGTCGTGGCTTACCGCCTGGCGCCGCTGACCTTCTGGATTCTCAAGCGCATGGTTAAAAGCCCCTACATCTCCTTGCCCAACCTGCTGGCCCAGCGCCTGTTGGTGCCGGAATTGTTGCAGGACGATGCGACGCCCGAAGCCCTGGCGCAGACGCTACTCCCCTTGATCGATGGCGGCGAAGAGCAGACTCGCGGTTTTGACGCCATCCACCGCACCTTGCGCCGTGATGCGTCAAACCAGGCCGCCGATGCCGTGTTGACCTTGATCGGCCACAAACAGGAAGCCCTATGACGACGCAAATGGGGCTGGATTTCAGCCTGGTCGCGCAAGCCCATGAACTGGTGGCCGGCGTGGATGAAGTCGGGCGCGGCCCGCTCTGTGGCGCGGTGGTCACGGCGGCGGTGATTCTTGACCCGAACCGTCCGATCCTCGGTCTCAACGACTCGAAAAAACTCACCGAAGCGCGTCGGGAAAAACTCTTCGACGAGATCTGTGAAAAAGCCCTGAGCTGGCATATCGCCCGGGCCGAAGTCGAAGAGATCGACGAACTGAATATCCTCCACGCCACCATGCTCGCCATGCAGCGCGCCGTCGAGGGCCTGCATATCACGCCGAAACTGGCGATGATCGACGGCAACCGCTGCCCGAAACTGGCGATGCCGGCTGAAGCGGTGGTCAAGGGCGATAGCAAGGTGCCTGCCATCGCGGCAGCCTCGATTCTGGCCAAGGTCAGCCGTGACCGTGAAATGGCCGCGTTCGAATTGATCTATCCGGGCTACGGCATCGCGGGCCATAAAGGCTACCCGACGCCCGTTCATCTGGAAGCGCTGGCCCGTCTTGGCCCGACGCCGATCCACCGTCGTTCGTTCGCCCCGGTGCGCCAGGCTTACGAACTGCTCGAGAGTCGCAGCGAGGTTTAGTCGCGAGGCTGATGTTTTTGCCCAGGCCCGGTACAATCCCGGGCCTTGTTGTTTCTACGTTTAAGACAGGATCACTATGCCGGCTTCATTCGTTCATCTACGCCTGCACACTGAGTACTCCCTGGTCGACGGCCTGGTACGGATCAAACCGCTGGTCAAAACCCTGGTGGGCATGAGCATGCCTGCGGTGGCGGTCACCGATCAGAACAACATGTGTTCCCTGGTCAAGTTCTACAAGAACGCCATGGGCGCCGGCATCAAGCCGATCTGCGGCGCCGACCTGTGGCTGTCGAACAAAGACCCGGATAACTCCCTGAGCCGCATCAGCCTGTTGGCGATGAACGGCGTCGGTTATCGCAACCTCACCGAACTGATTTCCCGTGGCTTCATTGATGGCCAGCGCAACGGCTCGGTGATCATCGAGCGCGAGTGGGTGGCCGAGGCCAACGAGGGCGTGATCATGCTCTCTGCGGCCAAAGAGGGCGAGATCGGTGTCGCACTGCTGGGCGGCAACCCGCAGGAAGCCGAAGTGCTGGCCCGCGAGTGGATGGCGGTGTTCCCTGACCGCTTCTACCTGGAAGTCCAGCGCACCAACCGCCCCAACGATGAAGAACATCTGCACGCCGCCGTGGCCCTGGCCGACAAGCTGGGCGCGCCGCTGGTGGCGACCAACGATGTGCGCTTTATCAAGAAGGAAGATTTCGAAGCCCACGAAACCCGCGTGTGCATCGGTGAAGGCCGGGCCCTGGATGACCCGCGTCGCTCGAAAAACTACAGTGAAGAGCAGTACCTCAAAAGCGCCGAGGAAATGGCCGAGCTGTTCAGCGACCTACCCGAGGCCCTGGAAAACTCCGTCGAGATCGCCAAGCGCTGCAATATCGAAGTGAAGCTGGGCAAGCACTTCCTGCCCAACTTCCCGATTCCCGATGGCATGACCATCGATGAGTATTTCCGCAAGGTGTCGTTCGATGGCCTGGAGGATCGCCTCTCGGTCCTTATGCCCAAGGACACCACCGACGATTACGAAGCCAAGCGCCAGGTTTATATCGACCGGCTGAATTTCGAGCTGGATATCATCATCCAGATGGGGTTCCCCGGTTACTTCTTGATCGTGATGGACTTTATCCAGTGGGCCAAAAGCAACGGCGTACCGGTCGGTCCTGGCCGGGGCTCGGGTGCCGGCTCGTTGGTCGCCTATGTGCAGAAGATCACCGACCTTGACCCGTTGGAATATGACCTGCTGTTCGAACGGTTCCTTAACCCGGAACGGGTTTCCATGCCCGACTTCGACGTCGACTTCTGCATGGACGGTCGCGACCGCGTGATCGAATACGTGGCCGATAAATACGGTCGCAACGCCGTGAGCCAGATCATCACGTTCGGCTCCATGGCGGCCAAGGCGGTTATCCGCGACGTCGCCCGGGTGCAGGGCAAGTCCTACGGCCTGGCGGATCGCCTGTCGAAGATGATCCCGTTCGAAGTCGGCATGACCCTGGAAAAAGCCTACGAGCAGGAAGAAATCCTGCGCGACTTTATCAAGGTCGATGAAGAAGCCGCCGAAATCTGGGATATGGCGCGCAAGCTCGAAGGCGTGGTGCGTAACGTCGGTAAACACGCCGGTGGCGTGGTGATCGCGCCGACCAAGCTCACCGACTTTTCGCCGATCTATTGCGACGAAGAAGGCGGCGGCCTGGTGACCCAGTTCGACAAGGACGACGTGGAGGCGGCCGGCCTGGTGAAGTTCGACTTCCTCGGCCTGCGGACGCTGACGATCATCGACTGGGCGCTCAAGACGATTAACCGCGAACGTGCCAAGGTCAATGAAGAACCGCTGGATATCGCGTTTATCCCGCTGGACGACAAACCGACCTACAGCCTGCTGCAAAAAGCCGAAACCACCGCCGTGTTCCAGCTTGAGTCGCGCGGTATGAAAGAGCTGATCAAAAAGCTCAAGCCCGACTGCCTGGAAGACTTGATCGCACTGGTGGCCCTGTTCCGTCCGGGCCCGCTGCAATCGGGCATGGTGGATGACTTTATCAACCGTAAGCACGGTCGCGCCGAACTGGCCTACCCGCACTCGGACTACCAGTACGAAGGCCTCAAGCCGGTACTGGCGCCGACTTACGGCATCATCCTGTATCAGGAACAGGTGATGCAGATTGCCCAGGTCATGGCCGGATACACCCTCGGTGGTGCGGACATGCTGCGTCGCGCCATGGGTAAGAAAAAGCCCGAGGAAATGGCCAAGCAGCGCGGCGGTTTCATCGAGGGTTGCGCCAGCAACAATATCGACGCCGACCTCGCCGGTAATATTTTCGACCTGGTGGAAAAATTCGCCGGTTACGGCTTCAACAAATCCCACTCCGCCGCCTACGGCCTGGTGTCGTACCAGACCGCCTGGCTGAAGGCCCACTACCCGGCGCCGTTCATGGCCGCGGTACTCTCGGCGGATATGCACAACACCGACAAGGTCGTGACCTTGATCGAGGAAGTGCGCACCATGAAGTTGCGCCTCGACGCGCCGGACGTGAACGCCTCGGAGTTCAAGTTCACCGTGAACGACGAAGGCCGCATCATTTATGGTCTGGGCGCGATCAAGGGGGTGGGCGAGGGGCCGGTGGAAGCAATCACCGAAGCGCGCCAAAACGGGCCGTTCAAGGACCTGTTCGACTTCTGTGCACGGGTCGACCTCAAGCGCATCAATAAACGTACCCTCGATGGCCTGATCCGCAGCGGTGCCCTGGACCGTCTCGGCCCGTATTTCCACGATGAGCCGAAGGCCTACCAGGCGAATATCGACCGCAATCGGGCGGTGCTGCTGACCGCCATGGAAGAAGCGATCAAGGCCGCTGAACAGACCGCCCGCACCCACGACAGCGGCCACGCCGACCTGTTTGGCGGGTTGTTCGTCGAGGAAGACGCGGATGTGTACGCCAACCATCGCAAGGCCAAGGAGCTGACCCTCAAGGAACGCCTCAAAGGTGAAAAAGACACCCTGGGCCTGTACCTGACCGGTCACCCGATTGACGAATACGAAGGCGAAATCCGTCGCTTCGCCCGTCAGCGCATCATCGACCTGAAACCGGCGCGCGACACCCAGACCGTCGCCGGCATGATCATCGCCCTGCGGGTGATGAAAAATAAGAAGGGCGACAAAATGGGCTTTATCACCCTTGACGACCGCTCTGGCCGGATCGAGGCGTCGCTGTTTGCCGACGCTTTCCATTCCGCCCAGTCGCTGTTGCAGACCGACGCCATGGTCGTGGTGGAAGGCGAGGTCAGTAACGACGACTTCTCCGGTGGCCTGCGTCTGCGGATCAAGCGGGTGATGAGCATGGAAGATGCGCGCACCAACCTGGCCGAAAGCCTGCGTTTGAAGGTCAAGACCGAGGCGCTCAAGGGCGATCAGCTACGCTGGCTGGGGGACTTGCTCAAACGCCACCGTGGTGCATGCCCGGTGACCATGGAATACACCGGTAACGACGCCAAGGCCATGCTGCAGTTCGGCGAGACCTGGCGAATTGATCCCGCTGATGGCTTGATTCAAGCATTGCGTGACCAGTTCGGTCGTGACAACGTCTTCCTCCAATACCGTTGACGATCAGGTGGTGGCAAATCGCCTGATCTCGACCAAACATTTAATCTCGACCTAGACGCGCCTCTCCCTTAATGTAGGGCGCGAACAGACAACCGGCTGGCCAGGCACTCCTTGGCCGTCGACCCAAGACGGACGCTTATGAACCCGAATTTTCTTGATTTCGAACAGCCGATCGCTGACCTGCAAGCCAAGATCGAAGAACTGCGCCTGGTCGGCAATGACAATTCGCTGAATATCGGCGATGAGATCGCTCGCCTGCAAGACAAGAGCAGCACGCTCACCGAAGACATCTTCGGCAAGCTGACCAGTTGGCAGATCGCGCGCCTGGCCCGCCACCCGCGCCGTCCGTACACCCTGGACTACATTCAGCACATCTTCACCGAGTTCGACGAGTTGCACGGCGATCGTCACTTCTCCGACGACGCGGCCATCGTGGGCGGTATCGCTCGCCTGGACGACCAGCCGGTGATGGTGATCGGTCACCAGAAAGGCCGTGAAGTACGCGAAAAAGTTCGCCGTAACTTCGGCATGCCGCGTCCGGAAGGCTACCGCAAGGCCTGCCGCCTGATGGAAATGGCCGAGCGCTTCAAGATGCCGATCCTGACGTTCATCGACACCCCGGGTGCCTACCCAGGTATCGACGCCGAAGAGCGTAACCAGAGCGAAGCGATCGCCTGGAACCTGCGCGTCATGTCCCGCCTGAAAACCCCGATCATCGCCACCGTGATTGGTGAGGGCGGTTCCGGCGGTGCGTTGGCCATTGGTGTCTGCGACCAACTGAACATGCTGCAATATTCGACCTATGCGGTGATCTCGCCGGAAGGTTGCGCCTCGATCCTGTGGAAAACCGCCGAGAAAGCGCCGGACGCTGCCGAAGCGATGGGCATCACGGCCGATCGCCTCAAGGGCTTGGGTATCGTTGATAAAGTGATCGCCGAGCCATTGGGCGGCGCCCACCGCGACCCGGCAGCCGCTGCTGCGAGCATCCGTGCCGAACTGGGTTCGCAACTGGCGATGCTCAAGAAGCTGGATAGCGAAGCGCTGTTGGCCCGTCGTTACGAACGCCTGATGAGCTACGGCCTCTAAATCGCAGCAGTATAAATGTGGGAGGGGGCTTGCCCCCGATTGCTGAGTGTCAGTCAATGCATCTGGTGACTGACCCGCCGCTATCGGGAGCAAGCCCTCTCCCACATTTGCTTTGTGTATGCTTGGCCAACGTATTCCAGGTTTGCGGCGGTAACATCTGATGAAACCATTACTACCCGCCAAACTCCTGAAAACCCTGGCCCCCTGGCGCAACGCCCCGGCCTGGCATATCGCTTTTTCCGGCGGGCTTGATTCCACCGTCCTGCTGCACCTCCTGGCAAATCTCGCCAAAACTGAGGAGCTTCCTACGCTTGGCGTTGTTCATGTCCACCATGGCTTGCAAGCCGCGGCCGATGCCTGGCCCGGTCATTGCCAGTCGGTCTGTGACGCCCTCGGGGTCCCCTTGCGAGTCATGCGTGTGCAGGTGCTGGCCGGTGCAAGCCTGGAGCGCGCGGCGCGTGACGCGCGCTATCAGGCGTTCAGTGAGGTGGTCGGGACAGGGGCGGCGTTGCTCACCGGCCAGCATCGCGACGATCAGGCCGAAACCCTGCTGTTTCGTCTGCTGCGCGGCGCGGGGGTGCAAGGGTTGGCGGCCATGCCGATACAGCGGCCGCTGGCGGGCGGTCATCTGCTGCGGCCGTTGCTAGGCATTTCACGTGCTGAGCTGCAGGCCTATGCCCAGGCGCACGAGCTGACGTGGATCGAAGATCCTTCCAACGCCGACCCACGCTTCTCGCGAAATTACCTGCGTCATCGTGTATTCCCGCGGCTGACCGAGCGCTGGCCGCAGGCCGTTGCGAGCCTCGCCCGTGCCGCTGAGCATTTGAGCGAAGCCCAAGGCCTGTTGGACGAGTTGGCTGGCATCGACCTGCAAGCCGCCGACCAGCCTTCGCCTTTTCCGTGGCTGCCCTTGCCGTCATTGGCCCTGGCGCCGTTGTGTGAGCTTTCCGACGCGCGGCAACGCAACGCCCTGCGCCATTGGCTGAACCCGCTGACGCGCTTGCCCGACAGCGACCACTGGGCCGGCTGGCATTCCCTGCGCGATGCCAAGCTCGATGCACAACCCCTGTGGCGCCTGGCCGACGGCGATCTGCATCGTTGCGGCGAGCGCATCTGGTGGCTTCCCTCCAGTTGGTCGGAGTTTTCCGACGCATCGGTGAGCTGGGCGCAGCCGCAAAACCCACTAGAGTTACCGGGTAACGGCCAACTCCGATTGAGCGGCCAGGTGCCCGACGGTGTGCTGCAGGTTCGCTATCGCCAAGGCGGCGAAATCATCGACATCCCGGGTCGCGGTCGGCGTGATTTGAAGCGCCTGCTCAACGAAAGTGGGTTGCCGGGCTTTGTCCGTGGCAGATTGCCGCTGCTCTATCGGGGCGAGCAATTGCTGGCTGCGCCCGGCCTTGCAGGGCTTTGGAGTACACCGAATGACGGCTGGCAATTACATTGGATGCCACAGACCTGCGATCAAGGTTTGAGCTGATAGCGCCTTTCCGGTAGACTACGCTCCCTTCTTGATACAACTTCTGTGGATTCGCCTGAATCGCAGCAGTTGCCGATTACCAAGCAGTCTTTGCTGGGCGATTCCAAAAAATGTGTAGCGATCAACGTACCGGTGTTTCATTGCTGGTCTGTCACCACGCGGCGGTTTTTTTGAAAGGTGCACTGTGATTAATGCAGGTGATCGGGGGCTTCGGCCTTCCTTCGCTTTCCCCGGCGGCTCGGACCGCTTTAACGCAGACTTCTAGGGTTTTTCATGACGCGCTACATATTCGTCACGGGCGGTGTTGTTTCTTCATTGGGGAAAGGCATTGCCTCCGCTTCATTGGCGGCCATCCTGGAGGCGCGGGGACTTAAGGTCACCATGCTCAAGCTGGACCCGTACATCAACGTTGACCCGGGCACCATGAGCCCGTTCCAGCACGGTGAAGTGTTCGTCACACACGACGGCGCAGAGACCGACCTGGACCTGGGCCACTACGAGCGGTTCATCCGCACGACCATGACCCAGAACAACAACTTCACCACCGGCCGTGTCTACGAACACGTGCTGCGCAAGGAGCGTCGTGGTGACTACCTGGGGGCAACCATCCAGGTGATCCCGCACATCACCGACGAAATCAAGCGCCGCATCATCAAGGGTGCAGGCGATGCCGACGTGGCGATGGTCGAGATCGGTGGCACCGTGGGTGACATCGAATCCCAACCGTTCCTCGAAGCCATCCGCCAGTTGCGTTTCGAAGTCGGCGCCAAGCGCGCGATGCTGATGCACCTGACACTGGTGCCGTACATCGCCACTGCCGGCGAAACCAAAACCAAGCCAACCCAGCACTCGGTCAAGGAACTGCGCTCCATCGGCCTGCAGCCGGACGTGCTGGTGTGCCGTTCCGATCACCCGATCGATATTTCCTCGCGTCGCAAGATCGCGCAGTTCACCAACGTTGAAGAACGTGCGGTGATTGCCCTGGAAGACGCCGACACCATCTACAAGATCCCGGGCATCCTGCATTCCCAGGGCCTGGATGATTTTGTGGTCGAGCGTTTCGGCCTGCAATGCGGCGGCGCGGATCTGTCCGAGTGGGAAGCCGTGGTCGACGCCAAGCTCAACCCTGAGCACGAAGTCACCATCGCCATGGTCGGCAAGTACATGGAACTGCTGGATGCGTACAAGTCGCTGATCGAAGCGATGAGCCACGCCGGTATCAGCAACCGTACCAAGGTCAACCTGCGCTATATCGATTCCGAAGACATCGAGAACCAAGGCACCGCGCTGCTCGAAGGCGTTGACGCGATCCTCGTTCCAGGCGGTTTCGGCCTGCGTGGCGTGGAAGGCAAGATCACCGCCGTGCAGTACGCCCGTGAGCACAAGGTGCCGTACCTGGGGATCTGCCTGGGCATGCAAGTGGCCGTTATCGAGTTCGCCCGTAACGTGCTGGGCTGGAAAGACGCCAACTCCACCGAGTTCGATCATTCCAGCGGCCACCCGGTCGTAGGCCTGATCACCGAGTGGGAAGACGCCACTGGCGCCGTTGAAACCCGTACCGAATCGTCCGACCTGGGCGGCACCATGCGCCTCGGCGCGCAAGACTGCCTGCTGGAGACGGGTTCGCTGGTTCACGACTGCTACGGCAAGGACGTGATCGTCGAGCGTCACCGTCACCGCTACGAAGTGAACAACAACCTGCTGCCGCAGATCAAAGCAGCCGGCCTGAAAGTCTCCGGCCGCTCGGGCGATGGCAAGCTGGTCGAAGTGGTCGAGGCGCCGGATCATCCGTGGTTCGTGGCGTGCCAGTTCCACCCTGAGTTCACCTCGACGCCGCGCGACGGTCACCCGTTGTTCAGCGGTTTCGTTAAAGCTGCACTGACGCAACATCAGAAGAAGGCGTGAACCTGATGGCCCAGAAGATCATTCGCGTAGGCGATATCGAGATTGCCAACGACAAGCCAATGGTGCTGTTCGGCGGCATGAACGTGCTGGAAAGCCGCGACATGGCGATGCAGGTCTGTGAAGAGTACGTGAAGGTTACCCAGAAACTGGGTATCCCTTATGTGTTCAAGGCCAGCTTCGACAAGGCCAACCGTTCGTCCGTGACCTCCTATCGCGGCCCGGGCCTTGAAGAAGGCATGCGGATCTTCCAGGACATCAAGCAAGCCTTCGGCGTGCCGATCATCACCGACGTCCACGAGCCTGAACAGGCTGCCGTGGTCGCCGAGGTGTGCGACATCATCCAGTTGCCGGCCTTCCTGTCGCGCCAGACCGACCTCGTGGTTGCCATGGCCAAGACCGGTGCGGTGATCAATATCAAGAAAGCCCAGTTCCTCGCGCCGCAGGAAATGAAACACATCCTGAGCAAGTGCGTGGAAGCGGGTAACGACCAGTTGATCCTCTGCGAGCGCGGTTCGAGCTTCGGCTACAACAACCTCGTGGTGGACATGCTCGGTTTCGGCATCATGAAACAGTTCGAATACCCGGTGTTCTTCGACGTGACCCACGCGCTGCAAATGCCGGGTGGTCGCGCCGATTCCGCTGGCGGGCGTCGTGCCCAGGTATTGGACCTGGCCAAGGCGGGCATCAGCCAGTCCCTGGCCGGCCTGTTCCTGGAAGCCCACCCGGACCCGGACAACGCCAAATGCGACGGTCCTTGCGCCCTGCGCTTGGACAAACTGGAGCCATTCCTGGCCCAGCTCAAGCAATTGGACGAACTGGTCAAGAGTTTTCCGACGGTAGAGACCGCGTAAGCGCCATTTCTCCGGTAAAGTATCCCACGCTAAATGCTCAGGCCCTGGGGCCTGAGCCTTGTCGTCTGCAAGTCTGCCCCGTTGTTCCCCCCTTGCGGTCGATCAAAAGATTTCCTTCAGCTGCGTCGTTTTCGTCAACTTTGGAGTGTTTACAACAATGGCAAAAATCGTCGACATCAAAGGTCGTGAAGTTCTCGACTCCCGTGGCAACCCCACCGTCGAAGCCGACGTGCTTCTCGATAACGGCATCATCGGCAGCGCCTGCGCGCCGTCCGGTGCTTCCACAGGTTCGCGCGAAGCGCTGGAACTGCGTGATGGCGACAAGAGCCGTTACCTGGGCAAGGGTGTCCTCAAGGCGGTAGCCAACATCAACGGTCCGATTCGTGACCTGTTGCTGGGCAAAGACCCGCTGGACCAGAAAGCCCTGGACCACGCGATGATCAAGCTCGACGGCACTGAAAACAAAGGCAGCCTGGGCGCCAACGCCATCCTCGCCGTATCCCTGGCCGCCGCCAAGGCCGCCGCCCAGGACCAGGACCTGCCGCTGTACGCCCACATCGCCAACCTCAACGGCACGCCGGGTGTGTACTCGATGCCGGTACCGATGATGAACATCATCAACGGTGGCGAGCACGCCGATAACAACGTCGACATCCAGGAATTCATGGTGCAGCCGGTTGGCGCCAAGACCTTCTCCGAAGGCCTGCGCATGGGCACCGAGATTTTCCATCACCTCAAGGCTGTCCTGAAGGCCCGTGGCCTGAGCACTGCCGTGGGTGACGAAGGTGGCTTCGCGCCGAACCTGGCGTCCAACGAAGATGCACTGAAGGTGATCTCCGAAGCCGTGGCCAACGCCGGCTACACCCTGGGCACCGACGTGACCCTAGCCCTGGACTGCGCTGCCAGCGAATTCTACGAAGACGGTAAGTACAACCTGTCCGGCGAAGGCCAGGTGTTCAACTCCGAAGGGTTTGCCGAGTACCTCAAGGGCTTGACCCAGCGCTACCCGATCATCTCGATCGAAGACGGCCTGGACGAGTCCGACTGGGACGGCTGGAAAATTCTCACCGACAAGCTCGGCGAGAAGGTCCAACTGGTCGGCGACGACCTGTTCGTGACCAATACCAAGATCCTGAAAGAAGGCATCGACAAAAAGATCGCCAACTCGATCCTGATCAAGTTCAACCAGATCGGCACCCTGACCGAAACCCTGGAAGCCATCCAGATGGCCAAGGCCGCGGGCTACACCGCCGTGATCTCGCACCGCTCCGGCGAAACCGAAGACTCGACCATTGCCGACCTGGCCGTGGGCACTTCGGCGGGCCAGATCAAGACCGGCTCGCTGTGCCGTTCCGATCGCGTATCCAAGTACAACCAATTGCTGCGTATCGAAGAGCAACTGGCAGGTAAAGCCAAGTACAACGGTCGCAGCGAGTTTCGCGGCTGATCAGTAAATGGTAAAAAGTCGGCGGGTTGTGTCGGAAAAATCACGAGAGTGTGAAATTCGACGCTAATCTGATGGCGATCAAGCACAAGCCTGGGTCTTCCAGGCTTCGTGCTATCAGTTACTTTAAAAGTTCTGCATGGCTGTCTTTTTTCACTGGATACCCGATATTCGATGCGCAGTCCCAACTGGTTGTTCCTCGTCTTGCTCTTGTTGCTGGCTGGCCTGCAGTACCGCCTATGGGTGGGTAATGGCAGCTTTGCGCAGGTAGAAGACCTGACCCAGCAAATTGCCGACCAGCACGCCGAAAACGAACGCCTGCTGGAGCGCAATCGCGTCCTCGATGCCGAGGTGCTTGAGCTGAAAAAAGGTACGGAGACCGTCGAAGAGCGGGCTCGTCATGAATTGGGCATGGTCAAGGAGGGCGAAACCCTCTACCAGTTGGCCCAATGAGTCACTGTTTGCCGGCCTTCTGGGCCGTGATTCCTGCTGCGGGCGTCGGTGCCCGTATGGCCGCGGACCGTCCCAAGCAATACTTGCAACTGGGCGGGCGCACTATTCTCGAACACAGCCTTGGCTGTTTTCTCGACCACCCCTCGCTCAAGGGCCTGGTGGTCAGTCTTGCTGTTGATGACCCTTACTGGCCCAACCTGGCGTGTGCCGCTGACCCGCGTATTCAGCGCGCGGACGGTGGTTTGGAACGTTCGGGCTCGGTGCTCAATGCGCTGCTGCACCTCAATGCACTGGGCGCCAGCGATGATGATTGGGTGTTGGTACACGATGCCGCGCGGCCCAACCTGAGTCGTGATGACCTCGACAAGTTGCTCGCCGAACTGGCGGATGACCCCGTGGGTGGCTTGCTGGCGGTGCCGGCCCGCGACACCCTCAAGCGCGTGGACAAGTATGGGCGTGTGGTCGAAACCGTCGACCGCAGCCTGATCTGGCAAGCCTACACGCCGCAGATGTTCCGCCTGGGCGCGTTGCATCGCGCGTTGGCCGACAGCCTGGTGGCCGATGCGGTGATCACCGACGAAGCCTCGGCCATGGAATGGTCCGGCCAGGCGCCGCGTTTGATTGAAGGGCGCTCGGACAATATCAAGGTGACCCGGCCTGAGGATTTGGAGTGGCTGCGATTGCGCTGGGCTAACCGGCGGTAGTCAGTTGCACCGAGTTGACGCTTTCGCGAGCAAGCCCGCTCCCACATTCGATCGCGTTGATCCTGTAGGAACACGGTCGAATGTGGGAGGGGGCTTGCTCCCGATCGCGGTGGGTCTAAACACTGATTAATCAACGGCTGTACTCCGGCCGCTCGGCCAATCCCTCCTTCAAGAAATCCACCAGCTTCCTGACCTTCGGCGACAAATGCCGCTGCTGCGGATACAACGCCCACACCGCCGTATTCGGCGGCTGATGCGCCTCCAGCAACGACACCAACGCGCCACTGTGCAAATGCTCCAGCACGTAATAGTCCGGCAACTGGCACAAGCCCACCCCTTGTAACGCCGCGTCCAATACCGCTTGCCCACTGTTGCAGCGCCAGTTGCCTTGCACCCGTTGGGAAAATTCGCGCCCGTCCTGGGCCAGTTGCCAGATGTCCGAGCTGCCGACCAGGCAGTTATGCCGACTCAATTCCGACAAACTATGTGGCCGCCCATACCGAGCCAGGTAGGACGGCGACGCGCACAAGTACATGCGTCGTGGTGCCAGGCGGCTGGCGACCATGCGTGAGTCTTGCAGGCGCCCCAGGCGTATCGCCAGGTCGAGGCCTTCGTGTACCAAATCCAACTGACGATTGCTCAGCTCGATATCCACCCGCAGTTGCGGATAAAGCCCCATGAACCGCGTCACCAGCGGCACGATAAACCGCTCGCCATACGCCACGGCGCAGGTCATGCGCAGCATGCCCTTGGGCTCGCTGGCGAGGTCGCCGACGGCGCGCAGGGCTTCTTCGCGGCCATCCTGCAGGCGCTGGCAGTGCTGTAGAAAGGTCTGGCCGGCTTCGGTCAGGGTCACTTTGCGCGTACTGCGATACAGCAAGCGTGTTTGCAGCCGCTCTTCCAGGCGAGCCACCTGTCGGCTGATGTGGGACGAAGACACCCCAAGGCGTTCCGCCGCCGCAGTGAATTGGCTGCATTCAGCGACGGCGACGAACTCATCGATGCCTTCCCAGCGGTTTTCCAGCATGGCGATTATCCCTGTACAGCAATAAAGTTTTGCTTTTGCCTGGATTATTAATCAGTCAGCCATGTTTTACACTCACCGCCTCAGTTTTTAACTCCCTGGAGAAACCCGGATGATCAAGTCCCGCGCGGCTGTAGCCTTCGAAGCCAAGAAGCCCCTTGAGATCGTTGAAGTGGATGTCGCCATGCCCAAGGCGGGCGAAGTGCTGTTGCGCGTGGTCGCGTCCGGCGTGTGCCATACCGACGCCTACACCTTGTCGGGCGCCGACCCGGAAGGCATCTTCCCGTCGATTCTCGGCCATGAAGGCGGTGCCGTGGTTGAAGCGATCGGCGAGGGCGTGACTTCGGTTGCCGTCGGCGACCATGTGATCCCGCTGTACACCCCGGAATGCGGCAAGTGCAAATTCTGTCTGTCGGGCAAGACCAACCTGTGCCAGGCCATTCGTGCCACCCAGGGAAAAGGCCTGATGCCGGACGGCACCACGCGTTTCTCCTACAAGGGTCAGCCGATTTTCCACTACATGGGCACCTCGACCTTTTCCGAGTACACCGTGCTGCCGGAAATTTCCGTGGCGAAGATTCCTAAAGACGCGCCGCTGGAAAAAGTCTGCCTGCTGGGATGTGGCGTCACCACCGGCATCGGTGCGGTGATCAACACCGCCAAGGTCAAGCCCGGCGACACCGTCGCCATCTTCGGCCTCGGTGGTATCGGCCTGTCGGCGGTGATCGGTGCGGTAAAAGCCAAGGCCGCTCGCATCATCGCCATCGACATCAACCCAGCCAAGTTCGAAATCGCCAAGCAACTGGGCGCCACCGACTGCATCAACCCGAAAGACTACGACCGCCCGATCCAGGACGTGATTGTCGATTTGACTGACGGCGGTGTGGACTTTTCCTTCGAGTGCATCGGCAACGTGCAACTGATGCGCGCCGCCCTTGAGTGCTGTCACAAAGGCTGGGGCGAATCGGTGATCATCGGCGTTGCAGGTGCCGGCCAGGAAATTTCCACCCGTCCATTCCAACTGGTGACCGGCCGCGTCTGGCGCGGTTCGGCCTTCGGCGGCGTGCGTGGTCGGACTGAATTGCCCAGCTACGTGGAAATGGCCCAGAGCGGCGAGATCCCGTTGGACACCTTCATCACCCACACCATGGGCCTGGAAGACATCAACAAAGCGTTTGAGCTGATGCATGAAGGCAAGAGCATTCGTACCGTCATCCACTTCTGAGGTCGGCCATGAGTCTGGAAAACCTGTCGTGCCAGAAAAGCTTCGGCGGCTGGCATAAACGCTACAAGCATCATTCCGACGTGCTCGGTTGCGACATGACCTTCGCCGTCTACCTGCCGCCGCAAGCGGAGCAGGGCGGCAAGCTGCCGGTGGTGTACTGGCTGTCCGGGTTGACCTGCACCGATGAAAACTTCATGCAGAAAGCCGGCGCCCAGCGCGTGGCTGCCGAACTGGGGCTGATCATTGTCGCGCCGGACACCAGCCCTCGTGGCCCTGGTGTGCCGGGCGATCCGGACAACGCCTGGGATTTCGGCCTGGGGGCCGGTTTCTATCTGAATGCCACTCAGGAACCCTGGGCCAAGCACTATCGGATGCACGACTACGTGGTGCAGGAATTGCCAGCGTTGGTTGAAGCGCATTTCCCTGCTTCGGATAAGCGCGGTATCAGCGGCCACTCCATGGGCGGCCACGGTGCGCTGGTGTGTGCGTTGCGCAACCCCGGGCGTTACCTATCGGTGTCGGCGTTTTCGCCGATCAACAACCCGATGGATTGCCCGTGGGGCCAGAAAGCCTTCTCCCGTTACCTGGGCGAAGAACGCTCGAAGTGGCGCGAGTGGGACGCTTGCGTGCTGATCAGCGAAGCCTCGGAAAAACTGCCATTGCTGGTGGACCAGGGCGACCGCGACGACTTCCTCGCGGTGCAACTCAAGCCCGAAGCCTTGCAGCAAGCGGCGAAAGCGGCCAACCACCCGCTCGAACTGCGCCTGCAACCCGGCTACGACCACAGCTACTTCTTTATCGCCAGCTTCATCGAAGACCATTTGCGACATCATGGTCGTGCTTTGCTCGGTTAATATGCGACAAAAGTAGGTAGAATCACGCCCTGAATTAAATCGGGGCGTTTTTTTATGCGTATTGGCCACGGCTACGATGTGCACCGTTTCGCTGAAGGCGATTTCATCACTTTGGGCGGCGTGCGCATTGCGCACCACCATGGGTTGCTGGCTCACTCCGACGGCGATGTCGTGTTGCACGCCTTGAGCGACGCCTTGCTCGGCGCAGCGGCGCTCGGCGATATCGGCAAGCACTTTCCGGACACCGACCCGACCTTCAAGGGCGCGGACAGCCGCGTATTGCTGCGCCATGTGGTCGGACTGATCCACGCCAAAGGCTGGAAGGTCGGCAACGTCGATAACACCATCGTGGCCCAGGCGCCGAAAATGGCCCCCCACATCGAGTCGATGCGCGCGCTGATCGCCGCGGATCTGCACATTGAATTGGATCAAGTGAACGTGAAAGCCACCACCACCGAAAAGCTCGGGTTTACCGGTCGTGAAGAGGGCATCGCGGTGCACTCCGTCGCCTTGTTGCTGCGCGCATGAACGACCTGCAACTGTTGGGCCCGCGGGCCTATGGCGAGGCCTTGGGCAGCGCCATCCTGAAGGCTACCGCTGAGGATTTCCAGGTCGACGAAGTGCTCGATATCCCGCTGACCGGCGAGGGTGAGCACCTGTGGCTGTGGGTGGAAAAGCGTGGCCTCAACACTGAAGAAGCCGCACGCCGGATCGCCAAGGCTGCCGGTGTGCCGTTGCGCACCGTCAGTTATGCCGGGCTCAAGGATCGCCAGGCGTTGACCCGCCAGTGGTTCAGTGTGCAACTGCCGGGCAAGGCTGATCCGGACCTGAGCGGCGCGGAAAACGACACCCTCAAGATCCTCAAAACCGGCCGTCACAAGCGCAAGCTGCAACGGGGTGCCCATTCGGCCAACGGCTTTACCTTGCGCTTGACGCAACTGGCGGGGGATCACGCTGCCATGGATGCGCGCTTGCAATTGATCGCCCAGCACGGCATTCCCAATTATTTCGGCACCCAGCGTTTTGGCCACAACGGCGGCAATGTGGTGGATGCGCGTGAGTGGGCGGCCCGCAAGGCCTTGCCGGAGCAGCGCAATGTGCGTTCGCGGTTGCTGTCGACGGCGCGCAGTTTCCTCTTCAACAAAGTGTTGGCAGCGCGTGTCGCGGACGGTTCCTGGCAGCGTGCCCAGGTCGGCGATCTTCTGGCCTTCACCGACAGTCGCAGTTTTTTTCCGGCGGGGGAGGCTGAATGCAGCGACCCGCGCCTGGCGATCCTAGACCTGCACCCCACCGGGCCGCAGTGGGGCGAAGGCGATTCGCCGGCAACCGGTGCAACCCATGCACTGGAGCAGGCGGTTGCCGCCAGTGAAGCCGACCTGCGCGATTGGCTGGTGAATGCCGGCATGAGCCAGGAACGTCGCATTCTGCGACTGCCCATTGGCGGGTTGACGTGGCATTATCCCGGGCCTGACATTCTGCAATTGGAATTCGTCCTGCCGGCCGGATGCTTCGCCACTGTCTTGGTGCGCGAGCTTGTTGATCTGGTGCCGGTGGGGCAGACGGACAGCCCATGCGTATTCTGATATCAAATGACGACGGTGCCACCGCACCTGGCCTCGCCGCGCTTCATGCTGCGCTGGCGGATTACGCCGAGTGCGTGGTGGTTGCCCCCGACCAGGACAAGAGCGGCGCCAGCAGTTCGCTGACGCTCGACCGTCCGCTGCACGTGCACGTTCTGGCCAATGGCTTTATCAGCGTGAACGGCACCCCCACCGACTGCGTACACCTGGCGATCAACAGTTTGTTGGATCAGGAGCCGGATCTGGTGGTGTCGGGCATCAACCTTGGTGCCAACCTGGGAGATGACGTGCTGTATTCCGGTACCGTGGCGGCAGCCCTTGAAGGGCGCTTCCTGGGTCGGACCTCGTTCGCCTTCTCGTTGGCCTCGCGCCAATTGGATAACCTGCCGACTGCCGCCTATTTTGCGCGCAAGCTGGTGGAAGCCCACGGTTCCCTCGATCTGCCGCCTCGGACGGTGCTTAACGTCAATATCCCCAATTTGCCCATCGAGCATATTCGCGGCATCCAGCTCACGCGCCTGGGCCATCGCGCCCGTGCCGCGGCGCCGTTGAAGGTGGTCGACCCACGTGGCAAGGAAGGTTATTGGATCGCCGCCGCGGGCGATGCCGAAGACGGCGGCCCGGGCACCGACTTTCATGCGGTGATGCAAGGCTATGTCTCGATTACCCCGTTGCAACTCGATCGCACCTTCAGTGATGCCTTCAGTAGTCTCGATGGCTGGCTGGAGGGCTTGCGCTGATGGCTCGTGAACAAGACGACCTGCTGCGTCGCGGTATAGGGATGACTTCGCAGCGTACCCGCGAGCGTCTGATCCAGCGCCTGTACGAAGAGGGCCTGTCCAATGCCCAGGTGTTGGAAGTGATCCGGCGCACGCCTCGGCACCTGTTTGTCGATGAGGCCCTGGCCCATCGCGCCTATGAAGACACGGCGTTGCCGATCGGGCATAACCAGACCATTTCCCAGCCGTATATGGTTGCGCGCATGAGCGAACTGCTGCTGGAGGCGGGCCCGTTGGACAAGGTGCTGGAGATCGGCACCGGTTCGGGTTACCAGACTGCCGTGCTGTCGCAGTTGGTGGAGCGTGTGTTCTCGGTGGAGCGCATCAAGGTGCTGCAGGATCGCGCCAAGGAACGACTGGTGGAACTGAACCTGCGCAACGTGGTGTTCCGCTGGGGCGATGGCTGGGAAGGCTGGCCGGCGCTGGCGCCATACAACGGCATCATCGTCACCGCGGTTGCCACCGATGTGCCGCAGGCGTTGCTCGATCAGCTGGCTCCTGGCGGTCGGCTGGTGATCCCGGTGGGTTCCGGTGAAGTGCAACAATTGATGCTCATTATCCGTGAAGAGGAAGGCTTTTCCCGGCATGTGCTCGGCGCTGTGCGTTTCGTGCCGTTGCTCAATGGCCCGCTGGCCTGATCATTTATTCGCGAGCAGTGAATTCTGTTGGCGGGGATGTGTCTTACGGCGGGGTCTATAGAGTCAACATGATCGGTCGTTGGTTTTAAACGCGATGAATCTTTCGTTTCAGTCGTGTGCCAGTAAAAAGCCAATGCCCAGTTATACTTACGACATATTTCAAGCCTGATACAGGCATTCATGTTCAGCCACCACAAAGGGAGCGGCGGGTGAGTCTCACAGGTCTTGCGCAGCGTATGAGTAAAACAAGCTTTCAGCGACTAGTGCTTGGCCTTGTCTTGAGTTCCTTATTGGCGGCTTGTTCGAGCACGCCTTCCGGGGGCGCGAGGGTGGTTGATCGCACCAACGCAGCACCGCAAAAACCGACCGTGACCACGGGGCAATATGTGGTGCGTAAGAGCGATACGATGTTTTCGATCGCATTCCGTTATGGCTGGGACTACAAGGCACTCGCCGCGCGTAACAATATTCCTGCGCCATACACGATACATCCCGGTCAGACCATTCGCTTCGATGGACGCACCGGTTCAACGCCGACGGCAGTTGTGACAAACACCGGATCTTCGCCCTCGTCTTCGAGCAAAACCACGATCATCACGCGGCCTGCAGGCACCGCCGCGCCTGCGGTTGCGAGCAAGCAGGCAGCCGCGCCGCTGCCGCCTGCGGGGCCTGCGCCGACCGGTTGGGGATGGCCTTCAAACGGTGTATTAATTGGAAAATTCTCTTCAAACGGCAGTTTGAATAAAGGCATTGATATCGCCGGGGATTTGGGACAGCCTGTTTTAGCTGCGTCTGATGGGACAGTGGTGTACGCCGGGAGTGGTTTGCGGGGCTACGGCGAGCTGGTCATCATCAAACACAGCGATACCTACGTCAGTGCTTACGGTCACAACCGTAGGCTGTTGGTTCGGGAGGGGCAGCAGGTCAAAGTCGGACAGACAATTGCCGAAATGGGGTCAACTGGTACGGACCGGGTGAAACTGCACTTTGAGATTCGCCGCCAAGGGAAGCCTGTAGATCCGCTGCAATTCCTACCCCGTCGTTGATGTGTTGCCAGCCTGTTCCCTCGCGTAGAAGGAACAGGCTCCAGCGTTGCCAAGGATAAAGGCGTCGCTTGAGCTTGAGGTCGAACTCACCAAAGGACTATAACAATGGCTCTCAGTAAAGAAGCGCCGGAGTTTGACATCGACGATGAGGTTCTCCTTATGGAGACCGGTGTCGCTATGGAATCGATGTCGAATGAAGGATCTGCGGTACCTTCAGTTCGCACCAAATCCAAGAACTCCACTGCGTTAAAGCAACACAAGTACATTGACTACACGCGGGCGCTCGATGCGACCCAGCTGTACCTCAATGAGATCGGCTTTTCCCCTCTGCTGACTCCCGAAGAAGAAGTCCATTTTGCGCGCTTGTCGCAAAAGGGCGATCCGGCTGGGCGCAAGCGCATGATTGAAAGCAACCTGCGCCTGGTGGTGAAAATCGCCCGACGCTACGTCAATCGGGGGCTATCCCTGTTGGACCTGATCGAGGAGGGCAACCTCGGCTTGATCCGGGCGGTGGAGAAGTTCGATCCTGAGCGGGGCTTCCGCTTCTCGACCTACGCCACCTGGTGGATTCGTCAGACCATCGAGCGGGCGATCATGAATCAGACCCGCACGATCCGTTTGCCGATCCATGTGGTCAAGGAGCTCAACGTCTACCTGCGGGCTGCGCGTGAGCTGACCCAAAAACTCGATCATGAACCCTCGCCCGAAGAAATCGCCAACCTGCTGGAAAAACCGGTAGGCGAGGTCAAGCGTATGCTTGGTCTTAACGAGCGCGTGTCCTCGGTCGACGTCTCGCTGGGCCCGGATTCGGATAAAACCCTGCTGGACACCCTGACGGATGATCGCCCGACGGACCCTTGCGAGCTGTTGCAGGACGACGATCTCTCCCAAAGCATTGACCAGTGGCTGTCGGAGCTTACGGACAAGCAGCGCGAGGTGGTGATTCGCCGCTTCGGCCTGCGCGGCCATGAGAGCAGCACCCTGGAGGATGTAGGCCAGGAGATTGGCCTTACCCGTGAGCGGGTGCGGCAGATCCAGGTAGAAGGGCTCAAGCGCTTGCGTGAGATCCTGGAGAAGAATGGCTTGTCGAGTGAGTCGTTGTTCCAATAACGACGCAGTTTGAATGTGGGAGGGGGCTTGCCCCCGATGGCAGTGGTTCAGTCACTGGATGTATCGACTGACCCACCGCCATCGGGGGCAAGCCCCCTCCCACATTTTTGAGCATGGCATTTTATTTATGTATGCCCAAATCCCAGGCATAAAAAAACCCCGCTTTTAAGGGCGGGGTTCTTTCGACTAAGTCAGTACAAGTTAGATAACTTGAACTTCTTCAGCTTGCATGCCTTTCTGACCGCGGGTAGCGATGAAAGAAACCTGTTGGCCTTCTTTCAGGCTTTTGAAGCCGTCGGATTGGATAGCTTTGAAGTGAACGAACAGGTCGTCACCGGATTGTGGAGTGATGAAGCCGAAGCCTTTTTCATCGTTGAACCACTTAACGGTACCAGTTTGGCGATTAGACATGGTGTATCTCCTTGGACAAAGTTAACTGCGACTCAGGAAAAGCCCTGGCCGAGACTGAGTGCAAAGAGCAGGAAAAATTCTTGGAGATGGTTGGATCGAAATTCAACATATCGTGTAGAGATTCTCAGTGACACAAGCAGCACAGTGGCGCCACCTTAACCCTTTTTCCGGAACGTGCCAATGGTATTTCCGAAGGTTTCTCTATTTTCGTGATTGGCGGTGGTATTTACGTTCACTGCGCACGCCGATTTGGGGCCCGGCTCCGCTGGCTGCGGCGTATACAAGGCGGGCATTGATCAAGACATTCATTAACAAAAGCCCCACGCCCTTTGAACCCCAACGCCCACCCCGGTAAGATGCCCAACAGAATTTTTCCACCTCGCTATTCAGGACACCCGCCATGAGCATCAAATCGGACAAGTGGATTCGCCGCATGGCGCAAGAGCACGGCATGATCGAACCGTTCGTTGAGCGCCAGATCCGTGGTGAAGGCGCTGATCGTGTGATTTCGTATGGTGTTTCCAGCTACGGCTACGACGTGCGTTGTGCCGATGAATTCAAGGTGTTCACCAACATCAACTCGGCCACCGTCGATCCGAAAAACTTCGACGAAAAGAGCTTCGTCGACGTCAAGAGCGACGTGTGCATCATCCCGCCCAACTCCTTCGCCCTGGCGCGCACCGTGGAATTTTTCCGTATTCCCCGCGACGTGCTGACCATCTGCCTGGGTAAAAGCACTTACGCGCGCTGTGGCATTATCGTCAACGTAACGCCGCTTGAGCCTGAGTGGGAAGGCCACGTCACCCTGGAATTCTCCAACACCACCACCCTGCCGGCGAAGATCTACGCCAACGAAGGTGTGGCGCAGATGCTGTTCCTGCAGTCCGATGAGGCCTGTGAAGTGTCCTACAAGGACCGTGGCGGCAAGTACCAGGGCCAGCGCGGCGTCACCTTGCCACGCGCCTGATAGAAACGTCCTACGCTTAAAGGGAATTAGTCTGGGGAAAGTGACTCTATTGGGTGTACTGCCTCGGTGCGTGCAAAACGCGCCGAGCCACGCTTGAGGAGTACCTTATGAAGATCGACCCGCGAATCAGCGCCGAACTCGCCCGGCTTGAACCCAACCAGATTGGTGTTCTGGCCTGGTCCCTGATGGCCGACCCAGCCTATGCGGGCGGTATCCCCGGTCAACCTGACCCCGATTCCCCGGACCCTATCCAACCTGACGAGCCTGGCGAACCGACCCGTCCGGACGAGCCACCACCCGCGCCGATCGCCTGATGCCTGCAGGTTGGGAAATGGTCAGTTCTCCAGCGTACTGGCCACGGTTCCTGGCCGCCGCTCAAAAAAGTCCGCCGTTGGTCGTCCTGTTCCACTGAATATCCCCAGCAAAGGCCCCAAACGCCGGCAGCAGGCCGCCTACGGGTTTTGCCGCGATCAAGCTAATGCGCTAGCTCAGCAGGCCCTCAGCGCGCTCAGGCGGGGCAGAGGGAGAGCAGGACGTCTGCGGTAACGATCAGCAAAAATTTACTTCAAATTGCCACTCAGGAATTGTTGCAGGCGCTCACTCTTAGGGTTGCCCAGCACATCCTCCGGCGTGCCTTGCTCTTCCACCAAGCCCTTGTGCAGGAACAGCACCTGGCTCGACACCTTGCGCGCAAAGCTCATCTCGTGGGTCACCATGATCATGGTGCGGCCTTCCTCTGCCAGGCCCTGGATCACCTTCAGCACTTCGCCCACCAGCTCCGGGTCGAGGGCCGAGGTGGGTTCGTCGAACAGCATCACCTCCGGCTCCATCGCCAAGGCGCGGGCGATGGCCACGCGTTGCTGCTGGCCACCGGAGAGAAACGCCGGGTATTGATCGGCCACGCGGGCCGGCAGGCCGACTTTGTCCAGGTAGCGACGGGCACGGTCCTCGGCGTCTCTCTTACTGCAGCCCAGCACCCGGCGCGGGGCCATGGTGATGTTTTCCAGCACGCTCATGTGGCTCCACAGGTTGAAGTGCTGGAACACCATCGCCAGGCGCGTGCGCAGGCGCTGCAGCTCGGCGTCGTCGGCCACGCGCATGCCGTGGCGGTCGCTGACCATGCGGATCGGCTTGTCATCGAGGGTCATCGCACCGTCGTTGGGCGTTTCCAGAAAGTTGATGCAGCGCAGGAAGGTGCTCTTGCCCGAACCGCTGGCGCCGATCAGGCTGATCACGTCACCGGTCTTGGCCTTGAGCGAGACGCCTTTGAGCACTTCATTGTCGCCATAGCTTTTATGCAGGCCTTCAACGGTCAGTTTGTACATGGGGCGTGCATCCTCAAGGCGAAAGTAGGTAGCCGCTGCGGTAGGCCTCTGAGCCTGCAACATGGCCAATGACCATCCCTGCAGTGGCCATGCGCCGCAGCGAACGGGCGTAAAGCAGGCCGGCGCTTTTGCAATGCACAGGCGTTACGCGGTCAGTAATGGGGTCGATGATTTCGGCGATCAGTTGCCCGGCTTCGAGGTATTCGCCGGGCAAGGCGCTGAACACCAGCAAGCCACCGACCGGCGTCGCTACCGGTTCGACGCCCGCCAGCGGGGTGGCCGGGTAGGGCAGGTCGGGCAGGGGCGCCACGTCGCCGGCAATCGCGCCGAAGTGAATCAGGTAGTCGACGATCGCCTGGCAGTCGAGGCTGGCCAGGCCATGGTTGACGTCGCCTTGGCCGCGCAGTTCGACGGTCACCGAAAAACAGCCCATGGGGATCGGGAAGCGCTCGCCGAAGCGTTGCTGCAACTGCCACCACACCAAGGTGAAGCACTCATCGAAGGATTCCCCTCCGGAATCGGTGGCCAGCAAGTTGGCCTCCGAGCCGATATAACGCGCCAGCGGCTCCACCTGCGGCCAGGCCCCAGGCGTGGTGTACAGGTGCGCCACGGCTTCGAAGTCGCAATGCAGGTCCAGCACCATGTCGGCATCACAGGCCAGGCGTTGCAGCACCAGGCGTTGAGACTGCAACTGAGTCGTGACGGTTTGCTCCGCCAGGGCGCTGGACAGCGCCGCGCGGATCAGTTCGACGTTGCGCTGGGGATCATCCCCGAGCAAATCCTTGATCTGATCACCCACCTCTTCACTGAGGTCGACAAACAGGCGATTGAAGTTCTGCCCGCTTTCCAACTCATAGCGGCCCAGTGGGATGTCCATCAACACTTGTTCGAGGCCCGCCGGGTTGGCGATGGGCACCAGCACGATCTCGCTGCGCAAGCGCCCGGCGGCGGCCAGTTGCGCCAGGCGTGCCTTGAGGTGCCAGGCCACCAGCATGCCCGGCAGTTCATCGGCATGCAGCGACGACTGGATGTAGATCTTGCGTTCGGCCTGCTCCGGGCCGAAGTGGAAGCTGTGAATCTGCCGCGCCGTGCCTGGCACCGGCGCGATCAGTTCATGGATCTGATGACGCATGAAGGCTCCTTAATGGCTCGGCCCGAGGAACGCCAGCCAGCGGCGCTCCGCCAGACGAAACAGACCGACCAGGGCAAAGGTCACGGTCAGGTAGATCAGCGCAGCGATGCCGAATGATTGAAAGGTGAGGAAGGTGGCCGAGTTGGCGTCCCGGGCTACTTTGAGAATGTCCGGGATCGTCGCGGTAAACGCCACCGTCGTCGAGTGCAGCATCAAAATCACTTCATTGCTGTAGTACGGCAATGAACGGCGCAGGGCCGACGGCATGATCACATAGGCATACAGCTTCCAGCCGCTGAGGCCGTAGGCTTTGGCCGCTTCGACTTCGCCGTGGGCCATGCTGCGGATCGCCCCGGCGAAAATCTCGGTGGTGTAGGCGCAGGTGTTGAGGGCAAAGGCCAGGACCGTGCAGTTCATCGCGTCGCGAAAGAACGCGTCCAGCACCGGCTGGGCGCGCACGGCGGCAATGCTGTAGATGCCGGTGTAACAGATCAGCAATTGGATATAGAGCGGCGTACCACGAAACAGGTAGGTGTAGAACTGCACCGGCCAGCGCACCAGGGGGTTACGCGACACCCTGGCGATGGACAGCGGGATCGACACCAGAAAGCCGATCACCAGTGAGGCGCTGAGCAGCCACATCGTCATGGCCAGGCCGGTGATGTGCTGGCCGTCGCTGTAAAGGAATGGGCGCCAGTATTCCTGCAAGAGTTCGATCATCGCACGGCCTCCCGGGAGCCTGCCGAATAGCGACGTTCAAGACGACGCAGGACAAAGTTGGACGCACTGGTGATCATCAGGTAGATCAATGCGGCGACCACCAGGAAGTAAAACAGTTGATAGGTGCTTTTGCCGGCATCCTGCGCGGCCTTGACCAGGTCTGCCAGGCCGATGATCGACACCAGCGCGGTGGCCTTGAGCATCACCATCCAGTTGTTGCCGATGCCCGGTAGGGCAAAGCGCATCATTTGCGGGAAGGTCACGTAGCGAAACCGTTGCCCGCGCTTGAGGCCGTAAGCCGTGGCGGCTTCCAGTTGACCACGGGGCACCGCGAGGATCGCGCCGCGAAAGGTTTCGGTGAAGTACGCACCGTAAATAAAGCCCAGGGTGATCACCCCGGCGCTGAATGGGTCGATTTCGATGTATTCCCATTCCATGAAGTCGGTAAGACCGGTCAGCCAGGTTTGCAGGCTGTAGAAAATCAGCAGCATCAGCACCAGATCGGGCACGCCACGAATCAGCGTGGTGTAGAGCTGGGCGGGAATGCGCAGGAAGGGCAGGCTGGAAAGTTTGGCGCTGGCGCCGAGCAGGCCCAGCAACACGCTGACGGCCAGGGACAGCACCGACAACTTGACGGTCATCCAGGTGCCTTGCAGCAACAGCGGGCCGAAACCCTTCAAACTGAAAGCGCTCAGCCCGAGGGTTTGCAATAGTTCTTCGAACATAAATCAGGACCTATGGCGATAAAAAAGCGCCCCTCCAGGGAAGGGGCGCCCCAGGCATTATTTGCCGCTGTACAGGTTCAGATCGCCAAAGTGTTTCTTCTGGATGCTGGCGTAGGTGCCATCATCATGTAACGCTTTGATACCTTTATCCAAAAAGGCCTTCAGCTCAGTGTTACCTTTTTTGATACCGACCGCAGTTTTTGCCGGCAGCAATGGGTCGTTGATGGCCGCGCTGACTTCATAACCGGCACCGGCCGGCGACTTCAGGAAGCCCAGTTCGGCTTGCAGCATGTCCTGCACGGAGGCGTCGAGACGGCCGGAGGTCAGGTCAGCGTACACCTGGTCCTGGTTGGCGTAGGCCTTGGTGGTTACACCGGCTTTATCCAATACGGCCTTGGCATAGGCTTCCTGGATGGTGCCTTGCTCGTAGCCCACGGTTTTGCCCTTGAGGGACTCAGGGGTCGAGTAACCGGCGCCCTTCTTGAATACCAGCGAAGTCGGGCCGGAGAACAGCTCGTTGGAGAAGTCGATGGCCTTCATACGGGCTTCGGTGACGGTCATGGACGAAATCACGCCGTCGAATTTGTTGGCTTTGAGGCCTGGAATCATACCGTCGAAGTCGCTTTCGACCCACTTGCACTTGACCTTCAGCTCGGCGCAGATCGCATTGCCCAGGTCGATGTCGAAGCCCACCAGGCTGCCGTCAGCCGCTTTGGATTCGAACGGTGCGTAGGACGGATCGACACCAAAACGCAATTCCTTGTATTCCTTGGCCAACGCGGAACCTGCGGCCATGCACAGAGCCAGTGCAGAAAGGGTCAGCAATGCTTTTTTCATTATGTAATCCCTAGAAACCAAGATAAGCGCTTGTGGCGCGTTTTAGGACTGTTACTGAACGGTGTCAGACGGATCACAAGTAGCAATTTCTGCACCATAGTTCTGAATGTGGCTCCGAATGATCGTTTTAAAAGGTGGGAAGAGGGAGCTATTAGTGTAGGAGATGCCCGAAAGTGGGCATTGAAAATTGGCTGCACCATTTTGGATCGAGCGCAGATTAAAAAATGTGGGAGCAGGCTTGCCTGCGATGAAGCCGTGTCAGTCACTCTTTCAGTGACTGATCCATCGCTATCGCAGGCAAGCCAGCTCCCACCTGTTGGTACGGTTATTTGCCGGGAGTGAGGGTCAACCTGGCTTTCCCATACACCTTGTCAAAGTTCTGCGGCTGCATCGGGAAGCTCAGGTATTGCGCCTTGAGCGACGGATCGATGCCATTGGCATAGTTCGGGCTGGCCGGGTTGCCGGACTGGCCGATGCCGCCCTGGCCCATCATCGGTTCCGCCTGGCCGAAGTCGACAATCATGCGCAGTGCCGGCACTTGGGTGGTGTCGAAACTTTGCCCCCAATTGTACGGGGCCGGGTTCAGGGTGTTGTGGTCGCCGCCGCTGGCCAGCGGGCCGCGAATCACCTGGCCATTACTGTTCTTCCAGGTGGTGCTGTGCAGTTTGCCCCACTGCCAGGCCTTGTGATCGGCACCCAACTGGCTGTCGCCGGCAGTGATCGCTGCGGCCAGGCTGCGGGCGAGGATTGCCGGTTTGTCTTCTTTCTGCGGGGTGCGTACATCGTCCCAGAATGGGCTGTCTTCACGGCCCAGCAGGTGGTCGGCCTGGGCGGCGTAGGACAGGTTGGCGTTGCTGATAAAGGCTTTCCAAGTGGCGCTGTTTTCCGGGCCGAGTTCGTCGAGGAAGATCTGTTTGCTGCTTTCCTGCAGGAACAGCTCATAAATCGCCGCGTCGGCGGACGTCGGCGCCAGGCGGCCGTCAAACGCCATCAGGCGATTCAGCGCCTCACGGGCCTTGGTCTGTTCGGCCGCGGGCAGCGCAGCGATCGCCTGTTTCAGCGGTTGCGCCATGCCCGGCGCCTGGAACATGTTCTTGAGCTTGGCGGCGAACGTGGTGGTCTGGTCGTATTGCATGGCGATCATGCTGCGGCTGTCATGCTTGCCGGCATTGGCCAATTGCGCCAGGCGCTCACTGCGCTCCGGAGCATCCCACGAGTTGGACAGTTGCATGCCATAGCCGCGCGGCGCGGTACGCTGGTTGGCGGTGCCGATCCAGCCTTGGGCCGGGTCCTGGTCATAGGGGTGCAGCATCGCGTCGGCGTAACCGTCCCAGTCAAAGCGCGCATCCCAGCCCGGTGAGGGCAGCAGGCCTTCGCCTTCGCGGCGGTTGGGGAAGCGCCCGGTCACTTGCCAGCCGATGTTGCTCGCGTCGGCGAACACCATGTTCAAGGCGATGGCGCGGATTTCCCGGGTCGCGTCCGAGGCTTTGCCGGCGTTTTGCGCACGGGACAGGTCGAAGAACGCATCCAGGCTCTTGTCGTCCTTGAAGTCCGCCGTTTGCAGGGCCAGGCCCAGCCCCGTCGTCAGCGCCTGGCTGCTGTTGAGCAGGGCACCGTGGCGGGTTTCGTACACCACTTCGCGAATCGAGCGTTGGCCTTTGATGAAAAAGGTCTCGTTACGCACACCGGCCGGTAGCCATTTGCCGTTGCTCTCGTAGTACAGCGCGCTGCCCTGGCGTTTGACCTTTTCCAGGAACAGGTCCTGGGTGTCGCCCTTGACCGTGCTCATGCTCCACGCCACTTTGCCGTTGAAGCCGGACAACAGGGTCGGCAGGCCGGCAATCGAGGCGCCGACGGCCTGGTATTTCGGCGCGCGGATCTGTACGTAGTTCCATGGCGACGGGGCTTGCGGCTGGGCGGCGAGGTCGTTGGCCAGCAGGCTTTTGCCGCTGCGGCTGCGTTGCGGGCCAATCGCCCAGTTGCTCGAGGTGGTGACCGCCAGTGAGTTGAGGCTGCTCAGTTGCTGGCTGACCGTCTCCAGCCCGGCCAGGCCGGTGATCTGGCCCAGGTTCACGCCCTTGAGTTTGTCGGCTTCGGCCAGGGGGATCGGTTCATCCGGCGCACTTGGGGTGAGCCAGGCGAGTTTGTCGACGCCGACCTTTTGCCCCAGTACCAGGGACGACAATTCTTCCTGCAGGTTGGCCGACTCGCTGAAATTCAGCAGGCAGAACAACAGCGCCGAATCTTCCGGCTTCCAGTACTCGGGTTTGTAGCCGGTCTGGGCGAGGTCCGGCGGAAGCTTGTCGCGGTAGCGGAACAAGTAGGCGTTGACGCCACGGGCATACACTTCAAAGAAGCGCTTGAGACGTGGCGACGAGGCGTTGTACAGCTCGCCGGCGCTTTTCTTGAGATTGACCGCGCGCATGAAGCGGTCGACATCCAACACCTCGGGGCCGGACATTTCCGCCAGGCGGCCTTGGGCCAGCAAGCGCAACGTGACCATCTGCGTAATGCGGTCGCTGGCATGCACATAGCCGAGGCTGAACAGCGCGTCGTGGAAGGTGTTGCTTTCAATCAGCGGCATGCCCTGGGCATTGCGGCGTATCGAAACATTCTGCGCGAGGCCCTTGATCGGCTGTACGCCGGCAACGGGTGGCAGGGTGTCCTGGGTGCTCTGGAGCTGGCAACCAGCCAGGCTTAATGCACTGGCCACTGCCGCGGCAACGCCGAGCCGGGGAAGAAAATGTGAGAGGGCTGGCGAGGCCATGGCAAAGCTCCTGCGGGGGGTAGCGTCAGTAAAGGCGCTACGTTAGTGAGCGCGGTGAAACGACGCAAGCAGGAGCTAAGGCTTATTTTCAGGAGCCTGGTATCAAGCGCCGTGGCACTTCTTGAATTTCTTCTCGCTGCCGCATGGGCATGGATCGTTGCGGCCAACGTCCTTCAGGGCGTTGCGCACCGGCTCCTGGTGAGCGTGGCCGCAGTTCGGGCCGTGGACATGGCCGTGGTCGTGATCGTGGTGATCATGGTGATCGTGATCGTGGTTGCAGTCAGGACCATGGACATGGGGTTGCTGAGTCATCGATGTCGCTCCGGAATAAAATCGCCGGGGATTATCTCGCCATTGTGGTCCACGCGCACGTCATTACCGATGAATAATCCGGTTTTCAGCTCGCCTTCCAGCCGATAAGGCACGGGCCGCTCGGGTTTTTTCAGCATCTGCACCACATCACGGATTTGCGGCCAGAGGTTGGTGCGCACCGAGATCTTGAAAAAGGCATGGCCACGTGGCGGCACGGTGAGCCATTCGTTGGATTCGCCTTCGGTCAGCAGCAAGTTGCCCAGGCTGACCTTGTAGATCAGGCCCCGCACCGTCAGGTCGGCGTCGTCGCGGTTGTCCACGCGGAAATACAGCTTGAACTTCTGCTCCAGTAACTTGGCCCGTACCACTTCGACTTTCACCAGTGAAACGTGGGGCGGGGGCGTGTCGTCCTCGAACCACGAGGCGCAGCCGCTCAAACCAAGGGTCAACGCCAGCAACAAGCTGTAAATCCGGAGCATGACGTGATCCCTGTCAGGTGATTAGAGGTAGCTGGAGCAGCACTTCTTGAACTTCTGCCCGCTCCCGCAGAGGCACGCGTCATTGCGTCCGGCCTTCATCTCCACTGTCGGGTCGATGAAGTACCAGCGCCCCTCATTCTGTACGAAAGAAGACTGTTCGCGGTGGCTATGTTCGCCGGTGCTGTCATGCCAGCGTGCAGTAAAGGTCACGAACGCATGTTCCGGCTGGCCGCCGAACACCTCGGAGCTTTCCACCTCCAGGCCAAGCCAGGTGCTCTGGGCACTCCAGGCGGCAATGGCGTCACGGTCCAGGGCGGCCTGTTGCGCGGGCAGGGTGGTGGCCACCAGGTAGTCCACCAGGCCCAGCACGTAGGCGCTGTAGCGCGAGCGCATCAGTGCGCTGGCGCATGGCGCCGGGTGGCCGGCGTGATAATGGCCGCAGCAGGCATCCAGCAGGTTGCCGCTGCCGCAGGGGCAAATGGCTGTAGTCATGGGGTTACCACCAATACTTTCCGAAGTTTTCCGGGTTGGCCCAGAAGCGGGCGTTGAGCCAATCCGGCACCTGTTTATAGTCAAGCAGATCATAGGTAAACAGCGTCAGCACCTGCTCATCGCGCTGGAAGCGCTCGCCGGCCTGCAGGGCCAGGGAGAAGAAGTCAGTGTCCTTCCAGTCACAGGCTCCGAGGTCCACCAGCACCGCAATGCGGCTGGCATTGAGGTTGCGAATGCCGCCCAACAAGGTCAGGCCTTGTGGTTTTGACAGGTGCTCCAGGCAATCGACCACCAGCGCCAGGTCAAAACGCTGCGCCGCCAGTTCCGCCGGCAACGCGCCAGGCGCCGCGACGGACACCTGGGTCTCAGGGTGCGCCTTTTGAAAGGCTTCCAGTGCCGGGAACTGGCTGGCACCCAACACCAACAGGCGTTTGGGCTGCTGCAAATCGAGCAAGGCAGCCAGGGATTGCTGGGGTGTACGGGAAGAAATACCAGCGGTCATCAGAGATCCTCACATCAGGACCCTAGAGACTAGCGCGGCTGAGCGTGCGGGCCTAGAGCGGGTGGCTGAGAAAAGTCCCTAAAATGCGCTCGTCCTCAATGAATACGGGGGTGTGGCGTACTGGCGCAGTTGAAAAGAGCGGTCTTTACTCCACCCATCGGCCCCCGCCGATCCCCCCAGGAGAAATCAGATGAGCATCATGCGGACAGCTCTACCCTTGGTTCTGCTAACCGGAGTATTGACAGGTTGCGCAGGTTTGCAAAAAACCGATTGGCCCACCTGCGCCGCCGTTGGCGGTGTGACCGGCGCAGCGATCGGTGCGACGGAAAGCTCAGCCTATGCCGGCTACGGCGCGTTGTTGGTCGGCGGCATGGCCGGCGCCTATTGCTGGGTACACGGCGATGGCGACGAAGACGGCGATGGCGTGCCGGACAGCCGTGACAAGTGCCCCGGTACGCCGAAAGGCGTGCAGGTCGATGCCAATGGTTGCCCACCTGCGCCACCCGCCGTTGTGGTTGAAGAGGTGGTTGTGGTCAAGGAAGAAACCATCGTGATTCGCGATGTACACTTCCAGTTCGACTCGGCCAAGCTGACGGCGGCGGACAAAACCAAGCTCGACACCATCGCCACCCGCCTGAAACAGGAAGCCCCGAGCGCCCAGCTGCGGGTCAGTGGGCATACCGACAGCGTCGGCAAGGACGCCTACAACCAGAAACTCTCGGAAAAACGCGCCCACTCGGTGACGGATTACCTGATCGGTTCCGGCGTGCCTCGCAGTAACTTTGTATCGGTGACCGGTGCGGGCGAAAGCCATCCGGTGGCTGACAACAAAACCGCTGAAGGCCGTGCCCTTAACCGCCGCGTAGAAATCCAGATTAACCGCTGACAGCCCTTGCCCCTGTGGGATTCCACAGGGGCATCGTTGGCGATCCTCGCTGAAACTGCCGCCTTCTCAAGTTTTTTGATCCTTCACTGGCAAATCGCCTGTAGAAGTCGTTACTGTGCGCCCAAAGAAAAATTTGAAATAACAAATTCCCCATCACTCAGGAGCCCCATGATGCGTAAGGTTTTTCTGTTGGCCCTGTTGGTCAGCCCCGTTGCCCTGGCCCAGAACGTCAGTGTTGAAACCAATTCGTTGATGCGCTTGCCCAGCAGTACCAGCGTATTGCAACTGGAACGCCTGGACGTGGCGGACTACGGCACTTTGCTCATCCCGGCCACGATCAGCCAGGTCTCGGTGGATGTGTTGCACCTGGGCCGCGAAGCACGCATCGCCATCGCTCCCGGTAACACCTGGCTGCAATTGCAGGTGCGTCAGGCGCAACTGGAGCACGGTAGCCAGATCACCTCGCGTGGTGCTCCCGGTACCCATGAAAAACCAGCCAAGGCTGGGCGTGACCTGACCTTGCGCATCAATACCCTGACGGCGCAAGAACTGTCGGTGGATGCCCGTGGTGGCACCGGCGCCCAAGGTTATGCCGGGCTGGATGGCGCCAACGGCGAAGACCCGGGTTGCACTTGGGGTTCCGCCGGGCGCGGTGCCAACGGCGATAACGGTGGCGACGGGTTGGCTGGCGCGGCGGGCGCGCAGGTGCGGGTCGAGCTGCCGCAGGACTTTCCGAGCGACAAGATCAAGGTCTGGGCCGATGGCGGCGCGGGCGGCTTGGCAGGGACGGCGGGCAAGCCCGGAAGGGGTGGGCAATCCAAGGGGTGCCTGGTGTACCGCGCCGATGGTGGTGACAAAGGCCGGCCAGGGCTGGAAGGGCAACCGGGGCCGGCTGGTCCTGCGGGAACTGTGACCATTCAGCGACTTTGAGTCGTTCGATCTGACGCCATCGGGAGCAAGCCCCGCCCACATTTGGAATGCATTTCAAGTGTGGGAGGGGCTTGCTCCCGATGGCCGTTTAAGGCGCGTCTCAGAACATCGGCCGAGCCGAAGCAATCGCGACCACCACCAACCCCACGATCAGGTTAATACCCACCAACTTGCGAATCTGCCCCAGTGCAGCCGCACCCGCCGGCCAATCCTCAGCCGCCACCGCTGCGCGCAATTCAGGGAGCTTCAACGCCTGGATGCGGATAAACAGCGCGGTCATCACCACATACAACCCCATCATCACCTGCACGTAACGCGGTGCGGTTTCAAAGCCGCTGAAGCGCAGTTGCAACAGGCCGACACCGCTGATCGGCAAAACCAGTACCGCCACCCAGACCCACACGAAAAAACGTTGAAACACATTTGCCCACAGCTTGAGCCGGGCAGGGCCCTCAAGCGCCGCCACAGCGGCGGGGCGCAGGATCATCCAGGCGAAAAACATGCCGCCGACCCAGATCAGGGCGGCCAATACATGCAGGGTGTAAACGAGGCTGAACACGGTCATTGCGGTACTCCGTTCTGCGCGGGATTAATTAGCGAGGTATGATAGCTGCCGATCCGAACCACTGAAAATTTATCCAGCGTTTTTTGCGCCCGACTATCCATGATCAGCACTGAACTCAAAACCACGATCCAGGGCGCCTATTCGCGTTTTCTCGAAGCCAAGAGCTTGAAACCGCGCTACGGCCAACGCCTGATGATCGCCGAAGTGGCCAAGGTCCTCGGGGATATCGACACCGACGACGAAGGCCGGCGCAGCGGTGACCCTGCGATCGTGGCCGTCGAGGCCGGCACCGGCACCGGCAAGACCGTGGCCTACAGCATTGCGGCGATTCCCACCGCCAAGGCCGCCGGCAAGCGCTTGGTGATCGCTACCGCCACCGTCGCCCTGCAGGAGCAGATCGTCTACAAAGACCTGCCCGACCTGATGCGCAACAGCGGCCTGAACTTCACCTTCGCCCTGGCCAAGGGCCGCGGCCGCTATATGTGCCTGTCCAAGCTCGACGTGCTGCTGCAGGAAGGCCACGCGCAAACCGCCACTGCGTCGCTGTTTGAAGAAGAAGGCTTCAAGATCGAAGTCGATGAAGTCAGCCAGAAGCTGTTTACCAGCATGATCGAGAAACTGGCCGGCAATAAATGGGACGGCGACCGCGACAGCTGGCCCACCGCCCTGGAAGACGCCGATTGGGCGCGCCTGACCACCGACCACAGCCAATGCACCAACCGTCATTGCCCCAACTTCGGCCAGTGCGCCTTCTATAAAGCGCGCGAAGGCATGGGCAAGGTCGACGTGATCGTCACCAACCACGACATGGTCCTGGCCGACCTGGCCCTGGGCGGCGGCGCCGTGCTGCCGGACCCGCGCGACACCCTTTACGTATTCGACGAAGGCCACCACCTGCCCGACAAGGCCATCGGCCACTTTGCCCACTACACGCGCTTGCGCTCCACCGCCGACTGGTTGGAGACCACCGCCAAGAACCTCACCAAACTGCTGGCCCAGCATCCGCTGCCCGGCGACCTGGGCAAGCTGATCGAGCAGGTACCGGAGCTGGCGCGGGAGATCAAGACCCAGCAGCAGTTCATGTTCAGCGCCTGCGAGCAGGTCGCCGACTTCAAGCCCGGCGAAGACGTCGAAGGCCGCGAGCGCCCGCGCCATCGCTTTGTCGGTGGACTGATTCCCGAGCACATGCGCGAAATGGGCGTCGAGCTGAAGAAGGGCTTTTCGCGCCTGACCGATCTGTTCACTCGCTTGACCGACCTGCTCAAGGAAGGCATGGACGGCGAGGTCAATATCGGCATCGCCAGTAACCAGGCCGAGGAGTGGTACCCACTGTTCGGCAGCCTGTTATCCCGTGCCCAGGGCAACTGGGAGTTGTGGACCGCCTTCACCGTCGAAGACCCGGAAGACAACCCGCCCATGGCGCGTTGGCTGACCCTGTCGGAAAGCGGTGCGTTGTTTGATATCGAGGTCAACGCCAGCCCGATCCTCGCGGCGGAAATGCTGCGGCGCAATCTGTGGAACGTGGCCTATGGTTGCCTGGTCACCTCGGCCACACTGACCGCCCTTGGCACCTTCGACCGCTTCCGCATGCGTGCTGGCCTGCCGAAAAAGGCTGTCACCGCCGTGGTGCCGAGCCCGTTCCATCACGCCGATGCCGGCGTGCTGCGCGTCCCCGACCTCAAGGCCGACCCACGGGATGCGCCGGCCCACACGGCGGCGATCATCCGTGACCTGCCGGAGCTGGTGGAGGGTTCGCGCGGCACACTGGTGCTGTTCTCGTCGCGCAAACAGATGCAGGACGTGTTCGACGGCCTTGACCGCGACTGGCGCAAGCAGGTGTTTATCCAAGGTAACCTGTCCAAGCAGGAAACCCTGAACAAGCACAAGGCGCGGGTCGATGGCGGAGACTCCAGCGTGCTGTTCGGCCTGGCGAGCTTTGCCGAAGGCGTGGACTTGCCCGGTGCCTACTGCGAACACGTGGTGATCGCCAAGATCCCGTTCTCGGTGCCGGATGATCCAGTCGAGGCCGCCTTGGCCGAGTGGATCGAAGCGCGCGGTGGCAACCCGTTCATGGAAATCTCGGTGCCGGATGCGTCCCTGAAGCTGGTGCAGGCCTGCGGGCGCTTGCTGCGTACCGAAGAAGACCGGGGCACCATCACCTTGCTCGATCGCCGCCTGGTCACCCAGCGCTATGGCAAGGCCATCTTGAATGCCTTGCCGCCGTTCCGGCGCGAAATTTCTTAAGCCTCCGTGGGCGAATTCGCCCACTTCGTGGTCTATCTCACTGCCTCGCTCTATGTCATCAGGCCATTTATCGGCCGTTTGGGAGAACCTTGCTCGTATGATTCGCACGCTGCCCGCCCTTTTTGCCCTGCTGTTCGCTGCGCCCCTGTTGGCCGCGCCCGCCGGGCAACAAACGCTGTTCAACTTCGTCCGGCCTGCCGATGTGGTCAAGGTGGCGACCCAGGACGCCAGCCTGCCGCAATACAACGCCGAACAAACCCCTGAAGGCGAAGTGCTGCGCCGCATCACCTTCAACCCGGCCGCTGAACCGAGCCTGGTGCTCAGCCCGCAGACCGGCGCCTGGGACTGGTCGCAATCCAGCGCCATGAGCCTGCGTATCCAGAGCGCCATGGACTGGGCGCTGACCCTGTACGTCAAGGTGCAGAGCAATGACGGCAAGACCCTGGTCAGCCGCATCGACCTGCCAGCCGGTCCCGCCCAGACCCTGTTGATCCCCCTGCAAGCCAACTCGCCGTTGAGCCAGGGCATGAAGGCCGGCCCGCCGATGCCGATCAGCGTCGACGGCCAGCGCGTGTTGCTGGCCAGCAGCGCCGGGGAAATCGATCGTAGCCAGGTGGTGTCGGTGACCCTGTCGATGATCAAGCCGAATGTCGCCCAAAGCATTCTGCTGGAGCGCTTTGGCGTGCAGGACAGCGAGCCGGTGTTCAAGGCGGCCTATAGCGAACTGGTGGACGCCTATGGCCAGTCCACCCGCGCGCGCTGGCCGGAAAAGGTCAGCAGCGACGAGCAACTCAAGGCCGCCGCCGCCAAGGAGCAGCAACAACTCAAGGCTTGGCTGGCCGAGCGGGATAAATCCTCACTGGACCAGTACGGCGGTTGGAGCAAGGGCCCTGCGTTCGACGCCAGCGGCTTTTTCCGCACCGAGAAGCGCGACGGTCGCTGGTATTTGGTGACGCCGGAGGGGCATCCGTTCTATTCCCTGGGCGTCAACACCGTGGCGTCGGATAACAACCAGACTTATGTGGCGGGCCGTGAATGGATGTTCGCGGCGCTGCCCAAGGCCGGTGAACCCCTCGACAAATACTACGGCAGCGCTGACAACCGCACCGGCAACGGCGCCGGCGAAGGGCGCAGTTTTGGCGCGGGGCGTTGGTACGATTTCTACCGCGCCAACCTGCAGCGCACTTATGACACTGAAGGTTTCGACCAGAAGCGCTGGGTCAGCCACACCCTCGACCGCTTGCAGGCCTGGGGTTTCAACACCGTCGGCAACTGGAGCGCCGCGCAACTGGCCACCGCAGACCGCGTGCCGTACACCTTGCCGCTGTCGATCGTCGGCGATTACGCCAGCATCAGTACCGGCACCGACTGGTGGGGCGGCATGCCCGACCCGTTCGACCCGCGTTTCGCCATGGCCACCGAGCGCGCCGTGGCCATCGCCGCCCGTGATCACCGTGACGATCCGTGGTTGATCGGCTTCTTTGCCGACAACGAACTGGCATGGGCCGGTCCCGGTGAGGATGCAAAATCCCGCTACGCCTTGGCCTACGGCACCCTGCGCATGACCACCGACGTACCGGCCAAGCGTGCGTTCCTCAAGCAATTGCGCGACAAATACCGCAACGAAGAAGGCCTGTCGAAAGCCTGGGGCATCCACCTGGCGGGCTGGGAGTTGATGGAAGATCCGGGCTTCGAGCCACCGATGCCCAACCCGGAGCATCCGGAAATCGAAGCCGACTTCAAATACTTCCAGAAGACCTTCGCCGAGACCTACTTCAAGACCATCTCCGATGCGCTCAAATGGCACGCGCCCAACCAGTTGCTGCTGGGCGGACGTTACGCAGTGAGTACTCCCGAAGCGGTGGCGTCCTGTGCGCAGTATTGCGACGTGTTGAGCTTCAACATGTACACCCTCAAACCTCAGGACGGCTATGACTTCGCCGCTTTGCGCGCACTGGACAAGCCGGTGTTGATCACCGAGTTCAACTTCGGCTCGGCTGACCGCGGCCCGTTTTGGGGCGGTGTAACGCAGTTGGCCAGGGAAGAGGATCGCGGCGCCGCGTATGCCAACTTCCTCAAGCAGGCCATGGCCGAGCCGTCGATTGTCGGTGTGCACTGGTTCCAGTATCTGGACCAGCCGGTGACCGGTCGCTTGCTGGACGGCGAAAACGGCCATTTCGGTCTGGTCGGTATGACCGATGTGCCGTTCCAGGGCTTTGTCGACAGTGTGCGTAGAAGCAACCTGGCGGCGGTCGACCAACTGGGCAAGGAGGCCGAAAAGACCAAGGCGGCCCGTGCGGTTCGCGAGCATGAAGGGAGCACGCCGGGGCATGACGGCAAAGGTGCGGGGCCGGGCGCCGGACATGCCGGTGGGCATTCCGGAAATGGTCATTGATTCAGCGTTGACGGGTTCACAAATCCTACAAGGGCTGGAACAATGTCGGCCACTTTTTACAGTGTTTTCCGAGGGGGCTTAGGTGCAGGTTCAGGGTCATTACGAGCTCCAGTTCGAAGCTGTACGTGAAGCGTTCGCCGCGTTGTTCGATGACCCGCAAGAGCGTGGTGCGGCGCTGTGCATCCAGATCGGCGGGGAAACCGTGGTCGACCTGTGGGCCGGCACCGCCGACAAGGATGGGGCGCAAGCGTGGCACAGCGACACCATTGTCAACCTGTTCTCCTGCACCAAAACCTTCACCGCCGTCGCGGCCCTGCAATTGGTGGCCGAAGGCAAGCTGCAACTGGATGCGCCAGTGGCCAACTACTGGCCGGCGTTTGCCGCGGCCGGTAAAGAAGCCATCACCTTGCGCCAGTTGCTCTGCCACCAGGCCGGGTTGCCGGCGATCCGCGAAATGCTGCCCGCCGAAGCGCTGTACGACTGGCCATTGATGGTCGACACCTTGGCGGCCGAAGCCCCGTGGTGGACGCCGGGCCAGGGCCACGGCTACGAGGCGATCACCTATGGCTGGCTGGTCGGGGAGTTGCTGCGCCGTGCCGACGGGCGCGGGCCGGGCGAGTCCATCGTGGCGCGGGTTGCACGCCCGTTGGGGCTGGACTTTCATGTGGGCCTGGCGGATGAAGAGTTTTATCGCGTTGCCCATATAGCACGCAGCAAAGGCAACATGGGCGATGAAGCCGCGCAACGCTTATTGCAAGTAATGATGCGAGAACCAGCGGCCATGACGACACGGGCATTTGCCAATCCGCCGTCTATTCTGACCAGCACTAATAAACCGGAATGGCGGCGTATGCAGCAGCCAGCGGCAAATGGTCACGGTAATGCGCGCAGCCTGGCGGGTTTTTATAGTGGTTTATTGGACGGTAGTTTGCTGGAAAGCGACATGCTCGAACAGTTGACCCGTGAACACAGTATCGGGCCCGATAAAACCTTATTGACCCAAACCCGTTTCGGCCTGGGCTGCATGTTGGATCAACCGCAACTGCCGAATGCGACCTTCGGCCTTGGCCCGCGTGCATTTGGACATCCTGGTGCGGGTGGTTCGGTGGGGTTTGCCGACCCTGAACATGATGTAGCGTTCGGTTTTGCGACTAATACATTGGGGCCCTATGTACTTATGGACCCGCGGGCGCAGAAGTTGGTCAGAATATTGGCCGGTTGTCTGTAAACCCCTTGCTGTTTCACGTTTTTTTGTTACAAAGGCAAGTATAAGAAGGCGCGAAGCGAAATATTGTAACTTTAATGTTCTGAACGCGTCTGTTTAACGGGTCATTCAGACCCCCGGTTTTTTCTCATTTTGTGGATATCTCATGTTATCGAACAAGTCCTTGGCACTGGCGCTGTGCCTCACTATTACTGGCTGCGCACAAACACCACAAAATGATGCCGAGGGCGGGCATTGGTGGTCATTTGGATCTGACAAGGCTGCTACCAAGGACGCAGTGACCCAAACCGACGCCAAACCGGACGCCAAACCCGCCGCCGGGGCCAAGCCTGCCGCGCCGGTAACTGCCGCCGCTAGCGCCAAGCCGGCCGCACCGGTAGCTGCCGCCGCCGCCAAGCCTGCTGCACCGGTAGCTGCTGCTGCCAGCGCCAAGCCTGCCGCACCGGTAACTGCCGCTGCTAGCGCCAAGCCTGCTGCACCGGTAGAGGCTGCCGCCGCCCCGGTGGCCAAAGCGGATACCGGCTCCAGCTGGTGGCCGTTCTCCTCCAAGAGCGCCGACGAAAAGGCCGCTGATGCCAAGGCTGACCTGAAGGCCGACCTCAAGGCCGCAACCCCAGCGCCAACCGCTACCCCGGCCGCCCCCGCTATCGCCAAGACCGACTCCGAAACCCATTGGTGGTGGCCGTTCGAAAGCAAACCGAAGCCATTGGCCAAGGTCGACGTGACCAACGTGCCGATGCCCGACCCGAAAATCACCCAAGCCTGGCTGGACGACTATGAGCCGCGCTTGCGCGCCGCCATCAAGGACAGCAACCTGCAACTGGAACGTCGCGACAACGTACTGGTGGTGATTGCCCCAGTAGACGGTTCCTACAACCCGAAACGCCCGACGATGTTGTTGCCGGTTACCCTGGGCCCGTTCACTCGCGTCGCCAAGGCTGTTGAAGCTGACCCGAAGACCGCCGTACTGGTCCTCGGTCACGTTGACGCCACCGGCAGCGCTCCGGCGAGCCAGGCGTTGACCAAAGAGCGCGCGGTGTCCATCGCGTCGATTTTCAGTCTCAGCGGCCTCAAGCAAGACCGTCTGATGTTGCGCGGCATGGGTGACATGATGCCACGTGCCGCCAACGACAGTACCCAGGGCCGTGCGCTGAACCGTCGCATGGAAATTATGTTTACTCAGCGTACAACTATGTTGGCCTTGCTGAGCAAGTACAGCTCGGGCAAGACGCCGCCTGTGGCTGAAATGGTTGCTGTGCAGGACGTTCCCGCTCCAGCCGCAGTCGCAAAAGCCCCAGCGAAAAAGGCGGTCGCTAAGAAATCCGCAGCTAAGCCAGCCGCGAAAAAGGCCCCGGCCAAGCCAGCTGCCAAGAAGCCAGCACCGGCCAAAGCCAAGGTCGCTGCACCAGTTGCGAACGACCAGGCAAAAAACTGATCTGTTGAACCAGAAGGATAAAGCCGCATGACCCAGGCATTGGCGGATATGCGCCGTGACTACACACGGGATGGTTTGAGCGAGGCGCAAGCCCCGAGCGAGCCGTTTGCCTTGTTCCATCAATGGTTTGGCGATGCGGTGAAGACCGAGCAGCCGCCGGTGGAGGCCAATGCCATGACCCTGGCCACGGTCGATGAGGACGGTCGCCCGCACTGTCGCATCCTCCTGCTCAAGGGCCTGGATGCACAGGGCTTTACCTTCTTCACCAACTATCAGAGCGCCAAGGGCGATCAGCTCGCGACGCAGCCGTTCGCGGCCATGACCTTTTTCTGGCCGACCCTGGAGCGCCAGGTGCGCATCGAGGGCCGGGTGGTCAAGGTCACGCCCGAAGAGTCGGACGCCTATTTCCAGGTGCGCCCCTTGGGTAGCCGCCTGGGCGCGTGGGCTTCTCCGCAGAGCAAGGTCATCCGTGACCGTGAAGAATTGCACGACTTGCTCAAGGTCACCGAGCAGCGTTTCAGCGACACTCAGCCGCACTGTCCCGAGCACTGGGGCGGCTATCGCTTGTTGCCCGAGCGCATCGAGTTCTGGCAAGGCCGCGCTAGCCGCCTGCATGACCGCCTGAACTACCGCTTGCAAGGGGCCGACTGGACCCGTGAGCGTCTGGCACCCTGATCGTCGTCTTTCGTCACCCCACCTGACTGTTGTCCGTCACCCCGAAGCCTCTCTTCAAGAGGCCTCGGGCGTGTACTGCTGCGCCGCGTTTTTCAACCAGGCCGGCAACTCGCGGCGGTTGATCTTCAAGGTGCGGGCTTTTTCCAGCTGTTGCAGCATAAAGGCCCGCTTGTGCGGGTCGTTGCCCGCCAGGGATAGCGCCAGGTCGCGGTCGATCCAGCGTCGGATGCGCAGGTACAACCAGCCATGGAAATACAAGCCGGCTACGGTAGTGACTACAATGATGAAATAATCCATGAACGTCCTGTTTACGAGATGAGTGCTACCGTTTGTCGGGTCTTCTGGTGCTGGCACTCTGTACTAGGGCTGAATGAAAGCAATTTTCTGCGGGGCTTGCCGTGACAGGCGTCAAGCCTCAGCGTCTAATGAACACCTGTCCTTTGGAGTTGATGCTATGCGTAAGTCCGTTTTACTAGTTGCCTGCTTTACTACCCTGTCGTTGTTGTTGGGTGGCTGCGCCTCGAGTCTGACCGGCGACTCGTACTCCCGTGACGAAGCGCGTCGTGTGCAGACCGTTCGCATGGGGACCATTGAATCCCTGCGTCCGGTGAAAATCGAAGGCACCAAGACCCCAATCGGCGGCGCGGCCGGCGCCGTTATTGGCGGCGTGGGCGGCAGCGCCATCGGTGGCGGCCGTGGCAGTATCGTGACCGCCGTCATCGGCGCCGTCGCCGGCGGCCTGCTGGGTTCGGCCACCGAAGAAGGCCTGACCCGTACCCAGGGCGTGGAAATCACCGTCCGTGAAGACGACGGCAGCATGCGCGCCTACGTGCAGGCCGTGCAGGAAAATGAAATCTTCCGCATCGGCGACCGTGTGCGCATCATGACCGTTGATGGTACCAGTCGCGTGACTCGCTAAGCGTTAAGCCGCGAGCAAAGAAAAACCCCAGCCGGGTGACCGGCTGGGGTTTTTTGTGAGCGGTGTTTGCGCGAATCAGGCTTTCTTGCGACTCGCCATTGCCGTCACCGCATAACCGATACACGCCGCGAGTATCGACCCGGTCAGAATCCCCATTCGATCCTCCCCGGCAAACTCACTGGCGCCCGGCACGAACGCCAGGGAGCCGACAAACAGGCTCATGGTAAAGCCGATGCCGCACAGGATCGCGACGCCGAACACCTGACCCCAGTTGGCGCCGCTGGGCAGCGCGGCGAGGCCGGTCTTGATGGCCAGCCAGGTGAGGCCGAATACGCCGACAGTCTTGCCGATCAACAGGCCGGCGGCGATACCCAGGGGCACGTGGTGGGTGAAACTCTCGAGGCTGACCCCGGTCAGGGACACACCGGCGTTGGCAAACGCGAACAGCGGCAGGATGCAGTAGGCCACCCACGGATGGAGGGCATGTTCGAGCGTCAACAGCGGAGAAGTTTCGGCGTTTTTGGTGCGCATCGGTATGCAGAACGCCAGGGTCACGCCGGCCAAGGTGGCATGCACGCCACTTTTCAGCACGCAGACCCATAGGATCAGGCCGATGATCAGGTAAGGCCCGAGCTTGATCACGCCCAGCCGGTTCATCGCAATCAAGGCAATCAAGCAGGCGCCCGCGCCCGCCAGGGCTGCGCCGGACAGGTCGCTGGAATAGAACACGGCGATCACGATGATTGCGCCCAGGTCATCGATAATGGCCAGGGTCATCAGGAACAGTTTCAGCGACACCGGCACGCGCTTGCCCAGCAGCGCCAGGACGCCCAATGCGAAGGCGATATCGGTGGCCATGGGGATTGCCCAGCCGGAAAGCGCCGCAGGGTAATCCTTGTTGATTGCCCAGTAGATCAATGCCGGCACCACCATGCCGCCGATCGCCGCAGCACCTGGCAGGACGACTTGCGAGGGCTTGGACAGGTGGCCGTCGAGCAACTCGCGCTTGACCTCCAGGCCGATCAGCAGAAAGAACAGGGCCATCAGGCCGTCATTGATCCACAACAACGCGGGCTTGGCGATCTTCAACGCGCCAATCTGCGCCACTACGGGCACGTCGAGAAACGCGCTGTAGAGGTGTGACAACGGTGAGTTGTTGACGATCAGCGCCAAGGCGGCCGCGGCGATCAACAACAGACCGCTGGCGGCTTCCAGCTGGAAAAAACGGGTGAACGTGCTACGCAGAGCCAAGGTATGCTCTCCAATCCGGATTCAATAGGTGCGTACCCTAACCCGTACCGTTAGTTGTTAAAACAAAAGTTATATTCTTATTTGTTATAAGAACGGGGTGCGGTCGGGGTTGCGCCAGAGCCTAGCAATTGTGTGTCCAATTGAGTCGTTACTGTATCTGTGTGTGGTGTGGGAAACATCCTAAGATTGCGACTGAAATCCTTAGAGATTCCCTCATGAGCGACCACCGTCCCTGGGCCCGCGAAGCCATTCGTATTATTGAAGCAGACTTCCAGCGGAGCGCCGACACCCACCTGATCCCTTTAGCGCTGCCGGGCTTACCGGGTATCGAGTTGTACTTCAAGGATGAGTCCAGCCACCCCACCGGCAGCCTGAAACACCGGCTGGCGCGCTCGCTGTTCCTGTATGCGCTGTGCAATGGCTGGCTGAAGCCGGGGGCGCCGGTGATCGAAGCCTCCAGCGGTTCGACGGCGATCTCCGAAGCCTACTTCGCACGCTTGCTCGGCCTGCCATTTATCGCGGTGATGCCAGCCACCACTTCCAAGGAAAAGATCGCCCAGATCGCCTTCTATGGTGGCAAGAGCCATCTGGTACAAGATCCGACGCAGATCTACGCCGAATCTGAACGCCTGGCGCAGGAAGGCGGTGGTCACTTCATGGACCAGTTCACCTACGCCGAACGCGCCACCGACTGGCGGGCGAACAACAACATCGCCGAGTCGATCTTCCAGCAGATGCGCTTCGAGCGTCATCCCGAGCCGAGCTGGCTGATTTCCAGCCCCGGTACTGGCGGCACGACCGCGACTCTGGGGCGATATGTGCGTTATCGCCAGCATTGCACCCGCGTGTTGTGTGCCGATGCCGAGCGCTCGGTGTTCTTTGACTACTACCTGAGCGGCGATGCCGGCTTGCGCCTGGAGTGCGGTTCGCGGATCGAAGGCATTGGCCGTCCCCGGGTCGAAGCGTCGTTTTTGCCCAAGGTCATCGATGCGATGGTCAAGGTGCCGGATGCGCTGTCGCTGGCGGCCATGCATTACCTGGCCGAGCGGCTGGGGCGGCGGGTTGGTGGGTCCAGCGGGACTAACTTGATCGGTGCCTTGATGGCGGCGCAGCAGATGAAAACGGCGGGGGAGTCGGGGTCGATCGTGGCGATCTTGTGTGATGGGGGCGAGCGGTATGCCACCACCTATTACGATCAGGCGTGGCTGGCGGGGCAGGGGTATGAACTGCCGGGGTTGATAGCTGCGGTGGCGGCCAGCGTCGAGCGCGGTGAGCCGCTGCCCGATAACATCCTGCGCGCGAATATCTGACACGCCACAAAAAACAATGTGGGAGCGCGCTTGCTCCCACATCTGGACGGCGGTGTTTTCAGGCCTCGATACCCAACATATCCCGTGCCAACGCCTCGGCAATCCGAATGCCGTCGACACCCGCTGACAGAATCCCACCGGCATAACCGGCGCCTTCACCGGCCGGGAACAGGCCTTTGACGTTCAAGCTCTGCATCGATTCGTTACGGGTAATCCGTAATGGCGATGAGGTGCGCGTCTCGATACCGGTCAAGACTGCATCGTGCAGCGAGTAGCCCTTGATCTGCTTCTCGAACGCCGGCAAGGCTTCACGGATCGCTTCGATGGCGAAGTCCGGCAGCGCCAGGGCCAGGTCGCCCATGGACACCCCAGGTTTGTAGGACGGCTCCACGCTGCCGATAGCCGTGGACGGTTTGCCTGCGATAAAGTCGCCCACCAGTTGCGCTGGGGCCTCGTAATTGCTGCCACCGAGGATGTAGGCGTGGGATTCCAGGCGCTCCTGCAGCTCGATGCCGGCGAGCGGGCCGCCCGGGTAATCGACCTCAGGTGTGATGCCGACCACGATGCCGGAGTTGGCGTTGCGCTCGTTGCGCGAGTACTGGCTCATGCCGTTGGTCACGACACGATGCAGCTCGGAAGTCGCAGCCACCACGGTGCCGCCGGGGCACATGCAGAAGCTGTAGACCGAGCGGCCATTCTTGGCGTGGTAGACCAGTTTGTAGTCGGCGGCGCCGAGTTTCGGGTGCCCGGCGTATTTGCCCAGGCGCGCGGCATCGATCAGCGACTGCGGGTGTTCGATACGGAAACCCACGGAAAACGGCTTGGCTTCCATGTACACGCCACGGCCGTGGAGCATGCGGAAGGTATCGCGGGCGCTGTGGCCGAGGGCGAGGATCACGTGCTTGGAGAGGATCTGCTCGCCGCCATCGATGACCACGCCGTTCAGTTGACCGTCTTCGATCAACACGTCGGTCACCCGTTGCTCGAAGCGCACTTCACCGCCCAGGGCGATGATTTGCTCGCGCATGTTTTCCACCACGCCGGTCAGACGGAACGTACCGATGTGCGGCTTGCTGACGTAGAGGATTTCTTCCGGTGCGCCGGCCTTGACGAACTCGTGCAGCACTTTGCGCCCGTGGAATTTCGGGTCTTTGATCTGGCTGTAGAGCTTGCCATCGGAAAAGGTCCCGGCGCCGCCCTCACCGAATTGCACGTTGGACTCCGGGTTGAGCACACTTTTGCGCCACAGGCCCCAGGTGTCCTTGGTGCGTTCGCGCACTTCCTTGCCGCGCTCGAGGATGATCGGCTTGAAGCCCATCTGCGCCAGTAGCAGCCCGGCGAAAATCCCGCACGGGCCAAAACCGACGACGACCGGACGTTCAACCAGGTCCGCAGGCGCCTGGCCCACCACCTTGTAGCTGACGTCCGGCGCCGGGTTGATGTTGCGGTCATCGGCAAACTTGAGCAGCAGGGTGGCTTCACCCTTCACGTTCAAGTCGACGGTGTAGATGAAGCACAGCTCCGACGATTTTTTGCGGGCGTCGTAGCTGCGCTTGAACAGGGTGAAATCGAGCAGGTCATCACTGGCGATGCCCAGGCGCTGCACAATGGCGGGCCGCAGGTCTTCTTCGGGATGGTCGATGGGCAGCTTGAGTTCGGTGATTCGTAACATGACAGGGTCCGGTGTGCGGCGTTTGGTGGGGCCGGCGGTTTTGCAAACCGGTGATTATAAGCCCCAACCGCAGTTTGCCGTCATGTTAAAACATCACAGCAGCGAATCAATCGTCCCGCGAACCACCGAAAGCCGCGCAGCCACGCTGGACTTGACCGTTGACCCGCAACTCGGCAGTCATGTGTTGCAGGCTGCCGCTGACGCTGTCGACACACCGCTGCGGGGCAACCCACAGTTCGATGTGCTGGTTATTGGCTTCGGTCATCAGGTTGAAACGCCCGTCACCCAGTTGTTCCTCGACATAGGGCACCGGCAGCGGTGGCTGGCCTTCGCGCTCCAGCACCATGCCCTTGGCGGTGACGTTCAGTGTCCAGGCCGGCTTGTGGCCGTTGGCGCGTAGGATCGTGCGCTTGAAGTCGGGATCATCGCAGGCCGAGATCGAGCGCTCGACGCGGTACAGCTGTTGCAGCTCCACTTCGCCCTGGGTGCCGGTGGCGACGCCGGAGAACTTGCCGCGCAGGTCGGCAAACAGTGCGCCTTGCTGGCCGGCCAGGGAGGCGGCTTCCTGCAGGATGCTGGTGCCGCCGGTGTCCTTGACCACGTAGTTACGCTGGTCGTGGCACGGTTGGAACAGTAGCTTGCCTGCGACTGCCGTGAGCTCGCCCTGCATGCGGGTCAGCCCGGCGGTGGACGGTTTGGCCGGCTCGCTTTCGAACAACTGGCAGGCGGTGAACAGCGGGAGCAAGGCAAACAGCATGAGGGTACGGGCGGCACGCATTATCGGGTCTCCTGACAAGTGCCGCCACGTTACGCAGGCTGGCGGTGCATCACAAGCCCACGCGCGAGCTTCAGGCATTTCTTACGGCCTTGAAGTTCAACCTACGATAAAGGTTTGACCGGTCTGCAAGCCCTCGACGCTTTTCGCGTAGGCCAGTGCCACATCGGCGCCCGGGGCCGGCTTGTACCCGCGAAAGTACGGTGCGTAGCTGCCCATGGCTTCCAGCAGCACTGTGGGGCTCACGGAGTTGACGCGCAGGCCCCGTGGCAATTCGATTGCTGCGGCTTTCACAAAGGCATCCAGTGCGCCATTGACCAGTGCCGCCGAGGCACCGGTGCGAATCGGGTCGCGGTTGAGAATGCCGCTGGTAAAGGTGAACGAGGCGCCGTCGTTGGCGTACTCGCGGCCGATCAGCAGCAGGTTGACCTGGCCCATCAGTTTGTCACGCAGGCCCAGTTCAAAATCGGTTTCGCTCATCTCACCCAGCGCGACGAAATTCACATTGCCTGCCGCGCAGACGAGGGCATCGAACCGGCCGGTCTGCTCGAACAGCCGGCGGATCGAGGCGCTGTCGCTGATATCCACCTGGAAGTCGCCGCTGCTGCGACCAATACTGATCACCTCGTGACGCTGCGCCAGTTCCGCCTTGACCGCCGAGCCCACGGTGCCGCTGGCACCAATCAATAGGATTTTCATCGTGCTGTTTCTCCAGTGAGGTAAGTGAGGGTTCAGTCTAGTGTGGCTTTTCAGATGGATAAACGTGCTAATAGGAAACCTTTGGTTTTAAAATGGAAACAATCTATGAGTGAGATGGATGACCTGGCGGCGTTTGCCGTATTGATCGAAGCCGGCAGTTTTACCGTAGCGGCTGAGCAGTTGGGTTGCAGCAAAGGGCAATTGTCCAAGCGCATCAGCCAGTTGGAAGCGGGGTACTCGGTGGTGTTGCTGCACCGCACCACGCGCAAGCTCAGCCTGACCGCTGCCGGCGCGGCGTTGTTGCCCCAGGCGCAGGCGTTGGTGGTGCAGGTCGAACGGGCGCGTCAGGCACTGGCCCGGCTCAAGGACGATTTGGCCGGGCCGGTGCGTATGACGGTTCCGGTGTCATTGGGCGAAACCTTCTTCGATGGCTTGTTGCTGGAGTTTTCCGAGCACTATCCGCAGGTGCAGATCGAACTGGAGCTGAACAACAGCTACCGCGACTTGGCACGGGATGGCTTTGACTTGGGGGTACGCTTGGGTGCCGTCGAAAATGAGCGCCTGGTGGCCAAGCCGCTGCTGGCCTGGCACGAGATGACCTGTGCCAGCCCTGCCTACCTGGAGCAGCACGGCGAACCGCTGACCCCGGCTGATCTGGCGTCCCACACCTGCCTGCTCAACAGCCACTACAGCGGCCGCGAGGAGTGGCTCTACCACCAGCAGCACGAACTGCTGCGCGTGCGGGTGAGCGGGACCTTCGCTTCCAATCACTACAACCTGTTGAAAAAAGCCGCCCTGGTGGGCGCCGGTATTGCGCGCCTGCCTTCCTACGTTTTACCGGCGGAACTGGCTGACGGCCGATTGCGTTGGCTCCTGCGGGACTATCAGACGCGGAGCATGCCGATGTATTTGGTTCATCCCTATCAGGGCGGCTTGCCGCGACGCACCCAGGTGTTGGCCGACTACCTGGTGGACTGGTTCAAGCGCAGCGGCGAAGCCCTCGACCGTCTCTAGCGATAACGGCGGGCAATCAAGTGGTCGATGGACAGGCAGCCCGGGCCCTTGGCTACCAACAGCAGCAGTATGGCAAGCCAGGTGCCGTGGGTGGGGTAGGCGTCGGGGTACACGAACAGTTGAATGGTCAGGGTCATGCCAATCAGTGCCAGGGCCGAGAAGCGCGTGGCGAAGCCCAGCAGGATCAGCACGGGGAAGAAGTGTTCGGCAAATGTCGCCATGTACGCGGCCACTTCCGGTGACAGCCAGGGCAGCTGGTATTCGCTGCGAAACAGCGGCAGCGTCGAGGCGGCGAGTCGCGGTTCGCCCAGTTGGAAGGTGCCGTTGATCAAGTCGATGGCAAAACCTTCGACTTTGGTTTGCCCGGACTTCCAGAACACTGCCGCTATGGAAAAGCGTGCGAGAAAGGCGATCAAGCTGTAGGGGATTTGTTCGAAAAGCTGGATGGCCCGTTTAATCAGGCCCGGTGATTGAGCGTTCATAGCGATACCTTGTGTTCCAGATGCAGATGAGTGATTGCGGCTTGGTTGATCAGTAGCGCCAGGCATTGGTGCAGGTCGAACTCGGCCGACGTCTCCAGTGCGTGTGTGAGCGCCTCCTCCAGCACCGCGCCATGGTTCAGGCTGTCGATGAACACCACCGAGCCGCTGTCGATGGCGAACACCTTGACCTCCAGGCCCAGGCGCAACACCAGGGCGCCCTGGGCATGCCAGGGATTCAACGTGGCAATCGCGCCCTCGGTGTGGTGCGCCGCCCACACTGCGACGACGGCGTAGCGGGAGTTCAACGTAGCCAGGGATGGGTGCAATTGCAGGCGCAATGTGCCCAGTTCGGTGTGTGCTTGCAGTTGCTGCAGAACAGCCTGCGGTTCCAGCGCCGGGGCATCCGCCGCGTGATAGGCACGGACCCGCAAGCGTTCCAATCGCGCTACATCCGCCAGGTAAGGCACGCTCGCGGCCGGTTCAAAGCCTTGGATAAAGCTGGAAAATGTAGCGCCGTACGCGCTGATCACCGGGCTGCTGGGTGGGTTCGCCTGTACGTAGCAGCCGGCCATGGCGCGGAAAAACTCATCGCCTACCAGTTGCAACGTCACCGGGTAAGCGCTCGCCAGCGCATTGATCAACGAGCCGTGGACATTGTTGCGATACACCGCAAAGCGGCTGGCCGGGTCGGCGCCGTTGCTGCTGAACAGGCCGTCGGGGCAGGCCTGGTCCGGCGCCAGCAGGGCGGCGGCAAAGTCTTCGAGGAGGCTCATGGGCGCACCTGCAACAAGTGCCGTTCGGCCTGCTGCGCCTCGGCCAGCAGCACGCTGAAGGCCGGCACCTGGTTATCCCTTTCGATCAACGTGGCCACCGGGCCGGTACGCGCGAGTACGTGCTCGTACAACTGCCAGACGGCGTTATCGATGGGCGCACCGTGATCATCGATCAGCAGGCGCTCGCCCAGGCTGTCGGTGTCTTCGGCAAAGCCTGCCAGATGAATCTCAGCCACGGCGTGCAAGGGCAGGGCGTCGATGTAGGCCAAGGGGTCACGCTGATGATTGATGCACGACACGTAGACGTTATTGACGTCCAGCAGCAGGCCGCAGCCGGTGCGGCGGATGGTTTCGCTGATGAAGTCCGTCTCGTCCAAGGTCGAGCGCTGGAACTGCAGGTAGGTCGATGGATTCTCCAGCAGCATTGGGCGTTTGAGGAAGCTCTGAACCTGATCAACGTGTTCGCACACTCGGTTCAGGCTGTCGACATCGTAGGCCAGGGGCAGCAAGTCGTTGAGAAACACCGAGCCGTGGGTCGACCAGGCCAGGTGTTCGGAAAAGGCGCGGGGTTGATAGCGCTCGATCAGCGTCGCCAGCCGTGCCAGGTGCTCACGGTCCAGCGGGCCTTCGCCGCCGATGGACAGGCCCACGCCGTGCAGCGACAGCGGGTACTGCGCGCGAATCAAACCCAGGTAGTGATGAAACGGGCCGCCAGCCACCATGTAGTTTTCGGCATGCACTTCAAAAAAACCGATATCGGGGCAGGTGTCGAGCACTTCGGCGAAGTGCTCGTTCTTCAGCCCCAGCCCGGCCCGCAGGGGGAGGCCGGGCGCCTGAGCCGCTGAGGGCGTTTGCAGGAACGAAAGCGTCATCATCAGTACTCAGGCTGGGGGCTGTTTCAGGACTTGGCGGTAAAGGCCGCTTCCTGGCCGAAACCGCTCGGCGAGGTGGTGCTTGGGGTTTTGGTGCAGGTGCCAGCCGGGACCAGTTTCCAGGCATTGGCCTGATCCTTGGTTTTGGACGTGCCGGCGCAGGAAGTGCCAGCGCCAGCGGCGCAATCGTTCTTGCCGGCTTCAGCGACGCCGAAGCATTTCTGCGTGTCGTCGGCAGCGTGGGCGCTGGTGGTCAGGGCGGACAGGCTCAGCGCGGAACCCAGGGCCAGGACGAGGGAAGCGGCGGACAGCGAACGGGTTTTTACGGTCATGGTGTATCTCCAGCAGTGGGTTGAGTCGGCGGGCATGATTGCCTGCTTGTACCACTAGAGGCTGGACGCTGGAATTTGTTACAAGCCGTTCGAAAATAATTCTTCAGGGGGTACCCGAAACAAATGTGGGAGGGGGCTTGCCCCCGATGACGGTATATCAGTCACATGTTCTGTGCCTGACATGGCGCCATCGGGGGCAAGCCCCCTCCCACATTTGGATCCGGTTCGTCCAGCAACCGGGTGTTAACCGCCCAGGTACGCCTCACGCACCTTCGGATCGGTCAGCAACTGCTCACCGGTGCCCTGCATCACCACCCGGCCGTTTTCCAGCACATAGGCACGGTCAGCGATTTTCAGCGCCTGGTTGGCGTTTTGTTCCACCAGGAACACCGTCACACCGTCCTTGCGCAGTTGTTCGATGATGTCGAAGATCTGCTGGATGATGATCGGTGCCAGGCCCAGGGAGGGTTCGTCGAGCAGCAACAGCTTGGGCTTGCTCATCAGCGCCCGGCCGATGGCGAGCATTTGCTGCTCGCCGCCGGACATGGTGCCGCCGCGCTGGCTGAAGCGTTCCTTAAGCCTGGGGAACAGGTGCAGCACCTTGTCCATCTGCTCCTGGTAGTCGCCCTTGTCGGTGAAGAACCCGCCCATGGCCAGGTTCTCTTCGACGGTCAGGCGCGAAAACACCCGTCGGCCTTCCGGCACCACGGCGATGCTTTTGCGCATGATGTGCGACGACTGCTGGCCCACCAACTCTTCACCCATGTAGCGGATGCTGCCGCTGTGGGCCTGCGGCGAACCGCACAGGGTCATCAACAAGGTCGACTTGCCGGCACCGTTGGCGCCGATCAGCGTGACGATCTCACCCTGGCGCACTTCGACGTTGACGCTGTGCAGGGCCTGGATCTTGCCGTAGAAAGTGGAAACGTTTTCGAATTGCAGCATTTTACGCTTCCCCCAGATAGGCTTTGATCACTTCAGGATTGTCGCGGATCTGCTCCGGCGTACCGTCGGCCAGGGGCGTGCCCTGGTTGATCACCACGATGTGGTCGGAAATGCTCATGACCAGTTTCATGTCGTGTTCGATCAACAGCACCGTGGCGTTGTTTTCTTCACGCAACACGCCGATCAGCGCCTTGAGGTCTTCGGTTTCCTTGGGGTTCAAACCGGCGGCCGGTTCGTCGAGCATCAGGATCCGCGGGCGGGTCATCATGCAGCGGGCGATTTCCAGGCGACGTTGCTGCCCATAGGCCAGGGTGCCGGCGGGGCGGTTGGCGAACTCGGTGAGGTTGACCTTGTCCAGCCAGTACTCCGCATATTCCATGGCCTCGCGCTCGCTCTTGCGGAACGCCGGGGTCTTGAACAAGCCTGCGAAGAAGTTGGTGTTCAAGTGACGGTGCTGAGCGATCAGCAGGTTTTCGACCGCTGTCATGTCTTTGAACAACCGCACGTTCTGGAAGGTCCGCACCACGCCCTTGCGGGCGATCTCGTGACCGGCCAGGCCCTGGATCGGCAGGCCGTCGAGCAGGATGCTGCCACCGCTCGGCTTGTAGAAACCGGTGAGGCAGTTGAACACGGTGGTCTTGCCGGCGCCGTTGGGGCCGATCAGCGCAACCACTTGTTTTTCTTTGACGGTCAGGGCCACGCCATTGACCGCCAGCAGGCCGCCGAAGCGCATGCTCAAGTTTTCGACTTTCAGGATCTCGCGGCTCATTTGCGCAGCTCCATGTGTGGACGTTGCATGGGCAGCAGGCCTTGAGGACGCCAGATCATCATCAGCACCATCATGGCGCCGAACATCAACATGCGGTATTCGCTGAACTCACGCATCATTTCCGGCAGCAGGATCATCACGATTGCCGCGAGGATCACGCCCAACTGCGAGCCCATGCCACCCAGTACCACGATGGCGAGGATGATCGCCGACTCGATAAAGGTGAACGACTCTGGCGTCACCAGGCCTTGGCGAGCGGCGAAGAAGCTGCCGGCAAAACCGGCGAACGCAGCGCCCAGGGTGAACGCGGACAGCTTGATGATGGTCGGGTTCAGGCCCAGGGCCCGGCAGGCGATTTCATCTTCGCGCAGCGCTTCCCACGCACGGCCGATCGGCATGCGCAGCAGGCGGTTGATCACGAACAATGCGGCCAGGGCCAGCAACAGCGCCACCAGGTACAGGAACACCACTTTGCTCACCGGGTTGTAGGCAATCCCGAAGTACTCGTGGAAGGTCTGCATGCCTTCGGCCGCGGAGCGCTCGAACGACAGCCCGAAGAACGTCGGCTTGGGAATGCTGCTGATGCCGTTAGGGCCACCGGTGATGTCGGTCAGGTTACGCAGGAACAGTCGGATGATTTCCCCGAAGCCCAGGGTCACGATGGCCAGGTAGTCACCGCGCAGGCGCAGCACCGGGAAGCCCAGCAGGAAGCCGAACGTCGCCGCCATCAGACCGGCGAGTGGTAGACAGACCCAGAAGCTCCAGCCCAGGTAGTGCGAGAGCAGCGCGTAGGTGTAGGCACCCACGGCATAGAAGCCCACATAACCCAGGTCGAGCAGGCCGGCCAGACCGACCACGATGTTCAGGCCCAGGCCCAGCAACACGTAGATCAGGATCAGGGTGGCGATGTCGACCGCACCGCGCGAGCCGAAGAACGGCCAGATCAGCGCGGCCACGATCAGGCCGATGATGATGTAGCGCTGGGTGCGCGGCAGGGTCAGGAATTGGCTGACCTTGGGCGATACCAGCGGGCCACGGTTGGAGCGCAATAACGCGCCGACCTGCTGGGTGAACAGCACGCGCAGGAACATCAGCACCGAGCACAGGGCAATGATGGTCAGGGTCACGGGACCGGTGCCATGCACTTCCAGGTTGATGCCGACAATGCTCAGCTTGAGGCCGAGTACCGGAAAGGCCACGGCCCAAACCAGCAGGGCGCTGAAAAACGCCGATTTAAGATATCTGCTCATACTTTCTCAACCTCCGGACGGCCCAGGATGCCGGTCGGACGGAACAACAGCACCAGAACCAAAAGGCCAAACGCTACGACGTCCTTGTACTGGTCGCCGAAGATATCGGCACCAAACGCTTCGGCCACACCCAGCACCAGCCCGCCGAGCATGGCGCCCGGAATGCTACCGATGCCGCCCAATACCGCTGCGGTAAAGGCCTTGAGGCCGACCAGGAAACCGGCGTTGGGGTTGATCACGCCGTACTGCATGCTCAGCAATACGGCAGCGACGGCCGCCAGCGCGGCACCGATGACGAAGGTCAGGGCGATGATGTTGTTGGTGTTGATGCCCAGCAGGTTGGCCATCTTGATGTCTTCGGCGCAGGCCCGGCAGGCGCGCCCCAGACGGGAGCGGGAAATGAACAGGGTCAGGCCCAGCATGGCCACCAGGGTGACGACGAAGACCAGGATCTGCATGTACGAAATCAGCACTTCTTGTGCGCCGCCTGGGCCGAAGGAGAAGCTCCCCGGGATCAGGTTGGGAATGGACTTATCCTTGGAGTCCTGGGACAGCAATACGGTGTTCTGCAGGAAAATCGACATGCCGATGGCGGAAATCAGCGGGATCAAACGGTTGCTGCCACGCAAGGGACGATAGGCAACCCGTTCGATACTGTAGCCATAGGCACTGGTTACGACGATCGACGCAAGGAACGCGGCGGTCATCAACAGCGGCAGGGAGTGGATCCCCATCATGGCCAGCCCGGCAAGGGCGATAAAGGCCACGTAGGAACCAATCATGTACACCTCGCCATGGGCGAAGTTGATCATTCCAATAATGCCGTAAACCATTGTGTAGCCAATGGCTATCAGGGCATAGGTGCTGCCAATGGTCAGGCCATTAACCAGCTGTTGGAAAAAATGATAGATCTCAGGCATTACAACGCTCCTAAAAACCCGATACGCATTTCACTGGTGGAGTCATGTTCCGGCCCTGCGCTGTGTTCTGTGAGCACATTTGCGCAAAGCGTTTGCCAGCGAACCGCTGGTGACGGTTTTAAGATTTTCAGGTGAGCCAGCGCCCGGATCGCGGGTGACAGGCCCATAAACCTCGTAAAACAAAGCCCACTGCTCTCGCAGTGGGCTTGTTGACCAGTAACGCCTGGCTTACTGAGGGGAGACTTCGGTTTTTGGTTTGCCGAAGTGCCATTCGTAGACCACGAACTTGAAGTCCTTCAGGTCGCCCTTGGCGTCGAAGCTCAGCTCGCCGGTAGGGGTCTTGAAGGTGCCCGCGTGGATGGCTGCGGCCACTTTAGCGGTGTCTTCGCTCTTCGCGGCAGTGATACCGCCGGCGATGACTTCAATGGCCGAGTAGGCCGGGAACACGAACGGACCGGTTGGGTCCTGCTTGTTCTTGGCGAACTCTTCAACGATGGCCTTGTTGGCCGGGTCGGTGTCGAAGGATTTCGGCAGGGTCACCAGCAGGCCTTCGGAAGCGCCCTGGGCGATTTGCGAGATGGAGTCGTTGCCGACGCCTTCTGGGCCCATGAACTTGGCGTTCAGGCCTTTTTCCTTGGACTGACGCAGGATCAGGCCCAGCTCTGGGTGGTAGCCGCCGTAGTAGACGAAGTCGACGTTGGCTTGCTTGAGCTTCTGGATGATCGAGGAGAAGTCTTTATCACCGGCGTTCAGGCCTTCGAAGACAGCGACTTTCACGCCTTTCTTCTCGAGGGTCTGTTTAACGGCGGTGGCGATGCCTTCACCGTATTGCTGCTTGTCGTGCAGCACGGCAACGATCTTCGGCTTCACGTGGTCGGCGATGTAGTTGCCGGCCGCTGGGCCTTGGGCGCTGTCCAGGCCGATGGTACGGAAGATCAGCTTGTAGCCACGGGCGGTGATTTCCGGGCTGGTGGCCGCCGGGGTAATCATGATCACGCCTTCGTCTTCATAAATGTCGGACGCTGGCTGAGTGGAGCTGGAGCACAGGTGACCGACCACGAACTTGACGCCGTCGTTGACCACTTTGTTGGCGACCGCAACGGCTTGCTTGGGATCGCAGGCGTCGTCGTATTCCTTGGCTTCGAGCATTTTGCCATCGACGCCGCCTTTGGCGTTGATGTCGGCGATCGCCTGCTTGGCACCCATGAACTGCATGTCGCCATATTGCGTGACAGGACCGGTTTTAGGGCCGGCGATGCCGATCTTGATGGTGTCGGCTGCGAACGAATGGCTGGCAACCCCGGCCAGGACCATAGCGGCAAACAGTTTGGAAATCTGCTTAGTAGCCTTATTCATAGTGCTCCACTCTTACTGTTGTATTTTTTATAGTTCTAGCGGCCTTGTGAGCTGCAGAACCGGATCAGATATCTCGAATATCCCCCCGGCAGTGCCCTGGCAACTGTACCGGTACAGTGTAGAGCGCCGGTTGATCGCTTGAAAAGCTGGCTGCTGGGGGCAATACCCGGGCGTGTCGCTTAAATGAAAGAAAAAGACAGAATTGCGGCGGGGGGCTGCCGCAGTTGCGGGCAATCCGTGGCTTTCCTGACGCTTTCAATCGCTCACTCATTTGCAACTGGGTTTTTCTACGAGAGACACGACGTTATGATTGCGCCGATTTTTTCCCAAGGTGAATTCCCATGACGCAAGAACCTAGCACCCTCTATGCCAAGCTGCTCGGTGAAACCGCCGAAATCTCCTGGAAGGAGCTCGAACCGTTCTTTGCCAAGGGTGCCCTATTGTGGGTCGATGCCGGCCTGGATTTGATCGAAGCGGCCGAGGGCATAGCCGAGGACCAGCGCGATAAAGTCTCTGCCTGGCTGGCCTCGGGCAGCCTTGGCGAAGTGTCTGCGACGCGGGCATTGGACCTGCTGGAGCGCGATCCGAGCTTGTGGGCAGTCGTGGTTTCGCCGTGGATTCTGATCCAGGAAAGGGCAGCGTAAGAAACGTCTGCGCGAAAATGGTGCACTGTTTGCGCCGCTGTAAGTGTGTAGCGGAGTAACCGCAGATGCGGTGATGGCATCTTGCCGTAGAGAAAGGTCACAGGTGAGGGTGACGTGCGCGTCACGGGAACAGTTTTGCTCACGGCGAAATGCTGGGAGAATTGTTTCGGGGTGTGAGCCGATCGCCGTGGCGAGGGAGCAAGCTCCCTCGCCATATAAGCCTAGGCTGTCTTGCCGGTATGGTTGTTCAACGAAATAATCTTGGTCTTGCCGATCCGATGACGGTAAATCTCGCGCAGGTACTTGATCGCCTTTTTCACGCAATCCCGTGACAGGCGAATGTCATTGATCGAGACAAACTTCTCTTTGTCGTTGATCAGCTCGCGGTACTTCTTCTCATACATCGGCTTGATCGCGTACCAGTTGGTATCGAGGATCTTTGCCGGGTTTTCAAACTCGTTGAGCAGTTCGTCGATACGGTCTTCGTCGAAGTCCTCGTGGATGATGAAGTCCAGGATCGAGTTGTCCAGCGTGTCATCGAAACGATACGGGTTGCGCGCAAAGCAGCGTTTGATAAACGCCACGATCAGCGTCAGGAAATCGTCCGACAGGCACGGGCTCTTGGCGATCAGGGTGGTCAGCGACAGGTTGGCCGACGCGCCAATCACCAGGGCGTAGCGCTTGAGCGTGGTGTTGGGGAACAGGCTGTTGAGGTGGGTCTTGAGGCGGTTCAGGTCCATGTAGGACAGTTTGTAGTCCTTGGGCAGCGACACGATCGACACCACCGACGAGCAGTTCTTGAAGAAGTGCAGGTCGTGCAGCGCTGCCGCGTCATAGCCGGAGTTCTTGTACTGCTCCAGGGAGGCCTTGTAGCGCTTGGACTCGATCGGCAGCAGGCTGATGCCTTCGATGGCCTGGGTGACCTTGTTGAAGTGCGGCAGGTCGATGGAGCGGAAGAACAGGTCGTCGATGTTCAGGCGCTGGGGTTCTTTGTCGAACACCTTGAACTTGTCATTCGACGGCGCCGGGGTTTCCGGGACCACCGATTCGGCGTAGGCAATCGCCACCGGGCCGGCCAGGCTCATGAACAGGTCGTTGGCATCCAGGCGGATGGTTTCGCCGATGTCGATCCCGGCGCGACGGAAGTAGTTCTGGTCGTAGTCGGTGGTTACCGCCTGGGCGGTAAGAATGTTGAAGATCTGTTGCGAGATGTACTGGTTGGCGTGCTTTTCCATGGCATTGACATCAATGTTCTGGATGTTGCCGTCATCGCTCTCTTCGGCGTAACGCATGATGTCGTTGGAGATCAGCATCATCGCGTTCCATGGGCGGATACGGCCTTTGACGCTGGCTTCGCTGCTGTCTTCATTGGCGAAGTTGTATGAGAAATCCCATTCTTCCGACAGGTACTTGCACAGCAGCCGCCCGGCGTTGATGTGCAGCGCCTCGGACATTTCGCTGCGGTGATCGGAGATGTTCGGCAACACGCAGATGCCACTGGTGAAGATCGGTTCGAAGACGAAGGCGTGGCCACTTTTGCTGTCGTGCTCGTCGGCCGGCTTGGTGTCGAACGTCTTGTTCATGTACGAGTGCTGCTGGGCCAGGCCGAACTCCGAAGCCATGCCCGAGCCGGTGCCGCCGCCGGCGCTGAAGATCGAGAAGTACAGGCGCGACTGGTTGGCCTTGATGCCGCAGGAGTCGATCAGGTACGAATGGATCATCTTCCAGTCGGGGCTGGAAAAACGCTGGGTGTCTTTATTGAGGATGATCTTGGCCAGGTACTGGCCAAGGATCGGCGCGTTACCGGCGCCGCCGGCATGGACTTCCGACAGGTCCATGATTTTCATCTTGCTGTAGTCGCGCAGGAAGCCGCTTTTTTCACCCTTGCGCGAGAAGCGGATGCGCCCGGCGATGTCCTTGTCCAGGTCGCCCAGCATCACCAACGGTTCCACCAGGAACACCGGTTTGCTGGCTTTGCCGCTGCCCAGGCGCAGGTTGTTGCGAATCCACTGGGCCGGGCTGTAGCCCTTGTCTGTCGACTTGTCTTCGGTACTGAACTCGTTCAAGTAGAACTTGCGTGCGTTGTAGACCAGCTCGGCCACGTCCAGCGCAATGTTCGAACCGCAGCGGCCCAGGCCGATCAGGCACACCGAGGGGAATTCCTGCTCGCTGCGCGGCTCGCCTTCGCCTTCCTGGTGGGGCAGGCGCGGGAACACCATGTCGCGCAGGCCGTCGAGGTTGTCGAGGATGCGGTCGGTATTGGTCTCGGTGAAGTACAGGTATTGCTGGGTTGCCGCCGGACGGGGGCTGCTCAATGACTTTGAAGCTGAAGGTTTTTCCGCAGGAGCTGTCGGCAACACATCGGAGACCACGGTGGCAGGGTTATTTTTAGAAGTCATTGTGCGCCATGTACCTGGGCGGATGGCCGTGAAATATTAAAAAGCCATCACTGAGTGGGAGTTCGCGACTTTACAGTGCGTCCGGTCCGGGACGATAGGTTTAACCCTAACGTTTCAAGGGGAAATTTCGGCCCGACTCTGATGAATCGGCCGTTTATCGGAGTTCTTTAGATAAATGATGGCGAAATGCCAAAGATTAGACGTCAGCGAATTGGCCTGATGATCACGGCGGGACAGCTGCGGTCTGGGCGGGCCTCTTTTGGCGACAGCGTTTCCTTGGCCGCCGCCACGTTAATCGGCTGCAGGAGGGGACGTCGTTCGATGCCCTGGATCACGCTGATGATCTCGCCGGCGGGCACTGCCGGGCTCAACAGGTAACCCTGAATGAAGTCACAGCCATGTTTAAGCAGCAGCTCGAACTGGGCCTGGGTTTCCACGCCTTCGGTCACCACCTGCAAGTGCAGGGTGTGGGCCATGCCGACAATCGCCTGGACGATTTCGATGTCGGCGCTCGACTGGGCAACGTCCTGGATAAACGATCGATCGATCTTCAGTGTGTTGAGCGGCAGGCGCTTGAGGTAGGCGAGGGAGGAGTAGCCAGTGCCGAAGTCATCAATCGCCAGGGAAACGCCCAGCGCGCGAATTTGCCGCATCTGCGCCAAGGTGCTGCTGACATTGCCCATCAGCGCGTTTTCGGTGATTTCCAGCTCCAGGCGGTTGGCCTCAATCCCGCTGGATCGCAGGGCGTCTTCGATCTCATCGGCCAGTTCGTCGCGGCCCAGGTTCAAGGTCGAGCAGTTCACGGCCATGGTCAATTCGCCGTAGCCCATGTCGGACAGCAGGCTCAAGTCGTGACAGGCCTGGCGCAGTACCCAGTGGTCCAGTTCGGCGATCAGCCCGTTGCTTTCGGCAATGCCGATAAAACGGTCGGGCGCGAGCAAACCATGGTGTGGATGCTGCCAGCGCACCATGGCTTCCAGGCGGGTGACCTTGCCCCGCTTCATGTCGAAGATCGGCTGATAGAACAACACCAGTTCGTTACGGGCTCGCAGGGCCGCGCGCAGTTCTTCTTCCAGTTGCAGCTCCATAAAAGCGCGGGTTTTCAGGTTGGAGCTGAAGAAGTTGAGGCTGTTACGCCCCGTATCCTTGGACTGGTACAGCGCCAGGTCGGCAGCCTTCAGCAGTTCTTCGCAGGTCAGGCCGTCTTCGGGGAACAGGCTGATGCCGATGCTGGTGGTCATCACCATGCGGCGCCCGGCCAGTTCGATCGGGGCTTTCATTTTTTGCATGATGCGCTGGGCCAAATGCCGCGCTTCATCGTGGTGGCGGATGTTGATCAGGATGCAGAACTCATCGCCACCAAAACGCGCGACCACATCTTCATGGCTGCGCACCGAGCCTTTGATATGGCCCGCCAGCACCGTGAGCAACTGGTCGCCGGCGTCATGCCCGAGGCTGTCATTGATACGCTTGAAATGGTCGATATCGAGGAAAATTGCCGCCATCATGCCGTTGCTTCGGGTTTTCTCTGCGATTTTCTCCGTGAAGATCTGATTGAAGCCGCGGCGATTGAGCAGGCTGGTCAAGGCGTCGTAATGCGCCACCTGTTGCAGCGCGGCGCGGGCCTGGTCCAGCTCGCTGAGCAAGGCGTTGACCCGGCGCAGGTCGTGCTCCTTGTGCTGTAATTTCTTGTCTGCGAGGGCGGCGCTGATGCTGCTGCCGATCACTAGCAAGGTGATGACCGCCACCGACAGCCCCAGTTGAATGTGGTGGTTGTCCTGCGGCAATAACAGATCAGCCCCGGCGGGCACCACCAGTTGCATGGCGGCCATGCCGGTGAAGTGCATGCTCAGAATCCCTGCACCCAGTAGCAGGCTGGCGGCGTATTTGAGCAGTTGGTGAAACACGCCCGCGCTTTTGCGCAGGTAGATCGACAGCCATAATGCCGCCAGGCTGGCGCCGATGGCGATCGCCACCGAGGCCATGAACAGTTGCGAGTCGAAGTACACCTGGGCCTGGGAGCGCATGGCCGACATGCCGACGTAATGCATCAGCGCGATGCCCAGGCCCATCCACACCGACGTCACCAGGCACTGGCGCGAACGCGGGTGGGCATGACTGAGGGTTTGCATGGCGAGCAACGAGGCGGCCAGGGCGATCAGCAGCGAAGCGAGCGTCATGATCCATTCGTAGTGAATGGCGACCGGTGCTTGGAAGGCCAGAATGCTGATGTAGTGAGTCGACCAGATACCGCTCGCCAGGCAACCGGCACCCAGCCAGCGCCAGCGCCATTGACGGCGTGCGGTGGGGTCCTCGACATGGCCGACGCGTTCGGCCATGTCCAGTGTGCCGAACCCCGCCGCACACGCAACCAGGTAGGCGAGTAGCACCAGAAAGGGGTTATGACTGCAATTGAGTAACAAGTGCCCTTTCTCGGGGAGGGCAGAAAAAAAATGTAGACCCAGCAATTCCATTGCATGTCCTGTCATTACGTCACTGCCTACCGCAATGACCTGTGAGGTCGAGTATAGAAGCCTCGCGGGTTTCGCCATGACTAATGGCATATTGCTCGCTAAGATTTTGGCATCTTGCCCATAGCGATTGATGCTAAGCGCTGATGGGCAGGTCCAGCTCGAAGGTCGGTGGCTCCAGCGGCGCCAGGCCGAATGCTGCGCGCGCGGCATCGCAATCGGTGCTTTGCACACCTTGGCTCCAGGAGGCGTCGAACTCTCGGCACACACTGGAGCGCTGCTCATAGATGGTGCAACGAGTGCCTTTGCCCACTTCGCCCTCAAGGCTGCAGCAGCGCGCGGGTTTCTGGTCGGTGCCGATCATTGCCACGCGGGTGTGGTTGATTTGCACCACCAGGTCATCGGGCACCGTGCCCCCCGACGAGGCGCACTCACCCCAGAAGAAAGACACACGGAAGTGTGAACAGCAGGCACCGCAATTCAGACACGGACTGGCTTCGGACATGGGCGTCATCGATAAGGAAAGTAAGTGGGGTTGTTACAGGAAGGCTCGCCATTCTAATCGCGCCATGGCCGTTGGGAAGAGGGGAGCGCACTTATATCTTTCGTAGGAAAAGCCTCGTGGTTTCGGGTGAAATCATGCCCTATCAGCTTTACGAATCATTACAGACAACCGCTGCCGGCCTGACTATGTTGCAGGGACCTGAGCGGGATGCATCGGGCATCGCAGCTCGCATAACAATAAAAGAGACGGACCCATGCAGAACTCGACCCAAGCGACGAATGCCTGGCGCATTCTGTTCCTGCTGTTCCTCGCCAACCTGTTCAACTTTTTCGACCGCACCATTCCGGCGATCATCATCGAGCCGATCCGCATGGAATGGCACCTGAGCGACTTCCAGCTCGGCATCATCGGCACCGCCTTCACCATCGTCTACGCCATTGCCGGCCTGCCGCTCGGGCGCCTGGCCGACACCGGTTCGCGCAGCAAACTCATGGGGTGGGGCCTGTTCGCCTGGAGCGGGCTGACGGCGATCAACGGCATGGTCGGCAGCTTCTGGACCTTCCTGCTGGTGCGCATGGGCATCGGCATCGGCGAAGCCAGCTACGCGCCAGCGGCCAACTCGCTGATTGGCGATCTGTTTCCGGCCCACCGTCGTGCGCGGGCCATGGGCATTTTCATGCTGGGCTTGCCGTTGGGCCTGTTGCTGGCGTTCTTTACCATTGGCGCGATGGTCAAGGCGTTCGACAGCTGGCGCGCGCCGTTCTTCATTGCGGCCGTGCCGGGACTGATCCTTGCGGTCTTCATGTTCTTTATCAAGGAACCCAAGCGCGGCGCGGCAGAAACCGTGCAAGTCTCCCAGGAACCCGTCGACCGCCCGATCCGCCGCGTGCTGGCGGTGCCGACCTTCCTCTGGTTGGTGCTGGCCGGGCTGTGCTTCAACTTCGCGACCTACGCCTGTAACTCGTTCCTAGTGCCGATGCTGCAGCGCTATTTCCTGATGCCGTTGCAGGAAGCGGCTGTGGCCACCGGGGTAATCGTCGGGTTGACCGGCCTGGTCGGTCTGACGTTGGGTGGCTGGGTTGCCGACAAGATCCATCAACGGATTGCCAATGGCCGGCTGCTGTTTGCCGCGTTCAGCCTGATCATTTCCACCGTCACCACCGCCTGGGCCTTACATGCCGGGCGTATCGAGATTGGGGTGTTTGTCGCGTTGTTCAGCGTGGGTTGGTTGTTTGCCTACAACTTCTACACCTGCGTGTACACGGCGATCCAGGACGTGGTCGAACCGCGCCTGCGGGCCACGGCGATGGCGTTGTTCTTTGCAGGCTTGTACTTGCTGGGCGGCGGCATGGGGCCGGTGGTGGTGGGCGGCTTGTCCGATCATTTCGCCCATTCGGCGATGTATGCCGCCGGGGCGGAGCAGATGACCGAGGCTTATAAAGCGGTGGGGTTGCATGACGCCATGTACCTGATTCCGGTCGCGCTGTTCTTGACCATGCTGTTTCTGTTCCAAGCCTCGCGCACCTTCGTGCGCGATGCCACGCGGATGAAGGAGGGGTTGGTGGCTGTTGAGGTGCCGGAGGCTGCGGCGATGGCTTGAAACCGTGTTGACTGCATCGGGAGCAAGCCCCCTCCCACAATTGAAATGCATTCCAGCGTGTGGGAGGGGGCTTGCTCCCGATGAGGCCATGACTGGCGAAGACATTCTTCAAGTGCATAAAAAAGGCCCGCATTGCGCGGGCCTTTTTGCTGTCACGTGTTGATCAACCAGCGACCAACACCCGAATCGCTTCCAGTCGCAGCGCGGCCTTGTCGAGCATGGCCAGGCCTTGCTCGCGCTGTTGGCGCAGGGCAACCAGTTCGCTGTCGCGCACGGTTGGGTTGACGGCTTGCAACGCGGTCAGGCGCGCCAGTTCTTCGTCGGTGTCCGCTGCCAGGCGACGCTTGGCCTCGGCCACACGCTCGGCATGGCGCGGGGTGATCTTCTCTTCACCGGCGTTGATGCGCGGCGTCAGTTGGTCGCGCTGGGCCTGGACGAACTTGTTGGCGCTGGCCCGTGGCACGCTTTCCAACTGGTCGTTCAAGGTTTCGAACGACACACGGCCGGACAAATCATTGCCATTGGCGTCCAGCAGGCAGCGCAGGGCGGCCGGCGGCAAGTAGCGGCCCAGTTGCAGCGAGCGCGGGGCGACCACTTCGCTGACGTAGAGCAGCTCGAGCAGCACGGTGCCGGCCTTGAGCGCCTTGTTCTTGATCAGCGCCACGGCGGTGTTGCCCATGGAACCGGACAGCACCAGGTCCATGCCGCCCTGTACCATCGGGTGTTCCCAGGTGATGAACTGCATGTCTTCGCGCGACAGCGCCTGGTTGCGGTCGTAGGTGATGGTCACACCTTCGTCGTCGCCCAGGGGGAAGCTGGCATCGAGCATTTTTTCGCTGGGCTTGAGGATCAGCGCGTTTTCCGAATGGTCTTCGCTGTCGATGCCGAACGCATCGAACAGGGTTTCCATGTAGATCGGCAGGGCAAACTGGTCGTCTTGTTCCAGGATGTCTTCCACCAGCGCATCGCCTTCACCCGCGCCGCCGGAGTTGAGCTCCAGCAAGCGGTCGCGGCCGGTGTGCAGTTCCTGCTCCAGGCGCTCGCGCTCGGCACGAGCTTCGTCGATCAGGGCTTGCCACTCGTCGTCGTCGGCATTTTCCAGCAACGGCAGCAGGCGCGGGCCGAACTGATGCTGCAAGGCGTTGCCGGTCGGGCAGGTGTTGAGGAACGCGTTCAGCGCTTCGTGGTACCACTGGAACAGGCGCTCTTGCGGGCTGGTTTCCAGGTACGGCACGTGCAGTTCGATCACATGTTTCTGGCCAATCCGGTCCAGACGGCCGATCCGCTGTTCGAGCAGGTCGGGGTGGGACGGCAGGTCGAACAGCACCAGGTGGTGGGAGAACTGGAAGTTGCGGCCTTCACTGCCGATTTCCGAACAGATCAGCACCTGGGCGCCAAATTCTTCATCGGCGAAGTAAGCGGCGGCGCGGTCACGTTCGAGGATGTTCATGCCTTCGTGGAACACCGTGGCCGGGATGCCGGAGCGCACGCGCAGGGCGTCTTCCAGGTCCATCGCGGTTTCGGCGTGGGCGCAGATCACCAGGACCTTGGTGCGCTTGAGCATTTTCAGCTGGTCGATCAGCCATTCGACCCGTGGGTCGAAGCGCCACCAGCGATTGTCTTCTTCGATATCCGGCTGCGACTGGAAGCTGACTTCCGGGTACAGCTCGGCGTGTTCGCCCAGCGGCAATTCGAGGTATTCGTCCGGGTTCGGCAGCGGGTAGGCGTGCAGCTTGCGCTCCGGGAAGCCTTGCACCGCGGCGCGGGTGTTGCGGAACAGCACGCGGCCAGTGCCGTGGCGGTCGAGCAGCTCACGCACCAGGCGTGCGCTGGCTTCGGTGTCGCCATCATTGACGGCGGTGAGCAGCGCTTCACCTTCGTTGCCGAGGAAGCCCTGGATGGTCGTGTGCGCGGCCGGGGAGAGGCGGCCCTTGTCCAGCAGCTCCTGCACGGCTTCGGCCACCGGACGATAGTTCTCGCTTTCGGCGCGGAAGGCTTGCAGGTCGTGGAAGCGGTTCGGGTCCAGCAGCCGCAGGCGTGCGAAGTGGCTGTCCTGGCCCAGTTGTTCCGGGGTGGCGGTGAGCAGCAGCACGCCAGGGATGACCTCGGCAAGCTGTTCGACCAGCGAGTACTCGGCGCTGGCTTTCTCTTCATGCCACACCAGATGGTGCGCTTCGTCGACCACCAGCAGGTCCCAGCCGGCGGCGAACAGCGCGTCCTGGGCCTTCTCGTCGTCCACCAGCCACTCCAGGGCCACGAGGGCCAACTGGGTGTCTTCGAACGGGTTGGCGGCATCGCTTTCGATAAAACGTTCTTCGTCGAACAGCGCCACTTGCAGGTTGAACCGGCGGCGCATTTCTACCAGCCACTGGTGCTGCAGGTTTTCCGGGACCAGGATCAGCACGCGGTTGGCGCGGCCGGACAGCAACTGGCGATGGATCACCAGGCCGGCTTCGATGGTCTTGCCCAGGCCCACTTCGTCGGCCAGCAATACCCGTGGCGCGATACGGTCGGCGACTTCGCGGGCGATGTGCAATTGGTGAGCAATGGGTTGTGCACGCACGCCGCCCAGGCCCCACAGCGAAGACTGCAATTGGCGGCTGGTGTGTTCCAGGGTGTGGTAGCGCAGCGAGAACCAGGCCAGCGGGTCGATCTGCCCGGCGAACAGGCGGTCACTGGCCAGGCGGAACTGGATGAAGTTCGACAGTTGGGTTTCCGGCAGGGTGACCTGCTCGTTCTGCCCATTGAGGCCGTGGTAGACCAGCAGGCCGTCGACATCGTCGACTTCTTGCACGGTCATTTTCCAGCCTTCGAAATGGGTGATGCTGTCGCCCGGCGAGAACCTCACGCGGGTGAGGGGCGCATTCCGTAGCGCATACTGGCGCGTGTCGCCAGTGGCCGGATAGAGCACGGTCAACAAGCGGCCGTCCTGTGCCAGAACGGTGCCTAACCCCAGCTCTGCTTCGCTGTCACTAATCCAGCGTTGCCCCGGTTGATACTGCTGCGCCATGCTGCCTGACTCCCGCCGTGAAAAAGCCGACTATCTTAACGGAACAAGGCCCTCATCCAAAGGACTCTGACAAAAACTACGCGGTTTGCGCAGTGCATCGAGTGCTGAATCGACGGGCGGCCGGCACTTACGAGTGTCGATTGGGTCACACGTTGGCAAGCCTGCGCTCAAGTCGCCGCGCCGCCAGCCGACAGCCTGCTGACAGGAGAACAACTATTATGCTGCCACCCATGCTGCCCGTCAGCGTCGTACCGGTCACGTCGCAACTCGACCCGGTGCGCCCAAAACCGGATATTCCGCCCGTGGTGCCCGTACAAGCGAGCTCCAACGAGAGCACGATCGACCTGAAAAATGGCGATGCCGAGCAGTCGACTCTTTTGCTGCGCGAGGAGCAACGTCGCCAGCAGGAACAGCAGAAGCGCCGGCGTGAAGCCGATGACGACCCGGAGGCGCACTTGGCGATCCCGGGCGACGAGCTCAACGCCGATAACACCGTGCCCGTGGCGCCGCTGATCGAAGACGCGCCGCGCCAGGGGTTGTGGGTGGATGTCGAGGTTTAAGCACTCAACCCCGATTGAGCGCCGGCCACACATTGCCCAACCCCGCCAATTAGGCGAAGGGCACCTCGCTGGCCTAGTGGGTAAGGGCGGCGTGCCGATTTTTGGTGATGACCTGCACTTTTTCGCCCGCTGATTTGCTGTCGGGCAAGTGAGGCCGCATTATTAAGCGATCCCCTCCACGATATAAGCCAAGCCATGAGTGATGACGACAAACTGATCGACCTGAACGCCGAACGCGCTAAACGGGTGCATGACCTCAACGACAAACGTCTGAATGAAGTTCGCCAGGCGTTTGAACACGCGATGCCGCTCGGAAAAGTTAAGAAAAAGCCGAAAACCAAACCGAAAAAACGTTGAAACAGCCTGTATCTATTGATGCAGGTCAGTTATTTCCCTTCTTTACGCCCCGTCGCGGGCGACATTGATCCTCGTCAATTTTCCATCCCGCCTTCTCCTTTAACTTAGCCCTATCGCAACAAGGCAAGAGCAGGAGGCCAGTCATGTTTTTCGATAATGTGGTGTTTGCCGGAGTGCTGACGGTTGGCCTCATGGTGCTGTTCTTCGTAGGGTTTGGATTTTTTATCTGGAAAGACGCAAACAAGCGTAAAAAACCATAGGTTTTTCCAGGTTACATGAGCACGCAAGGCATTTTGGGCGACTTCGGTCGCCTTTTTTTTTGCCCGCAGTTTAATCAACACCACGGTACTTATATGGGAGCGGGCTTGCTCGCGATAGCGGAGTGTCAGTCAATGCATTCATTGATGACCCGCCGTAATCGCGGGCAAGCCCGCACACCTATGAACTGCACTCGGCTTGAGAGCGGCGGCATAAAAAAAGGTGCGACCCTCGCGGATCGCACCTTTTTTATGGCCAGCGGGCTATCAGCTGCCCAGCGCCTTGGATGCCAACCAGAACAACCCGGCCGACAGGCCTACGGTCGCCGGCAGGGTCAACACCCAGGCCATCAGGATGGTCTTCACTGTGCCGCTTTGCAGGCCGCTCTTATTGGCAACCATGGTGCCGGCAACACCGGACGATAGCACGTGCGTTGTCGACACCGGCAGGCTGAAGATGTTGGCCAGAGCGATCATGCTGGCGGTGGTGATTTGTGCTGACATGCCTTGGGCATAGGTCATGCCCTGTTTACCGATCTTCTCGCCGATGGTCAGTACCACGCGCTTCCAGCCGACCATGGTGCCCAGGCCCAGGGCGAGTGCGACCGCGATAATCACCCAGAACGGTGCGTATTCGGTGGTGGCGGTCAGGTCTTTGCGCAGCTTGTCGAGGTCGGATTTCTCACGGGTGTCCAGGCCTGGCAGCTTGCCGACTTTCCTCGCGGTGTCGTCCAGGCACAGCAGGTAGCGGCGTACCTCGATGCGGTGGTCGGACGTCAACGAATGGTAGTCGGAAACACCTTTCAAGGTGTCGAGCAGCGCGTTGATGGTCGGTTCAGTCTGCTGTGGGTTGCAGCGGAACTTGCCCGGCAGGTCGTCCTTCACGCTTTTGCCCAGGGCCAGGAATTCGCCCAGGGTTTCTTGGTTGCGCTGGTAGAACTGGTTCAGGTGCAGGGTGGCGTCGCGGGTACGCTCGATCTGGTAAGTGGTGCTGCCCAGGTCGAGAACGAACTGCGCCGGCACGATACCGATCAGCACCAGCATGATCAGGCCGATACCTTTTTGCCCATCGTTGGAGCCGTGGACGAAACTCACGGCCATGGCGGAAATCACCAGAACCAAGCGGTTCCAGAACGGGGGGCGCTTCTTCTCGTCGACCTTGCGGCGCTCGTCCGGAGTTTTATGCATCTTGGACAGCGGACGCCACCACTTCAGGCCGATCAGCAACAGGGCTGCGACCAGAAAGCCGGCCACGGGCGAGAACACCAGGGACGACCCGATATCGATCGCCTTCTGCCAGTTCACCCCGTCAGCCAGGGGAATGTCGTTGATCAGCGCATTCGCGAGGCCGACACCCAGGATCGAGCCGATCAGGGTGTGGGAACTGGAAGCGGGAATACCGAAGTACCAGGTGCCCAGGTTCCAGGTGATCGCCGCCGCCAATAAAGAGAAGACCATCGCCAGACCATGGCCGGTGTTCACATTGATCAGCAACTCCACCGGCAGTAAATGCACGATGGCATAGGCGACACCGACACCACCGAGCAACACGCCGAGGAAGTTGAACACCCCGGAGAAGAACACGGCCAGGTGCGGCGGCATGGCTTTGGTATAGATGACTGTGGCCACCGCGTTAGCGGTGTCATGAAAGCCATTGATGAACTCGAAGGCGAGGACAAAGGCCAGGGCGAGCAGCAGGCTCACGAGAACCCAAGCATCCAGTCCGCTGAATAAATCGATCATGAAGGTTTTCTGACCCGGTCGTAAGGGGGCGCGATTATGCCAGAAAACCGCGGTAATCGATGCACTAGCTGCTCATCGGTAACAATCTTCATTGAAAAAAACCCAGGCAAAGGCGCGCATCCCAGGGTTTTCGGGGGCTAGGCAAGTCTTTGATTTACAAAGCGCGGTGCCGTAAAGGTGCGGTTTTGTCACCTAAACGTCATGGCTGAAACATTTGTACGAAATTTCGTTGGTCGCAGCAGGACGCTGACTAATGGGTCCACAAGCGAATGCCCTCCGCCGGCGGTGAGCCGGCGGAGACAGCAGAACCCTGAGGCCTCAAACCTTGGCGCTTATGGCTCTTCGGCTTTGAGTTCCTGCTCAATCTTTTGGATTTCCTGGGCAAAGGCCTGATCGAGCAAACTCGCTCGTTTGCGCCATGGCTTGCGTTCTGGCTCAGGCTGAGCGGCGTAGGTGGTGACTTCCCCGCCGTATACGTCCTTGTAACGTTGCTCCTGGCGCTCAAGTTCCGCGCGCAGTTCATCTTTCGTCACAGTGTTACCTAATTTGAGTTGAGTTTAATTAGCGTGCAGCGCCACACCAGAATATCGCCCTCGGCATGTTTTAAGTTGAACAGGTGAGCCATTCAACTTTGAACGAACTGCCAACGATGACTTCCTTGAACCGGTATTTATAACCGGCAGCGCAATCAACATACGCCGCCTGGCGAGCTCCGATCCCGATATTGATACCGGGCTGACCTCTGCACAGATTGCATTATAGCGGCGCATTTTAATAACACTATCATCATAAAGTTAAAAAGCGTCCACTTTGTGTGAGGCTTTTGTTACATGCGCACGTCAGTATTGGCTGGGAAGTGGCGCCATAAATGCCGCCGTCTGCCTGATAATGTCGTGCGATCCGGTTTTATGGTCCGGCCTGCCGAATTGCGATAATCGCATGATCGTCCGATAATCGCCCGACGTTGCTGGTAGAACCTTGTGTATCCCGGTGGGGGTGGCTCTCATAGCGACCAACTTTCCCGGTTGTCGATAAGCGCCAGCGGTTGAAAATAATAAAGAGGATCTTGAAATGAACGATCAATTGCGCAACTCCTTCGCGTCAGTGGCGCCGCCGATCGTGGCTTCACCGGCCAAACGCATCCAGGCATTTACCGGTGATCCGGACTTCATGACCTCCCTGGCCCGGGGCCTGGCCGTGGTGCAGGCATTCCAGGAGCGCAAGCGTCACCTGACCATCGCCCAAATCAGTCATCGCACCGAAATTCCCCGCGCCGCCGTGCGCCGTTGCCTGCATACCTTGATCAAACTCGGCTACGCCACCACTGACGGGCGCACCTATTCGCTGCTGCCCAAGGTCCTGACCCTGGGCCATGCCTATTTATCCTCGACCCCGTTGGCGGTCTCCGCCCAACCGTACCTGGACCGCATGAGCGAGCAGCTTCACGAAGCCTGCAACATGGCCACCCTGGAAGGCGATGACATCCTCTATATCGCCCGGTCGGCCACCACGCAGCGCCTGATTTCCGTGGACCTTTCGGTAGGCGGGCGCTTGCCGGCGTACTGCACCTCCATGGGGCGTATCTTGCTGGCAGCGCTGGACGATGCCTCGCTGCAGGACTACCTCGACCACGTCGACCTGCAAATCAAGACCAGTCGTACCCTCACCACGCCCGAAGCCTTGTTCGAGTGTCTGCAACAAGTGCGTCAGCAGGGCTGGTGCATCGTCGATCAGGAATTGGAGCAAGGCCTGCGTTCCATCGCGGTGCCGGTGTATGACGCGTCCGGCCAGGTGCTGGCTGCGCTCAACGTCAGTACCCATGCCGGTCGTGTCAGCCGCAGCGAACTGGAACAGCGCTTCCTGCCGAGCATGCTCAGTGCCAGCCGTGAGTTGAGTGCGCAACTGTTTGCCTAAGCTGTTCGGTGACCGCACAGATCCCGGTTTGATCAATTGACGCTGTTTCCCTTGGGTTATTACTGTGCGGCAGCGCTCTGAGCGCCGCCCAATAATAATGACGACCCCAGGTCGTTGGCCCGCCATCGGTGTGGAATAACAATAATGAATCAGCCTTCTGTTGTCGGTACCACCCTGGACGTGCAGTCCTTCATCAATGCCCAGCCACTGTCACGCTATCAGTGGCGTGTGGTGATCCTGTGTTTCCTGATTGTCTTCCTCGATGGCCTCGACACCGCCGCCATGGGGTTCATCGCGCCCGCACTGTCCCAGGACTGGGGTATTGACCGCGCCAGCCTCGGCCCAGTGATGAGCGCCGCGCTGATCGGCATGGTGTTCGGCGCCCTGGGTTCCGGCCCGTTGGCGGACCGTTTCGGGCGCAAGGTGGTGTTGGTGGGCGCGGTGCTGGTGTTTGGTGCCTTCAGCCTGGCCTCGGCCTACAGCAGCAATGTCGACCAGTTGCTGGTGTTGCGCTTTCTCACCGGGCTGGGGCTGGGTGCCGGTATGCCGAATGCCACCACGCTGCTGTCCGAGTACACCCCCGAACGCCACAAGTCGTTGCTGGTGACCAGCATGTTCTGCGGCTTCAACCTGGGCATGGCCGGTGGCGGGTTTATCTCGGCCAAATTGATCCCGGCGTTCGGCTGGCACAGCCTGCTATTGATCGGCGGCATCCTGCCGTTGATCCTCACGGTGGTGCTGTGGGTGTGGTTGCCGGAATCGGCGCGTTATCTGGTGGTGCGCAATCGCGGCACCGACAAGGTGCGCAAAGCCCTGTCACCCATCGAGCCCGGCATCGTCGCCCAAGCCAGCGGCTTCAGCGTGCCCGAGCAAACAACCGTGAAGGCGCGCAACGTATTCGCGGTGATCTTCTCCGGCACCTACAGCGCCGGCACCTTGTTGCTGTGGCTCACCTACTTCATGGGCCTGGTGATTGTGTACCTGCTGACCAGTTGGTTGCCTACGCTGATGCGCGACAGTGGCGCGAGCATGGAACAGGCGGCGTTTATCGGTGCGTTGTTCCAGTTTGGTGGCGTATTGAGTGCCGTCGGCGTGGGCTGGGCGATGGACCGGTTCAACCCGCACAAGGTCATCGGTACGTTCTACCTGCTGGCCGGGGTATTTGCCTACGCGGTAGGGCAGAGCCTGGGCAATATCACGCTGTTGGCAACCTTGGTGCTGATCGCCGGGATGTGTGTCAACGGTGCGCAATCGGCGATGCCGTCCCTGGCCGCACGCTTCTACCCGACCCAAGGCCGCGCCACCGGCGTGTCATGGATGCTCGGCATCGGCCGCTTCGGCGCGATCCTCGGTGCATGGATGGGCGCCACCTTGCTGGGCCTGGGCTGGAACTTCGAGCAGGTGCTCAGCGCGCTGGTGATTCCGGCCGCATTGGCTGCGACCGCCGTGGTGATCAAAGGTATGGTCAGCCATGCCGACGCAACCTGAAGACGAGCGCAATTCCTGCGTGAGCAGGAAAGGTTAGCTAGGCAACAATTGGTTCGATAATCGAACGCTGTGTCGATTATCGGATTGTTTGCCCCGTTGCCCCGGCTTAACCTTCAAGCACTTCGGCGCCACCCTCGCGCCTTTTTCGATCCACACCGGGAGCCCGAACCCATGGCTGAAATTCTTGCGCTGCGTGACGCGGTGAAGCGATTCGTGAACGACGGCGATACCGTCGCACTGGAAGGCTTCACCCATCTGATCCCTACAGCAGCGGGTCATGAAATCATTCGTCAGGGCAAGAAAGACCTGACGCTGGTGCGTATGACGCCTGACCTGATCTACGACCAGTTGATCGGTGCCGGCTGCGCCCGCAAGTTGATTTTTTCCTGGGGTGGCAATCCCGGCGTGGGCTCCCTGCATCGCCTGCGTGATGCGGTCGAAAAACAATGGCCGCAGCCCCTGGAGATCGAAGAACACAGCCACGCCGACCTGGCCAATGCCTACGTCGCCGGTGCCTCCGGCCTGCCGTTCGCGGTGCTGCGCGCTTACGCCGGCTCCGATTTGCCCAAGGTCAACCCGCTGATCAAAACCGTCACCTGCCCGTTCACCGGCGAAGTGTTGGCGGCGGTGCCATCGGTACGTCCGGACATCAGCGTGATCCACGCGCAAAAGGCCGACCGCAAGGGCAACGTGCTGCTCTGGGGGATTCTTGGCGTGCAGAAGGAAGCGGCCCTGGCGGCCAAGCGTTGCATCGTCACCGTCGAAGAAATTGTCGACGACCTTAACGCGCCGATGAACAGCTGCGTCCTGCCGACCTGGGCCCTGACCGCCGTGTGCCACGTGCCAGGCGGCGCGCATCCGTCCTACGCCCATGGCTATAACCAACGCGATAACCGTTTCTACCAGGCGTGGGACGCGATCGCTCGCGACCGTGGGACGTTTACTGCTTGGATCGATGAATACATCCACGGCACTGCCGATTTCAGTGAATTCCAGGCCAAGCTGGCCGCCGCGCAGGAGGCCAAATAATGGCTTACTCGACCAATGAAATGATGACCGTTGCCGCCGCGCGCCGCCTGAAGAATGGCTCGGTGTGTTTTGTCGGTATCGGCCTGCCGTCCAAGGCGGCCAACCTGGCGCGCCTGACCTCGTCGCCGGACGTGGTACTGATCTACGAGTCCGGCCCGATTGGCTCCAAGCCCAGCGTACTGCCGCTGTCCATTGGTGACGGCGAGTTGGCGGAAACGGCCGACACGGTCGTCCCCACTGGTGAGATCTTTCGCTACTGGCTGCAGGGCGGGCGCATCGACGTCGGCTTTCTCGGTGCGGCCCAGGTCGACCGTTTTGGCAATATCAACACCACCGTGGTCGGCGATTATCACCAGCCCAAAGTGCGCCTGCCGGGTGCCGGTGGCGCGCCGGAAATCGCCGGTTCGGCCAAGAGCGTACTGATCATCCTCAAGCAGTCGGCGCGTTCGTTTGTCGACAAGCTGGACTTCATCACCTCCGTCGGCCACGGTGAAGGCGGCGATTCACGCAAGCGCCTGGGCCTGCACGGTGCCGGCCCTGTCGGGATTATTACCGACCTGTGCATCATGGAGCCGGAAGAGGGCACCCATGAGTTCGTGGTCACCGCGCTGCACCCCGGCGTAACCCGCGAGCAAGTGGTCGCGGCCACCGGCTGGGCGATTCGCTTTGCCGACCAGGTCAGTACCAGCGAGGAACCGACAGCGGTCGAGCTGACCGCCCTGCGTGATCTCGAAGCCCGCACGGCGGCCGCCCACGGCCAAGCACCCGGAGAAGCCTGATGCGTGATGTATTTATCTGTGATGCGATTCGTACCCCCATCGGCCGTTTCGGCGGTGGCCTGTCCACCGTGCGCGCCGATGACCTGGCGGCACTGCCGATCAAGGCACTGATCGAACGCAACCCTTCGGTGGATTGGCACGCGGTCGATGAAGTGTTCCTCGGCTGCGCCAACCAGGCCGGTGAAGACAACCGCAACGTCGCGCGCATGGCGCTGTTGCTGGCGGGCCTGCCGTCGAGCATTCCCGGCGTGACCCTCAACCGTTTGTGCGCCTCGGGTATGGATGCGATCGGCACCGCTTTCCGTGCGATTGCCAGCGGTGAAATGGAATTGGCGATTGCCGGCGGCGTCGAGTCGATGTCCCGCGCGCCGTTTGTGATGGGCAAGGCTGACGCGGCGTTTTCGCGCAACATGAAGCTGGAAGACACCACTATCGGCTGGCGCTTTATCAACCCGTTGATGCAGGCGCAGTACGGCGTCGACGCGATGCCGCAGACCGCCGATAACGTTGCCGACGACTACCATGTGTCCCGCGCCGATCAGGACGCGTTTGCCCTGCGCAGTCAGCAGCGCGCCGCCGCCGCCCAGGCCGCCGGCTTCTTCGCCGAAGAAATCGTGCCGGTGCGGGTCGCCCATAAAAAAGGCGAAACCGTGGTGGAACACGATGAGCATCCCCGGGCCGATACCACCCTGGAAACCCTGGCTCGGCTCAAGCCGGTCAATGGCCCGGACAAGACCGTCACGGCCGGCAATGCGTCGGGCGTGAATGACGGTGCGGCGGCGCTGATCCTGGCGTCTGCCGAGGCCGTGAAAAAACACGGCCTGACCGCCCGCGCCCGTGTGCTGGGCATGGCCAGTGCCGGTGTCGCACCACGGGTGATGGGCATCGGCCCGGTGCCGGCGGTGCGCAAGCTGGTGGAACGCCTGGGCCTGGCCGTCAGCGATTTTGACGTGATCGAGCTCAACGAAGCCTTCGCCAGCCAGGGTCTGGCGGTGTTGCGTGAACTGGGCATTGCCGACGACGCGCCCCAGGTCAACCCGAATGGCGGCGCCATCGCCCTCGGCCATCCCCTGGGCATGAGCGGTGCGCGGCTGGTACTGACGGCTCTGCATCAACTTGAAAAAACCGGTGGCCGCAAAGGTCTGGCGACCATGTGCGTCGGTGTTGGCCAAGGCTTGGCCCTGGCGATCGAACGCATCTAATAAGAGAGGACAGCTCCATGAGTGACAAGCCCGGTTACCGGCGCCCGCAAGCGGGCACTCAACCTGATTACCTGCACCCGGCCTACCAGTCGACGAACCTGCGTTCGCCGTCCCAGCCGTTGGTGTTCCTGCCCCATTCCCTGTCGGAAATCACCGGTCCGACCATCGGCGCCGAGCGCATCAACGAGAAGGACAACGACCTGACTGCACAGCACGACGGCGAGCCGCAAGGCGAACGCATCATCGTTCATGGCCGCGTGCTGGATGAAAACGGCCTGCCGGTGCCGGGCATCCTCGTGGAAATCTGGCAGGCCAACGCGGCCGGTCGCTACAACCACGCGCGCGACCTGCACGACGCGCCGCTGGACCCGAACTTCACCGGCACCGGGCGTACCGTCACCGATGCCGAGGGCTGGTACCAGTTCCAGACCATCAAGCCCGGCGCCTACCCGTGGGGTAACCACCACAATGCGTGGCGCCCGGCGCATATCCATTTTTCGCTGTTCGGGCCAAGCGTGCTGACGCGTCTGGTCACGCAGATGTATTTCCCTGGCGACCCGCTGCTCGAATACGACCCGATCTACAACTGCGTGCCGGACACGTCGGCCAAGCAACGCCTGATCGCCACGTTCGACCTGGAAAAAACCATTCCTTCCTATGCCCTCGGCTACCGCTGGGACATCGTCCTGCGCGGCCGCGACGCCACGCCGATGGAGAAATGAGATGACACTCAATGCGACCACGTCCCACACCGTCGGGCCGTATTACCACATCGGCCTGACCTGGCTGAACCGCGAAGCCTTGGATAACGCCGCCACCCTCGGCGAGCGCGTGGCGATCAGCGGGCAAGTGGTGGACGGTAACGGTGATGTCGTCAACGACGCCATGCTGGAAGTCTGGCAGGCCAATGCCGCCGGCAAGTACGACCACCCGGAGGACGAGCAGGATAAAGCGCTGGACCCGAACTTCGAAGGCTTCGGCCGGGTGCCGGTGGATGGCGAAGGGCGCTTCCGCTTTACCACCATCAAGCCGGGCAGCGTGCCGGGGCTGGCGGGCACGACCCAGGCGCCGCACCTGGTGGTGCTGGTGTTTGCCCGTGGCCTGGTGAAGCACTTGCTCACGCGGATTTATTTTGACGGTGAGGCGCTGAATGCGCATGACCCGTTGCTCGCGTGTGTGCCCACAGAGCGGCGCAGTACCTTGATTGCCAAGCCGGATGCGGGCGGTGTGTATCAGTGGAATGTGGTGTTGCAAGGGACAGATAAGGAAACGGTGTTCTTCGATTACTGAGTTGGCTTGAAAACCTATCGGGGGCAAGCCCCCTCCCACCTTTGATGTGTGAATACATTCAAGTGTGGGAGGGGGCTTGCCCCCGATGAGGCCGCTTCAGGCAACACCTGTGTAAATCTCTGCATGCGGAACGTGGCTGTTGCAAAGTATGTCTAGGCTATAACCGTTCCCACTGAGTGAAAAAAACATGACAACAACAACGAGTCACTACACCGGAGAAGAACGCAGCAAACGGATTTTTGCGATTGTCGGTGCTTCCTCCGGCAACCTCGTCGAATGGTTTGACTTCTACGTCTACGCCTTCTGCGCCATTTACTTCGCCCCGGCGTTTTTCCCGTCGGACGACCCCACGGTCCAACTGCTCAATACCGCCGGCGTGTTCGCCGCCGGGTTCCTGATGCGGCCCATTGGCGGCTGGCTGTTTGGCCGGGTGGCTGATAAGCACGGGCGCAAAAACTCGATGATGATCTCGGTGCTGATGATGTGCGCCGGTTCCCTGGTCATCGCCTTCCTGCCCACCTACAAAGACATCGGCGCCTGGGCCCCGGCGTTGCTGCTGGTGGCGCGGCTGTTCCAGGGCTTATCCGTGGGCGGCGAATACGGCACCACCGCGACCTACATGAGTGAAGTGGCGCTCAAGGGCCAGCGTGGGTTCTTCGCTTCCTTCCAGTACGTGACCCTGATCGGCGGGCAACTGCTGGCGGTGTTGGTGGTGGTGATCCTGCAACAGATCCTCACCGAAGACGAACTGCGCGCCTGGGGCTGGCGGATTCCGTTCCTGATCGGCGCCATCGCGGCGGTGATCTCCCTGCTGCTGCGTCGCACCCTGAAAGAAACCACCAGCAAGGAAATGCGCGAAGACAAGGACGCCGGCAGCATCAAAGCACTGTTCCGTGACCACAAGGCGGCGTTTATCACCGTGCTCGGCTACACCGCCGGCGGCTCGCTGATTTTCTACACGTTTACCACCTACATGCAGAAGTACCTGGTGAACACCGCCGGGATGCACGCCAAGACCGCCAGCTACATCATGACCGGCGCGTTGTTCTTCTACATGTGCATGCAGCCGCTGTTCGGCATGCTGGCCGACAAGATCGGTCGGCGTAATTCGATGCTGTGGTTCGGCGCGCTGGGCACCGTGTGTACAGTGCCGATACTGCTCAGCCTGAAAACCGTCAGCAGTCCGTTCCTGGCGTTTGTGCTGATCACGCTGGCGTTGGCCATCGTCAGTTTCTACACCTCCATCAGCGGCCTGGTGAAAGCGGAAATGTTCCCGCCCCAAGTGCGCGCCCTCGGGGTGGGCCTGGCGTATGCGGTGGCCAACGCGATCTTCGGCGGCTCGGCGGAATACGTGGCCTTGGGTTTGAAGTCCTTGGGCATGGAAAACACTTTTTATTGGTACGTCACCGGCATGATGGCGGTGGCCTTCCTGTTCAGCCTGCGCCTGCCGAAACAGGCGGCGTACCTGCACCACGATCTATAAGGGAGGCGTTATGACTCTGCGCACGAGCAACCAATTGTTCGACGCTTACTTCAGTGCTGACAGCATGGCCGAGGTGTTCTGTGACCAAGGGCGCTTGCAGGGCATGCTGGATTTCGAAGCCGCGCTGGCGCGGGCCGAGGCCCAGGTCGGGTTGATCCCGCAGGCCGCCGTCGCACCGATTGCCCAGGCGTGCCTGGCGTCTCTGTACGATGTGGATGCCCTCGGCGTGGCGATCGCCACGGCGGGCAATTCGGCGATTCCGCTGGTGAAGGCGCTGGGCAAGCTGATTGCCGACGAAGACGCCAGCGCCGAGCGCTATGTGCATTTGGGCGCGACCAGCCAGGATGTGATGGACACCGGCCTGGTGCTACAACTACGGCGCGCGATGGTGTTGATCGAAGCCGACCTGGCGCGTCTTGGCGATATTTTGGCGGCCCAGGCCCAGCGCTATTCGGCTGTACCGATGGCCGGACGGACCTGGTTGCAGCACGCCACGCCGGTCACCCTCGGCATGAAAATCGCCGGTTGGTTGGGCGCGGTAACCCGCAGTCGCCAGCGTTTGATCGAGCTGAAACCGCGCTTGCTGGTGCTGCAATTCGGCGGCGCGTCCGGCACGCTGGCCGCGCTTGGCGAACAGGCAATGCCGGTTGCCCAAGCGTTGGCGGCGCAGTTGCAACTGACCTTGCCTGAGCAACCCTGGCATACCCAGCGTGATCGCTTGGTGGAGTTCGCCAGCGTCCTTGGGTTGATCGCCGGCAGCCTCGGCAAGCTGGGCCGCGATATCAGCCTGCTGATGCAGACCGAGGCGGCGGAAGTGTTCGAGCCGGCGGCGCCCGGCAAAGGCGGCTCGTCGACCATGCCGCACAAGCGCAACCCGGTGGGCGCCGCCGTGCTGATCAGCGCCGCTACTCGCGTGCCTGGCCTGGTGGCGACGCTGTTCAGTGCCATGCCCCAGGAACACGAACGCAGCCTGGGCCTGTGGCATGCCGAATGGGAAACCCTGCCGGAGATTTGCCGGTTGGTCTCTGGCGCATTGCAACAGGCGCTACTGGTGAGCGCGGGGCTGGAAGTCGACCCTGAGCGCATGGCGCACAACCTCGACCTGACCCAAGGCCTGGTGCTGGCCGAAGCCGTCAGCATTGTGCTCGCTCAACGCCTGGGCCGTGACACCGCGCACCACCTACTGGAGCAGTGCTGCAAACGTGCGGTGGCCGAACAGCGCCATTTGCGCGCAGTCCTCGCTGACGAACCGCAGATCACCGCCGAGTTGTCGGCGGCAGACCTTGACCGCCTGCTCGACCCGGCACACTACCTGGGCCGGGCCCAAACCTGGGTCACCCGCGCTGTAACCGAACACTTTGCACTGACTGCCTGAGGAGATTGCTGTGGCTTTTGTACAACTCGCCGAGGGCGAACTGCATTACCAACTGGATGGCCCCATCGATGCACCGGTGCTGGTGCTGTCCAATTCGCTGGGCACCGACCTGCATATGTGGGACACCCAGATCCCGGCCTTTGCCGAGCATTTTCGCGTGTTGCGCTTCGATACCCGTGGCCACGGCCAATCCCTGGTGACCGAAGGCCCCTACAGCATCGAGCAACTCGGTCACGACGTGATTGCGCTGCTGGACGCGCTGGACATTCCACGCGCGCATTTCTGCGGGCTGTCCATGGGCGGGCTGATCGGTCAATGGCTGGGGATTAACGCGGGGGATCGTTTGCAGCGCCTGGTGGTGTGCAACACCGCGGGTAAGATCGGCACATCAGACGTGTGGAACCCGCGTATCGAGATGGTCCTGCGCGACGGCGCGGCCGCGATGGTGGCGCTGCGCGATGCGTCGATTGCGCGCTGGTTCACCGCCGATTTCGCGGCGACCGACCCGGATCAGGCCAAGCGCATTACCGACATGCTCGCGGCCACATCGCCCAAGGGTTACGCCGCCAATTGCGCAGCGGTGCGCGATGCGGACTTCCGTGAGCAACTGTCGGCGATCCAGGTGCCAACCCTGGTGATCGCCGGCACTGAAGACGCCGTCACACCGCCCGCCGACTGCCACTTTATCCAGAGCCATGTGCAGGGGGCCGAGTACGCCGAGTTCTACGCCGCCCACCTGTCCAACGTGCAAGCCGGTGCCGCGTTCAGCGACCGGGTCATTCAATTTCTGCTGGCCCGCTGAGGAGTCTTTTGTGGACGAGAAACAACGTTACGTCGATGGCCTGAAAGTGCGCCGCGAAGTGCTGGGCGACGCGCATGTCGACCGCAGCCTCAATGCCTTGACCGAGTTCAACAGCGAGTTCCAGGAAATGATCACCCGCCACGCCTGGGGTGATATCTGGACCCGCCCCGGCCTGCCCAGGCATACCCGCAGCTTGATCACCATCGCCATGCTGATCGGCATGAACCGCAACGAAGAGCTCAAACTGCACCTGCGCGCCGCCGCCAGCAATGGCGTGACCCGCGCCGAGATCAAGGAAGTGCTGATGCAAAGCGCGATCTACTGCGGGATACCGGCGGCGAATGCGACCTTTCACCTGGCCGAGTCGGTGTGGGATGAGCTGGGGGTCGAGTCGCGCCAACAGGGCTGACTAACAGGGGATCGGCTTTGCACCGGGTGTTAATGGGAATCAGCGTCCCACACCCAATTCCATACCCCCGGCAGATGCACTTCTTCACTTGCGTCCTTCACCGTGCGGGCCAATGCCGCACGTTCCAGCGCGGTGCGGTCGGTGTAGAACGGCTCGGCAGCGGTCTTCAGGCCGTTGTCCCGGGCACTGTCCATCAGGATCTGCAGGTATTCCTGCATATGCCGGGCGGTGTAGCGGTTGATGTCGTGGAAGGTCACCACCACCGGTATCACGCCGTCCACCGTCGGCAATTCCCCCAAGGCGATACGTTCGCGCACGACCGACAGCTGTCGGATCAGGTTTGCGCGGCGCCGTGGGCTGGCGTTGAAGCCCCAGATTTTGCCGTCGTTGGCGCTCAGGTCGGTCAACAATACCTGCATGCCGTGGCGCTGGTAGGCGGCGAAGGTGCGGCGGTCGTAGTTCCAGAAGGGCGGGCGTACCAGCGTCGGCGGCGTGCCGGTGATCGAGGCGATATCCGTCGCGCCCTGGCTGAGAGTACGTTCAAGCTCGGCATCATTCAGCCAGCGATGGTTGGTATGAAATGCCGTGGCCGTGTGAAACGCCAGCACATGCCCGCCCGCGAACTCACGCTCCATGGTCTTGCGGCCCCGCGCGCTGCCACCGGAGCGGCTGGCTTCGGTCTGTAAAAAGAACACCGCCTTGATGCCCGGCAATACCGGGTTGTTCGCCAGGTCGGCAATCACCGAGCGGCTCGGGTTGTTGTACCCCGACGCGCTGGGACCGTCATCGAAGGTCAGCAGAAAGCGGATCGGCGCCTGGTTTTGCAGGCGTTGCTCGGTCTGTGGTGTCAGGGCGATGGGCGCGCTGATGCAGCCGCTGAGGCTCAAGGCGAGGGCAAGCACGGCAGACGCGACGGCGAAAAATTTCATGTGTGTGCAGGCTCGAATAGAGGCCGCTGCTGGGCGGGTCAGCAGCGGCAGGCGCGCACCATACAACAAGATGCTCGACGTGGGGTCACTGGCTGACAAACGCGATCTGGCTCAACCCGCGTACTGCGCTCGCGGTGGCCTACCCATTTCTTCGTTCAAGGCGTTTTCAGTGAAGGGTTTGGGGTTGGTCGTGGTGGCCGGCGTGGCGGGGTCGTTGTCGAAATCAAAAGCGGTTGCGCTGCTCTCCAGGCCGACTGCCTGGCGTTCACTGTTAGGCACTTCGTGGGCCTCCCCCTCCACGACTTCCAGCGTGGAACCCGTCAAGGCGGTGCCATTGGCGGCGTTATAGGCGTGGGCCATTTCGTGGTAGAGCCCAATGATGGGCGCGTAAGTCGTGCCCGCCATGACATTGAGTTGGGAGCGGTTGTATTCAATGTGCGCGCGATCAGCCCGAGACCCCGGTACACCGTCGACCATGAAGCCCCACTTGGGATCATCGCCGACCACCGGCGCGCGTTCGTTTTGCAGCAGTGCCTTGAGTTCCTGGCTGCCATAGATGTACCCGCTGCCGGCCTCCAGTCGATCCTCGACAAGGGTTACCGGCGCGCCGTTGCGCTGGGCGGCAGCGGCCATCTCGGCGAGCATTTGCTGGCCTTGGGGAGAACTGCGTAGCAACGTCAGGTCGTCTTCGACCCGTTGGATGAACGCAGGAGACCCTTTGATCACAAAACCCTTGATCGGGCCGGCGTGGACAGACACGGCGGTCAATACCGAGCCATTGAGGTGTTTGATCGAGTCGCCAGGCTTGGCGTAGATCCGGTCGCCCGGTCGATTGGCGATGACCGTGTCGCTACCCTTGCCGCTGTAGAAGGTGCTTCGATCGTGGCCGATCAGCCGATCGTTCCCGGCGCCGCCATGCAGCACCGTATGGCCGGAGCCGGCGTACAGCCGGTCATTGCCGTTGCCTCCATCCAGATAGCTGGTTTTTCGGCTTGATCCGGCGCCGGCATAGAGGCGGTCATTGCCGTTGTTGCCATAGAGGACACTGTCGCCGGTGCCGCCCATGAGCAGGTCGTCACCGTCATTGCCCTCGGCGTAGCCAAGGCCGCTGCCAAGGCGCACGACGTCATTACCATTGCCGCCGAATACGCGGGTGTAACCACCGCCGGCCTGCACCCGGTCATCGCCGTTCCCCGCTTCAATCACGATGGGCTGCATGACGTTGGCATCAATGCACACGTTGTCATTACCACCGTGGGTCTTCACGTGCAGGGCCAGCGGTTTGCCGTCGTTGTCGAGGCTGGCAAAGCGATACAACCGGCCATTGATCCGAACGTTCAACTGATCGTCAGAAGCCTGGCTGATGTGGATCTGGTCCGCGTGGTCGCTGGTTTCAAGAATTAGGCTGTTGTTCAGGCTGAAGGAGTAGCCGTGCTCCCATACCGAGTGCCCACTGGCTTTTAGATTGCCATCATTGAAAAACGTGTGCTGATGGGCCTGGATCGGCGTGGCGGGGTTCAATTTCAGATGGGCAGGCTTGGTCAACCCGTAGTGGCTGTTGTCAAAAGTTGCCGCAGTGCCCGGCGCTGCGCGTACCGCCGGTAAGGGCGGTGCGCTATTTGGGGGGCGCGGGAGAGGGTGGGGAATACCGTTCGAAACGTCCATGTGTGGTCCTTATTTAAGCGCCAGGTATCAGCCCTGGCGCTTAACAGTGACCGCTCGTGCCCAATCGTTCCCTCCAAGCTGTAATACGGCTTTACAGCAGACTGATCGGGTAGCTGACGATCAACCGGTTTTCATCGAACTCATTGTTGCTGTAGTCGCGCCTCATGCTGGAATTGCGCAAGCGCAGCGAGAGGTTTTTCAGCGCGCCGCTTTGCAGCGTGTAGCTCAATTCGCTTTCGCGGCCCCACTCCTTGCCGTCGGTGACGGTGCCGGTATGCACATTGCTACCGCTGATATAGCGGTTCATCAAGGTCAGGCCCGGGACGCCGAGGGCGGCGAAGTTATAGTCGTGACGTACTTGCCAGGATTTCTCCTCGGCGTTGTCGTAGCTGGAGTTGTAACTATCGTTGGCCAGGGTGCCGCCGCTGGTGCCGTTGACGCGCATCCAGGCGCTGTTGCCGGTGAGTTTTTGCAGGCCGACGTAGAAGGTGTTGCCGCCGTATTTGGCCGAGAACAGGCCGGACCAGGTTTTGTTGTCCAGCTCGCCTGCGCGGGCGCTGCCGTCGTCCTTGCCGTAGAAGAACCCGAGGTTGGCGCCCAGGGTCCAGTCGCCCACGGGCTGGCTGTGGATCAGGTTGACGAACTGCTGGCTGTAGATGTCCTTGAGCTGGGCATTCCACAGGCCGACCTGGGTGCGTTTGTCATTGAACGCGTATTCGGCGCCCTGGAAGTTGAAGCGGTCAGAGGTGAAGGCGGCTTTGCCGAACATCGACATGTCCGACATGCTGCTGTCGTCCCGCGGGCTGTTGGCGCGGAACTGGCCGCCGTAGAGCGTCAGGCCGTCGATTTCCTTCGAGGTGATCTGCCCGCCGCGCAGGGTTTGCGGCAGGGAACGGCCGTCGTCGGCGCGCAGGATCGGCAGCGTAGGCATCCATTCGCCGACCTTCAGTTCTGTCTTCGAAATCCGTGTCTTGAACGCCACACCCAGGCGCCCGAAATCGTCGGCGGGGCGGCCATCGTGGTCCAGCGGCAATAACTGTGTACCGCCGGTGCCGCGCCCGCCATCCAGCTTGAGCGAGTACATCCCCAGTACATCCACGCCAAACCCCACGGTGCCTTGGGTGAAGCCGGACTTGGCGTCGAGGATGAAGCTCTGCGTCCACTCCTGCGCGCCGCCCTGGGCTTTGGTCGGGTTGGTGAAGTTACGGTTGATGAAAAAATTGCGCAGGTTGAGGTTGGCGCTGGCGTCTTCCAGGAAGCCGTGTTCTTCGGCGACGACGGGAAACGCAAGGCTGGCGACTGCGGTGGCCAGCAATAGCTGGCGAGGGTGAAAAGTGCTCATGGTGTTGGGCCTGTTGTTATTGGGGTTATGCAGGTGGCGGCCATGGTGCGGGGCAGTGTGGGGGCGGTTCAATCGGGTGAGGGCGGATTTTGGGCGATGATCGAACGCAAGTTGTCTTGGCGCGGTGGGTACAGGTCAGGCATAAAAAAACCGCTTCCGGTGAGGGAAGCGGTTTGGTTTACAGCGCTGCTATCAGAACAATTTCAGTTCAGGCGCTTTTTCTTTCAACGGTTCGTTCTTCGCCGTCTGTTCATTCCAGCCACCGCCGAGGGCCTTGTACAGGGTGACCTCGCTGGTCAACTGCGCCAGGCGGTCGGTGATCAGCGATTGCTGGGCACTGAACAGTTGGCGCTGGGCGTCGAGGAACGTCAGGTTGCTGTCGACGCCAATGCGGTAGCGACGCTCGGCCAGGCGGTAGTAATCCTGGTTGGCAGCGACGAAACCGCGTTGGGCCTCCAACTGCTCCTTGTACGTCTCACGCGCGGCGAGGCCGTCGGAGACTTCCTGGAAGCCGGTCTGGATGGCCTTCTCGTAGTTGGCCACGTTGATCTCTTTCTGGATCTTCGAGTAGTCCAGGCTGGCGCGCAGGCTACCGGCGTTGAAGATCGGGATGTTGATCTGCGGGGCGAACGACCAGGTGCCCGAGCCGCCTTTGAACAGGCCGCCCAGGTCCGGGCTCATGGTGCCGGCGTTGGCTGTCAGGCTGATGCTCGGGAAGAACGCTGCACGGGCTGCGCCGATGTTGGCGTTGGCCGCCTTGAGGTTGTACTCGGCCTGCAGGATGTCGGGACGACGTTGCAGCAGGTCCGATGGCAACCCGGTCGGCACTTCGCTGAGCAGGTCATCCGACAACGGCTTGCTGGCGATATTCGCCGGCAGGCCGGTGCCCAGCAGCAGGGTCAGGCTGTTTTCGTCCTGGGCCACCTGGCGGGTATAACGCGCCAGGGACACCCGGGCGTTTTCCACCGAGGTGCGCGCCTGGCTCAGGTCGAGGGCCGAGGCCACGCCGACTTCGTTGCTGCGCGAGGTGAGCTTGTAGCTCTGTTCATATGCGCCCAGGGTTTCCTGGGTCAGCTTGAGCAGTTCCTTGTCGGACTGCCAGGTCAGATAGGCGGTAGCCACACTGGCCACCAGGCTGATCTGGGTACTGCGCCGCGCTTCTTCGGTCGCGAAGTATTTCTGCAGCGCTTCCTCGCTCAGGGCGCGTACACGGCCAAACAGGTCCAGCTCATAGGAACTGATACCCAGGGTGGCCGAGTATGAATTGCTGATGCTCTCTTTACCGGTTTGCGACGAGCGTGCCGGTACGCGCTGGCGGCTGCCGCTGCCAGTAGCCGACACGGCCGGGAACAGGTCGGCGCGCTGGATGTTGTACTGCGCCGCGTAGGCGTCGATGTTCAAGGCCGCGACACGCAGGTCGCGGTTGTTCTCCAGCGCGGTCTGGATCAGCTGTTGCAGGGCCGGGTCATGGAAAAACTGCTTCCAGCCCTGTTCTGCGGCGGCCTGGTTCGGTGCCTGGGTCGGCGAATACGCCGGACCCTGCGGGAACTGCGCGGCCACCGGCGTTTCGGGGCGCTGATAGTCAGGTATCAGCGAGCAGCCACTGAGCACGAATGCCGTGACGGCTAAGGAAAGTAGCGACTTGCTCATTGGCCAGCCTCTTTAGGAGTTTGCTTGGGTTCAGTCTTTTTACGTTCGCCCATGGCGGACACGGTTGCGAAGAACAGGGGTACCCAGAAGATCGCCAGGACCGTGGCCGTGATCATACCGCCAATAACGCCGGTACCGATCGCATGCTGGCTGCCTGAGCCGGCGCCGGAGGAGATCGCCAGCGGCAATACGCCGAGGATGAACGCCATGGAGGTCATGATGATCGGTCGCAGACGCATACGCGACGCTTCGATCGCCGACTCGACAATGCCTTTGCCTTGTTCGTGAAGCTCTTTGGCGAATTCCACGATCAGGATGGCGTTCTTCGCCGCCAGGCCCACCGTCACCAGCAAGCCCACTTGGAAGAACACGTCGTTGGACAAGCCGCGCATGCTGGTGGCAATCAACGCACCCACCACACCCAACGGTACGACGAGTACCACCGCGATCGGAATCGACCAGCTTTCGTACAGCGCCGCGAGGCAGAGGAACACCACCAGCAGCGACAAAGCGTACAGCGCAGGTGCCTGGGAGCCGGACAGACGTTCTTCATACGACAGGCCCGTCCAGGCGTAGCCGACACCCGCCGGCAATTGCTTGGCGATGCGTTCGACTTCGTTCATGGCTTCACCGGTACTGTAGCCCGGTGCCGGGGTACCGAGGACTTCCATCGCGGCCACACCGTTATAGCGCGAGAGTTTCGGCGAACCGAAGACCCACTTGCCCGAAGCGATGGCCGACAACGGCACCATCTTCCCGGAGTCGCTGCGCACGAACCATTTGTTCAGGTCTTCTGGGGACATCCGGCTGGCGGCATCACCCTGCACGTACACCTTCTTCACTCGACCACGGTCGATGAAGTCGTTGACGTAGCTGCCACCCAGGGCGATGGCCAGGGTCTGGTTGATGTTCGACAGCGTGATGCCTTGGGCGCTGGCCTTTTCGTCGTCGACGGTGAGCTCGTACTGCGGCTCATCGTTCACGCCGTTGGGGCGCACACCGGCGAGGATCTTGCTCTGGGCTGCCATGCCCAAGAACTGGTTGCGCGCAGCCATCAACTTATCATGGCCGACGCCACCCTGGTCCTGCAGGAACACGTCGAAACCGGTCGCGTTACCCAACTCCAGTACAGACGGTGGCACGATGGCAAACACCATGGCGTCCTGGAACGTCTGCATGAAGTAACCTTGGGCGCGCTTGGCGATTTCGAACACCGATGTGGACGCGTCACGCTCATTCCACGGTTTGAGCATCACGAATGCCAGGCCCGAGCTTTGACCACGACCCGCGAAGTTGAAGCCGTTCACGGTAAAGACCGATTTCACGCCCTTGCCTTCGCCGGGTTCGCCTTCCTTGTCGTTGAGCAGGAAGATGCGCATGTCGTCGATGACTTTCTGCGTGCGCTCAGCCGTTGAGCCGACTGGCGTCTGCACCTGGGCAAAGATCACGCCCTGGTCTTCATCGGGCAAGAACGCTGCCGGGATACGCATGAATAACCAGATCATGCCGGCAAAGATCAGCAGGTAAACGAGGAACGCCGGAATCTTGTGCCTGATCATGTTACCCACGCCGCGCTCGTAGCTCAGTACGCTACGGTCGAAGGTGCGGTTGAACCAGCCGAAGAAGCCACGCTTGGGTTGGCCGTGCTTCTCGGGGTCGATCGGCTTGAGCATGGTGGCGCACAAGGCCGGGGTGAAGATCAGCGCAACCAGTACCGACAACGCCATGGCCGAAACGATGGTGATGGAGAACTGTTTGTAGATCACACCGGTGGAGCCGCCGAAGAACGCCATCGGCAACAGTACCGCCGACAGCACCAGGGCAATACCCACCAGGGCGCCCTGGATCTGGCCCATGGACTTGACCGTCGCCTCTTTCGGCGACAGGTGCTCCTCGGCCATTACCCGCTCGACGTTTTCCACCACCACGATGGCGTCGTCCACCAGCAAGCCGATGGCCAGGATCATGCCGAACATGGTCAGGGTGTTGATGGTGAAGCCGAACGCGGCCAGGATCCCGAAGGTGCCCAGCAATACCACCGGAACGGTCATGGTGGTGATGATGGTGGCGCGAAAGTTCTGCAGGAACAGGAACATCACCAGGAACACCAGCACGATCGCTTCGACCAGGGTGTCAACCACACCGGAGATCGACTCGGTCACCACCGGGGTGGTGTCATACGGCACCACCGCCTTCATGCCAGGCGGGAAGAACGGTTCCAGGGACGCCACGGTGGCACGGATGGCCTTGGCGGTGTCCAGTGCGTTGGCGCCTGCAGCGAGCTTGATCGCCATACCAGAGGCTGGTTTGCCGTTGAACTGCGCGGCAACGCTGTAGTTCTGGCCGCCCAGTTCGATACGGGCGACGTCACGCAGGCGCACTTGCGAACCGTCGGTATTTACCTTCATCAGGATCTTGCCGAACTCTTCGGCAGTCTGCAGACGGGTCTTGCCGATGATGGTCGCGTTCAACTGCGTGCCGGGCAGGGCGGGCAGGCCGCCCAATTGACCGGTGGCTACCTGTACGTTCTGTGCGGAGATCGCGGTGCTGACGTCTACCGGGGTCAACTGGTAGTTGTTCAGCTTGGCCGGGTCGAGCCAGATACGCATGGCGTACTGCGAACCAAATACCTGGAAGTCACCTACACCCGCAGTACGGGAAATCGGGTCCTGGATGTTGGACACGATGTAGTTGGACAGGTCGTCCTTGGTCATGCTGCCGTCTTCCGACACCAGACCAATCACCATCAGGAAGTTCTTCACCGACTTGGTCACGCGGATACCCTGCTGCTGCACTTCTTGCGGCAGCAGCGGGGTCGCCAGGTTCAGCTTGTTCTGCACTTGAACCTGGGCGATGTCCGGGTTGGTGCCCTGGTTGAATGTCACGGTGACGGTCATGCTGCCGTCGGAGTTACTGTCCGATGACACATAACGCAGGTTGTCGATACCGTTGAGCTGTTGTTCGATCACCTGCACCACGGTGTCCTGCACGGTCTGTGCGGATGCGCCTGGGTAGGTCACCTGGATATCGATGGCGGTTGGCGCAATGGCCGGGTACTGGTTGATGGGCAATTTCAGGATCGACAGTGCCCCGACCAGCATGATCACCAGGGCAATTACCCAGGCGAAAATGGGACGGTCGATAAAAAATTTCGACATGGATTACTCCCCTTTGCCAGCAGCAGCGGCAGCAGGAGCAGCAGCACCGGCGGGCGTGGCGTTGCCAGCCTCCTTGACCTTGACCTGAGCGCCCGGCTTGACGTACTGCAAGCCTTCGGTAATCACGCGGTCACCAGCGTTCAAGCCTTTTTCCACCAGCCAGTAGGCGCCGGCGGTACGGTTGGCCACCAATTCACGTTGCTCGACCTTGTTGTCGGCGTTGACGATTAGCGCCGTCGGGGTGCCCTTGAGGTCACGGGTCACGCCTTGCTGCGGCGCGAGGATGGCCTTGCTGTTCACGCCGGCTTGCAACTGGGCGTGTACGAACATGCCAGGCAGCAGGGTGTGATCAGGGTTGGGGAACACGGCGCGCAGGGTGACCGAGCCGGTGGTCTGGTCAACCGACACTTCGGAGAACTCCAGCTTGCCTTCCTTGCCATAGTCGCTGCCGTCTTCCAGGGTCAGCTTGACCTTGGCGGCGTTGGCGCCGGCTTTCTCCAGTTGGCCGCTTTCCAGGTCGCGGCGCAGTTTCAGCATTTCTGCCGAAGACTGTGTGACGTCGACGTAGATCGGGTCCAATTGCTGGATCACCGCCATGGCATCGGTCTGGCCATTGCTGACTAGCGCGCCTTCGGTGACCGAGGAACGCCCGATACGGCCGGAGATCGGCGCGAACACTTTGGTGTAGCGCACGTTGATCTGGGCGGTTTGCACATTGGCTTCGGCGGTCATGCGGTTGGCCACGGCAGTGTCGTATTCCTGACGGCTGACGGCTTGCTCATCGACCAACTGCTTGTAGCGGTCGGAGATCGACTTGGTCTGGGACAGGCTGGCCTGCGAGCTCTTCAGGGTGGCCTCATAGACCGACGGATCGATCTGATAGAGCTGCTGGCCTTCCTTCACATCCCCGCCTTCCTTGAACAGGCGCTTGAGGATGATGCCATTGACCTGCGGACGGACTTCCGCGATGCGGTAGGCGGTGGTGCGGCCTGGCAGCTCGGACGTCAGGGTAAAGGCTTGCGGTTGAAGGGTGACCACGCCGACCAGAGGAGTTTGAGCGGGCGGCGCCGCTTCTTCCTTTTTACATCCGCTGAGCAGCGATGCCAGGGCGACGGCAGTGACCAGAGCGGTAACAGCTGGCTTAAGTTGCATGAAGATCCTCGGGTCAGGCGCGCAGGGTGCGCACAAGAAGTGTGGAAGGGTAAAAAACAAGCTGTGAGTAGATAAGTAGCTTGCTACGCAATATACTTACGTTCATGGTTGTTTGTAAACTCTTGACAGGCTTCGCGGATTGTCGACAAAGCACCGCGCCAAGTCGCGATTTTAGTACGTTCGACGCCCATGACGGTGTCGTCCCACAATTATTCAGATGATCGTTACCGCCTATTAACGCAGCGTTACCGATAGTCCCACGTGTTTTGATTGAGGTTTTATTGCCATGGTTCGTCGCACCAAAGAGGAAGCTCAGGAAACGCGCAGCCAAATTCTCGAAGCCGCTGAGCAGGCCTTTTATGAGCGCGGTGTCGCGCGGACCACGCTGGCGGACATCGCCGGGCGGGCGGGCGTAACGCGTGGCGCCATCTACTGGCACTTCAGCAATAAGTCCGATCTGCTGCAGGCATTGCTCGACACTCTGCACGAACCCCTGGACGAGCTGGCCAGGGCCAGTGAAAGCGAGGATGAAGTCGACCCGCTGGGGTGCATGCGCAAGCTGTTGATTCATCTTTTTCATCAAGTGGTCCTGGACCCGAAAACCCGGCGCATCAACGAAATCCTGTTTCATAAGTGCGAGTTCACCGATGAAATGTGTGACATGCGTCGCCAGCGTCAGACCCACAGCCTGGAGTGCAACCTGCGTATCAGCCTGACCTTGCGTAACGCGGTTCATCGCGGGCAACTTCCGGAAAACCTCGACACCACGCGCGCAGCGGTGTCCATTCATGCCTACATCAATGGCTTGCTGGGCCAGTGGCTGCTGGTACCGGACAGTTTTGAGCTGCACCAGGATGCCGAGCGTTGGGTCGATGCAGGGCTGGATATGCTGCGCTTGAGCCCTAGCCTGCGCAATTAAGTCAAAATGTGTAATTGCATCAAATTGTGTCAACAGTAAAGCCTAAGGAAGCACAATCGTCCTGCTGACTTAATTTGTGGGAGGACTTTATATACGCGCTGGCGGGTGGTTGACAGGTAGCCGCCTAAGTATTTTGTAGTGATTTTGTTGCAAGGCTGTGAAGAAGTGTTTACTGGCCTCTATGAAAAAGCCCCGGTTCTTGCGAGTCGGGGCTTTTTCGTTTCAGCACGTTACATCAGAGCGCCAGGCTCGGGTAGTCGATGTAACCGACCGGGCCTTTGGCGTAGAAGGTTTCCGGGTGCGCTTGGTTCAGCGGCGCATCGGCTTTCAAGCGCGCCGGCAGATCCGGGTTGGCAATGAACGGTACGCCAAAGGCCACCGCATCCGCCTTGCCCGAGGCCAGCCAGGCGTTGGCGCTGTCCTTGGTAAAGCGTTCGTTGGCGATGTACACGCCGCCGAAGGCTTCTTTCAATTGCGGGCCGAGGCTGTCAGCGCCTTCCTTCTCACGGGAGCAGATAAAGGCGATGTCCCGTTTGCCCAGTTCGCGGGCGACGTAGGTGAAGGTTTGCGCCAGGTTGTCGTCACCCATGTCATGGGAGTCGGCACGCGGTGCCAGGTGTACGCCCACGCGGCCGGCGCCCCAGACGTCGATGGCGGCGTCGGTCACTTCCAGCAGCAGGCGCGCGCGGTTTTCCAGGGAGCCGCCATAGTTGTCGGTACGATGGTTGGTGCTGCTTTGCAGGAACTGGTCGAGCAGGTAGCCATTGGCGCCGTGGATTTCCACGCCGTCGAAGCCGGCGGCCTTGGCGTTCTCGGCACCGGTGCGGTAGGCGTCGACGATGTCGGCGATTTCAGCGGTTTCCAGGGCGCGTGGCGTCGGGTAGTCCGCCAGCGGGCGCACCAGGCTGACATGGCCTTTAGGTTGGATCGCGCTCGGCGCCACCGGGGTTTCGCCGTTCAGGTACGACGTGTGGGAGATCCGGCCGACGTGCCACAGTTGCAGGAAGATCTTGCCGCCCGCACCGTGAACGGCCTTGGTCACATTGGCCCAGCCGCGTACCTGATCGCTGGACCAGATGCCCGGGGTGTCCGGGTAGCCCACGCCCAGCGGTGTCACGGACGTGGCTTCGCTGAGGATCAGCCCGGCGGTGGCGCGTTGTACGTAGTACTCGGCCATCATCGCATTGGGCACGCGACCGGCGTCGGCACGGCAGCGGGTCAGCGGCGCCATGATGATGCGGTTCGACAGTTCCAGGTCGCCCAGTTTGATCGGATCGAAAATAGTCGTCATGGGATAACACCCTTCTCTTTAAGTTGATCAGTTGCTCACAGGGGCCAGGTCGGCATCGCCGCTCTGACGGAAAGTAATCAGGGTCACCAGCAGCGCGAGGATCGCCAGGGCCGCTGCGGCCAGGGGCACGCTGGTCAGGCCGAAACCGTGGGCGATCACGCTGCCGCCAACCCAGGCACCGAGGGCGTTGCCGATGTTGAAGGCGCCGATGTTCAAGGTGGACACCAGGTTCGGTGCTGCCTTGCCGAAGGTCACCACGTTGATCTGCAGCGCGGGCACGGCGGCAAACGAGGCGGTGGCCCACAGGAACAGGGTGATCTCGGTTGGGATCAGCGCGATGCTGGTCCAGGTCAGCGCGGTGGAGACCACCGCCATGCTGATGAACACGCCGATCAGGGTGGCGACCAGGCGTTTGTCCGCCAGCTTGCCGCCGATGATGTTGCCCACGGTGAGGCCCAGGCCGATCAGCAGCAGGGTCCAGGTCACGCCTTTGGGCGACACGCCAGTGACGTCGCCAAGCAGCGGCGCCACATACGTGAAGAGGGTGAACATGGACGCGGCGAACAGCGCGGTCATGCTCAGCGACAACCAGATGCCGGCGCCCTTGAGGGCGGCCAGTTCGGCGCGCATGTCGAGTTTTTCTTCATCGCGCTTGGCCGGTAGGAAGCGGATCAGGCCGATCAAAGCGATCACGCCGATCACGGTCACCGCCCAGAAGGTCGAGCGCCAGCCGGCTTCCTGGCCCAGCGCGGTACCCAAGGGCACGCCAAGTACGTTGGCCAGGGTCAGACCGGTGAACATCAAGGCCACGGCGGAAGCACGCTTGTTGGCGGGCACCAGGTTGGCGGCGACCACCGAACCGATGCCGAAGAACGCCCCGTGGCACAGCGCCGTGACCACGCGGGCAAACATCAGCACGTTGTAGTCGCTGGCCAGGGCGCAGAGCAGGTTGCCGATAATGAAGATGCCCATCAACGCTACCAGCGCGGCCTTGCGTGGCAGCCTGGCGGTGGCCAGTGCCATGAACGGCGCGCCGATGGCCACGCCGAGGGCGTAGCCGGTCACCAGCCAGCCGGCGCCGGGAATCGACACGCCCAAGTCCGCCGCCACATCGGGCAGCAAGCCCATGATGACGAACTCGGTGGTGCCGATAGCGAAGGCGCTCAGGGCGAGGATGAGGAGCGAGAGGGGCATTTGCGTTTCCTTGTTAAAACGGTGCGCTGAGTTCAGCGATGAGCGCAGTGAGGAAGGCTTGGATCGTTTCCTCGTTGCGTTTGAAAAAGTGCCACTGCCCGGCCTTCTGGCTGCTGATCAATCCCGCCCGTTGCAAGGTGGCCAGGTGGGCCGACACGGTCGACTGGGACAAGCCGCAGCGCTGGTCGATCTGCCCGGCGCAGATGCCGTATTCGTGGTTGTGCAGTTGCTCGGGGAACTGCACTTTCGGGTCTTTCAGCCAAGTGAGAATGTCTCGCCGTACTGGGTGCGCCAGGGCTTTTATTATTTCGTCGAGGTCGATGGACATGGCAGTTGCTCGGTGTCGTAAAGCGTTATATCGCGATGAGGCGAACTTTAAATCGGTATATTCCGATATACAAATATGATTTTGATCTGATGTCAGGCCGAATCGGTATATCGGGTTATAACGATATGTTGGTGGCAGTGATAGACTGCACACCATGAATTATCTCGCACATCTGCACCTGGGCGGCCAACTTCCTGCGCAACTGCTGGGCAGCCTGTATGGCGACTTCGTCAAAGGCCGCCTGCAGGGCCAGTTCAGCCCGCCCATCGAAGCGGCCATCCAGTTGCACCGCTCAATCGACCGCTTCACCGACAGCCATCCGCTGGTCGGTGAAGCGCTGTCGCGCTTCAGCCTGACCCGCCGGCGCTATGCCGGGATCGTCCTCGATGTGTTTTTCGATCACTGCCTGGCGCGGGATTGGCAGCGCTATGCCGACCAGCCTCTCGAGCATTTCACTTCACAGGTGTACCGCGTGCTCGCGGCTGAACCGCAACTGCCGGGGCGCCTGGCGCAGATTGCGCCGTACATGGCGGCAGATGATTGGCTGGGCTCATACCGCGAGTTTGGGGTGATGGAGCAGGTGTTGCGGGGGATCTCGCGGCGGTTGACGCAGCCGGAGGAGCTGGGCCATGCGATGCAGGAATTGCGCACGTTATACGAGCCGCTGAGTGAAGACTTCCGGCTGTTCTATCCAGAGTTGCAAAAATTTGCACACGCTCAACTGACCACTGAGATCTAACTGAGATCTAAATGTGGGAGGGGGCTTGCCCCCGATGGCAGTGGTTCAGTCAGCACATGCATTGACTGACACACCGCCGTCGGGGGCAAGCCCCCTCCCACATTGTTGACCGTGCCCGCTTCAGGCTGCGAATGCCGGCCGAACCGCAATCTGCTCTGCTTCCGGCAGCGGCCCGAACAATGCCTTCTGCACCGCCTGCTGCGCCTGGAACGCCAGCGCCGCGCGTTCCTGCCCGGCACAGGCAATCGGTTGGAGCACATGGATTTCCACATTGCCCTGATCGTTGGCAAACAGGCGCATCAGGTGCGAGAGCAAATCATCATCGCCAATAAACGGCGCCAGCGAGTCTACTTGCCCGTCGCGCAGATAACGAATCGCCACCGGTTGCAGCGACACCTGCGCGTCGATCGCACTGGCCAGCAAGCGCCCGTGGAAGGTGCGCAGGCTGCGCCCGTCGGTGGTGGTGCCTTCGGGGAACATCAGCAGCGGGTGCCGTTGCTCCAGGTGACGGGTCATCTGTTTGCGGATCAGTTGGCTGTCGCCCGCACCCCGGCGAATAAACAGGCTGCCGGCCTTGGCCGCCAACCAGCCGGCCACCGGCCAGGTGCGTACTTCAGCCTTGGACAAAAACGACATCGGCGCGACCATGCCCAGCAGCGGAATGTCGGTCCAGGACACGTGATTGCTCACCCACAGCATCGGCGTTTGCGGCAATTCACCCAGCACCGTCACACGAAAGGGCAGGGCGTTGGTCAGCCGCGCCATAAAGAACCGCGACCAACGCTGACGGCGCACCATCGAGTTGGCTACCCCCAGGCGCTCGAACAGGCCAAACATACTGGCCATGCTCAAGCCCAGCGCCACCACCAGCAGCACGCGGGCGATCCGCGCGTACACGCGCAGGCGGCCCATCACATGGCCGCCTTGAAGTGGCGGGCGTAACGCGGGCACAACTCATCGCGCTTGAGCAGGATGAACACGTCGGCCACCTGGAAATCTTCATCCCAGCACGGCTCGCCGCAGATCTTCGCGCCCAGGCGCATATAGGCCTTGAGCAGCGGCGGCATTTCCGCGATGACGTTGGACGGCAGGTCCAGCGCCGGCAGCGGTTTTTTCGGCTCGGCGCGCAGGTGTTCGTTGCACAGGTAGCGTTCGCGCAGGCGCTGCATGATCGCGTGGGCCTGGATGCCGCCATCGTGCATCGGGATACTCGCGCAACCCATCAGGTAGCTGTAGCAGCCCTCGTTGAGCACTTCGGCCAACTCGCCCCAGAGCACCGCGATGGTGCCGCCGTTGCGGTAGGCCGGGTCGACGCAGGTGCGGCCGATTTCCAGGATCGGGCCCTGCAAGTGCAGCAGGCCATGCAGGCTGAATTCTTCTTCGCTGTAGAACCGGCCCAGGGTGCTGGCGGCCTGGTGATCGAGCAAACGGGTGGTGGCCACCAGTCGACCGCTGTTTAAATCCCGCACGCCGATGTGGCTGCAGTGAACATCATAGTCATCCATGTCCAGGCCCAGTTCCGCGCCTTTCAGCTTGGCGTTGAACTCGCCGCTGAACACGTTGAACCGCAGGGCCTGTGCTTCTTGCAAAGCCTGGGCGCCGATCAGGCGTTCGGCTTGCAGACGGCGTTCATTGCCGGTGTCGCTGATGCGGGCGATCTGAGTCATGGCGAATCTCCGAGTGCCAGCCACGTTCCGGCCGGTCGACTTGTTTGTCCAAACTCAGGCTATGTAGGCTCGGTGTCATCTCCATGAAGTTACGGTGACGCTTAGATGACACGCCCCTGTGTCGCCAATCTGTCATCCGCCTCGGCTAGGCTCGCGGGCTTGAATGCCCCCCTTGAGTTCGTGTCCATGGTCAGAGGCTTGCTGTGCGTTGCCCTGTTGTTAGCCACCGTCACCACCCGCGCCGAAACCTGGCCTGACAAAGACTGGACCAAGGGCACGCCGATCGAAGGCCCCGCTGTCGATGCCCTGAACGCCTACGCTTTCCCTGCGCGTGACGACGCCACCCGCCAAGGCATCCGCACCGACGCGTTGTTGGTGATCCGCGATGGCGAAGTCATCTACGAGCGCTACGCCGCGCCCACCACCGCCCGCACGCCACACCTGACGTGGTCCGTGAGCAAAAGCCTGATGGCGACGGTGCTGGGCGTGGCCTACGGCGAAAACCGCTTCAAATTGAGCGACCCCGCCGCACGTTTCTACCCGCCGATGAAACAGCATCCAACGGTGACAATGGCCGACTTGCTGCACTGGGCCTCGGGCCTCGATTGGCAGGAGGATTACGAATATGCCCCGCTGAAATCCTCGGTCGTCGCAATGCTCTACACCCGTGGCCGTGACGACATGGCGCAATTCACCGCAGGCATGGACACCTTCAGCGCGCCGGGCGAGGCCTTCCGTTATTCCAGCGGCGACAGCAATCTACTCTCCGCTGCGCTCAAGGGCATGCTCGGCCACAAGGCCTACATGAGTTACCCGTGGGACGCGCTGTTCAAGCCGCTGGGCATTCGCAACGCCACTTGGGAAACCGATGCCGATGAAACCTTCGTCGCCTCGTCCTACGCCTACCTCACCGCCCGCGATCTGGCACGCGTCGGCCTGCTGATGGCGCGCGACGGTCGCTGGGGGGCGCAACAACTGGTGCCCAAAGCCTGGGTCGACTTCAATCGCCAACCCTTCGATAAATACAAACCTGGCCAGGACGAAGCCGCGCCCGGCGGCCAGTGGTGGCTCAACCGCGCAGTGCAGGGCGCCCCCAAGCCCTGGCCCGACGCCCCCGCCGACACCTTCGCCGCCCTCGGCCACTGGGGCCAGGCGCTGTACGTGATGCCCGATGAACACCTGGTGATCGTGCGTTACGGCGATGATCGCGACGGCAGCTACCGTCATAACGAACTGCTCAAACGCGTGCTCGCGGCGGTGCAACCATGATCCGTCGTCGGCCGTTTACCAGCCTTTGCCTGCTGCTATTGCTCGCCCTGCTGGGATGGGTGTGGCACGAACGCGTCAACCTGCAAGCCTTCCCCGACATCATCGCGGCCTATACGGCCAAGGAGTACTGCTCGTGCCGGTATGTGGAGAATAATCCGGCCGAGTATTGCCGGGGCTATGTGAAACAGTACGTGTCGACCAGCGCGTTCACCGATGACCCGGAGCGCAGTGAAGTGACGGCCAGTGGATTGGGACGTACCCACATCGCCAGATGGCTGGGCGAGCGGCAGGGCTGCCGTCTCAACCCCTGAAACGCCATTTCCAATGCAGGGGCGGCGTTGTCAGTTAGATTGCACAGGGCAAGCGGCACAGTTAAGGTTTATCCAGGTTTTCCGCCCCACGAGTCCTTATGTTCAACGCGTCTGTCATCAAACCCCTGGCCTTCGCCCTGCTGGCCACCGCCGCCGTGCCTGCCCACGCCGACTGGTACCTGGACAACGAGTCCTCGCGGCTGTCGTTCGTTACCACCAAAAACACCGAGATTGCCGAGGTCCAGCGCTTCCTGGTGTTGCACGGCAAGGTCGACAGCAAAGGCGCTGCGCAGTTGGAAGTGGAGTTGGAGTCGGTCAACAGCGACATCCCGCTGCGCGACGAGCGCATGCGCAATCAGCTGTTCGAAATCAAGACCTTCCCCGAAGCGCTGATCAATACGCAAATCAACCTGCAACCGATCAACGACCTGGCCCCCGGCGCGCAGTTGGAGTTGCGCCTGCCGCTGTCGGTGACGCTGCACGGCAAGACCCAGACCTACAGCGCCGAGCTGTTGGCCACGCGTCTGGATGATCGGCGTTTCCAGGTGGTGACCCTGGAGCCGGTGGTGTTGCATGCCGAGGATTTCGAGTTGGTGCCGGGTGTGACGGCGTTGCGCAAGGCGGCTGGGCTTGCGTCGATCAGTTTGTCGGTGCCGGTGGGTGCGGTACTGATTTTTACGGCGCGCTGACGTGAGTGGCGCAGTGTTCCCGTGGCGCAGCGCCAACCGTTTCGAGTTGTTGATCGACGGGCCGGACTTTTTCCCGCAGATGCTGGCGTGCATTGCCCGGGCGCAGCGGCAGGTGGATCTGGAGTTGTACCTGGTGGAGGCCGGGGCCTGCGCCGACGCCATGGTGCAGGCGCTGGTGCTGGCGGCTGAGCGGGGCGTGCAGGTGCGCTGCCTGTTCGATGATTACGGCAGCCTGGCGTTTACCCTCGGGCTGCGTAAGCGCCTGACCGACGCCGGTGTGCAATTGTGCTTTTACAATCGCCTGAACTGGCGGCGCTGGATGCGCAACCTGTACCGCGACCACCGCAAGCTGCTGCTGGTCGATCAAGACATTGCCGTGGTCGGCGGCACCGGCGTTACCGATGAGTTCTGGACCCCGGGGCAGGACAGCGCCGACTGGCACGAAGTGATGGTACAGATCAGCGGCCCGCTGGTGCTGGATTGGCAGGCGCTGTTCGACCGGCAATGGTTGGCCAACGACGACCGTCGTGCCTGGAAACCGGCCACCCATTTCGGCTTGCCGCGCTTGCCCAAAGTGCCGGCGACCGGGCCCGGTCTTGGCCGCGTCGCTTATGCCGACGCGCGCCAACATCGCGATATCTTGCACTCGCTGATCCGCGCGCTGAGCAGCGGCCAGCGGCGCATCTGGTTGGCGACCCCATATTTCCTACCCACCTGGGGTGTGCGTCGGGCCTTGCGCCGAGCGGCGGGGCGCGGGGTGGATGTGCGCTTGCTGCTGACCGGCCCGCGCACCGATCACCCGTCGGTGCGCTATGCCGGGCACCGTTATTACCCGCGCTTGCTGCGCTCGGGCGTGCAGATTTTTGAGTACCAGCCGTGCTTTTTGCACCTGAAAATGGTGCTGGTGGACGATTGGGTCAGTATCGGTTCATGCAATTTCGACCACTGGAACCTGCGCTTCAACCTTGAAGCCAACCTCGAAGCGCTGGACCCGGCGTTGACGCAGGCCGTGGCGGGCAGTTTCGAGCGGGATTTTGCCCAGAGCCAGGCGGTGAGCCTGGAGGCGTGGAAGTCGCGGCCGTTGTGGCGGCGGGTGAAGCAGCGGGTGTGGGGGTGGATTGATCGGTTGGTGGTCAACCTTCTGGATCGACGCGGTTAGACATGTGGGAGGGGGCTTGCCCCCGATAGCGGAGTGTCAGTCAATTGATTCATTGGCTGACCCACTGCTATCGGGGGCAAGCCCCCTCCCACATGGTTTACAGCGTCAGGCGTTAGAGCAGTTCGAAGGTCTGCTGCTGCACATCTTGGGAGTCCAAGCCGATCTGCACATTGAACTCACCCGGTTCCGCCGCGAACTTGAGCTGGGTGTTGTAGAACTTCAAGTCCTCTTCGGTAATGGTGAAGTGCAACGTGCGCTCTTCGCCGGCCTTGAGCATGACTTTCTGGAAGTTCTTCAGCTCCTTGATCGGGCGGATCATCGAGCCGGCCACGTCCTGGATATACAGCTGCACCACGGTTTCGCCGTCGACCTTGCCGGTGTTTTTCACGGTGACGCTGGCGTCGAGCTTGCCGGTTTTGTTCAGGGTGGTGGACGACAGCGCCATGTCCGACAGGCTGAAGCGGGTGTAGCTCAGGCCATAGCCGAACGGGAACAGCGGCCCGGTGATGTCATCGAAGTACTGCGACGTGTAGTTGCCCGGCTTGCCTGGGGTAAACGGCCGGCCGATGGTCAGGTGGTTGTAGTAGGTCGGAATCTGCCCCACGGAGCGTGGGAAAGTAATCGGCAGCTTGCCCGACGGGTTGTAGTCACCAAACAGCACGTCGGCGATGGCGTTGCCGCCTTCGGTACCGGCGAACCAGGTTTCCAGGATCGCGTCGGCTTGCTGGTTTTCCTCGAGAATCGACAGCGGACGGCCGTTCATCAGCACCAGCACCAGCGGCTTGCCGGTGGCTTTCAGCGCCTTGATCAGGTCGCGCTGGCTTTGCGGCAGGTTCAGGTCGGTGCGGCTGGAGGACTCGTGGGACATGCCACGGGACTCGCCCACCGCAGCGACCACCACGTCGGCATCCTTGGCGGCCTTGACCGCTTCGTCGATCATCACCTGGGCTGGGCGGGTGTCATCTACCACTTCCGGGGCATCGAAGTTGAGGAAGTTAAGGTAGTCGACCACGGCCTTGTCATGGGTGATGTTGGCGCCACGTGCATAGATCACTTTGCCTTTTTCGCCGATCACCGCGTTGAGGCCGTCGAGCAGGGTCACCGATTGTGCAGGCTTACCGGCGGCGGCCCAGCTACCCATCATGTCGATGGGGGCTTTGGCCAGTGGGCCAACGAGCGCGATGGTCGCGGATTTTTTCAGCGGCAGGGTGTCGTTCTGGTTCTTCAGCAAGACCATGCTGCGGCGTGCGACATCACGCGCGTCGGCGCGGTGCAGGCGGCTTTCGGCGTAGGTGTCGGCCGGGTCATCCTCGGCCTTGCCGATGCGCAGGTACGGGTCTTTGAACAGGCCCATGTCGTACTTGGCGCCGAGCACTTCGCGCACGGCGTTGTCGATGTCGCTCTGCTCGATCTCGCCGGACTTGAGCAGCCCCGGCAACTCCTTGCCATACAGCGAGTCGTTCATGCTCATGTCGATGCCGGCCTTGATCGCCAGCTTGGCGGCTTCACGCCCGTCCTTGGCCACGCCGTGCTTGATCAGCTCGAAGATCGCACCGTGGTCGCTGACGGCCAGGCCCTTGAAGCCCCAGTCCTTGCGCAGCAGGTCGTTCATCAGCCAGGTGTTGGCAGTGGCGGGCACGCCGTTGATCGAGTTGAGCGCGACCATCACACCGCCGGAACCGGCCTTGATCGCCGCGTGGTACGGCGGCAGGTAGTCCTGGTACATCTTGACCGGGCTCATGTCGACCACGTTGTAGTCGCGACCGCCTTCCACCGCGCCGTACAGGGCGAAGTGCTTGACGCTGGCCATGATGCTGTCGGCATTTGCTGCGCTGGCGCCCTGGAAGGCCTTGACCATCACTTCGGCGATGCGCGACACCAGGTACGTGTCTTCGCCGAAGCCTTCGGAGGTCCGGCCCCAGCGCGGGTCGCGGGAGATGTCGACCATCGGCGCAAAGGTGATGTCGAGGCTGTCGGCAGCGGCTTCCTGCGCGGCAATGCGCCCGGAGCGGCCGATGGCGTCCATGTCCCAACTGGAAGCCAGGGCCAGGCTGATCGGGAAAATCGTGCGGTGGCCGTGGATCACGTCATAGGCGAAGAACATCGGGATCTTCAACCGGCTGCGCATGGCCGCGTCCTGCATCGGACGGTTTTCCGGGCGGGTGATGGAGTTGAAGGTGCCACCGATACGGCCGGCGGCGATTTCCTTGCGGATCAGCTCGCGGGGCATTTCCGGGCCGATGCTGATCAGGCGCAATTGGCCGATCTTTTCATCGAGGGTCATCTGCTTGAGCAGGTCGCTGACGAAGGCGTCCTTGCCTTTAAGCGCAGCAGGCTTTGTTTCTGCCCAGACGGGGTGGGTGGCCAGAGTGGCAACAAGGCCGAGCAAACACAGCTTTTTCATGAATATCCTTTTTCGGCGCACTGCACAGCGGTTAGGCTGATCGGCCAAAATGTGGGGAGCGTCTATTGTTGTTCGGGTGTCGTTCAGAAAAATGCAGCACACTCTGAACTCTTTATCGCGCTGGGCATCTTTTTAGCTGATTGGCTCGATGCATTCCAGTAGTGGCGGCGGATTATGCCCCATGCGCGCGGTTTATAGGGCGAGTCGTCACATTCCATCAAAGTTGGGCAGGAGAAACACCATGCAAGCAGCACAAGGTTACCGCTGGGGCTTGAAGGCCGCGGCTTTGCTATTGATCAGCACAGTGCTGAGCGGTTGCGGCATCAACACTATTCCGACCCTGGATGAACAGGCCAAGGCGGCCTGGGGCCAGGTGCAGAACCAGTATCAACGGCGTGCCGACCTGATCCCCAACCTGGTGGAAGTGGTCAAGGGCTACGCCGCCCATGAACAAGACACCCTCACCGCTGTGATTGAAGCGCGGGCCAAGGCTACATCGATCCAGGTCGACGCCAGCACCCTCGACAACCCGGAAAAACTCAAGCAGTTCCAGCAAGCCCAGGACGGTTTGAGTGGTGCCCTCAGCCGCTTGATGGTGGTGTCCGAGCGCTACCCGGACCTGAAGGCCAACCAGAACTTCCTGGCCCTGCAATCTCAGCTGGAAGGCACGGAAAACCGGATTGCTGTGGCCCGTCGCGACTTTATCCAGGCCGTGCAGGCCTACAACACCGAGATCCGCACGTTCCCGGGGCGCCTGTGGCACAGCGTGATGTACAGCGATTTGCCGATCCGCGCCACGTTTGAAGCCACCAGTGCCGATGCTGATAAAGCGCCGCAAGTGAAGTTCAAATAAGGCTGCACTGAGGTGTCGATGCGTTTATTACGGATAGGCCTGGCGCTGTGGCTGTTGGCCTGCGCGGGCGTGGCCCAGGCGGCGTTGACCTTCCCGGCGTTGACCGGGCGGGTGGTGGACACCGCGCAGATGATCGACCCGGCGGTGCGCGCGCAGTTGACCCAGCAATTGCAGGCGCTGGAGCAAAGCCGTGGCGACCAGATCGTGGTGGTCACTGTGCCTGACCTGCAGGGCGTGCCGATTGAAGACTACGGTTATCAATTGGGGCGCCAGTGGGGCATCGGCCAGAAAGGCAAGGACAACGGCGCGCTGCTGATCGTTGCCCGCGATGAGCGCAAATTGCGCATCGAAGTCGGCTATGGCCTGGAAGGCACGCTGACCGATGCGCAGTCGTGGGTGATCATCAATCAGGTGATTGCGCCCAAGTTCAAGGCCGGCAACTTCAGCCAGGGCATCAGCGACGGCGTCGCCGCGATGATCCAGGTGGTGGGCGGCGAGCCGCTGGCGGTGCCGGCCCACGTGGCGGATGCCAACTTTGCCAAGGATAATCCGGGGTTCTCCATCGGCTTGTTTATCCTGCTGATCGGCGTGTTGTGGCTGTGCAATCGCCTGGGCCTGCCGGTGGGCGCGATCCTGTTGGCGATTCTCGCCAGCAGCGGTCGTGGCGGCGGGGGCGGCGGCGGTGGCGGTGGTTTTCGCGGCGGCGGTGGCGGTTTCGGCGGTGGCGGGGCTTCAGGTGGCTGGTGATGACAATAACTAAAAACGAGCGTTTACAACCATGGCACTACTGACTGAACACGAACAACGCCAGGTCGCCGAAGCGATTGCCCGGGTCGAGCAACAGACCGACGCCGAACTGGTGACCGTGCTGGCCGCGCGTGCCGATGATTACGCCTATATCCCGTTGCTGTGGGCCAGCCTGATTGCGTTGGTGGTGCCGGGAGTGGTGCATTACTTGTCGGGTTACCTGACCATGTACACCTTGCTGTTGGCGCAGTGGGCGACGTTCATCGTGCTGTGCCTGGTGTTTCGCCTGCCTAAAGTCACCACCCGCTTGATCCCTCGCTCAGTGCGCCACTGGCGCGCCTCGAACCTGGCGCGGCGCCAGTTCCTCGAGCAGAACCTGCACCACACGCTGGGCGGTACCGGGGTGTTGATTTTTGTCAGCGAGGCCGAGCGCTATGTGGAGATCCTGGTGGATGGCGGGATTTCCAAGCGCCTGGATGACAACAGTTGGGATGGCATCGTCAAGGCGTTTACCCAACAGGTGAAACAGGGGCAAACGTTGGCCGGGTTCATTGCCTGCATCGAAGCCTGCGGTGAGTTGCTCAAGGTGCATGTGCCGGTGACGCAAACCCGTAATGAACTGCCAAACCGCCTGATCGTGCTCGAATAACCCATGTGGGAGGGGCGGTGCGACGATTCGACTTGCCCCCGATAGCAGTGTGTCAGTCAACATCTTCATGGCTGACACACTGCTATCGGGGGCAAGCCCCCTCCCACATTGGGATCTGCGGTGGGGCCTCCCAATCTTACCGTTGATCAAATAACCCCGTGCCCTCAGCCCCCATCCCCCCTAAAATGCCCGGCATTCCCAGCCCGAGGCGTTTTGTTCATGTCCGTCACCGCTCAACCTGCCCGCCCTGCGCCGGATCATCACGCCCAGTTCATCGAACTGCTGAGCGCAAGCCTTACGCACAACGCCTTTATCAAACTGGTACTGGCCAAGTACGTCGGTGAGGAAGCCGAGCTGCAACGGCTGATCATCAAGGCGGTGACGGTCAAGGAGCAGCCCTGCCTGTCCTTTGTCTACCGCTACAAAACCCGCGACATCACCAAGAACTTCGCGGTGGCCGACGGCGTGGCGGCGATTGCCGAGTTGTTGCCGACCTCGTTCAAGAACGCACACTTGCTGTCGCTGACCGACGAAGCCCAGTTGGAATACAGCAAGAAGAACAAAAGCTCGCTGTTCAAAAGCAAGCCGCAGCAATTGCGTGAAGCGCCGTCGGCCGAGCACAACCGCGAGAAGAATCGCTTCCTCGACCTGAGCCGGCCGTTCCTCGCCGACCTGGGCGTGACCGACGCCAAGCACGCGCTGATCCCGTCGATGTCGCGCAAGTGGAAGCAGATCAACAAGTTCATCGAAGTGTTCAGCCATGCGCTGATCGCATCACCGCTGAGGCTGGACCAACCGGTGCGCGTCGCCGATTTCGGCTCGGGCAAGGGCTACCTGACCTTCGCCATCCACGACTACCTGCGCAATACCCTCAATGTCGAGGCCGAGGTCACCGGCGTTGAATTGCGCGAAGACATGGTTGCCTTGTGCAACACCGCCGCCGCCCATCTCGAACACCCGGGGCTGGTGTTCACCTGCGGCGACGTGCGCAGCGTCGCACCGAGCGAGCTGGACGTGATGATCGCCCTGCATGCCTGCGACATCGCCACCGACTATGCGATCCACACCGGCATCCGTTCCGGTGCGTCGATCATCATGTGCTCGCCGTGCTGCCACAAACAGATCCGCCTGCAAATCCAGAGCCCGGTGCTGTTGAAGCCGATGCTGCAATACGGTTTGCACCTGGGCCAGCAAGCGGAAATGGTCACCGACAGCCTGCGCGCCTTGTTCCTGGAGGCCTGTGGTTATGAGACCAAGGTGTTCGAGTTCATCTCTCTGGAACACACCAACAAGAACAAGATGATCCTCGCGGTCAAACGTGCGGAGCCGGTGGACAACGCGCAGTTACTGGACAAGATTCAGGCACTCAAGGACTTCTATCACATCACCGAGCACTGCCTGGAAACCCTGCTGCGTACCGACGATTACCTAGGCTGAACACGCAGCCAATGTGGGAGGGGGCTTGCTCCCGATAGGGGGCAGTCAGCACATTTGTTGCTGATAGACCCCTATCGGGAGCAAGCCCCCTCCCACATTGATCGGTGTCGTGGTTTAGAGATCCGACGCCTTCACCGCCCGCCCCTCCCACTGTTAAATCGCATTGGCTTTTGAGATTGGCGCCGGCTGCACCGCCGTCTTGCGCCCCAGCATCACCGTTACGATCACCCCGCAGGCGAACAACCAGGTGATCGGTTCGATGTGTTCACCAAAGAACAGCGCCGAAAACGCGATGGTGAAGAAGATCTGCAACAGTTGAATCTGGCTGACCCGCGCAATGCCGCCCATGGCCAACCCGGCGTACCAGGCGAAGAACCCCAGGAACTGCGAGAACAGCGACACATAACCGAACGCCCACCAGGTGCGCATGGAAATTGCGCCTTGATGCTGCGCCGCGAGGTAAGCCACCGGGCCGATCAACAGCGGCGTCGACAGCACCAGCGCCCAGCAGATCACCTGCCAGCCGCCCATCTCCTTGGCCAAGCGCCCGCCTTCGGCATAACCCAGGCCGCCCACGGCAATCGCGCCGAGCATCAACAAGTCCCCCGCTTGAACACTGCCTGCGCCGGTGATCAACGCATAACTCAACACCAGCGCACTGCCCAACGCCGCACAGGCCCAGAAGGCTTTCGACGGGCGCTCATGGGACAGCCACGCGGCGTACAGCGCAACGCACAGCGGTTGCAGGCCATTGACCAACGCGCCGTGGGACGCCGGCAGCGTCTGCATGGCCCACGCCGACAACACCGGGAAACCTAGGATCACCCCGGCAATCACCAGGCACAGGCCGCGCACCTGGCGCCAGCTCGGCCAGCGTTCGCGGCGCCACAGCAACAGCGCCGCCGCCGGGATCGCGGCGAACAACGCACGGCCCAGGCCGTTGAGCAACGGGTGGATTTCCTGCACCACGATACGGGTGAAGGGCAGGGTCAGGCTGAAGATGATGACGCCCAGCAGGCCCAGGGCCATGCCAGTGTTTTCGCGCGAACTCATGGTGGGAACCGGAATCGAGTGGTCGGAAGTGAACGCTCATCTAGCCACAGCCTCAGGGAATCGGGGGCCTACAGCTGGGTGCAGATTGATCCGTACAGTTGTAGTAGCGGGGGATTACCCGGCCCGTCGGCACGCGCCTATCTTGGCTACTCTTGTCTGCCCAACCGTTGAACTGGAGAAATGCCCCATGGCCGCGAAAAAGATCCTGATGCTGGTCGGCGATTACGTCGAAGACTATGAAGTGATGGTGCCCTTCCAGGCGCTGCTGATGGTCGGTCATACCGTCCACGCGGTGTGCCCCGACAAGACGGCCGGCCAGACCGTGCGCACGGCGATCCATGACTTTGAAGGCGACCAGACCTACAGCGAAAAGCCCGGTCACCTGTTCGCCCTGAATGCGGATTTCGCCCAGGTCGAAGCCGCCGACTACGACGCGCTGCTGGTGCCCGGTGGTCGTGCGCCGGAATACCTGCGCCTGAATGAAAAAGTCCTGCAACTGGTGCGCGCCTTCGATCAGGCCGGCAAGCCGATTGCTGCGGTGTGCCACGGCGCGCAACTGCTGGCGGCGGCGGGTATCCTCGATGGCCGCGAGTGCAGTGCCTACCCGGCCTGTGCCCCGGAAGTGCGCCTGGCGGGCGGTTCGTTCATCGATATTCCAGTGACCCACAGCCACGTTCAAGGCAATCTGGTCACGGCACCGGCCTGGCCGGCGCATCCAAGTTGGCTGGCAGGGTTCCTCGGCCTGCTGGGTACGAAAATCACCTTGTAAGCAACGGAGGTCATCGCCATGTGCGAGCTGTACGTCAAGGCCGACCCGATTCTCTATGAGTCTCGCTCGCGCTCCCTGCGCATCTGCGGCGTCGTCACCACCGTGCGCCTGGAAAACCAGTTCTGGGACATCCTCAGCGAAATCGCCAGCGTGGATGGCATGACCACCAATCAACTGATCACCAAGCTGTACGAGGAAGTCATGGACTACCGCGGCGAGGTGGTCAATTTTGCCTCGTTTCTGCGCGTCAGTTGTACCCGCTACTTGAGCAAGCAGCGCACACAGACTGCCGAGTTGAGCCTGGTGCGCAACCGCTAGGCTGGCGTCAGAAGAACCGTGTCACGCTGATCTTCGCGTCGCGCCCCTTGGTGTAGGCACGGTCGCCGCTCAACGCCGGACGGAAGTTGTTGTTGAACAGGTTGTCCACGGTGAAGTTCACCTCGGTGCCTTTCAGGTAAGCCTGTTGCGGGGTCCATTTGGCGAACAGGCCCTGGGTGTTGTAGCGCTTGTTGCCGTACTGGTCGTAGAACGAATCGCCGACGCCGGAGCCCGGGCCGCCGGAGTATTTATCGCTGGGCAGGCGATCAGTCGCGCCGATGAATTGCCCCATCCATCCCACCTGGGCATTCCACGCCGGAATGTGGGTGCCCATCACCAGCACCCATTTGGTCGGCGGAATGTCGCGGGCCGACACGTCCGGGCCCCATGGGTTGGTGTAGGCGCCTTCGTGCTTGCCGGTGGCGTAGGCAAACGACACCGAGCCGAACAGGTAGGTGGCGTTATAGAACGATTCCACCTCGAAACCCTTGATGGTCAGGCCACCGATATTGCGGTAATTGGACCTCGCCCCCGGCGGGCAAGCGGTGGCAATGGTGCCGCCGTTGATCGCCTGGTTCTGGCAGCCCACGCCCGTGGCCTTGAAGATTTCGTCTTCGACGGTGTTGTGGAACAGGGTGGTGCGCAGTTGCAGGTTATCGTCCTGGGCGATCAGGTTGTCGAAGCGGGTGATGTTGCCCACGGTGATCGACGTGATGCGTTCCGGGTCGAGGTCGACGCTGGTGGCGGTGCGGCTGCCCAGGCCCTGCACTTCGTACTGCTCGTCGATCACCGGCGCGCGCCAGGTCTGGCTCCAGTTGGCGAACAGCGCGACGTTCGGGGTGACGGTCCAGAACAGCGCCAGGCGTGGCGACCAGCCGGTGTAGGTGCGATCGCTGTAGTCGTGGCCGACGGCCGGGTCGGGGTTGCTGTAGTACGGCGCATCGTTGGCCTCGCCGCGGTTGCGCACATGGTCGTAGCGCAGCGATGGCGTGACGGTCACGTCGCCCAGGGTCAGCGCATCCTGGATGAAGAAACTGTTGGTATCCACCTTGCCATGGGGCATGAAGCCCGGCTGGAAATGCCCGTAGTTGTAGCGCGGCGTGTTGTAGGTGGCGCCGGGCATCCACATCTCGGTTTCGCGGGTGTGCTTGCGAATTTGCCCGCCGACCGTCACCGCGTGTTGCAACGGCCCGGTGTCGAACAGGCTGACGTTGCGGATGTCGAGATTCTTGTCGGTGTAGGCCGTGTCCATCTTGCGCCCGCCGGTAGCCAGCTGGAAAAACGCGGTGGCGTCGCGCTCGTCGGTCTGCTCGGTGTTGGACTGTGAGTATTTGACGGTCAGGTCCACCAGCGGGTTGTCCAGGGGCTGGTATTCATACTTGCCCGACCAAGTGGTGTCGACCGTGTCGCGGTTGGCCAGGAAACGCTTCAACGCCCCTTCGTAGCCGTAGCGGTCGATGTTGGCCTGGGTCGGTGGCGTCGGGTAGCTCGCGGCGGAGAACGGCGTCCACCGGTTGCTGTGGGAGCGTGAGTAAGACAGGCCGACACTGTGCTCATCGGTGAAGTGCGCGTTGACCTTGAACAGCTTGCCGTCGACGTCCTGGGCGGTGTTGGGCAGGCGCTGGGGGTTGATCGGGTACTGATTGTTCTCATTGGGCAGCTTGGCGGCCACCTTCATGTCACCGCCGTCGCGCTGGGTCAGGTAGGCCAGGGCATCGAACCGGCCATCGTCGGTGCGACCATACACGGCGCTGCTGTAGACCTGTTCGTGGTCGTTGCTGGAATAACCGTACTTGAGCATCGCGCCGCTGTTGCGGCCGTCTGCGAGCAGGTCCGGGGCATCCTTGGTGGTCATGTTCACCGTGCCGCCAAAGCCGCCGTTGCCACTGAACGGCGAGTTGGGGCCTTTCTCCACTTCGATGTTCTTGATCAGCTCGGGCTCGATGAACACCGTGCCTTGCTGGTAGCGCTCGAAACCGCTCTTGGTGGCGCCGTCGACGGTCAGCGGGACGTCTTCGGCATCGCCGAAACCGCGGATGTTGATGGTCTGGCCACCGGGTTTGAGCGAACCGCCCTGGCTGACCCCAGGCAACGTCTGGAGCAGGCTGGGGATGTTGTTGGCCTGGTAGCGGTCGATGTCGGCCTGGCTCAGGGTCGAGCGGCCGACGGTGCTGGAGTCGACTTGATTGCCGGTGCCGATCACGCTCAGGGTGTCCAGCTGGATCGCGCTGCTGCTGGTGGTCTTGCCCGCATCGGGGCGCACGACGTAGGTGCTGCCGACCTTGATCAGGGTGAACTCGCCATTGTTCAGCAGGGTGCGAATTGCCACTTCAGCGGTGAAGTCGCCGTTGAGCGCCGGCGCCTGTACATGCTTGAGCAGTGTTTCATCGAACAGCAGCTGGATTTTCGTCTGTTGCGCGACCTGGCTCAGGGACGTGGCCAACGCCTGGGCGGGCAGTTGCAGTGTGAACGACTGCGCGTGGGCGCTGAGGCTGAAGGCCAGGCACGTGGCAATAAGGCTCGGTCGAAGCAACAGGTGAGAAGCGTGGCAAGGCGTGCGAAACATGAAATCCCCCGGAGTGGCCAAATAGCCAAAAAGGTGTGCGTATCAAACACAATCAGGAGGAAGACGGGGCAGGCGAAAAAAACCGCACATGCGAATGAAAGATATTCTCATGCGAGTTGTTCCGGGGTTATTTCCGCGGCTCGATTCTGACAATGCCCTCTGCCAAGGTCACGGTTTTTACCGGCAACAAGGCGGGCAGGGCGTTGAGCAAGGCATCCGGGTCATTCACATCCAGATTGCCCGACACCTTCAGGTGCGCCACGGCGTGACTCACCTGCAGCGGAGGTTGGGGGCGGTACAAACTCAATTCATCGATCAGGCTGGCCAGTTCGCGATTGCGGAACGACAAGTGCCCGCTGCGCCAGTCGGCGACCTCCTCGGCGATGAGGGATTGCTGTTGCACGGTGCCCTTGGCGTAGCTGAAGGTGGCGCGTTGCTGGGCGTAGAGCAAGGCGACCGGGGTTTTCGCATCCGGCGCAAACGCCACCTGGCCGTGGGCAACACTGACCACCAGTTGCTGCTGGCTGCGGCGCACGTCAAAAGCGGTGCCCACCACACGCACCGTCGCCTCGCCGGCTTGCACGTACAGGGGGCGTTCCTTGTCGGCTGCCACTTCGATATACAGCTGGCCCTTGTCCAGGTGAACGATGCGTTGGTGGGCACTGAAGTCCACGCGCAGGCGCGTGTTGGCATTCACGTAGAGGCTGCTGCCATCGGGCAGGTTCAGGGTGCGCATGCCTTTGGCGTGGGCTGCGACCTGGGTGTGATACAGCTCGCGCGGGGCGCCGACGGGCGTGGCCAGTACGGCGCAGAGCAAGGCGGCAGCCACGGCCAGGGCCGGGCGCCAGATCGCGGTTTTGCGCTTGGGCAGCGCCACGGGTTTGTTCAACTGCTGCAACTGGCCAAGGTCGGCCCACAGCTGTTCGAATTCGGCGTAGGCGCGGGCATGTGCCGGCACGGCCTGCCAGGCGGCAAAGGCGTTGCGGTCGGCGCGTCCCACGGCGTTGCGGTTACGTGCAAACCATCTGGCGGCTTGGGCATCGACGGCGTTCGCGTCGGTGTCCAGGGCGTCGATATCGCTCAGGCGGTTCATGCTGGCTGCTCCGTGCCGGGTTCAGGTTGAAGGCGTCGCTTGCAATGCAGCAGGGCAAACGCGATGTGCTTTTCCACCATGCTGGTCGAAATGCCCATGCGCTCGGCGATCTGCGCCTGGCTCAAACCTTCGAAGCGATGCAGCATAAGGGCTTCTCGCCTGCGGGGCGAGAGTTCGGCGAGGACTTCTTTCAACTGTTCCAGGCGTTGCAGGCGAAGCGCTGCGGCCATGGGCTCGTTCTGCTCGTCAATGACCGGCTCGGCATCCCTTTCGGCTTGATCGGCGTGGACGGTCTGCCGCACCTTCTGCTTGCGCCAGTGATCGCGCAACAGGTTGCGCGCCATCTGGAACAGAAACGCCCGCGGCTGCTCAACCTTGGCCCTGTCGCGGTAGTCCAGCCACTGGGTAAAGACATCCTGGGTCATGTCCGCTGCGTCGCTGGCGTTGTCCGTGCGCTTGCGCAGGAAATACAGGATATCTGCATAAAACCCGCGAAAGGCATCGGCCGACAACGGGTCGGGCTTGGGACGCGACATGGATATCCTTCTTGACGAAGCACGACGTAGAAAAGTCGCAAATGATATCGAGAATTATTGTCGTTTGTCTCCAGGCAAATACACTGCTCCCTGTGGGAGCGGCTCAGGACCTCAGCGTTCGACCGGCACCGACAGTGCGGAATTACCCAGCGCATGGGTGCGCGCGGCAAAGAATCTCAACGCCACGCCGCTGCCATCAAACAACTGCGAATACCGCCGCTTCTGTTGGCGAATAAACCCATCACTGCGCCCCGATACCGCGATCGCGAGGGTCGTCACCCTGGCCTGGCGAATCGCATCCACCAGGTGTTTATCCTGCGGCCCCAGGTCATGGCCGAAGATGCACAGCGCACCCTCGTGGCCGAGCAATTGCTCATAGCAGAACGACAGATAGTCCGAACTGCGGATGGTCTTGAGCTTCTCCTCCACCTTGCCCTCACTGACAAACAACGGCACATCGTCCAGGGTCTTGATCGTGTTGTTGATCGCAAAACTGCTGAGCAAGGTGCTGTCGGTGGTGGGCAACTTACGTGCGGTGCCGTCGAGGTTGCGCACCAGGTGCAGGCCGCCGTGCAGGTAGAGGATGCGCGTGGTGTCGGTGCGGGTGTCGCGCAGGTCGAAGCTGGCATCGGCGCTGCGGAACAGGTCATCGATGCCGGGGGTATGCAGGATCGCCCAGTAGTTGAGCAAGTCGTAGTTGCTGGTGAACACCGTGGCGTAATTGGCCAGTTCCGCGTTGATCGTCGCCAGCGTCGACGGCTGCACCAGGCGCCACGGAATGTGTACGGCGTGGATGGTGTTGATCAACGCTTCCTTGATCGCGTAGTAGCGATTGCGCGGTGCCGCCGAGCTGACTGCCAGGGCTTTGTTGACCCGACTGGTGGTCTTCAGCGCGGCCAGGGCTTGCTCGAAACTGCGGGTTTGCAGGGCGTCGAACACGCTCAGTTCGGATTGGCTCAAGGGTTTTTCTTCAACGGTGCGCGCGTTTTCGAACAGCGAGTCGTAGGCAAAGTCTTCCCAAATCGCCCGGCTGGCGCCGTTGCCGATCAGAATCCCATTGAAGTCGATAGCGCTGCGCAGTGCGCTCCAGTCTTCAAGGTGGGCGTCAATATCCTGGAAATCCTTCATTGCGGCGGGTCTACTCAAAATCGGCGGGGCGGTGACTTTATCACGAGCGTGGGTTGATCCTGATCAAGATGGGCCATGTGATGACGGTTGATGCTGTCGGCATAACGCCTCTGAGGATTAGCCATGAGCAGCACCTTCTTCATTCCCGCCGTCAACATCATGGGCACTGATTGCCTTGACGATGCGATGGTCGCCATTCGCAACTACGGTTTCCGTAAGGCTTTGATAGTCACCGACGCCGGCCTGGCCAAGGCGGGCGTGGCCAGTATGATCGCCGAAAAACTCGCGATGCAGGACATCGACTCGGTGATCTACGACGGCGCCAAGCCCAACCCCAATGTGGACAACGTCGAGAAAGGCCTCGCGCTGCTGCAGCAGAGCGCCTGTGATTTCGTGGTGTCCCTGGGCGGCGGTTCGCCCCATGACTGCGCCAAGGGCATCGCGCTGTGCGCGACCAACGGCGGGCATATCGGCGACTACGAAGGTGTCGACCAATCCAGCAAGCCACAACTGCCGGTGGTGGCGATCAACACCACCGCAGGCACCGCCAGTGAGATGACCCGCTTCTGCATCATCACCGACGAAACCCGCCACGTGAAAATGGCCATCGTCGACCGCAACGTCACGCCGCTGCTGTCGGTCAACGACCCGTCCCTGATGGTCGGCATGCCCAAGGGCCTCACCGCCGCCACCGGCATGGACGCCCTGACCCATGCCATCGAAGCCTACGTGTCCACCGCCGCCACGCCGATCACCGACGCCTGCGCGATCAAGGCCATTGAACTGATCAGCGCCAACCTGCGCCTGGCGGTACGCGACGGCAGCGACAAGGCCGCCCGGGAAAACATGGCCTACGCACAGTTCCTCGCCGGCATGGCGTTCAACAACGCCTCCCTGGGCTTCGTGCATGCCATGGCCCACCAACTGGGCGGCCTGTATGACTTGCCCCACGGCGTGTGCAACGCGGTGCTGCTACCCCATGTGCAAAGTTTCAACGCCAGCGTCAGTGCCAAACGCCTGAGCGACGTCGGCCGCGCGCTGGGTGCGGAGATCAACGGCAATTCGCCAGAAGAGGGCGCCCAGGCCGCCATCGCGGCCATTCGTGCTTTGTCTAAGGACGTTGAAATTCCCGCTGGCCTGCGTGAGCTGGGCGCCAAATTGCAGGACATTCCGCTGCTGGCCACCAACACGCTGAAGGACGCGTGTGGGCTGACCAATCCGCGGCGGGCGGATCAGCGTCAGATTGAGGAGATTTTCCGCAGCGCGTTCTGATCCGACCGGCAGCGGGCGACGCACACAAACGCGCCGCCCGCCAGAGCTACACACAACAGCGCCAACGGCCATGCCTGCTGACTCACCAGCAGGCTTGCCACGCCACCGATCAACGCCGCCATCAGCTGATGTATAAAGCCACTTAACGCCATGGCGTAGGAGCCGCTGACCGGTGACTCATCATTGGCCACGGACAAACTGATGGGGTAACTCATTGACTGCCCCAGTACCGCCAGGCAATACGGTAACCACAGCAGCAACGCGAGCCCGCTGGCAAACACACTGCCAAGCAACATGATTGCCGTACCGAGCAACACTAATGCCACGCCCCAGCCCATCATCGTCAACCGTCCTGTGTGAGCGACGAGGCGATTGACCATCAACGCTCCCGCCAGATACGCCGCGCTGATCGGCCAGCCCAGCCAGCCATATTGCGCGGCACTCCACTCGAAATGCCCCTGCAAAATCAGCGGCGCGCAGGTGTTAAACGCAATGATCACCCCATAGCCCAATCCGCCGGCCAACGCCGCATGCAGGAAGGCGGGGTGTCGCACAATTTGGATGTAAATGCGCCAGGCTGACGCCGACGAATCGGCCTTCACCAGTGTCGGAAAAATCACGCGCGGCAACACCAGCATCAACATGACGGCGCCGATCGCCAGACCATAAAAGATCGCCTCCCAGCCAAACGCTACCTGCAATAACGAGCCCACGAACTGGCCGATGCCGAGCGCGATCACAAAGGTCATCCCCAGCCACGACAGGCCTTTAGCCAACAGCGCACCGCTGAAACTGTCCCGCACCAACACCCGTGCCATCACCGATACGCCGCCTGCGCCCAGGCCTTGAATCAGGCGCAACGTCAGAAAAGATTCAACATTGAACGCCGACGGAATCGCGGCACTCGCCGAGGCATACACCGCCAGCGCCGCCAGCAACACCGGCTTTCTGCCAAAGCGTTCGCCCAGGCTTCCCCACAGCAACATCGGAAGCGCCATACCCACCAGGTACACCGCCAAGGCTAGGGAGACGTGGTCTTCGGCAGCCGGTAGGGACTGGGCAATGGCCGGGACCGCCGGCAGGTAGCTGCTGATACCCACTTGGGAAAGGAACGCGGCGCTGCAGGCGAGGGTGAGGGTAGTGATGCTTTTCAATAGGCTCTTCCTTCACTCTAAGTTTCGAGAGGATCATTATGAATCTTATATGGTTGTCAAGATTTTAATCGTGTCTAGTTCTTAGGGGGGTTAATAATCAATGCAAGTAGGCGGGTGCTGCTTTTTTAGACGGAGTGATTGTTAGCTGTTGATTTCGTATTTGTCCAATAGAGAGGTTAGGTGCGAGCAGAACAATATTATTGTTGTGTGGTCCATGTCCGCCCGAAGAGTGACACGTATTGCAGCTTTTCCTCTTGGTACTACCGGGAAAAATACGGCGGATGTAAAAAAGCCTTTTTCCGCAAGATGAATGGCGAGGGTATTTGCTTTTTTCGCTTCGCCACAGGTAATCAGCCGTATAGCACTATTCGTACCATATTGGTCGGTATGTAGTAGGCTGTCAAATAATTTAATGTTGAATTGAAGTTTTTTTTGAAGTAAAAGTAATTCTTCTGTTTGATGTATTTTTATTGAGGCTAGTCCTGCTCCTATAGCTGCCGAGTTTAGGCTTTGGGACCAGTTGCTAGGGCCTCCATATCGGTACATTAAACTCTTTTGTCTTTCGCTGCCAAACATAATTAACCCCCCGCCAGCGCCAAAGGACTTACCTAGGGAGGCTACAATTAAAGTTTGATCGTCTAATGTTTGCATGTGTGGTCGGATGAAACCACTTCCACTTTTTCCAAATGCTGATAGCGCGTGGGAATCGTCCATGTAAAGAAATAGCCCGTAACGCGCTTTTAAATAAAGTAACCCCTCGATGTCCGCAATTCCTCCCATGCTATATATGCCGTCGCCTATATAAGCGACCTTTTTTCGTCTTTTACATAAGTCCTCAATGAAGGAAATATCATTATGAGGGGCTGTTCTTACTTCGGTCTCATCAGCGCATGAGGCTTTAATGTGATTCATCGAGTAGTGAGATTGCTTGTCGAACACCATCGTGGGTGGACAGTTATTTGTAAGCGCCCCGCTGGCGAGTAAGGGGAGCAGACCGGAACTGGCCGAACTGCAAGATAAAGTACTCAAACAGATTGAATCGAAGTGAGTCGAAAGCTCCTGTTCGTACCGTTCCAGAATTTCAAGTTTGCATCGATTTTTTGAGTTTGCAATTCGAAGGGTTTTGGCTTCCCTTATACCGCCAATAGCACCATCTATTATGTCTTCATGGTAATCAAGGCCGAGATATGAGGTTGTGCAGAAATGATGGAATTCACGTCCATGTTGGTCGGTCAGGTAGTTGTTGTTTTTGACGGTGACGTTGAGTTCGCATATTCGGCCTGTCTTCGCTGAGTGCCAGTCTGTTTCAGCTAACTCGATTAGCTTTTTGTAGTTCGAAAATTTGTTCGTGAGTGATGTATTTTCCATTTTTTATTCGTCCTTGGGGATTGGCGGAAAACAGTAACGGGGAAAACCTTGTGAGATAAGTCAGGCGTTTCCTTTGCGCGCTACTCCAGATGGAGTTTTTGGCGTGAGTAAGGTCCTACTTTTTATGATGGCGAATGGATATCCCAACAGATGCCTTCTAAAGCTGTATCTGGTGTGTCAAAGGCGTGTTCGGTTGTGTCGCTTTCGTATGTGGTGATTTTTTGCGGGGGGAGCGCATGTAATTTATTGAGGTTGTGCATCACGGGATTGGGTAAGGTGTCAGCGTGCAAACGGATGTGCCGATAGCGTTCAAAAGACTTGTCTGTCGGCTAGGCAAAACTAGCGGGATGAAGGGGGATTTGATGAGAGTTTTGTTATTCGGTGCCACCGGCATGGTCGGCCAGGGCGTTCTGCGCGAGTGCCTGCTGGCCGCTGACGTGCAGGAAATCGTCGCCGTCGGCCGCACGCCCTTGACGCAGGAGCACGGCAAACTGCATCAGGTGCTGCACGCGGACATGCTGGATTTCCAACCTCTGGAGAACCTGCTGCAAGGCTTCGATGCCTGTTTCTTTTGCCTCGGTGTTTCATCGGCGGGGATGAATGAAACCCGCTACACCCATCTCACCTATGATCTGACCCTTGTCGCCGCCAGCACCCTGGCGCGGCTCAATCCGCAGATGACGTTTATCTATGTGTCCGGCGCCGGCACCGACAGTTCCGAAGCGGGCCATTCGATGTGGGCGCGGGTCAAGGGCAAGACCGAGAATGCCTTGCTGCGCCTGCCGTTCAAGGCGGTGTATGTGTTCCGGCCGGGGGTGATTCAGCCGTTGCACGGCGTGCGTTCGAAGACGCCGTTGTACCAGGCCTTCTATACCGTGCTTGGGCCGTTGCTCTCGTTGGTGCGTCGGATAAAGCCAGGCTGGGTAGTCAGCACCGAGACCGTCGGCCGTGCGATGTTGGCGGCGGTGCGTAACGGCGCGCCGCAACCGGTAGTGGAGCAAGCCGAGATCCATCGGCTGGCCGCCGGCAAGTCCTGAACACCGGCTGATCAGCTCGCCGTCGCCAGTGCGCGGGCGGGTGTGGCGCTGAACTGAATCAACACGACGCCACCGATCAACAGCAACGCGCCGAGTACCCGGGGCGTTGTCAGTCGGCGTTCCACCAGGCCGAACAGGCCGAAGTGATCGAGCAGCAGCGAGGCGAGAAGTTGCCCGGCCATGGCCAGCGCGATAAAGCCCGAGGCGCCCAGCCTGGGCAGCAGCATCAACGCCAACGAGATAAAGCACACGCCAAATGCGCCACCGGCCCACATCCACAGCGGCGCCTTGCTGATAAACGTCAGGCTCGGCAACGGCAGGCGCAGGGCGATGATCACTGGCAGCAGCACGATAATGCTCACCAGCAACGACGCCAGCGTTGCCCACAACGGGTGACCGAGCCCGCGCCCGAGGTTGGCATTGATCGCGCTTTGAAACGGCACCACCGCCCCGGCGATCACCGCCAAAAGCAATAAACCTGCCCACTGCAACGTCGTCATGGTGAATCTCCCAGAGGTTTTGCTGGACTCTAGGCTATTCGTCGCGCAAATTTAAATTCCAGTTTTTTATACCGAGCATGCAGCTAATGAATGATCTGCGCCGCATCGATCTCAACCAGTTGGTGATCCTCGATGCCTTGCTCAGCGAGCAGCACGTCACTCGCGCCGCCGCGCGTTTGCACTTGAGCCAGCCGGCGGTCAGCCACGCCTTGGCGCGCCTGCGTGACATGCTCGGTGATCCGCTGCTGGTGCGTCACGGCGGCAGGTTGCTGCCGACTGCCCGCGCGCTGGAGTTGGCGATGCCGTTGGCGCAGGCCTTGGCCCAGGTGCAGGCGCTGCTGGCGCCAAATCGCTTTGATCCGGCCTCGGCCACGCGCAAGTTTCGCGTGGCGATGTCGGACTACAGTGCGGCGATTTTCCTGCCGAGGCTGGTGCGGACCTTGCGCCGTGAAGCGCCCGGCATCGATCTGCAGATCATCCAGGCCAGCCGCGAAGGCATGGTGGATGGCGTGCTTAATGGCGATATCGACCTGGCCGCCGGGGTCTTCCCTGACATGCCTGCCGAATTGCGCACTACGCCGTTATTCGAAGAGCATTACACCTGCCTGGTCGACCGCGCCAGCCTGTCACCCAGCGGTACGCTCGACCTGCCCACCTACCTGTCGCGGCCCCATGTGCTATTGGAAATGCGCGGCAGCGGTACCCCGGAAATCGAGCGGGCGTTGACCGCGATCCGTGAGCGGCGGCATGTGGCGATCAGTCTGCCGCATTGGGGCGTGGCGCCGCAGTTGATCGAGGGCACGGACCTGATCCTGACCGTATCGTCGAGGGGCGTGCTCAACATCGACCGTGAGCAGCTGTCGACGGTGCCGCCGCCGTTTCATATTCCCTCGTTTGCGTTTGAGCTGGCATGGCATGCGCGGCGGGGTGGAGATCCGGGGTTGCTGTGGTTGAAGGCGCAGGTGCAGGGTGTATTGTTCGAAGGTTGCCATTAACAGGAACAACCAGATGCTCACCGGCCTCAACCACTTGACCCTGGCCGTCACCGATCTGCCGCGCAGCGTCAGTTTTTACCATGACCTGCTGCAACTTCGCCTCGACGCCACCTGGGACAACGGCGCCTACCTGTCATTGCCTGGGTTGTGGTTGTGCCTGTCCCTCGACCCGCTGCGCCCGTCGGTGCCGGCGGCTGAATACACCCACGCGGCCTTTACGGTCGGCGCGGATGACTTCGCCGCGCTGGTGCAACGCCTGCGAGCCGCCGGCGTAGTGGAGTGGCGCGACAACCGCAGCGAGGGCGCCTCGTTCTATTTTCTCGACCCCGATGGCCACAAGCTCGAAGCCCATGTCGGTGATCTGGCCTCGCGCCTGCAAGCCTGTCGCGCCAAGCCGTATGCCGGTATGAAGTTTTACCCGTAGCGCGGGAACGTGCAGAATCCCTCCACCTCTCAACCGTCTGTCAGAGTCGCGCCAATGACCCCGTCCTTACTGTTCGCTGTCCTTGCTTCGGGTTTTATCTACGGCATTACGCCTGGCCCGGGGGTGTTGGCCGTGTTCGGTATTGGCGCGGCCCGGGGCCGTCGCGCCGGGGCCGGTTTTCTGTGCGGGCATTTGTTTGGCGATGTGGTGTGGTGCAGCACCGCGCTGATTGCGATCGTGGGTGCGCGGGAAGTCGGCAGCAGCGCGTTTGATGTGCTGGGCGTGCTCAGTGGCACGTACCTGTTCTGGCTGGGCTGGCGCGCGATCCGTACCCAGCGCCGTAGCAGTGATGCCCCCCAGGGCGCGGCGCGGCATCCGTTCTGGCACGGCATCCTGTTTGGCCTGACCAACCCCAAGGCGTACCCGGTGGCCGTCGCCACGTTTACCGCGTTGCTGTCCAGCCGTGCCGAGTTGCTGACCTGGGCAATGCTGCCATCGTTGATCTTGCTGAGCTTTATCGGTGGGCTGTTGGCTTACGCGATTCTGATCGGCGTGGTGGGCGCACAGCGGGTGCGCACGGTGTATCAGCGTCACGAAATCCTGATCACCAAGCTCTGCGGGGTGATGTTTATCGGCTTCGCCATCAATGCGCTGGCCCACGCATTGCCGGGCCTATTCGGCAGTAAACCGGCCTGAGGCGGCGACGACCGTTGGTCGCGCGGGCAAGTTTTTTCTAAACCTTTGTTGCCATTAAAATTCGAATTCAAAGCGGGGTGTCTGTCCCCGCATCTATTTTTGCCCTGGAGGAACCCATCATGAGCCGCATGGCTATCCGGTTACGCACCGCCAGTTTCGCGATGCTGCTGGGCCTCGGCGCCAGCAATGCTTTCGCCCAGTCGCCTGCTGAATTCATCGAGCAGGCGTCGGCCAAAGGCATGGCCGATATCGAAACCAGCCGCATGGCGCACGCCAAAACCTCGTCCCAGGAAATCAAGGACTACACCATCGAGGTGATCAACGAGCGCACCTTGGCCAACCAACACCTGGCGGCCATCGCCAAGAAGCTCGATCTGCCCGTGGCGCCGCGCGAGAAGATCGTCGACAAAGCCGAAACCCTGATGCCCGAACTCAAGGACGGCGACTCTTTTGACGCCGCCTACACTGCGCAGCAGGTCAAGGAAAACGAAGACGCCATCGCCCTGTTCAAGCGCGAAGGCGCGGCCTCGGATGTACCGGAAATAAAAGCGCTGGTGGATGAGACACTGCCCAAGCTCGAAGAGCGTCTGCAAAAGGCTCGCGCCTTGGCATCCACTTACGGTAAAGGTCATCAAGGCGACGGTTGAGGCCTGCGCTTGATGTGAAAAACGGCGGTTGGAGCCGATCCAACCGCCGTTTTTTATGCCTGGCTCAAGTCGGTCTTGGCGGGCGCCGCATCGTCGGCCGCGTGGCCGCAACTGCTGTTCAGGTTCACCGTGCCGGTATCGCCGATGCTGCGGTATTCCTTGCGCAGCTTTGCCAACTCTTTGCGGTCCAGGCCTTCCAAGCTCAATACGGCGTTTTGCGCGTCCTTGGAGACGCGCAGCAGTTCATCGATCTTGATGTGCAGGATGTCATTGTCGCGGTTTTGCGTGTTCTGGATCAGGAACACCATCAGGAAGGTGATGATGGTGGTCGAGGTGTTGATGATCAACTGCCAGGTGTCGTTGTAGTGAAAGTACGGCCCGCTCAAGCTCCACAGGAATATCAGCGCGACGGCCGCATAGAACGTTCGGGCACTGCCTGCCCAGCGGGACAGAGATTGTGAGACTGCGGAGAACTTCATGACCGTTGTCCTTAATGGGGAGGTGATGAAATGATGGACCGCAGGGTTTCGCTGAAATTTCTTATTACAATTGGTTTGATGAACAAAATTGTACATTTTTCTCGCCGAGGCACTCAGAACCGCATTTCTGCCTGGCCTGTTCCTTCCAGTGCGAGCAGATACTGCTTGGCCGCAAGCCCGCCGGCAAACCCGGTCAAGCTGCCCGACGCGCCAATGACCCGATGGCACGGTGCAATGATCGAGATTGGATTACGCCCATTGGCCGCGCCCACTGCACGCACGGCTTTCGGGTTGCCGATCTGCTGGGCGATCTGGCTGTAGCTGCGGGTTTCGCCAAAGGGGATGGTCAGGAGTGCCTGCCACACCGATTTCTGAAAGTCGGTGCCGGTGAAGTCCAGTTCCAGCTCGAACTGATGACGGGTACCGGCGAAGTATTCCTGCAACTGGCGCTCGGTTTCCAGCAACACCGGGTTGTGATTGGCCTCGTGTAATTCACCCAGGCGTACACGGTTGGCGCGCTCGCATTCCCACAGGATGGCGTTGAGTTTGCCATTGCGCGCCACCAGGGTGAGCTCGCCGACGGGGGAGGGCATGAGTGTGTATTCGTAGGGCATGAGCGGGCTCCTGGGCGAGTGGGTGATGGCTCAGTCTAGAGCAACCCATTCCACTGGAAACTGCGTTTCTTGCGGTCGAATTCTCCGCCACCTTAGACGTTCCAGTAAATCCAATCGGCAAGAGAGTGATACCAATAAGGCCATGAAAGGTCATGGAGCGCCATGAGTGGCGAAGCGGTCCCCAGCGCAACCATCGAGACGATGTTAAGTAGGGTGCCGATCAACGCCAGCACCATCACCCGCCGGCTGGCATGGCGCCTGGCAAACCTGACGCCATACGCGGACGCAACGATCGACCCGAGCGCCAGGACCAGCCCCAGGGGAAACGGAAGCCTTACCAGAGCGACCAGCAATGGCAATACCAGCACCCAGCCGAGCACTTGGCGCAGTACGGGTTTTGGCGTGTGGTGTTCAGGTTCAAGCATGGCAATCATCCCGGTCTTGCAGGTTGGACAGGGCGACATCATCCCGCTACGCAGGCGCTGCTGCATTCAGACTTTGCTTGAGTTGCAGCTAGCGTTCCTGTTGCAGCACCTTGAGCGCTGCCGACGCGAGGAACCCCGAACGGCTTTTTTCCTCGGGATGGTGCAGCACATATTCATCGATGCGATTGAGCAAATAGCCAGGCAAGGTGATGTTGAGTTTCTGCGCCTTGCCCAGGTATTTGGTGACATCAATGTCCACCACTGCCCAGGTGCAGCCGGCGTACTGTGGATTGGCTGCATGCAGCGTGACCTTCTGCGCACTGGGAATTGGCGCACCGTCTTCGGCGAGGATCTCGAAATGCCCTTCGATGGCTTCTCGCGCCATTGCCATGGCGTCGTCCAGGTCGTCGCCGGCAGAGTAGCAACCGGGAATATCCGGGACTTCCACGCCCCAGGCATGGTCTTGGTCACCGTTTGAAATGGCGATGGGATACAGCATGTTTGTTGTCCTCCAGGGACGATTAACTCAACAGAGCTTGTTTCAGGATGCTCTTGGCGGTTTTGTCCAACAGGTCCTTCTTTGGATGGGGAATCGTCACCAGCCCAGGTTTTGTCGGATGCTTGAAGTGATGGTGGCTGCCCCTGATCCGCACCAGGTACCAGCCGTCCGCGACGATATGACCTATCAAATATCGGCTATCCACAGCACCTCCTTGTGGTGTGTGTTGGTGGTGACTATAACTACTAAAATTAAATTATCAACACTCTACCTACCGTCACTCGATGACGGGTATCGCGACAGGTGGTTGATGAAGTGTATGAGTGCGCAGGCGGCACACAGCAGAGAGGTATTGCCAGGTTTTTCCGACTATTCAGCGAGCGTGTGACTCGTCTTCAATCAATCCAAGAAATGCGTCGACCAGGCCACTTCGCCGTTCAGTTGGGGTCAGCACGAGCAACGGCGCGCAAGCATCCACCTCGACCAGCGGCCGATACGTCACCCCCTTGTTCATCAAACTCTGCGTACAGGCCGGCACCAGCGCCACCCCTTGCGCGGCCGCCACCAGCGCAATGATCGAGGTGATCTGCCGTCCGGTTGGCCCCGCGCGCAGGGGCACGCCGTGGTGGCGGTACAACTGCTCGATGGCCTGGTTCAGTCCTGAACCATAGTCGGGTGGAAACAGAATCAGCGGGTACGCACTGAGCTGCGCCAAACTGACGGTAACCTGGCTGGCCAATGGACTGTCACTGGACACCGCCGCCACCAGCCGCTCTTCGCCCAGCGACAGTGCCTGCACGTCGTTGTTTTGCGGTAACAGCCGGCTCAAGCCGATATCCAGCCGCCCATCGGCGACCTGCGCACCCAGGCTGCCGGAGGCGCATTCCACCAGGGTCAATTGCACATCGGGAAAGCGTTGGGCGAAGGCCCTGATTGCCTGGCTGAACAGATCCGACAGGGCGATTGAACTGACATACCCCAACGCCAATTGCCCGGCCGTTCCCGCGGCCAGTTTAGCGGCGATGACGTGGGCCAATTCGACCTGTTCCAACACGCCACGGGCATACGGCAAAAATGCACGGCCCTGGGCGGTGAGGGACACCGTGCGGCTGGTGCGATCGAACAGTTTGAAACCGAGTTCCGTCTCCAGCGCTGAAATCTGCCGGGTCAGTGGCGGCTGAGCCAGGTGCAGGCGCAGGGCGGCACGGCCGAAATGCAGTTCTTCGGCGACCGTCAGAAAGTAACGCAGCTTGCGTAGGTCGAGCATCCTGATCCTTGGGTATCAATCGGTGCGAATTCGGTATTGGTTTAAGCCCCGTCCGCCATTCTATAAAGACCTTTCAAAATAAAACGAGAGGTTTCATGAAAGCGCGCCTGCATTGTGCCCGTCTAGCCCTGTTCCTGTGTGGCTGCGCGGCGTTTCTCAACCTCTATGCCACCCAGAGCATCCTGCAGACGTTTGCCGCGCACTTTCAGATCAGCGCCAAGGCGGCGGGCTGGAGCATCACCGTGACCACGTTGGCGGTGGCGGTCACCGCGTCGTTCGTCAATCGGCTGACCGGACGCTTCGAGCCGCGCAGCGTGATCAGCGTGGCTGCGCTGCTGCTGGCGCTGCCGACGTTGATGACGGCCTCTGCCGATAGCTTCGCCGAAGTGCTGGTCTGGCGCTTTGTCGAAGGCATGTTGATTCCGGTGGTGTTCGCGACCAGCGTGGCCTATATCGGCGACCGCTGGCGTGGCGGGACGGTGACTGAAGTCACCAGCCTGTATGTCGCGGGCACTGTGTTGGGTGGGTTCGCCGGGCGGTTTGTCACAGGTGTGATGACCGAGTATGTGGGCTGGCGCGAGGCCTTTGAGTTGCTGGCGGTGTTGAGCCTGATGGTGGGCGGGTTTATCCAGTTTCTGCTACCCGGCGGTCGGCCACGAGCGATGCAGGTTAAAGCGTCTTCGTCGGGCCTGTTTCGCAAACCCCTGGTGGCGGCGTATGCCGTAGGTTTTTGCGTGCTTTTTTCCCAGGTTGCAGCGTTTACCTACGCAGGTTTGTACCTCGGCCTACCGCCTTTTAACCTTGGGCCTGCGGCCTTGGGTACGCTGTACATGGTGTTCCTGCTGGCGTTGGTCGTGATCCCCATCGCCGGCCGCCTGAGCAAAGCCCGCCCGCCCACCGAACTGCTGAGCGTCGCGGCGGTGCTTGGCATCAGCGGCTCGGCGCTGACCCTGCTGCCGTCGCTGTGGTGCATCGTGGTCGGGCTGGCACTCAGTTCCACCGGCGTATTTCTCGCCCAGGCCGCCGCCAATGCCTTCATTGCTGGCAGCGCTCGCGACAACAAGGCGGGCGCCGTGGGGGTCTATCTCACGGCTTACTACCTGGGCGGCAGTGGCGGGGCCGTTGTCCCGGCGCTGATCTGGCAGCGCTGGGGCTGGGCCGGGTGTGTGGCGCTGATCATCGCTTTCCAACTGCTGACCTTGCTGATCGCGTTGACGGGTTGGAAGCCTCCTAAACCTCAATTGATCCGCACACCATGAACGACACCGTCGCTTTGCCTGCACCTGAAACATCCACCCGCCGCCGCGTGCTCATCGCCGGCTGCAGCGCCCATGCCGTACACGATGGTCTCACCGATGTGATCTACGTTCTGCTGCCCATCTGGCAAGCTCAATTCGCCTTGTCCTACGCCCAGATCGGCCTGTTGCGCGGGGCCTATTCCGGGATGATGGCGGTGTTCCAACTGATGGCCAGCCGCGCCGCGACACGCTGGGGGCGTACACCGATGCTGGTAGGCGGCACCGCGCTGGCGGGTGTCGCTTACCTGTTGGCCGGGCAAGCCAGCGGGTTGACTGTGCTGTTGCTGGCGCTGCTGCTCGGCGGCCTGGGCGCCAGCACCCAGCACCCGCTGGCGTCCTCGATGATCACGGATGCATATGAGGATGGTGGCGGGGTCAAGCAGGCGCTGTCCCACTACAATTTTTCCGGCGACATCGGCAAAACCCTGATCCCCGGTCTGGTTGGCCTGCTGCTCACGCTGATCAGTTGGCGGGCCAGCGCCAGCCTGTTGGGGCTGCTCGGCCTGGCGGCGGCGGGGTGCCTGTGGTGGCTGATCCCCGCTCAGCCCCACGCAGCCACAGCGACACCCAAGCCCCAGCCTTGCACCGCAACCGGTTCCGCCACCGGCCTGCGCGCCTTGATCCTCACCGGCGTCCTCGACAGCGCCGTGCGCATGGGCTTTCTCACCTTCCTGCCGTTCCTGCTGCAAGCCAAAGGCGCGGGCACGGCGGGCATCGGCCTGGCGCTGACGCTGCTGTTCATCGGCGGTGCATTCGGCAAGCTGTTCTGCGGCTACCTCGGCGTGCGCATCGGCATGATGAAAACCGTCTGGCTGACGGAAACCAGCACGGCGCTGCTGATCGTGACCGCGCTGTATCTGCCGCTGGCTGGGTTGATGTTGATGTTGCCGGTGTTGGGGCTGGTGCTCAATGGCACCTCGTCGGTGCTGTACGGCGCCGTGCCGGACCTGGCCAGCGCCGGCCAACGGGAACGGGCGTTTGCGCTGTTCTACACCGGCACCATTGGCGGCGGCGCGCTGGCGCCGGTGCTGATGGGCGGCGTGGGGGACGCGCTGGGCGTGCCGGTGGCGGTGATGGTGTTGGCGGGGATGTTACTGGTGACATTGCCGTTGGTGTGGGAGGTGCGAAGAGGTTTAAGACACGAGGTTTAAGCGGGGTTTGGCTTACGGCAGTCGGTGCTTGTTCGCCTTGCCCCTCGCTGTCTTTATTTGGAAGGGCGTAGGGCTTTATCTATCACAGCGAGGGTTTGTTTTTCTGTTTGCCGAGCTTAGGCGTACCCAACACGCGATTCAGCTCTCCTGCAACGGCGATCAATTGCTGTTCCAGTGCCTCCACTTCGGATTGACTGATTCCGCTGTTGATGACCTGAAGTGTCTTCACCGGTTTTTTAGGCGTGGGCGCCAGATCATGGACATCCTGAGAAATCAGCGCCTGCCGAAGAATGTTGTTGATGACGGTCTGGTAACCCGTACCGGCGTTTTCAGCCCTTTCGCGAGCCGCTTCGATCACTGAGTCGTCGAGCATGATGGTGATCCGGGTTTTGCCTTTACTGCTGGCGACAGCGCCGCGTTTAGTGTTGCTGAGGTCGTATTCGTCTTTCATGATTCAAGCCTCCAGGTACTTCCGTCGTTCATTTTTGGATGCGAGTCTTGCGCTGATAGGTCTTACAAAATTCGGGTCCCGATAGGTATAGGCGACCACCAATATTCTTCCTTTCGCGTCCTTCCCGATGATGCACCAGCGATATTCGTCATGGTCATGGGTTTGCCATACCAATGCTGATTCGTCATAAAACACCGGTTCCGTATCCGCCAGGCTCAAGCCGTTGTGCTTGCTTTTATTGAGCGTGTTTTTCGCGGCGTCATATTGAATTCTGAAGGTTTTCATTATGCATATTTTATATGTATAAAAAAGCGGTTGTCGGGACCGCTGATCTTCAGGTCTATGAGCGTTTGAATCTGTCCGTCGACGTTGACTCAGGGTGTGGGGAGCAGAGAATTAGCGTGTAGGAGGTGTTACTGACAGACGCGTCACAGGATCGCGTGCGGTAGGTTTCCCTTTCCAGTCCACCCATACCAAGGGGAAGGTCAACCAAAGAATGAAACGCGCCTTAGAAGGACTGGGCCAGCGTAAACGGAATACGCAACGCACCGATGGGGCCTTCACGTGTACCGCACATTTCATCGTGGACGCAGTGCTGCACCAGCACACAAGGAAACGCCGGAACCCGTTGCAACAGGTCGCGCAAATGCGTGGTCGAGCCGATACGCATCGGTTTCGCATCCTCGTCCAGCAGCGTCATCGCCGTATGATCGAGGCTGACGCGTGCGATGTAGAAACCGCCCTCCAGCGACAGCAACTCCAACTCGCGTACTTCACCCTTCACGGCCAGTTCGGTCAGCATTTGCATATTCATGATTCACCCTCGCAGTGGGTCGTTCATTGGCGACGAAAGAACAGCGTGACCTGGCCCCATTCGACGCCAAACTTGGACATGCTCGAACGGTTGATCAACGTGTCTTCGTCCATCAAGTACATCCAATCGTCAAAACTGACTTCGTAAACCGAGCCATCCACCGCCAGGTTGAGGCGGTAGCGCCAACGCAATGCGTTGCCGGCGACTTCGCCAATTGCCTCGCCAACCACATCACCCGCGCGCCCGCGCCAGCGCCCGGGGCCATCCGGTGTCAACGTCCACACCCGCTGCTGGCGCGTGCCGTCGCTGTAGAGAAAACGCTCGTCGAGAATCAAAGCATCGCCCTCGCGTCGGCTGGCGATATCCACTTCAAAGCGCTTGGCCACTTCCCCCGAACGCTTCTGGAATATGCCCCAGGCCTTGACGGGTTTGCTGAAGAAGCGCTCCAGGTCCAACTGCGGTTGCTGGTCGGCGTAGTGGTCGACCTCGACGTTGCCGCAACTGCACAGGCTCAATACCAGAAACAGTGAAATCAGTAGGCGTGCCATGGACCGGCTCCTTGATCGTGTGGGGCGGAGTGTCGACGTTCAAGGGGTGATAGTTGTACATAAAAATAAATTTGTACAGGTTTTTGATGGGTGAGTGAAGTTTGCGGCGTTGTCTATCCAGGCAGCAGGATCGTCAGAGTCGAGCTTCATCCAGTAAAATTTGATGCTCCATCGGGGTCTGAAATCGTTGTAAGACCCTTCCCGCTGACCTTCTCCGTCATTGCAGCTCTCAAGGATGTTTGCCTTTGTTTGGCGACATCAAGCCAAGGAGGAACGGTTATGTCTCGTAACGCCCTGTCAGCAGATGGATATGAGCACTACATGCCTTGAGTGAGTGAGGCTTACTCCTCCAAAGGTCTTCACCCAATTCGAAGGACGAGCGCTGCGTAACCGAATAGAACATGCGCAGGTCATCGCTACGACGGATATTTCGCGTTTCGTGGACCTCGGGCTTATCGTGTTGATGCAGCCAATGCATGCCACGAGCGACATGAATATGGCTGAGGACCGTATCGGCACTGAACGTATCAAGGGCGCCTATGCATGGCGGTCGCTGCTCAACCAGGGTGCGACAATATCGGCCGGTTCGGACCTCACTGTCGAGTCGGCGAATCCGTTCCACGGGCTGCCCTTTTTTGGTTCAGTCTTTGCTACGCCGGCAGCGCTCTGAGCAGTAACGAACTTCCTCCCAGCCGCGCGCCCATTTCTTTCTCCATGTGAAGGGAAGACCGCACGTCACGCAGGTTTTGATTGGGCGCTCACGCTTTTTCAAAATGCCCCCCTTCATCTAATTTAGCGAGCAACAACTGGCCGCGTCGCCACAGCGCCTGCCGTTTGGATTCATCCATGCGGTCGAGGTTTTTATAGATCATGCCCATGCGGTTATTACCGCGTAGACGGTCACCGTGACGCATCAGGAAGTGCCAGTAGAGTGAGTTGAAAGGGCAGGCGTCGTCCGTGATGCTTTCGCTCACCTTGTACGTGCAGCCATGACAATAGTCAGGCATGCGCTTGATGTACTGGCCGAAGTGAGCCAGTTGCGGATGGAAATTGCTTATTTAAAAAAGCTCGATGCCTTGGTTCAAGCGAACGAACGAGCAGCGCAGCGGAAAAAGCGCAAATCGTGATTGAACTGAGGTAAGAGCACCCTTTTGAAGGCCTTCTGAGACTGGCGAGACTGGCCCGCATTACGTTTTACTATCAACAAAACCCGACGTACTTCAGTAAGCGAAGCGTGGAAATCACGTATCGCTCCCTCGGCGATAGCCATTCGCAAGCGCGGCCCATGGCGATGCGGGCGAAGGAACGAGGAAAAAGTGAACGCCATCCTGTAACGGCCTTGGGTAGAAGTTGAAACATCACTTCACGCGAAAGCGGGCAGACGTCCTCAGGCGCTGGCAAATCGACCTCGTTGGTAGTACGCGTATTGCTGCTCAACCACTACTTCGGTTTCGAGCTGGATTCGATGGCCTACTTTTATTCGGCTCACCATTCAGTTTCTGCCCGTGCGACCGATAAAGGTGCTTGATCGGTGCTATTTAAAGGGCAGGCCGCTCTGAAAGCATCCATTCATTGACCTTGGGAAGAACCGAATGTTTGCGACTATAAATAGTGCTCTTGAAAACATGAGTGTTCGTACCAAGCTCGCCATGGGCTTCGCAATCGTTCTCATACTGACCCTCCTGATTGCCGCAACCGGGTGGGTGGGTATTACAGATTTGGGTAATCGTGGCGATCGAATTCTCGACATCGCCAAACTCAATGACCTCACTCGTGATCTGCGAATTGCCCACCTGCGTTACACCGCTTCCGCTGACAGTGAGCAGGCGGCTGCGGTGCGTAAACAAATCGATAATCTTGATAGCCACCTCGTTTCAATTCGAGCGACCTTTATGGGCTCAAATAACTTGGTCGATATTCAGTCAGCGATAGATTCAGTAAAGCAGTACACCAACCACTTCAACGACTTCAGCCAAGCTATAAAAAGCCGTGAAGACATACGGGGTGTGTTCGGTGGCTATGCTGATACCGCAGTCGCCGAGCTGAAAAAACTCAGCGATGCAGTGGCCGCGCCGGCAGGTGAGCAGGCCCAGCGAGATGTAGTCATCAAAGCCCAGTTCATGGTGCAGCAGGCACGTTTCCAGCTTCGCGGTTACAGCTACAGCATGAAGCCGGAACTTGAGCAGGTTGCCAAAGATGCCATCGACCAGGCCAGTGCTTATGCCAAAACCACAGTTGACCTGCTCCCGGTAGATCAAGCAGAACACCTGCAAAAATTGCAACGTGCGTTGGTGGGTTATCGCAGCACGGTCGAGCAATTCAGCAACGCCTTGCAGGCTGCCACCAAGACCACTGCTCTGCTTAACGATGACATCTCTAATCTTTTCGTTGCGAGCAATAATCTGTCGAAAGCACAGGCTGAGCAACGTGCGGCGGATGTCGCCCACTCACACAATTTGCTAGCCGGTGCAGCGCTGCTGGCCCTGTTGCTAGGGGTTTTGGCTGCGTGGGTGATTACCCGGATGATCGTAGCCCCGTTGCTTGACACATTGCGCCAGGCCGAGCGTGTAGCGTCCGGCGTGTTGACTGGCGGGCCCGCTGTAACGCGACGAGACGAATTGGGGCTCTTGCAGCAAAGCATGCAGCGCATGACCCTGAACCTGCGCGAGCTGATCACAGGCCTCAGGGATGGTGTTGTTCAGATTGCCAGTGCGGCTGAAGAAATGTCTGCGGTCACCGAGCAGACAAACGTCGGGGTCAACAGCCAACGACTGGAAACAGATCAGGTTGCTACGGCCATGAATGAGATGGCCTCCACCGTTCAGGAAGTCGCGCACAACGCAGAACAGGCGTCCGAAGCCGCCAAGAGCGCAAGCCGCGAGGCGGCCCGAGGCGATGTCGTACTGGCTAAAGCTATCGACCAGATCAACCTTCTGGTCGGCGAAGTTGGCAACTCGACAACGGCTATGGCAGAGCTTAAGCGTGATAGCGACAAGATAGGCAGCATGCTGGATGTGATCAAGTCCGTCGCACAACAGACCAATCTGCTGGCTCTGAACGCTGCCATCGAAGCCGCTCGTGCGGGTGAGGCCGGGCGTGGTTTCGCCGTGGTTGCAGACGAAGTACGAAGCCTGGCGCAGCGCACCCAGACCTCTACCGAGGAAATTGAAAACCTGATTGGTCGTCTGCAAAGCAGTACCGTACAAGTCGCGACTGCGCTTGAAACCAGCCAGCAATTGACTGTAAGCAGCGTTGACCTCACGCGTCAGGCGGGCGAATCTTTGACGGGTATCAGTCGCTCGGTGGCTGGTATCGAATCAATGAACCTGCAAATCGCCGCTGCTGCTGAACAGCAGAGCGCTGTGGCCGAAGAGATCAACCGCAGCATCATGAAGGTGCGCGATATCAGCGAGCAAACGTCAACGGCGAGCAAGCAAACGGCAGAGGCAAGTATTGAGTTGGCGCGTTTGGGCGGGAATTTGCAGTCGACGGTGAGCAAGTTTACGTTGTAAGGGGCGTGCGAGATGGGCAGCGGTGCCATGAGTGGGTGCCAGATATCCGCGCTCTCGCAATCTCCAGCTTTTTCATTGGTGAGCGGATTCAACATCGGGGGGAACATACTGTCCGCGCAATCCTCGCAACGGTAATGGATGCAGACTCTATCGTGGCTAGTTGCGCTGGCGTCACTCATTGTCGATTGAGGCCTGAAGAAAAATGATCATAGGACGAGTGAAGAGAAGGCAAAAAGCAGAGGTGTGGTTTAGACGCCCAGACACGTCTGCCATATCGACGCTGCGTAAATCGTAAATCGCCATTTTGAACGGGGTGAAAAGCTTGGCTTATCTAGATTGGGTTCAATGGCCTGCGATGTTGGTGACGGTGCTTGCTGCCTGGCTTATCGGGTCTCAACGACCAGCAAGGCGGATGACAGGATTTGTATGCTTTAGCCTGAGCAATATATTGTGGGTGACCTGGGGGGTGTACGTAGAAGCCTATGCTCTCATCGTCCTGCAGGTTTGCCTTTTCATATTGAACCTTCGCGGGTTCAAAAAGAACCTCGACGTACACTAGGTTTAGCCGTAAACATCAGGAACTTTCAGGTACTGATCCTTACCTCTGGCACCGGGCATCTGAGATGCCATGACGGATGGCGCGAAGGTGAATAGACTTCTCTTAATTCGTCCAGCAAAGTGAATTAGCCCTGATCGAGCCTGACTAGTGCCAGATAAAATCGCCCTCCAGCGACAGCGGCTCCAACTCGCGTACTTCCCCATTCGCGGCCCGTTCGGTCAGCGCCTGCAGATTCAAGGTTAACTCCCTGCCTACCAAGGAAGGCGTTCTCCGTTATAAGCAAAGAAATTGCCGCTGTCAGCAGGCGCTAAGCGGTCAATCAGAGATAACAACTCATGGGCCGCAATGCTTGCCGGTCTGGCTTCAGAGGCACCACGAAAGGGGTGTGACAGGCCCGAAATAACGGTGCCTGGATGGAGACTCAACAAGCGGATCTGAGGCCGCGTTCGTGCCAGTTCGATGGCCGCCGTTTTAATCAGCATGTTCAGTGCTGCCTTGGAGGCGCGATAGGCGTACCAGCCGCCCAAGCGGTTATCGCCGATGCTACCCACCTTGGCAGAGAGCATCGCCATCGCGCCACGAGGATCAAGCAAGGGCAGAAAGTGACGCAAAACCAGCGCAGGCCCGATTGTGTTGACTTGAAATACCGACTGCAACGCATCTGCATCAATCGCGGAGTAACTTTTTTCAGGCTTTATTTCGTCGCGATGGAGCAGACCTGCGGCATGTAAGATCAACTGATACGGTGCTTCTTCAGTCAACTCGGAGGCTGCTCTGGTGATACTGTCGGGATCCTCCAGATCCAGAAATGGAAAACTGGTGCGCCCCAGCTCACGCACAGATGCACAACCTGGGTCCTGATTGAGCAACTCACAAAAAGCCGAGCCGAGCGCCCCACTGGCGCCTATCACGAGGGCACGATAATCGTCACCAAGGGAGTTCATCTTGAAGGGACTGGTCATCTAGGCGCTCCGGCGGTCTGACGCGATTTGTTGGTATTAACCCACTCGCCCTATCAGTTGCAGGAACTCGTGACGCGTAGCGGAGGAGTCGCGAAAGGCACCCAGCATCACCGATGAGGTCATCACGGAGTTTTGTTTCTCCACGCCCCGCATCATCATGCACATGTGCTTTGCCTCAATGACCACAGCCACGCCGGCGGCATCGGTAATGTGCTGAATGGCGTCGGCAATTTGTTTTGTAAGATTTTCCTGGATCTGTAAGCGGCGAGCGAACATATCGACTACTCGGGCGACCTTCGACAGGCCCAGTACCCTTCCGGTAGGGATGTACGCTACATGAGCCTTGCCGATGAAAGGCAGAATGTGATGCTCACACAATGAATACAGTTCGATGTCGCGCACGATGACCATTTCATCGTTTTGTGATTCGAACAATGCGCCATTGATTACTTCCTCCAGATTCATTGTGTAGCCATTGCACAGGTACTGCATCGCTTTGGCTGCGCGCTTGGGTGTATCCAGCAGTCCTTCACGCTCAGGGTTCTCGCCTACGCCGACGAGAATTTCACGGTAATGCTCGGCTAATGATGGGTTCATCTTGATTCCTCGCAGCCTTGCTGCGCTTTATGTGTCGGCCAATCCTTGGCAGTAGGAGACTATCTGCTGCGCACGATCTGACGCAGATAACACAGGGTTCGCCAGATCAGCTATGACCCAGGCTCTTCGCCGGGCCCATGACAAAGTGGCGCTTGCTAGGTCTGCTTTGTTTTCAACGTGGACTGCTCGTCTGATGCGGGTTTGGACGCCGGCACCTCGCAACGGTTATCGACACAGCGACGGCCACTATCTGGGTGAGGTAACCACGCCAAATGGGGGCGAAAGCGGCAGAAAAGGCGATAACCGAATTCAAGCAGCGGGCGCAATACACTCCACGTCAGTGGCGTTGCCCAAAAACCCAAGCCGGCGGCTCGCCAGCTCCACAGGGTGGCATCCAGACCGGTTACCCAGCGTCCATCAGCGAAACGGGCGTGCAGCGAGGACTGCATCTGCTCGAACGTGAACCCGAGTGCCTTGGCGTCGAATGCACCGCTGCTGATGTCCACGAAAAGCAGTCGATCCTTTGCGGCATGCCC